>Ga0207706_10003860_pt1 | contig 14267 bp, 10 predicted proteins | sample KBSC53metaG_FD_184318 | JGI IMG/M metagenome (GOLD analysis project Ga0207706, IMG submission 184318) | Corn rhizosphere microbial communities from Kellogg Biological Station, Michigan, USA - KBS C5-3 metaG (SPAdes) (version 2) | ecosystem: Host-associated > Plants > Roots > Rhizosphere > Soil ... | reverse complement strand
AGCCGAATCCAGAGCTCCCAATCTTCTCCGCCACTCACGAGACGCGTTTCGAAAGGGCCGACTTGTGTGAACGTCTCCCGGCGCACGATGACATTCGATCCACCACCCGGCAGGATGGGAAATCGCGGGAGGATGGCCATGACTTCTTCTTCGGACGGAGCCGGGCTGATGCGCACGATCCGGCCGTCAGCGATGTTGACCGAACCGGTGTAGGCCCAGTCGCGGCCGGATTCCCTCGCGGCACTCACCTGGCGAAACAGCCTGTCCGGTGCCCACAGGTCATCATCGTCGAGAAATGCCAGCCACTCGGCGTGTGCGTGCTCGGCCCCGTGGTTGCGCGCGGCAGAAAGGCCGCGCGGGATGTCATGACGAAGCACCCGGACACGATGATCATCAAGGCCTGCGAGAAGCGCGGGCGTCTCGTCGTTCGAGGCTTCGTCGACAACGATGACTTCGAAGTCGACGCGCTCCTGGCGTAGAGCGCTGCGCAGCGTCCTCGAGAGCAGCGCGCTGCGGTTACGCGTAGGAACCACAATGGAAACGTCCATGCGGACCTAGGCCATCAGAAATACCGTTCGTGCACGACGATCGTGTCGCCGGCTTTCAGAGGCATCTGGAGTGTGGCGCTGACTGTCTCTTCTTTGCCATTGACCATCCGAACGATCTGAATCCGTCGGGACGATCCGCGCTCGCTCACCCCGCCCGCAAGCGCCAGGGCCTGCCGCACCGTCATCCCGCTGGAGCGCATGACATACTCACCCGGGTTACGGACTTCACCTGACACGAACACCGTCTCCGCTCGCGGGACGAAGATCGTATCGCCCGCCCGAAGGGGCACATTCTGGGAGAGGGTTCCGCTCTGGAGACTTTGCAGGTTCACGCGGATGGCGTTGTCACCCGGCGCGTTTGGCTTTTGAGCTGGAGTCGCTGATCCTGAGGCGTTCGACGAGCGTACGATCACCACATCCGTTCCGGCATGTTCGGTCATCGAACCGGCGCGGGCCAGCGCTTCGATCAACGTCATCGATCCGGTGAACTGCAGACTACCTGGCTGCTTCACTTCACCCATCACGAAGATCTGCTGGCTGCGGTACTGGTCAACGGTGACGTTGACCTGCGGGTCGTTGACAAACCCGGCGGCCAGACGTTGTCGCACCGTGTCCTCGATGGCTCGGACGCTCAATCCGCCAGCCGGCACGCGGCCGAGCAAGGGGAACGCGATTGATCCGTCGGCCTCGACGACAAATTTGCCTGACAGCTGCGGCTGGTTGTACACCGTGACGAGGAGCACATCATTCGGCCCGACCGTATACAGACGGGGGTCGGGAGGAGCAGGAGCGACCTGCAGCGCCGTCAAGACGAGAAGAGTTAGCACCGTTCTGCCTTCAGTTGTCCGCTGTTCCTTTTACGGCGGAGCCACGCCAAGCGGATTAGAACTCGTAGCTCACCGACGAAGCAACCCGCGTCGCCTCGTAGTCCCGGTTCACGGTGAAGTCCGACGTTCGCGTCTCCCGCGAAGCCTCGATCCCCACACGCGCCCCGAGGATGTAATACCCGATTCCCATGCGGTAGCTCAGGACCCTTTCCGATCGAGACGACAGGGGGCCGTTTGGGATCCCGAGACCGTACTGCAATCTGTATCGACCCACCGCTCCGCCAACGTCCCAGGCGTTCCCCACTCGGTGGCTCACTCCCAGTTCCGCGCCAGTCGGAAGGTAGTCTCGCTGATCCGCTCGATAGGAATACGACAGGTCGCGCTGACCAGTGAGCGTAAACCGTGTTCGTCCGAGCAGCGTGTAAGCGAGATCGAAGCGCGTCACCGCTGTTCGAAACGCCGGAGCGTTTCCGTCCAAGAACGTCCGTTTGCGGAAACCAAACCGGGCGCGGCCGCTCACCAGCGCAAGCGGTCGAAACTCGATAACGGACGCGACGAGAATACCGTCAGAATCCCGCTCGGTAGCGACTTCGAATTCGGTTCGGTCCTTCTCGAAATCTGCTCCTATGGTCGTGAAAGGCGTCAAGGAATAGCGAACCTCGACACCGTTGATCCACGCCGTCGCCCCGAGATATTGCGCGAGGTCGCTGCCGAGGTAACTCGTGTCGCCCTTGTAGTCGACTCGCGAGCGTCGCCTCGAGACGCCAATGGATGTCTTTCCTGAGAGCCGCAGGTCAACGCCGGCGATCCAACCCGAATCCACTTGCCTCACGGGAAGGTCGATTTCGAAATTCCGCCGGTGACGCGTGTTCGTCCAATTGCCTCCGACATAGGGCGTCAGTTGGCCGAGCGGAAGTTCAACCCGCCCATCGGTGAGTACGTCGACGGAGTTGATCTGATCGACTCTCCTGAATTTGATGAAGTCCACCTCGCCCTGGCCGCTGAGCCTCAGGCGTGACGCTCGGAGCGTGCCCCGAGCAGCAGGACTTATCGTCGTAGTGAAATCGGCGATCGGCGCGTCAGCCTCATTTACTCGGAAGATATTGTCGTCCCATCCTCCCGTCACCCGGATAGTGGGCGACAGACTGGACTGCGCGGCTGTGCTGTCCGGGCGGTCTGTTTGGCCAAACACTGGGATCGACGCAATTACAGAAATGCAAGTCGCCAGCGCCGCTGTGAAGGTCCTGTTCACCTTGCGTGCATATCTCCCTCGCGCCAACGTCAACTTGGCTCACCGACACCTTACTGCAACAGGGCACATCGGTGTCAAAATTAGATCTGATGAAAGGGGTCGGCAACGTCAGCAGGCCGGCCTGTGATTGGTGCTCCACCTTGCACCTGTCTTTCGGTTTCATCTAAGCTGCTTGATTCACGGAGAGGCTCCCCTGATGCGCACGACCGATCGACCCGCGTCCCCCGATTCGGGTGCCGGTGTGTACGACAAGTCTGCAACTGACTTTCTTCATCTTCGCGATTACTTTCGAATCGTCTACCGCCGCCGCTGGATCGTCATGGTGATGCTGGCGGTGGGAATGCTGTGCGGCATGCTCGTCAACTGGATGACGAAGCCGGTCTATGAAGCCCAGGCGACGATCCAGATGGATATGGATCTGAACGTTCTGGGTGTCGATCGTCCATTGGTACCACTGGACCAGCGGGATTGGATGAGGGAATTTCTCCCGACTCAGTTGGGCATCCTGGAAAGCCGTAACCTCGCCCGTTTGGCGCATGACGATCTGACACACACCGATCGCTCGAAATCGGACGGCAGCAATCTCGCGAGTGCGTCGAATGCGCCGTCAGCTTCCGAGTCGCCGAACTCAGGCACCACACAGGCACCTGCAGTCGACGACATCGTGAAGGGACGAACAGTGTCCCTGGTCAAAGATAGCCGCCTCGTCAATGTTGGTTTCCGCTCCACTGATCCAGCGTTGTCCGCGCAGGTCGCAAACGCGCTCGCACGTGCGTATCTGCAGCAGAACTCCGAGTTCAGATCGAGAACGACCGGCGATGCATCTGATTGGCTCTCGAAACAGGTCGGCGAGTTGCGCAAGCTCGTGGAAGAAAGCGAGGCCGCGCTGCAGCGCTATCGGACACAGCATGGTGCCGACGCGTTGATGACCGACAGATTGGGTACGGAGCAGCAGAACGTTGTCGTCCAGAAACTGGCGGCACTACAAGCCGCGGAAACGAAGGCGAGGACCGAAACGATTGAGAAGACGGCCCAGTACAACCAACTCGCGGCCGCCAAAGCAAATCGGGAACCGCTCGACACGGTGCCAGCGATTGCGTCCAACCCTTACATTCAAGGATTAAAGGGAGAGCTGGCTACGCAGCAACGTCAGCTGACGCAGGCGTCGAAGGAGCTCGGCGAGCGTCATCCCGACATCATCAAGCTGAAGGGAGCCGTTGAGAACGCCGAACGGAAGCTCCAGACAGAAATCTCCAATGCGGCCCGTGCGATTGAAAACGATTTCGAGGCCGCGAAGTCGCGTGAGCGTCAGTTGGTTGCCGATCTGGCGCGGCAGAAGCTGGAAGTGCAGAGTCTGAACGGAAAGGCAGTCGAATACACGGCACTCGAGCGCGAGGCCACTTCCAACCGTGAGGTCCTCGACAGGCTGCTTCAGCGCTCACGGGAAACCGCGCTGACACGCGAGCTTCAACCGACGAACATCAGAGTCCTGGATTGGGCGGACACTCCAGTGTTCCCGATCCTGCCGCGCAAATCGCGCAACGTGGTGATTGGGCTCTTTGGGAGCGGAGGCCTGGCACTGGCACTGATTCTCCTGCTCGAGGCCTTCAATACGCGGCTCACGTCTCCGGAAGATGTGCGGCAGCATTTGCGGATTCGGGTTCTGGGTGTGGTGCCGCGCGTCAAACCGCAGAACGGCCGGGCATCGCCGCTTCTGGGAAATGAAGTACCTGGTCAGTTCGCTGAAATGCTGCGAGGAGTTCGAACGAACCTCGTATTGGCTCCGGAACTCGGGGCAGGGCACACGCTTCTCGTGACCAGCTCAGAACCTTCTGAGGGCAAGACAACGTCAGCGGCGAACATCGCTGTGTCGCTTGCCCGACTGAGGCAGCGTGTGCTTCTGATCGATGCCGATCTGCGGAAACCGCGGCTGCACGAAATGTTCGGGGAAGATCAGAAGCCTGGATTGGCCGACGTGTTGTCTGGGAAGACCTCGAGCCGCGATTTTCGCAAAACGAAGGTCTCCGGGCTCTGGCTGATGCCGGCTGGCACCCCGCTGAGAAATCCCGCCGACCTGCTTGGTTCCCCCCGTTTCACCAAACTGATCGAGGAGCTCCGAGCGCACTTCGACTGGATCGTGCTCGATTCCCCGCCGGTCCTTGCAGTCGCGGACCCCTGTATGATTGCCCGAGTGGCGTCGGGCGTGCTGTTGGTGCTGGATTGCGGTCGGACGTCTCGAGACGTAGCGGCTGCCGCGGTCCAACGGCTCGAAGCAGTGAGCGCCCCCATTCTTGGTGCGATGCTGAACCGGGTCGTGCTCGACGGGCGAGGCGAGTCGTATCTTCCGTACTATCATCGGAGCTACCAGGCGTACTACCCGCAGGATGAGAACAACCTCCTTCCATCCGAGCTCCCTCCCGCAGTTTCGGAATAGCAACTCGGCGGGCGCGGTTTGCTTGCGCCCGCTCCCTCCGGGAAAGCACAGCAAGGATTCATGAATCGACGCGAAAAGCGTCATCCGGATTTCATGATTCGTGCGTGTTGAATCGCGGCAAATCCTTGGAAATGCTGATTTCAACGGATTTCTTCTTGGTACAGGGCATGGTCTCTTCACCAGCTCGACCGATCGAGTTGCCTTGAAGGGAAGAAATCTGATGCACACCGTGTCGCACGCTTGCTCCAGGCGCAACGCGCGTCCGAATTGTTGGCGAGCCGGCCACTCGCTGGTGGTGAATGCGACCATCATCGTCGCAGTTCTAGGATCAATGGCCGTCGTCGCCGTGGATCTGTCCGCACAATCCGCTTCTTCACCGAAGAATGTGCGACTGATTGCAGGCAGCCCCGTTCTCAACTCGCTATCCATCAGCGGGCCGACATCAGTGACCGTTGGCCAGACGGCCCAATATATGGTCCAGGCGACGGACGCGAGCGGCGGCACAGTCGGCGTAGGTGCGGTGTGGTCAACCTCGAATAGCGGCCTCGCGACCATCACCCAGTCTGGAGTGCTGACGGCGGTCGCTACCGGCACAGTCACGGTTCAAGCCACATTTCAGGGTCTGACTGCGCAATTCTCAACGACGCTCGCGTCAACCACCTCGTCGTCGACATATGGCCCGCAGCGCACGATTACGTGCCCCTCCGGCGCGATCGACATCTGGCCTGGTCAGTCCATCCAGAGCGCCGTCAACGGCTATGCGGGCGCGACGACGTTCTGTCTGCGGGCGGGGGTGCATAGTCTGACCAGCTCCATTACCCCCAAGACGGGCAATACCTTCGTCGGCGAGTACGGCGCCATCCTCGACGGCAGCAGTTGGTCGAGCACCGACTCGACGCAGGCGGCGTTCCGCGCGCACAACCAGGATATCGACTACGTGACGATCCGGAATCTCGTCATCCGCAAGATGCCGCAGAAGGGCATTCATGCGTTCTACTGGCTGACGCCGGACCACTGGACCATCGAATACAACGAGATTGCGGAGAACAAGACCGGCATCCTGTTCCCGGACCACTCCGTGATCCGGAACAACTACATCCATCACAACTTTGACGATCCGTCAGCGAGCGACCCCGGACGCCGTGGCGGCGCCTATGTCGGGTATTACGCCAGTAACACGACCATCGAGAACAATGAGATTGCCTATAACGGCAAAGAATCGAAGGTGATGGAATCGCAATACGTGACGTTCCGCAACAACTTCGTCCATCACAACCAGGCCGATGGCATCTGGTACGACGGCGGCAATCCGAACGCGCTCGTCGAAGGCAATCGCGTCGAAGATAACGCCCGCAACGGGATCTTCTACGAGGCGAGCAACGGCAGCATCATCCGGAACAACACGATCCGCCGCAGCGGGGACACCGGCGTGTTCATCTCGACGTCGCAAAACGCCGACATCTACGGCAACACGCTCGAGAGCAATTTCCGCGCGATCACTTACTTCGTCAACTGCGGCGGGATGGTCGGTCGCGACATCGACCTGCAAAACAACTCGGCGCACGACAACACCATCCGCGTCGGGACGCAGAGCGGCGCGTTTGCCACCGGCATGAGCTATACGGGAGACTGCACGGCGACGCAGGTGACCACGTATCACAGTGGCGCGAAGAACCTGCGGTTCTCGCACAACACGTATTACGTGCCTGATGTTAACGGCTGGTGGTGGCTCTGGAATGGCATGAAGCAATGGGTCCAGTGGCAGGGCGTACCCCAGGACACCGACGGAACAGTTTCCCGATAGTTTGCTGCCAGCTGGCGTCGCTATTTGTACTGTCCGATCGCGATTGCCAGCTGGCGACATGTCTCGTCGACTTGGTCGACGGTCATCGTCGGGAACAGCGGAAGCGTGATGGCGCGTGATGCGAAAGCCTGACATCGATCGATCCCACCGGCGGCAAAGCGGTGGAATGTGTCGAAGCCGGGTACGCACGGATAGTGCAAGCTGGTCTGGATGCCAACGTCCCTCAAGTGTGTCACCACGCATTCGCGAGTGTTGGTGTCGGGTGCGACCACCACACTCAGATGACATGCACTGTCACCCGGATAGTTTGCGAAGGGTATGATCCACCCGTCCAGAGCAGACAGAGCCTTGTGATAGATCGCAACGACCTGACGCCGCCGCGCGTTGTTGTCAGCTAACTTGCGCAATTGGCACCGTCCCAGAGCAGCGTGCAGCTCGTCGAGGCGGTAGTTGTAGCCATGCGCCACGACGTCGTAGCCAATGGCATGCCCGCGGTGCCGATCCCACGTAAGACTCGTCATGCCGTGCGATCGCAGCAGACGCATACGCTCCGCGAGATCGCCGCGGTTGGTGACAACGAGGCCACCTTCTCCCATCGCCATGTTCTTGTTACTGAAGAAGGAGAAGCAGCCGATGTCCCCGACGGTACCGGCGTTGGCGCCGTGCGGCGGCCGCTGGCTCGGATCGAGGTAACGGGCACCCACCGCATGGCACGCGTCCTCGACGAGCGCCAGACGATGGCGCGCACAGAGCTCGGTGAGCTGAGCCAGCCTTCCAGGATAGCCAGCGTAGTGCATGACCACGACAGCCCTGGTCTGCGGCGAGATCAGCTGCTCGACGGCCTCGGGATCGATCGTCGGTTCGTCGAGGCTGACGATGTCGGCAAAAACGGGAGTGGCCCCGGCTGCCACCGTGGTATTCGCAGCGGCGACGAAATTGATGGCGGGCTGGATAATCTCGTCTCCAGCGCCGATCCCGAGAGCCAGGTAGGCAAGGTGGAGCGCCGCAGTCCCGCTCGAGACAGCGAAGGCGTGTTTGACGCCGAGGAAGTCCGACATTTCGGACTCGAACGCCCGAACCTCAGGCCCCATGGACAGCCACTTGCTGCGAAGCACTCGCAGCACGGCGGCTTCCTCTTCCGGGCCGTAGTCGAGATCAGACAGAGGAATCGGCGTCGCCGGCAAATTCAAACCTGTCCTTGTGTGCCTCGAGCATCTCCTGCGCGCGCTCGTAATCGTCGGAACGTCCGATATCGAGCCACAGACAGTCGGTCACATACGCACGCACCCGTTCGCCGTTCGCGAGCAGCCGAAGCACGAGATCCGGAAAGTCCAGGTACTCGCCGGGTACGATGTAACGCAACACCGAGGGTTCATACACGTACACGCCCATGCTGACGTCGTAAAAGTGCTCGGGCTTCTCGACGTAATCGGTGATCTGGCCGCCGTCGTCGAATTTGAGCACACCGAAGTCGATCTTGACGTTGCGTCGCCGCGTCGCGATCGTCAGCGCGGCCCCGTGTTCGCGGTGAAACCTGACCAGGTTGTTGAAGTTCAGATCAGTGAGCAGGTCACCGTTCATCACGAGAAAGGTGTCGTCGAGCCCTTCGACGAGCGCGAGGGAGCCTGCCGTTCCGCTCGGCTGTTCTTCGAGCACGTAGCTCAGGTTTAACTTCGTGAGTAACCGCTGCCGGTGCTGGAAATACGCTTGCACCAGTTCTGCAAGGTATCCGAGGCTGAGCGTCACGTCATAGATCCCATGGCGCAGCAGGCTCTTGATCAGGAGTTCGACCACTGGTGTATCTCCCACAGGCACCAGCGGTTTCGGAAAGCTCGCGGTGAAAGGCCGGAGGCGCGTTCCACGGCCTCCGGCCAAAATTATGGCACGCATGCGGGCGGCTCTGGCGGGGCCATCACTTTGGTCAGAGAGACCTCGCTGACGTTGGAAAACGCGGGATCCTCAACGCTGCCGAGCACTCCGGATTCGATCAGCCGCGCGACCTCCTCGATGCCATCACTGACGCGACGCATCGGCGTAAAAGACAAGGTCGAGCGGATGCGCTCGAACGACACCTTGTAGTCGCGCGGATCGTCGGCCACCGACACGAACTCGACCGCCGCGGCGGGGACGCGCCGGCCAATCATCTCGACCAGGTCCATCTTGCGATAGTTCTCGTCCGTGTGCCCCACGTTGAATACATGACTCCGCACCAGATCGACAGGCGCGTTCAGCACCGTTGCGATCGCACTTGCCGCGTCGCGAACATGCACGTAGGGTCGCCAGAAGCGCTCGCCATAGACAACCAGCCGCCGATGCACGAGCATCTCCATCACGAACTGGTTGACAGTCAGATCGAAGCGCATCCGCGGCGACACGCCGAACAGCGTGGCGAAACGCAGAACGGTCGCCGCCATCGTTGACGCACGTCGTGCGAGCAACTCGCGCTCGACCGCGACCTTCGTTTCCGCATACAACGACAAGGGCCGCAGTTCATGCTCCTCGCTCGCCAGCACGGACGTGTCGGCCATCCGGCCGTAATTGCTGCACGTCGACGCAAAGACGAACCGGCTCACGCCGGCGGTATCCGCGGATCGAATGAGCTGCAGCGATGCACGCTCGTTGATGGCACGAGCGGCCTCCGGATCGCGGGCGCAGGCGGGATCTCCGACGATGGCAGCGAGGTGAACGACCGCATCGACCTGTTCGACGGCGCGCTCAACTGCGCTGCGCTCCCGCACGTCGCCAACCATGAGGTCAAGTCTTGGATGGCCGAACAGTGCGAGAAGCGACCGGCCTCCATACTTCAGGTTGTCGAGAACTCGAACCTGGTGCCCTTGCTCGATGAGCGACAGTGAAAGAACGGCGCCGAGATATCCAGCGCCTCCCGTAACGAGAACCTTCATTGACCCTCTCGATTGTCGCGAGAAGCAACCCGCCGCTCAGGATCGCGGCGTCATGGTGTGCCGGACCCCGCAGCGTATACAGATGAAGCCGCCCGGGGGCGATGCGGCAATCACCGCGATACCCGATCACATATTTGTGACGGGGTTATGACAGCCAAAGAACTGCCGGCATTCTAGCCTAAGGAGAAGGCTGGCGTGAGTCCAGTCTCGGCCAGCACTCGAGCGCCGAGTGGCAGAGGTGCAGTCATGTGAGGTAACGAGAAACGTCACTCCGCCCGCTGCTTCAGCTCGACGACAACGGATGATCGGGATCGGCGACCGTTAAGATTCGATACTCCGACCCATTTGCCTCTCCAGGCACGCCTTGTGAAAAGGTGCCGACGCAGGCGTTGGTGGTTCGGACCGCTGTGAGACGATTCCCGTCAGCTGCGTCACCTGACCACTCAGGTCGGCGCCGTAGGCCAGAGGGTCATACCACCACGGGTCGCCTTCAATGGGTTCGTTGCAGTCCAAACAGCGAAAGGCCATAGCAGTCACCCCACGTTCGTCGGGGTCGTGATGAGGACCCATCGTTCCCGGGTGAACTAAGCCAACGAGAGAGAATCGAGCTTGCGGCCCATTCGCTGCACCAGGCACGCCTTGTGAAATGGCCCGGATACGGACGTTGGTGGATACGGATTGTCCCAGCCGGCTCCTGTCGCCCGAGGCACCTGCGGACTATCGTTTCTCGCCAGCGCCGAAGGGTCATACCACCACAACTCTTCTTCAATGGGCATGCTGCAGTCGAGGCATCGGGATGACATAGCCTTGGCAGTTTGCCGCGACGATCTCGATCGAAGCAATAACGCGTTTCCACTATTGCAAGTCTCCAAACTCGTAAGCAGGAACCGAAGCTGTGCGCGTTCATCGGGCAAAGTCCGCTTGCCCACAGACACCCGTCTGGACCGATCCGGGCCAACCCCCGCTATAGATTTTCGAATGCCGGGCTCATTCCCGTGCGACGACATGAAGCTCCGAGCATCGTGTCGTCCTGGCGAGCATCGTGTCGTCCTGGCGTGTCGGTTGCACCATCCGCGGTATGGCAACTGGCGCGATGTCGGCGTATCGAGTCGCTCACGAGTCGGAGATTCCCTCGAGGGTCAGCGTCGTCATATCGGTGCCACGCATCGAGCCGACGAGTCCCGACACCGGCATTGACGACGGGCGTGGTGCCGCACGAGGGATTCTTTTCGGGTTGTTGCTGTGCGCGCCGTTCTGGGTTGGCGTCTACGCCCTGTTCTTCTAGGTTGTGTCAGGCAGTGAATCGTGAACGGACGCGGGTACGCACTGGTGTCAGGCAGTGAATCGTGAACGGCCAGGGGAGGCGTCGCAGTAATGGTCGATGAAAAGCGCTTACTCGATGTCGTGACGAACGTCGTGCTCGACTGCGAGGAACTGCCGAGTGACGATCAACTCTTCGCGCTTCAACTCGCCTGGTGGGCGACGGCAGCCAATATTCGCAATGCACAGGTGACTACACCGCGATGGTTCCCGGCGGCACGCGAGCGTCAGGCCGCGATGCTGGAGCGGATGGCCGACTGGGTGCGCGGCGATGCCTCCGATCCGGAGCTCGAGCGATTGTGGGAGCAAGCTGACCACGAAGGCCTGGTGAAGCACCTCCGGCGCGGTCATGCCTGAACCGCAGCACAGATCGTCCCTCCGCCTGTCGTAGCCGAATTCGCCCAGGCGGCGATCAGGTGTGGCCGCCGGTCATTGCCGCAGTGCCCCGATTGGTTCGACGCTGGCGGCGCGGCGTGTCGGCACGTACGCCGCGACCAGGGCGATCGCGAGCATCGTGGCGGTGGCGAGCGCCAGCGGCCAGAGGCTCTCCACAGATAGGTCTGTAACGATGCGGGTCGCCGCGCGGCGGCTCAGGACACCGAGCGGCACTCCGATTACCAGCCCGGCGCACACCAGGCCGAGGGCGCCCTTGAACACCATGCGCGAGACATGAGCTCGCGTCGCGCCGAGTGCCATTCGGATCCCGATCTCATTGGTCCGACGCGTCACGGTATAGGCCAGCAGGCCGTAGAGGCCGAGCGCGGCGAGCGAGGCTCCGAGACCGCCGAAGAAAGCGGAGAGTGTTGCGATCACCCGTTCCGACACCACCGATGCGTCGATCAGGTCGTCCATCGTCGTCACGCGAGCGATCGAAACAGTCTTCAGTTCTTCGCGCACAATTCGACGAACCTCGTCCGTCACGGCGGCTGGACGCCCCGACGTCTTGAGTGCAAGCTCATTCACGAACATGCTCCGCTCCTGGAACGCGTTCAGATAGATCGTGCGTGGCGGGGCTTCACGCAAATCCAGGTATTTCGCGTCTCGTACCACGCCGATGATCGTGTACGCCTGGTCAGGCGGAGCGCCGGTGATGCCGCTGCTGGACGGACCCACCAGCTGGAAACGCCCTCCGATGGGATCCCGGTCACCAAAATAATAGCGGGCCATGGCCTGGTTGACGATGGCGACCGGCGGACCTCCCTTGTCAGTGAACGCGAAATCGCGCCCCGCCAGCAGCGGTGTGCCGAACGTTTCGAAGTAGCGTGGCGCCACCCAGTTGAGGGGCACGTAGCGGCGCGCATCCGGTGACTCTGCGAAGCCCTCGACGCTGATGAACCGCGACGCTCCCGCGCCGGAGATCGGCGTGACTCCGCTGAGCGTGACCGCGCGGACGGCGGGAACCTCCGCGAGCCGGCCAAGCAACTGCTGGTACGGAGTGAACAATTGGTCACGCGGATATCCGCTGCTCGTCGCGTCTAGTGTGACCAGCAACAAGGATCTTCGTTGAAAGCCAAGGTCCTGGTTCCGCAGATTCGAGAGGTGCTGCGCGAACAGGCCGGCCGCACTCAAGAGCACGATCGACCAGGCTATTTGTCCAACGACGAGGCCCTTTCCAAACAGGCGGCGTGATCGTGTCTCTGCAGCGGCTCCGTGTGTGCGCAGCGAGGATACCGGCGCAGTGATCAAGGCGTGCCAGGCGGGCGCTGCCCCGAACAGCACGGCGGTCAACACGGCGATCGTGATGGTGAACAACAGCACCTGCAGATCGGGTTGCACCTGAATCTCGATGCGTTGCTGAAGCCGCAGAAACTCGCGCCCGGAGAGGACGACGCGCACGAGCGTCCCGGCACCGAGGGACGCGAGCGCGACGCCGAGCGCGCCGCCCATAGCCGCGAGCAGGAGTGACTCGGTCAACGCCTGCCGCACCAGCCGCACGCGGCCTGCACCGAGCGAGACGCGCAACGCCATCTCCTGCTGCCGCGCGGCCGCACGCGCCAGCAGCAGGCCCGCAACGTTCGTGCACGCAATCAGCAGGAGCAGTGCGACCAGGGCCATCAACACGAGCAGCGAGGCCGCGAATCGATCGCGCAGCGCGGCGAATCCCGCGGCCGCCGGCTCCAACTCAATGGTGAAGTCGCGCGCGAACGCGGCCGACCGGCTCTTCGCGAAATCCTCCAGGCGATAGCGGTCGAGGACCTTCATCTCGGCAAGGGCCTGCTCGATGGTGACGCCGGGGCGCAAACGTCCAAGCATGCCGACGCCCAACGAGCCGTCCATCCGGCGACTCGGCTTTTGGAGCATCGGTTCCATCGCCATCGGCAGCCACACGCTGGGCCTCATGCCGACCTGGAGGCCGAAGAACTCTTGCGGCGCGACGCCGACGATGGTCGCCGGCGCACCGTTGAGGATGATGGCCTTGCCGACGATCGCGGGATCCGCGTGCAACCGGTTGGTCCAGTACGACCAGCTGACCACGGCGCTGGCGGCGGTCGGGGACTCCAACTGATCGTCCTGTCCGTTGATGACACGTCCGAGAGCGGGCCGCATGCCGAGCGAGGTGAAGAAGTTGCCTGCGACGTACTCGCCGTCGATTGTCTCCGGCGCGATTCCTTCCCCGGCCACCTGAAAGCGCGCGCGGGAAGCCGCCAGAAGCTCCGAGAAGGACTGGTTGTGATCGCGAAAGTGCTCGTAGTGGCGCCACGAGAAGGAGCTCAGGCGCGGCTCTCCGGGATACCGACTGAGCAACTCGACGAGCTGTTCGGGGTGGCTCACCGGCAAGGAGCGAAGCATCAGCGCGTTGATCAAGGTGAAGATCGCCGTGTTGGCGCCGATGCCGAGCGCGAGTGACAGGACTGCCACTGCGGTGAAGCCAGGCGAGCGTCGCAGCGTCCGCGCAGCGTAGCGGACGTCTTGCCACATGGTTTCGAGCATGGTCTCCCAGCCGACCTCACGCATACCGTCTTTGACCCCGGCAGTGCGGCGCAGTTCCATCCGAAGCGGCGCGGCGACCTGACATATCTGATCGTTGTGAAAAGACGATCCAGTCACGCGGATCGTCTTAGCCGAACCACGCGTCTCCGCGAATTCGAGAGACCTGACCTAGTCGCGGTCCAATCCGAATTCTTCGCAGTAGCTGTCGCTGTCGCGGCGGAGATCCTTCCGGGTTATTCGTTAAGCCG
>Ga0207706_10003854_pt1 | contig 14289 bp, 8 predicted proteins | sample KBSC53metaG_FD_184318 | JGI IMG/M metagenome (GOLD analysis project Ga0207706, IMG submission 184318) | Corn rhizosphere microbial communities from Kellogg Biological Station, Michigan, USA - KBS C5-3 metaG (SPAdes) (version 2) | ecosystem: Host-associated > Plants > Roots > Rhizosphere > Soil ... | reverse complement strand
CGGACAGGAGTGTCCGACCCACACCTGTTCGAGGCTTAAACTGCAAACCAGCTCGGCGGCGTCAGGTTCTGCTGCCGATAAGCTCGCAGGACGTCGTCGCGATCGGGCAGGGAAGGGATGACACCTTCTCGGGTGACGGCGAGGCCGCCGGTGACTACGGCAAACTGCACCGCCGCCTCAACGCCGGCGCCGCCGGCCATCGCCATCGCCAGTCCGGCGTTGAAGGCATCTCCAGCGCCGGTCGTATCCACGGCAACCATGCGGAGTGCGGGAACACGGGTGGACGAGTTTGCGGTCACGATCAGCGCGCCGCTTTCTCCCAGGGTCATCACCACCTGTTTTACGCCCTTGCGAATCAGATCGCGCGCGGCCTTCTCCGGTTCGACGTCGGCATCCGGACCGAGGCCGGCGAGCACCCTGGCCTCACTCTGGTTGGGAGTGAGAACATCGACCAGCTGCAAAATGGATGGGGGCAGAGGCCGCACCGGGGCGGGATTCAAAATGGTGATGGCGCCTCGCTCGCGTCCGCATCGCAGGGCGGCCTCGGCGGCGGTAACCGGAATCTCAAGCTGGGTCAGCACCACGGCCGGCGAATGAAATGCCGTATCGCATCGCGAAACATCGTCCGCAGTTAATAATTCGTTGGCGCCAGGATCGATGGTGATGCAGTTATTCCCGCTCCCCGCCTCGACAATAATGAAGCCTACGCCGGTCGGCGCGTCGGCGGTTTGTCTTACGTGGGTGATATCGATGCCTTCGTCGCGATAAAGCCGCAGTGCCATTTCACTGAAAGGATCAGTTCCAATTCTGGCAATGAAACTGACGTGCGCTCCCAGACGGGCGCAGGCCACGGCCTGGTTGGAACCTTTTCCGCCATAGTCCACGCGATATCCCGTTCCCAGAAGCGTTTCGCCGGTATTCGGCATACGCTCGACTTTCATGGTGAGACCGGTGGCGTAACTGCCCACGACGGTGATCCGAGGAGCGGTCAAGAAGATTCCCCCGAACGGGTTTGCCCCAACCTGAAACTCGTAAGCCTACCACAGCGCGGAAACGGTTCGGCGGTTTGAAGCGCCAATCTTGACCGGTCCGACGGGGGATGTTAGTTTCGGTTTCACACGTGAATGTCCAAGAGGCATCAGTCTGAGTCGCACAGGGAAGACGCGGCATCTTCTCCCACTCGATCGTGTTCCGTCCGACTGTGATCTGGCTGACCGCGATCGCCGCGATTTCCTGCGCTGGTGTTGCCAGGGGGCCTCGGCAGCGCTGATTTATCCGGGTTTGCCTGGTCTCGCTTCCCCCTTCGCTCGCGATTCTCAGAAGCTGGGTTCGCCCGGCGAATTCCATCTCCATCCACACTATCGCAGCCAGTTACCTATCGAAGCCACGCTGCTCAAGACGCAGGCAGGTTTCGACCAGTTTGTGACGGAAAAGTATCAGGACCGGATTGCAGCCGTGCTTGCGAATTGGAGCGCGGGACTCCTGGGAGATTCGCAGGACATGCGGGCGGTGGAAAGGATTCTAGCTCCAGGCTTTTCCGGCGCTTCATTCCAGCCGGTGGAATCGCGGCTGGTGCGCTCCGGGCCGGCGGTCGAAATCCGTAAAAACAAATTTGCGCGGGATGCTGTTCTCGGGCGGGATGCGTTTCTCCGCGACTTGCGCGGTGCCATGGCATCCTTTTCGAAACTCAGCACCGCTGAATTTCAGGTGACAGGCATCGACACTGGTCCGATTTCTCCCCTGGACACACCTCCCGCCCGCCTTCGGACCAAGGTGCGCTACGAACTGGTGGGCCCGGCCAGGGATTTCTATCGCCTCCAGCGCGTAGGGCAATGGGAGTTCGAATGGGAATCGTCGGCGAGCGAATTTCGTTTGCTCAGTTGGCGAATGTCCGATGAGACCCAGAGCCGCGCGGCCGCTCCCGTCTTTGCCGATATCACGGTGCAGGCTTTCGCCGGCAATTCGTCCTACACCTCCCAGTTGCTCCGCGGGGCCGACTACTGGCGGACCATTCTCGATGCTGCGTGCGGTATCGATATTTACGGACACAACGGAGTTTCAGTCGGCGACATTGACGACGATGGGTTTGACGATCTCTATGTTTGCCAGCCCGCCGGTCTTCCCAACCGGCTGTTTCGCAACCGTGGCGACGGGACCTTTGAAGACGTTACGGAATCCTCCGGTGTGGGCATCCTCGAAAATACCGCGTGCGCGCTCTTCGCCGATTTTGACAATGACGGCCGCCAGGACCTGATCGTGGTGCGTACCGACGGGCCGATGTTACTTGCTAATCAGGGTGGCGGCAAATTCCGCCATAGGCCGGATGCGTTTCACTTCGCCCAGCCTCCGCAGGGGACCTTCACGGGCGCGGCCGCCGCCGACTATGATCGTGACGGCTGGCTGGATATTTATTTTTGCCTCTATCTTTATTATCAGGGCACCGATCAGTACAAGTATCCCTCTCCTTATTACGATGCGGAAAACGGCCCGCCCAACTTCATGATGCAGAATCAGAGGGACGGAACGTTTCGCGACGTCACTGCCGAAACCGGCCTCAACCAGAACAACACACGCTACAGTTTTTGCTGCGGGTGGAGCGATTACAACCGCGACGGCTGGCCCGATCTTTATGTGGTCAACGATTTCGGGCGAAAGAACCTGTATCGCAACCATGGCGATGGGACCTTTACGGACGTTGCCGCGCAAGCCGGAGTGGAAGACGTCGGCGCCGGGATGAGCGTGTGCTGGTTCGACTACGACAATGACGGTGCCGAAGACCTCTACGTCGCTGACATGTGGTCGGCGGCCGGTACTCGCATTTCATCCCAGGATGTATTTCAGAAAGACGCACCCGAAAAAGTGCGCGCTCTCTACCGCAAACATGCCCGTGGGAATTCCCTGTTTCGTTCGGGTGGCGATGGTTTTCAGGATGCCAGCGCGCCCGCTGGAGTTGAAATGGGGCGCTGGGCATGGTCATGCGATGCCTGGGATTTTGACCATGACGGCTCTCCTGATCTTTACGTCGCCAACGGAATGGTGTCTGGCCCGATGCGGGACGACTTGAACAGCTTTTTCTGGCGGCAGGTAGTGGCGAATTCTCCGGTCGAAGCCAAATCTTCGCATGACTACGAACAAGGCTGGAACGCCCTGAATGAACTCATCCGCTCGGATGGTACATGGAGCGGCTACGAGCGCAACGTGTTCTACGCGAACAACCGGGATGGAACGTTTTCCGACGTTTCCGGCGCCCTAGGCATGGATTTCATGGAGGATGGACGTGCGTTCGCGCTCGCCGATTTCGATCACGATGGCCGGTTGGAAGTTTTCCTGAAGAATCGCAACGGCCCGCAGCTGAGGATTCTGCGGAACGTAATGCAAGACCTCGCCCCGTCGATCGCGTTCCGTCTGCGCGGCGGCAAGAGCAATCGTGACGCCATCGGCGCGGCGATCACGGTGGAAACGGAATCGGGGCGGCAGACGCGCATGCTGCAGGCCGGGTCGGGATTCCTTTCCCAGCACAGCAAGGACGTGTTCTTCGGGCTGGGAGATGCCAAGGGCCCAGTGCGGGCGTCTATTCGCTGGCCCAGTGGATTGGTGCAGGAAGTTCGCGACCTTCCGCTCAACCACAGGGTGTGGGTGGAGGAGGGTTCGGCGCCATCGCGATTGGAGGCATTCAAAGCGAACCTTCAGGGGCTAAAGCCCTCGTCTATTGCGGATCGAGGTGGCACGGCTGAAGCCGTACCCTTCCACAAAGCCGGGTCGGATGAAACCGAACAGCTACCCGCCACGATCGAAACCTGGTTGCTCGCTCCCGTGGCTGCGCCGGATTTTTCTCTTCCCGATTTGAACGGTCAGACACGTAGCCTGGCTGCGCTTCGCGGCAAGGCAGTGCTACTGAATTTCTGGGTCGCGGAGTCGTTGATTTGCCGGCAGGACTTGAAGGCATTCAACCGGCTGCATGCGCGTTGGGCAGCCCGGGGCCTTCACCTCCTCGCGGTAAATCTCGACGATCCTGCGGACGCTGCCAAAGTCCGGTCGCTGGTGCGGGAGAGCCATTTTTCGTTGCCCATCCTGCAGGGATCGAATGATCTCGCCGGCGTTTACAACATTCTTTTTCGTTATCTTTTTGACCGGCATCGCGACCTGAGTCTTCCGACCTCCTTTCTGATTAACGGTGGCGGAGAGATCGTCAAGGTTTATAAGGGGCCGGCGAATCCGGCGCAGGTCGAGCAGGATTTCCAGCACATTCCGCAGACTGCCGCGGAAACAATGGCGAAAGCGCTGCCGTTTCCTGGCCTCAGCGATACTCTGGAATTTCATCGCAACTATCTGAATTATGGTTCGATTTACTTTCAGCGAGGATATCTCGAGCAGGCCGAAGCGTCTTTTCGCCTGGCCCGGCGCGACGATCCGGAAAGCGCCGAGGCGCTCTATGGGTTGGGAAGCGTCTATTTGAAGCTGGACAAAGTCCCCGAGGCGCGAGAAAGCTTCGAGCGCGCGATCAAGCTTCGGGCCAGCTATCCCGACACTCTGGCCAATGCCTGGAACAACCTCGGCCTCCTGGCTACGCGGGGAGGTCACACGGCCGAAGCGATCCCTTACTTCCAGGAGGCGCTCAAACTCAATCCCGATCACCTGATTGCCCTCGAGAATCTGGGGAACGCTTACAGGCAGCAGAAGAATTGGGACGAGGCTCGCAAGCTACTGGAGCGCGCGGTGGCGGTCGGCCCGGAGGATGCGGAGGCGAACTACAGCCTGGGGATGGTCTTCGCGCAGCTCAACGACACTGACCGGGCGTACGAATATCTGCAACGGGCGTTGAAGTCTCGTCCGGGTTATCCTGAGGCGTTGAACAACCTTGGCGTGCTCTACCTGCGTACAGGACGGCGGGATCAGGGAGTGGCGAGTTTCGAAGAGTGCATTCGAGTGGCGCCCGCGTTCGATCAGTCGTACATGAATCTGGCCCGGGTGTACGCGCTGGAAGGCACGCCGGACAAGGCGCGGACAGTGCTGCTCGAATTGCTCAAGCAGCATCCGGAGCATGCGCAAGCGCGGAAGGCACTGGAGCAATTGCACTAGCAATGGAGGACGGGCGTCCCGCCCGTCCCGCCGGGCTCGGCCTCCATTTCTACCTGTTAAGGCTTTGGAGTGGGTGCGGTCAGCAGATCTACGAACATCTTGTAAAACCTCTCAGTGTCCAGATCGACTTGCACTTCGACCGGTTGGACATCGATTTTCGGTTTGTCGTGGTCGGTCCAGGTGAGCATGTTGCCGTAGCCGGCGCCGCGTCCCAGGTCCACATCCAGGTAGCGGGTTTCTTTCTTCGTAATCAAGCTGGGATCGAGCCAAGCCGCCGCCGCCAGTTCATCCCACAGATAGTTGTATTCGCCGAACAGGCGGGCATATTTGCCGATGTACTGCGCCGACGGCGTGTTGCCGGCTTTGATGCGATTGATCAGCTCATGCGTCATCCGCGTCTTCACTGAGATATCTACCGGAGTGCAGACGATCTTTTTCCAGGGCGCGCGCAGCACGATGTGTGCCGCTTCCGGATCGAACCAGATGTTGAACTCATGCCGCGGGGTATTGATGAACTCCGGGTCAGTGGTTTGCGGATTCAAACTGGCGCCCATGAAGACGAGTTCCTTCGCCAGTTGCGGGAATTCGGGATCGATGGAGATGGCCAGCGCGAGATTCGTCATGGGGCCGCCGGCGTAAATCGTCACCTCATGAGGAAATTTGTGGACCATGCGAAGCAGAAAATGGGCCGCGTCTTCATCGATCGCTTTGGTGGCGGGCTTGCCCTCCGGCATATCTCCCAGCTGGTCAGGCGGGTGATAGAACCGGGGAGTCCAGGCGCCCAGCCAGGTAAAGGAGCCGTAGCGCTGTTGCCAGAGCTCGGTGTCGTCTTTTCGGCGGACCAGCGGATATTCGGCTCCGGGCACGACCGGAATATCGGTTCGACCGATGAGTTCGAGCATGCGGAGAGTGTGCGCCACCTCGGATTTAAGCCAGGCGTCGCCGGTGACGACGGTGACGCCGAGGACATCGGTTTGCGGCGACTGGATCAGCAGGAGGATGGATTGCTGGTCGGTCCCGCCAGGTCCGGCAGCGTCCTGGTCGATGATGATTTTGCGTTTTCCCTGGCCCCACGCGGTGAGGCAAGTCATGAGTAACGCCACGACAACCCAGATTCGGCCGAATTTCATTCTTCACCTCGAGTGTGCAACTGCCTAAAAACGCCGACGGGTGACCCACAGTCGTCTCTCCGTTTTGTGGAGAGACAGGGTGGGTCTCTCGGCGGGCGGATGGCGTCCATCGACTTCGCTCAGAACATGTACCGCCTCACGCAGGCGGCGATGAGGACAGGCGCCCGATCAACAGATTGAAGAACTTTGCGGAGTCCACGTCTAACGCGACCTTGGCGTTGGGAACGAACTTGTCGCGCAACACTGGCGATGTTCGGGTGCCGGCAAGAGTCGGCGCCGAGCCGCGAATCGACATATTCATGGCTGCCGTTTGCTTTTCAGCTTCCGGCTTGCGCCGCAGGTCGCCGGCCCTTGGACTATAACCCAGCGTCTCGCCGGCGGTCAGCTCGCCGGCAGTCTCTACATCGACGTAATAGTCTTTGAACTTAACGATGGAAGGGTCGAGAAATGCGGCGACCGCTAGCGAGTCGTGCATATTCGGGCCCACCAGAAACCCCTGCTCGCGGTTGTGGTTAATGGCGTTGCGGCCGATCTTTGCCGCAGCCTGGCTGACCGGATTCTGCGCCGCCTCGAGGGTGCGCACGTGTTCTTCAGTGAGCGATGTCTTGCGGGTGGCATCGAGGCCCACCATGGTGATGGGAATGCCGGACTGAAAAACAATGCGTGCCGCCTCGGGGTCAACGTAAATATTGAATTCGGCGGCGGGTGTAATGTTTCCGCCAGACAGCGACCCGCCCATCAGAACGATCCCGCGCACCATGGCGGCGAGCTCGGAGTCGAGATTCAACGCGGTCGCGATGTTGGTCAGCGGGCCGATCGGGATCAACGTGACTTCACCGGGATATTTGCGCACGATGCCGCGAATAAATTCAGCGGCGGGCTGGGCGATGGGCTTGGTCTTCGGTTCGGGAAATACTGCGCCGCCAAGCCCGTTTTCGCCGTGCGCGTACGCAGCCGTTACGAGACGGCGCACCAGGGGCGACTTGGCGCCGGCCGCCACAGGAATGTCGGTGCGGCCGGCGATCTCCACCATGCGCAATGCATTGGGAAGTGTCAGGTCGAGCGGGACATTTCCGGCGACCGGAGTAATGCCTTCAATCTTCAGTTCCGGCGAACGCATGGCCAGCAGCAAGGCCAGCGCGTCGTCGACGCCGGGGTCGGTATCGATGATCACGCGGAAGGGGCCGCCGTCGATCTTTTGGCCGGATTGTCCTTGATCGTAAGCAAGGGCCGGAGGAGCGAAACCGGTCGCCAGGCTGCCAGCGGCGATGGCTGCCGCGGAAGTGGTCACAAACTGGCGACGGGTCACGCGCGAAAGTGGTCTCGAATCCATCTTGTATTCTCCGTAGAAGAATTACTAACGCGCCTGGCGCGCGGGCTGGGTCATCAACTTGATGTAGAGATCGTACAGTTTTGTGGTGTTCACATCGAACTGTACAATGGCCTTTCTTTCATAGGGAGGGAGCTCGGTTCCGGGCTCCCAGAACAAAGTTTCGCCGTAACTGGGCCCGTGATCAACGTCGATGTCCACGTAGAGTTCTTTCTGTCCGGTGACGATGGAGGGATCAATCATGGCGGCGGCGGAAAGTTCGTCCCACATGAAGCTTTCGACGGAGTATTCCGTGAGATAGCGGGCCACGGGCGTGTCCGCTTTCGCGATGGCGGCCTTGACCGCCGGGTTTACCGTGGTTTTGACGGAAATGTCGATGGGCGTGATCGTGATTTTCTTCCAGGGCGCGCGCATCGCGATCCGCACCGCCTCGGGATCGAACCACCAGTTGAATTCCCGGCGGCCGTCAATACTGTTGATCCCGCCTGTGCTGGCGTACATGCCGCTGCCCATCAGGACGAGCTCCTTCGCCAAAGTCGCGACTTGAGGGTCGAGGCGCAATGCCAGCGCGATATTGGTCAGCGGGCCTCCGGCCCAGATCACCACTTCGCCGGGATACTGATGCACCATGCGAACGATAAAGTGCGCGGCGGTTTCGTCCAGCGGCTTGGTGTGGGGTTCGCCCTCGACCAGCGGCGGGACCACATCGGGTTCATGATATCCAGCGCGAAATGCGGGCGGAACACTTCCCGGGCGTTTAGAGAAATCGCTCCAGCACCCTTTGTATCGGAATTTGCCATAGAGCGCTTCCCAGCGCTCGGTTTCTTCCTTGGAGTTCAGCAGCGGGAATTCTGCGCCCTGGACCACAGGAACGTCGGTGCGTCCGGCGATTTCGAGCAGGCGCAGGGTGCGCTGGGTCTCTTCTTTCACCCACTGGTCGCCGCTGACGGTGGTAATTCCAAGCACGTCAAACTTTTCCGACTGCAGGAAAATGAGGATGGACTGCATGTCGGTGGTGGCCGGCCCGCGCGCGTCCTGATCGACGATGACCTTGATCTTCTGCGCCTGCAGCCCGGTGGCGGCAGTCAGAATCAGAACAGCGGTCAGCAGGACAGCGAAGCTTCGTGGCTTCATGGCGCACCCCTCGGTGTTTTGGTCTTGCTTTAGCAGGATTTGCTGGAAGACTGCACCGATTGTTCCAACGACCCGGCCGGGAAGAACAAGCATTGTACCCCGCGTCAGGAAGCGCTGTCAGGGCCGGTAGTGGCGCGGTGCGAACCGGGTTCTCAGCCCATGAAGCGCTGCGCGGATTGCAGATGACCAATCCAGCGACTAGAATCATTGGCGCGCGCGAATGACCTGATTTTGGTCTTTCCCATTTTTCTTTCTCGTATGCGCCGTCTCCGCCTGACCGTACAGCAATCTGGATTTATTCCCGCAAGCCGCGTCGCCAGCGGCGTCCTGGCCGTAATCGCAATGCTTATCCCGGCAATGATCCAGGCCCAGAGTTCCTCTGCCTCGGCGACGTTGCAAGGGGCCGTGCGAGATTCGAAGGCCCGCCCGGTGGCCGGAGCAACCGTATATCTTCAGGTAAAAGACGGCGCCGAGACGGTCTCCACACACTCTGACGCAGCCGGAAACTACCGCTTCGCAGGGCTTCGCGAAGGCGTCTATATGTTGCGCGTGGAGGCGCAGGGACACGGCCAGTCCACCTTCGGCCCCTGTGTTCTTGGGCCGAAGGAAGCCAAGCAACTCGACCTGACGCTGGAGGTCGGGGGGGCGCCGGAGTTTTTCGATGAACCTCAATTCACCGTGGCCGGCGTCACTGACGGCACCAATCTCGGCGGGCACGGTTCAAATGCGGTGGTGCGAACCAAGGAATCGCTGGCCAGGGACATCGCATCTCTCAGCGCCAAGCCGCCGTCTGGCTCTCTGCCGCCGTCAGCGGCCGACACGAATGAAAGCTCTCTGCGCGCGACGGCTGATCGCGAACCGGGGAATTTCGACGCGAATCACCGCCTGGGAAAATCGCTGGTAGCCAGTGGAAAGGCGCCGCAGGCCCTGACTTATCTGGAACGGGCCTCGCAACTCAAGCCGGGGAATTACGAAAACGCCTACCTCCTGGCGCTGGCTTATGCAGACTCGGGTCAATACCAGCGCGCGCGCGCAAATGCGCAGACGTTGCTGACCGCGCGGGAGAAGCCCGGGCAAAAAAATGAGGCTGAGCTGCATCACTTGCTCGGCGACATCGAAGAGAAATCGGGCAATCCTCTTGAGGCCGTGCGGCAATACCAGCGGGCGGCGGAACTTGATCCCAGCGAACCCTACTTCTTTGATTGGGGGTCTGAGCTGCTGCTGCATCGCGCGGTCGAGCCTGCCATCGAAGTATTCAACAAGGGCAACCGCTTGTTCCCGCGCTCCGCCCGGATGCTGGTCGCACTTGGAGTGGCATGGTACAGCAACGGTTCGTACGACCAGGCCGCGCAGCGGCTCTGCGAAGCCTCGGACATGAATCCCAATGATCCGAAGGCCTACCTGTTTCTGGGCAAAATACAGAGCGTCGAAACCACGCAGTCAGAATGTTCCACCGAGCGGCTGGCGCGCTTTGCAAAGCTTCAGCCTGAGAATGCCCTGGCCAACTACTACTACGCGGTCAATCTCTGGAAGCGGCGCAAGGGGCCGGATGACGCCGAGAGGCTGGCCCAAGTCGAATCCCTGGTGAAGAAGGCTGTTGCGCTCGATTCCAGGCTTGGGATTGGGTATCTGCAATTGGGTGTGCTGTATTCAGAGCGGGGAGATTTTGCGCGAGCCGTCTTGAGCTACCAGGAAGCGATCAAGGTCAATCCCGAGCTCGAGGAAGCGCATTACCGTCTGGCGCAGGCTTACAAGCGGACGGGGGACAAGGTCAGAGCGGAACAAGAACTTCAGCTTTATAACCAGATATCGAAGAAGAAAGACGAAGCCGTCGAGCGCGAGCGACGGGAAAGCCGGCAGTTTGTGTACAGACTGCGGGGCCCGGGCTCGCCGCCGGAATAAGAGCATTTAACCGCAAAGGACGCAAAGGGGGACCGCAAAGGACGCTAAGAATTGCTTTGCGCACTTTGCGGTTTTTCTTTGCGTCCTTTGCGGTTAAAGATCTCTTATCAGCGAGGGGGCGCAGGCGCGCTCATCAGCCCCACGAACATCCGGTAAAACTTTTCCGTGTCCAGATCAACCTGGACTTCAACCGGCTGCGCGGCAACTTTCGGCTTGTCTTTCTCCGTCCAGGTCAGGGTATTGCCGTACCCGGCGCCCCGGTCGAGATCCACGGCCATGTAGCGCGTCTCACGTTTGGTAATCAGCGACGGATCAATCCAGGCGGCAGCGGCAAGTTCGTCCCACATGTATTCGCCACCCTGGCCGGTCCGGAAGTAGCTGGCGACATAATGGGCCAGAGGCGTCCTGCTGGCGTCGATCTGCTTGATCATGGCGGGGGTGAGGCGAGTCTTGATGGAAATGTCGGTTGGGGTGCAAACGATCTTCTTCCACGGAGCGCGGAGCACGATCTGCGCCGCCTCGGGATCAAACCAGAAATTAAATTCGTGGCGGGGATTGTTTACGAATTCGGGGTCGTCGGTCTGCGGGCCCAGACTTCCTCCCATGAAGACGAGTTGCTGGGCCAGTTCCGGAAACTCGGGATCGATAGAAATCGCGAGGGCCAGATTGGTCATGGGGCCGCCCTCGTAAATCGTGACCTGGTGCGGGTACTGGCGCACTTTGCGAATCAGGAAATGAGCGGCGTCTTCGCCGGCGGCTTTGGTTGTGGGCCGGCCTTCCGGCAACGGGGGGACGACGAAGGGCACATGCCACCAGCGGTCATCCCATGCGCCCGCGAAAGCCACTGTGCCGAAGCGCTGTTGCCACATCTGAGTCTCTTCACGCCGCCGCACCAGTGGGAAAACGGCCCCGGGGACGACCGGAATATCGCTGCGGCCCATGATTTCAAGCAGACGCAGGGTGTGCGCCACTTCCTCGTCGCGCCACTGGTTTCCACTGACTACCGTAATTCCCAGCACCTCGACTTGGGGTGATTGAACCAGCAGTGCGATGGTCTGCATGTTGCTGCCGCCGGGTCCGGAACCGTCCTGGTTGATGATCACTTTGCGCCGCTGCTGGCCCCAGGCCAGGGAACCCGCCAGCAGCAAGCACGTGATTGCGAGGAAAAGCCTGCCAGGTTTCATCATGGTCGGGGAGGCCGGGTCATCAATTGGATGTAGAGCTTGTAAAACTTTCCCGTGTCAATGTCGAATTGCACATTGGCCAGGCGCAGGTAGGGCGGCACCTGCGCCTTGGAATCCCAGAAGAGGGTCTTGCCATAGCTGGCCCCGTGATCAACGTCGATGTCCATGTAGAGCTGCTTCTGGCCGGTGATGATGGATGGATCGATCAAGGCGGCGCCGGCGATTTCATCCCACATGTAGCCGGGCAAGGAGTACTTGTCGAGATACTGCGTCACCGGAGTGCCGGCCCTGGCGATGGTGGCTTTCATCTCCTTGGTGAACCGCGTCTTGACGGAGATATCAATCGGGGTGATTGTGACCTTTTTCCAGGGAGCGCGAAGGACGATGCGGGTGGCTTCAGGGTCGAACCACCAGTTGAATTCACGGCGGGCGTCGATAGCGCCAGGATCGATGGCGCCCTTGTCGGCGTACAATCCGCCGCCCATCATGACAAATTCTTTTGCCAGCGTGGCTACCGAGGGATCGAGCTTAAGCGCCAGGGCAAAATTGGTGAGTGGACCGCCTGCCCAAAGAACTACCTCGCCGGGATACTTGTGCACCATCTTCACGATGAATTCCGCCGCCGTGCCGGGAGCGGCCTGAATGTGCGGCGCGCCTTCCTTCATGGGAGGGACAATGTCCGGGGCGTGGTAGGGTTCGTCGTAGATGGTGGAGCGGTTGGCTTCGAAACGGTCCGTCCAGCAGCCCTTGTACTCCAGTTTTCCGTACAGGGCCTCCCAGCGTTCCGTTTCTTCCTTGGAATTAAGGAGAGGGAATTCCGCGCCCTGGATCACCGGTACGTCGGTGCGCTGGGCGATCTCCAGCATGCGCAGCGTGTGTTGCGTTTCTTCCTTTACCCATTGGTCGCCGCTGACCGTGGTGATGCCGAGGACCTCAAATTTGTCCGATTGCAGAAAAACCAGGAGAGCCTGCTGGTCACTGGTGCCGGGGCCGCGGGCGTCCTGATCGACGATGACTTTGATTTTTTGGGCAAAGGCTGTGGTGGCCAGGGCGAGAAACAGCACACACTCCAGCATTAGACACCAGGTGAACCGGCTCACGGGTTCCTCCGCGGATTTGTAAATTGGAAAAGTGTGGCAGACTGAGTCGGCTGGCCAAGCTCCTCAGTCTGCCTGAGTTTGAAGTTGCTCGCAATCCTGGCCTAGAAGCGAAGCTTGAGGGCAAACTGAATCAGGCGCGGGTTGTTGACGGTCTGGCTGATCGCGCCGAAACCGGCCGAGCTTATGTCTGAACTCGGCAGGTAAAACTGAGCGTGATTAAACAGATTAAAGAACTCTGCCCTGAAATCGATCATCATGCCTTCCCGCCAGGGCAGGGGAAAATGCTTGATAGCAGAGAAATCCGTATTGACGAAACCAGGGCCGTAGACCGGAGTGCGTGTGGAATTGCCAAGTTTTCCCGGCCCCGCGGGAGCAAAGCACTGGGTATTGAACCACTTGTTCACGGTGGGATCGCTGGATGAGGCGGCGCAGGTCTGATCGGGACGGTTCGGATTGGGGAAAGCGAACGTCACACCGGACTGATTGTTGCTGTCGAGAATGAAAACAGGAAAACCGGAGGTGATTTTCTGAATCACATCAACTTCCCAGTTTCCCAATACTGCGTTAACGCCCCCATTCCAGCTGCTGCCGAAGCGCTTGCCCTTACCAAAGGGCAAGTCATAGATCACGCTGGCCGTGAAATTGTGGTTGAGCTGGATCTGGGACAAAGCCCAATCAGCGCTTCTCGTCCCCGGCAAGGGAAAGTACGTAGGACCGGCGGTGGAACCGAGGCCGTCGGCGAAGCCGGAGTCGAAGTTGCGAGCGTAGGTGTAGCCAAACAGGGCATATATACCATGCCGCGCGCTCTTGGTCTCAGCCTTGATTTGCAAGGAGTCGTAACGTGCGTCACCCTTGTCATTAATGTTGGCGATGGTTGTAAAGGGGCCAAATGGGGCTGATGAAATTCCGCACCCGAGGTGATAGTTGGCGTCAAAATTGGGGCTGGCAGAGTCGCAAGCGCTGGGTGAAGCAACGTTCAGGTTCAAACCGTCTATCAGAATGTGGTGGCTACGAGAGCCGGCATACCCAGCGGTGAGCACGACGTTGCCGGGGAGCTGATGTTCAATATTGAGGTTGAACTGCTGCACTCTCCCTTGCTTGAAGTCGAGATTTTGCGACTGAATAGTGCCGGCGAAAGTCGCCGGGTCGGGTGGAGAAGTAAGGATTGGGGTGAATGCCTGCGAAAGTCCGCAGCCCGGGGCGACAGTTCCAAAGGGACAGAGGCCGGAGAAGTTAGCCGTTTCCGCGAAGAATGGTGGGTTCTCCCACAAGCCCTGTGCGCCCTGGTTCCAGGAGGAATCGTGGAACATCGCATAGCCGCCGCGAACCGCAGTGCTCTGGCTGCCGAAAGGCTTCCAAGCGAACCCAATGCGAGGTTCAAGAGCGGTTTTGTCCATTTCGACGCCGGCGCTGGAGTCGGAGTTCTGCCC
>Ga0207706_10003850_pt1 | contig 14293 bp, 11 predicted proteins | sample KBSC53metaG_FD_184318 | JGI IMG/M metagenome (GOLD analysis project Ga0207706, IMG submission 184318) | Corn rhizosphere microbial communities from Kellogg Biological Station, Michigan, USA - KBS C5-3 metaG (SPAdes) (version 2) | ecosystem: Host-associated > Plants > Roots > Rhizosphere > Soil ... | reverse complement strand
TCTGGAACGCCGGCTACGACAGCAACGTCTTCGGCACGAACGAGGACCCCACCGGAGACTGGACGCTTTCGGTGAACGCCGGCGCGACGTTCCTCGTCCCGTTCGGATCCAAGTTCGTGCTCCGCGCGGACGCCTTCCCGCAATACACCTGGTACAAGGAGCTCAGCGGGCGGGACGAGTTCGGGGGACGGTACGACGGGTCGCTCTACGGCTTCTTCAACCGGATGACAGTCGAGCTTACGGGCGGTTACTTCCAGCAATATCAGCAGTACAGCACGGAGCTGGACACCTTTGTCTTTCAGAATTCCCTCCGGACAGGGGCCAAGGTCGACGTGGACCTGACAAATCGTCTCTCGCTCTTCGGGTCGGGCGGCTACCAGGATGTGACCTATCGGCAGATCGAAGGCCCTCCCGGTCAGGAGATACGCGTCCCGCTCAACGATCGAGCCGACTGGGGAGGGCGCGGGGGCCTCCGATACCAGATCCTCTCCGACTGGAATGTCGGCATCGCTGGCGAGGGGACGTGGGCGGACTTCACGACCACTCCCGAGCTCCGGAACAACACGAGTACGGCGGCGCTCGCGAGCGTCGAGTACAATCGAACGCGCCGGCTCTTCATCAACCTGATCGGTGGCTGGCGCGAGGGAAGGGGCGTCGACTCCAACTTCTTTCCGGACTACTCGACCGGCGTGGGATCCTTCTTCGTGTCGTTCTTTCCGATCTCATGGCTCGAGCTCCAGGTGGCCGGCCATCGGAATGTCAGCTACAGCGTCACCGCCACAAACCCGTACTACTTCGAGAACCGGATCGGCGGCAAGATCAACATCCAGCTCGGACCTCGCATCCTCCTGAGCGGCTACGGCCAGACGGGGCCGAACAACTATCCGCGTGCCGAGCCGGTCGTGATCGATGGCGAGGTCGAGGTTCTCAAGAGGCGGGACGAGTCCGAGCAGTACGGCGGAGGGTTTTCGATCATCGCCTACCGACCGCTCGTTCTCACCGCCCGCGCGACGCATACCGCAATCGACTCGAACATCCCGACCGCCGGCCGTTCTTACACCCGCTACACGGTGATGCTCGGCTTTTCGGGGACATTCCAGCGATGAAAAGACAGACCGTTTCGGGCCTGCTCCTCGCCCTGGCCTTCGTCCTCGCGCGGCCGGGAGCCGCGCAGGAACCCGCGCCCTCGGGCGATTACGCCGTCGGGCCCCGCGATCTGATCGAGGTCAAGGTTCTCGAGCTTCCCGAGCTCAACGTCGACCGCCGCGTCACCGACAGCGGGACGCTCGATCTGCCGCTCGTGGGATCGATCCCCGTGGCCGGCATGACGGCGTCCGACATCCGGGCGCGGGTCGAGGCGCTCGTCCTCGAAAAATACGTGAACCGGGCGAATGTCTCGGTCGTCATCAAGGAGTTCGCGAACAAGCCGGTCTCCGTTCTGGGCGCGGTCCTGCGCCCCGGCTCGCTCTCGATCTCCGGCCGCTGGACGCTCATGACCGCGATCACGGCGGCGGGCGGGCTCAGCGAGAAGGCGGGCAGCCGCATCCTCGTGCTCCGCCGGTCGGACAACGGATTGTCCGACACTCTCGAGATCCGCACCGATGATCTCTTTCAGAACGCGACCGAGCTCTGGAACATCCCGATCCAGCCGGCCGACGTCATCAACGTCGTCCCTCGCACGAGCATCACCGTGTTCTGTCTCGGCCAGGTCAACTCGCCGGGCGCCCTCCAGTTCGACAGCGAGGACCGCCTCACGCTGCTCTCCGTGATCGCCAAGGCGGGAGGCCTCAGCGACAAGGCCTCGAACACGATCCGGATCAAGCGACGGGGGGCCGACGGGAAGGACGTCGAAACCGTCGTCGATTTCAAGCGCGTCGTCGCGGGCAAGGATCCGGACGTCGCGGTCCACCCCAACGACGTCATCGTGGTGAAGGAGTCTTTCTTCTGATGGCCGACCTGGACGATTTCGAAGAGGCGAGCGAAGTCCAGTCGTCACGCGCGGAGTTCCACCTCGCGGACTACTGGGCCATCGTCGTCAAGCGGCGGCGCCTCATCGCCGTCTGTCTCGCCGCCGGGCTGGTCGGCGGCGTGCTCGCCACCGTGCTGACGAAACCGATGTACACGGCGAAGACCGTCGTCGACGTGGTACGGCAGGCCGCGCAGGCCGTGCCGTTCTCCGCCGGCGCCGGAGACACCGGGCAGGCCTCGGAATTCCTGCCGAGTCAGATCCGACTCATGCAGAGCCGGGAGATCGCGGAGCGCGTGGTCCGCAAGCTGAACCTGCTGGCCGATCCACAATTCAACCCGAAGCGCTTCGCCGAGTTCCGACCCGACGCGAAGGGCAACGTCCCCAAACCCGCGGACCGCGACGTCGTCGACGCCGCGATCGGCGTGCAGAAAGTTCTGGAAGTCACCATCCTTCGCGGCACGAGCCTCGTCGAGATCTCGGCCGTCGTGCCTTCGCCCGAGCTCGCCGCCGCCATCCCGAACGCCGTCGCCGACGCGTACATCGACTGGAACGTCGAGTCGCGTGTCCGTCTGATCGGCCAGTCGAGCCAGTTCCTGGCGAGCCAGATCGAGCAGGCGAAGTCCGAGATCGAAGCCAAGGAAAAAGAGCTCTTCGCCTTCGGCCGTGCGCGTGACATCACGGTGGACCCCAACGCGAAAATCGATCAGGTCAACCGGGACCTCGCGGCCGCGGTGACGGACCGCGTCGCCAAGGAGGCGCGCTACCAGGAGCTCCGGTCGACCCCGCCCGAGGCGATCGCCGACTCGTCGGTCGTGGCCTCGCAGCGCGCGGACCTCCAGAAGCTGGAGCGCGAGTACGCCGAGAAGTCCAACGTCTACAAGCCCGAGTGGCCGGCGATGCAGCAGCTCAAGGCGCAGATCGAGGACGTGCGCAAGGGCCTCGCGAGCACGGCGAGCGACAGCGCGAACAAGGTCGTCCAGGCCGCGCGCAGCGACTATCTGACTGCGCTGCGGCGGGAGGAAAACCTCCGGGCCATGACCCGCAGCGAGCAATCCGAGGCGCTGGCTCAGGGGAGCAGTACTGTCGAATACCGGAATTTCCGCACGGAGATCGACACCAAGCGCGCACTCCTCGACAGCCTGCTCCGACAGCAAGGGGAGACGGAGGTCATCTCGCGCGTTCGGGACGAGCAGATGACGACGATCCGGATCGTGGATCGGGCGCTCGAGCCCGGCGGGCCCTTCGAGCCGTCGCTCCAGAAAAACCTGCTCGTGGCTCTGTTTCTCGGGGGCGGCCTCGGACTCGGCCTCGCCTTCTTCCTCGCATACCTCGACCGGACGATCCGCAGCACCGAACAGGTCGAGCGGCTGCTGCAGCTTCCGCCGCTCGGCGTGATCCCGGCGCGGGGGGACGGGACGACGTACGGCCCGAAGGGCCGGACACGGATCTTCGGCAAGTCCGCAAAGGCCCGCAGTCTGACCGGGGAAGAGGCCGATCCGATCGAGCTTTCGCCGCACAGCGAGCCGCGCTCGCCGACAGCCGAGGCGTACCGTGCATTCCGCACGGCCCTGATGCTTTCGCGGGCCGGCGGCGTGAAATCGGTCGTGATGACCTCCGCCTTCCCCCACGAAGGCAAGACGACGAGCGCCGTCAATCTCGCCGTGGTGCTCGCCCAACTCGGCCGGCGCGTCCTGCTCGTCGACGCGGACCTCCACAAGTCGCGCCTCCACGAGATCTTCCAGATCCCGAACCGGCTCGGGCTGGTCTCGATCCTCGCCGAAGGCATCGAGCCGTCGCGCGCCATCGTGAAGAGCTCGGTGCCGGGCGTCTTCGTGGTCCCGGCGGGCCCCGATGCGCCGAATCCCTCCGGGCTGCTGGCCTCGGAGGCGATGCAGAAGTTTCTCGATCTCGCAGCGACGAACTTCGATCACGTCATCGTGGACTCCGCGCCGGTGCTTCCGGTGTCGGACACGCTCGTCTTCGCGATGCAGACCGATGGTGTCGTCCTCTGCGTGCGGGGCGGCGTGACCCCGCGTGATCACGTCCTTCGGGCGCGCGACCGCATTCTGCGGAGCGGCGGTACGATCGTCGGCGTCCTGATCAACGCCCTCGAGCCCGAAAGCGCGTCCTACTACGGGTACGAGTACGGCTACGGCTACCGACAGGAAGGCCGTCCCGAGGCCGAAGAGGAGAAGGCCACTCCACGCGTGGTCCACAGCTAGCGCTTCCGCCGTCGCCGCGTGATCGAACTCCTCGCTGACCACCGCCCGGGTATCGACGACGATCCGAACGGCTTCGGGTCTTCCCGGACGGAACGATGAGCACGCTCGCGGCTCCCGCTTCGCGAAGCCTCCGGGCAGGTCCCCGGTGGATGGCCACGATCGCTTGCATGCTCCTCCTCGGACTCTGCGTGACGGGGATGGTTCAGGAGGTCCAGGGGCGCCGCCGGATCGCTTCGATCGCGGAAGAGCAGCAGCTCGTGCGGCGTGACCGCGCGGTTGCGGAGACGGTGAGCCTGGTGGAAGGAAACGACGAGGCCGCGTTGCTCGTGGCGGAAGTGATCGTCGGTCGGCCAGCGGCCGCGGGGGGAGCCTCCTCAGCTCCCGCAGCGCTCTGGCTGATTCTTCGCGGCCTCTCCGGGCGTCCGGGATCGGCATACGGACGTCTCCTTCTTGGACGGTCGGCAGCCATCCAGGGGGAGGCGAGTCAGTGGGTGCGGCCGCTCGAAATGGCTGTCGTGGCCGCCCCCGGCCTGGATTTCGCCTCCGCGGAGCTGGGTCGCCGGTATCTCGTCCGCTGGGGCGCACTGACTCCTGAGCAGCGACGGGCCGGGCAGGAGAGCCTGCGCCTTGCCTTGCGAAGCGAGTCCTTCCTCCGGGCGGCCTTTTCGACGGCCGTCGCGACTCTCGGTCCCGAGGCCGCCGTGGGGGCTCTGCCCGATGACTCGCCGACGCTGCGGCTGGCGGAACAGGTGTCCCGCGAGGCCGGAAACGGGGCCGCGGCCGACCTGATTGCCGCCCGCCTCCGAGCCCTTTCTGCCTCGGCGCCGGCCAGCCGTCCGAGCCCCTGACCACCCGAACAGGCGCGTGTTATACTGCGCGCTCAAACAAAAAAGCCTCGTAACTACAGCAAGATAGCTGTAGTTTGCGGCGGAGGGGGCTGGGACGTGCCTCTGTTGAGACGAGGCCCTGAGGTCTTTCCTCAGAGCCTCTTCGACTTGTCGTCGGCCGAATTCCCCTGGATGGTCGCCCAGACGCGGAGCCGCCAGGAAAAGGCGCTCGTACGCAACCTCGAGCCCCTCCGCGTCCCGTTCTATCTCCCACAGCACGAGCGGCATGCGGCCCGCTCCGGCCGCCGATTCGTCTCGTTCATCCCCCTGTTTCCGGGGTACGTGTTCCTGCGGGCTGATCCCGGCGCCCGGACCGCCGCGCTCCGGAGCGGTCTGGTCGTCCGGCTGCTCGAGGTGCGGGATCAGGAGCTCCTCCACGCGGAGCTGCGCCAGCTCCGAAAGCTCCAGCAGACCGGCGCTCGCCTGGTGCCCTACGCCCCCCTCGTCGAGGGAGATCTCGTGACGATCGCGTCGGGTCCGTTCCAGGGTTACCGGGGGCGCGTCCTTCGGGAGCAGTCCGCGTCGCGGCTGATCGTCTCGGTTTCCATGCTTCGCCAGAGTATCGCCGTCGAGTTTGACCGGTCCTCTCTCAACCGGGTATCCGGGGACGCGAGGACCGTTGCGGAACAGAGCGCCGTCGCCTAGGCACGCCGCCAGCGGCGTCGTGAAGGGAGTTTTCACGTCGGTGGTGTACACCGAAGGGGGCGAAGCCCGGACGGCGGGCAGCCCGAACAGGAGCCGAAGCGGGTGACCGAAACAAGAGCGAACGCAGAGAGCCTCCAGAGACGGTTCAACGACCAGTCGGCGGCAATTGGTATCGCCGGCCTCGGCTACGTGGGCCTGCCCCTGGCGCTGACATTCACCGAGAAGGGCTTCCGCGTTCTGGGGTTCGACATCGACGGTTCCAAGGTCGAGTCGTTGAACGCGGGGCGCAACTACATTCAGCACATCGACGGGAAGCGGCTATCTACGGCGGTCGCCGAGAAGCGTTTCGAGGCGACGACCGATTTCGGCCGCCTCAACGAACCCGACGCCTTGATCATCTGCGTGCCGACCCCGCTGACGGCCCAGCGCGAGCCGGACATGAGCTACGTCGTGAACACGGTCCAGCTGATCCGTGCCCGGCTGAGGCCGGGGCAGCTGGTCGTGCTCGAGTCCACGACATATCCGGGCACGACCGACGAGCTCGTCCGCGGAATCCTGGAGGAGTCCGGCTTGAAGTGCGGAAGCGACTTCTACCTGGCGTTCTCGCCCGAGCGGGAAGACCCCGGCAACGGAAAGTACAACACGGCGACGATCCCGAAGATCGTCGGGGGCGTCGACGAGACCGGCGGCGATCTCGCCCAGAGCCTCTACGACAAGGTCGTGGTGAGCACGGTCCGCGTCGCCAGCGCGCGCGAAGCCGAGGCGGCCAAGCTCGTCGAGAACATCTTTCGCGCCGTCAACATCGCCCTCGTCAACGAGCTCAAGATCGTGTTCGACCGGATGGGCATCGACATCTGGAACGTTCTCGACGCCGCCTCGACGAAACCGTTCGGCTTCATGCGGTTCAACCCCGGACCGGGCTGGGGCGGCCACTGCATTCCCCTCGACCCTTTCTATCTCTCCTGGAAGGCCCGGGAGTACGGCGTGACGCCGAAGTTCATCGAGCTCGCCGGCGAGGTCAATGTCCAGATGCCGGAGTACGTGATCACCAAGCTGAGCCTGGCCCTCAACGACCGCCGGAAAGCGATGCGAGGCAGCCGGATCCTCGTTCTCGGGATCGCTTACAAAAAGGACATCGACGACCCGCGCGAGAGCCCGGCCTTCGAGATCATCGAGAGCCTCCTCCACCTGGGGGCCGAGGTGACCTACCACGACCCGCACGTCCCGAAGGCTCCGCGAATGCGCTCCTGGCCCGACCTTCCGCCGATGAAATCCTCGCCCCTGACGGAGGAGGTCCTGCGGTCGCAGGACGCCGTCGTCATCGTCACAGATCATTCCGCCGTCGACTACGAGGCCGTCGTCCGCCACGCCGGTCTGGTCGTCGACACTCGCGGTGTATATCGGGCGCCGCGCCCCAACGTCGTCAAGGCATGATTCCCGCATCGGTCGCCGGGGCCCCCGGGAGAATTTGATGAGACAAGGACAACTCGTGCTCGTGACCGGCGCCGCCGGCTTCATCGGGTCGCATCTGGTGGACGCGCTCCTGGCCCGGGGAGCCCGGGTCCGGGCAATCGACGACTTTTCCAACGGAAAGCGGTCGAACCTTGCGCACTGCGCGGACCGGATCGAGCTTCTCGAGGCGGACATTCGCGACGCCGAGGCTTGCCGCAGGGCGTGCGCCGGAGCCGCCGTCGTCTTTCACCAGGCGGCACTCGGTTCGGTACCGCGGTCGATGAAGGACCCGGCGACCACGATCGCGATCAACGTGGCCGGGACCGCCAACGTCTTCGCTGCGGCGCGCGAGGGGAGCGTGCGGAGAGTCGTCTATGCCTCCTCCTCCAGCGTCTACGGCGACAGCACGCGGCTCCCCAAGAAGGAAGGGGAGGAGGGCCAGCCGCTCTCGCCTTATGCGCTCTCGAAGGCCATGAACGAAGAGCTCGCCGGCGTCTTCGCCCGTTGCGACGGCATGGAGCTCGTCGGGTTGCGCTACTTCAACGTCTTCGGCCCGCGGCAGGATCCGGACGGGCCTTATGCCGCGGTGATCCCGCGCTTCTTTCGGGCGTACCTGGCCGGCGAGGCCCCGGTCATCTATGGCGACGGCACGCAGAGCCGGGACTTCACATATGTCTCCGACGCGGTGGATGCGAACCTGCAGGCGGCGGACGCCGACGCGACAGCCGCCGGCCAGGTCTACAACGTCGCGGGGGGACAGGTGATCTCGGTCAACGAGCTCGCGGCGGCGGTCGGGGACGCGGTCGGCGGCGGACAGGCGCCGCGCTACGAAGCGCCACGGGCCGGCGACGTCATGCACTCGGCGGCGAGCCTCGAGCTCGCCGGGAAATGGCTGGGCTACCGTCCCGCGGTGGGCATCGCCGAGGGCCTGGCGAGATCCCTGGACTACTACCGTTCTCTGGTGGAGGCCGGCGTATGACGAAGGGCAGCGTGGCGGTCCGCGTTCGGGAGCTCTCCAAGGAGTACCGGATCGGTCACCGCATCGAGCGCTACAAGACTCTGCGCGAGTCGCTCGCCTCCCTGGTCAGTGCTCCGGCCCGGCTCCTGCGTCGCCGTCGGCGTTCCGATGAGGGCGACGATTTGCTCTGGGCGCTGCGCGACGTCAACTTCGAAGTCCGCCAGGGCGAGGTGGTCGGAATCGTCGGCCGCAACGGAGCGGGGAAGAGCACGCTGCTGAAGATCCTGGCCCGGATCACGGATCCGACGCACGGCACCGCCGAGATCCACGGACGCGTGGGCTCGCTCCTGGAAGTCGGCACGGGATTCCATCCCGAGCTCACCGGACGCGAAAACATTTACCTCAACGGCGCGATCCTCGGCATGCGCCGGGCCGAGATCGGCCGGAAATTCGACGAGATCGTCGCTTTTTCGGAGGTCGAAAAGTTCATCGATACTCCGGTCAAGCGCTACTCGAGCGGCATGTACCTGAGGCTCGCGTTCGCCGTCGCGGCGCATCTGGAGCCGGAGATCCTGCTCGTCGACGAGGTCCTCGCGGTCGGCGATGCCGATTTCCAGAAGAAGTGCCTCGGCAAGATGGGAGACGTCGCCGAGGAAGGCCGCACCGTGCTTTTCGTCAGCCACAACATGCCGGCCGTGCAGGCCCTGTGCGCGCGGGCGATCCTCCTGCGCGCGGGCACCGTCGCGGTCGACGGTTCGACCGGAGAAGTCCTGAGGGAGTACCTGGGGCACCTGCTCGCGACCGCCGCCCACGCCTTCGAGGACAATCCCGACCGACGGGGAGACGGAAGCGTGCGGTTGACGGCGGCTCGTGTGCTCGACGAGGAGGGCCGGCCGTGCGAGCGGGTCGTCGCCGGAAAGCCGATCACGCTCGAGTTCTCCTACGAGAACCCGATCGGCGCGGAGCGGTTCGATTTCGCGCTCGCGATCGTAAATCATCTCAATATCGGCGTGGCACACATGAGCACTCCGATCGCAGGCTTCTCCATCGTGGCCGGTGCAGAGGGCGTGGTCACGTGCCGGATCCCGACCCTGCCCCTGCCTCAGGGTGAGTATCGTGTCGTCACGAACTTGAGATACCAGGGCCAGCAAACGGACCACATTCCCAACGCGTTGGCTTTCAGCGTCGAGAGCTCGGTCTTTTTCAAGACAGGGCGCGTGCCCAAGATCGAGTACGGCGCGGCCCTCTTCGCGCACGAATGGGGACATCAAGCCGGGCAAGTGGCTTTGACGGACGGTGCGGTCAACGTCCGGATGCCGGGGTAAGGGATTCGACGATTGCGAGAGCGGGTCCGGATGCCGAAGGGCGGTCTCGTCGGCCGGTTCTTCAACGACGGTCGAGCGTGAAGATCCTGGTGTACAGCGGCAGTTATGCCCTCAACAACCTGGGTGACGTTGCGATGCTCCAGGTGGCCGTGTCGCGTCTCCGGGCTTCCTGGCCGGATGCCGATGTGCACGTCCTGACGTCCTCGCCCGAGCTGCTATCGCGTCATTGTCCGGGTGCGATCCCGGTGCCCTCGAATGGTCTGCGTAAATGGTTGGAGTGGAGTCGCGTGCCGGGCCGCGCCCGGGTCCCCCGCGCCGTGTCCCGCCGCCTCGCGAGAAACGATGCGAGATTCCGGGATCATCTTCCCGCCGTCAGTGACGGCCTGGCGTTGCGGTGGGGCCGGATTCATCCGGGCGATCACGCCGACGTCGAGGCCTTTCTCGGAGTGGTCAACGCGGCCAACTTCCTCGTCCTTGGCGGCGGCGGGTACATCACGGATTTGTTTCGAGGGCAGGCCCGGTCTTCCCTCGAGCTCCTGAGCCGCTTCCAGCGGCGACAAGTTCCGACCGCGATGCTCGGGCAGGGGATTGGACCTCTTTCCCACCCGGTCCTTCTCTCGCGCGCACGAGAGGTCTTCCCGCGTGTCGGCGTCATCGGCGTTCGGGAGGGTCTTTCGACGTTGCCGTTTCTCGCGTCGATCGGTGTGGTCCGGAAGCAAATTCGAGTGACCGGAGATGATGCGATCGAGCCGGCGTTCGCGGTCCGTCCCGAGCGGCTCGGCGCGTTCCTCGGCGTGAACGTTCGGGTTTCGAGTTACTCCAACGTGGGCGTCGGCGCTCTGGAGGACGTCCGTCGGGCGCTGCGGAACGCGGCGGAGGCCGTGGGAGCGGCTTTTCGGCCGGTCCCCATTTCGACGGCGGCCGGAGATTCGGACGTGCAGTCCCTCCGTGAGCTCCTGCCCGACGCGTTCGCGTCCGATGCCCCGGAGAACGTCGATACTCCCCTTGCCCTGATGCACCGGGTTGGCGAATGCCGGGTCGTCGTGACGGGGAGCTACCATGCCGGGGTTTTCGCACTGGCGCAGGGAATACCCGTGGTCGGCCTGACGCGCTCTTCCTACTACACCGACAAGTTTCGCGGTCTGGAGGATCAATTCGGCGGCGGCTGTCGCGTCGTGTCTCTCGACCAGCCGGCAATCGTCGAGGTCCTATCGGCCTCGGTCCAGGATCTCTGGCGGGAAGCCGACGAGCGCCGGCCCGCGTTGCTCAGCGCGGCGGCCCGGCAGATCCAGGAAAGCCGGGCGGCCTACGCGAGCCTTCGGTCTCTCGTCGATGTCCGTCCACCCGCCGGCGCGACGCTGTCCGCCCTCGCCGGGAGAGTCGTTGATGAGCCGCACTCCTGAACGGCTCGATCCGCCGAGGGTGACCGTCCTGATGGCGGTCTACAACGGGCAGGATCATGTCCGGCAGGCGGTCGAGGGGATCCTGGCTCAGACGTTTTCCGACTTCGAATTCATCATCGTCGACGATGGCTCCACGGACGAAACGTCTCGAGAGCTCGACGCGTTCACGGACTCGCGAATCGTGAGACTGAAGCACGAGAGCAACCGCGGTCTCATTGCCGCCTTGAACACCGGGCTCGCAGCGGCTCGCGGGGAATTCGTCGCCCGCCAGGACGCCGACGATTTTTCCTATCCCGGGCGCCTGCAGGCTCAGGTGAACTTTCTCGAGGCGCGAAGCGATGTGGCCGTCGTCGGAACGGACACCGTGTTCGAAGGCTGGGAGGGTGGGGGCCGCACGAACCGGATCGTGGAGCGAGATCCCTTGCGGCTCGCCTGGATCCTCCTGTTCTACTGCCCCCTGACCCATTCCTCCATCATGTTTCGCACAGCCGTGATCCAGGAGCTCGGCGGGTACAACGGGGACGACGTCCATGCCGAGGACTTCGGACTCTGGGCGAGGGCCGCGCGATCGAGCCGGGTCGCGACTGTGACCGGAACGCACGTCCTCCGACGGCGCCCCCCGGGAAGCATCACGGAGCGATGGAGCGTGGAGATGGGGAGGGCGGCGCGGAGAGTCAGTCTGCAGAACCTGCGCTGGGTTTTAGGGACGACGGCATCCACCGCCTCGCTCGACACCCTCGAGGCGCTGTTCGGGAATCGTCCTCTCGGCTTGGCGGACGCCGCGCGCCTCGATATGCCGGCGCTCCGGTCGAGCATCTCTCAACTTTTGAACGCCTTCTCCGCCAGATTCGGTTTAGAACAGGATGGCTTCGGATTCCGGCGGTGGGCATGTCAGTGGATGAGCGCAGCGCTTCTTCGCAAAAGCCAGAGGCTACTGCGAGAGAGCGCGACTCGCTCCGGGGGAGACCGGGCGCTCGGCCTTCGAACGGCACGGACCCTGATCGTCAATGCGATCAAGCTGAGCCCGGCGGTGATCGCCAGTCGGACGGGAGCGGCGGCGGCTCTTCGGGCCATGTTGAGCCACGCATGAATTCCATCGCGGTGCCATGAGCCCGACTTCGCAGAAGTCCCCTGAACCGGCGCGCTTCGGCGGAGTGATGCGGCCGCACGTGGTCCACGTCGTCGGGACGCTTGGCGCCGGAGGCGTGCAGCGTCTGGTGCTCGGGCTGGCGACCTCCAAGGCCCTGTCCGGGTATCGCCACAGCGTTCTCTGCATGCTGGGGGCGACCGGCAATCTTCGCTCGCACTTCGAGAGCCTGCCGATGCGCATCGAGTCCTGTCCGGTCAAATGGCCGTCGATTTTCCCGATCGGCTCCTACACGGTGTCCGAATGGCTGCGGCAGCGGCTGTCGTTCACCTTTCCTGGGCGGCTGGCCGGGCTCCTCCGCCAGATGGAAGCCGATCTCGTCCATACGCACCTGTCGGTGGACGTGAGCCGCCAGGCGAACGGGGTCGTCCGTCGCGCCCGCCTGCCCTGGGTCTGGACCATTCACAGCGATCATCGCCCCGAGGGCGGGCAGCTGGAGGACTGGCTCCTGGCGTCGCGGCTCGCGTCGGCCGGGAATGCGAGGATCACGGCGGTCGCCGACGAAATCGTGCGCGATCTCCGGTCGCGCGGCTTTTCGAGGGTCGAGACGAGCCGCGGAGGCATCGACCTCTCGCGCTTCCTCGTTGCCTCCACGAAGGACCCGCAGTGGCGCGAGAGACTCGGGATCCCCGCCGGCGCGGTCGTGGTCGGGGCCGCGGGACGTCTCACAGGGCTGAAGGCCTACGACGTTCTGCTCGACGCGGCGGCGAGGATCACCGATGCTCCCGCGCTCCATGTCGTCCTCGCGGGCGGCGGTCCGGAACGGAAGCCTCTGGAAGCGCAAGCGCGCCGGCTCGGCATCCAGGACCGTGTCCACCTGCTGGGTTTCCTCGACGACGTGCCGCGCTTCCTCCACCAGCTGGATGTCTTCGTGATTCCGTCGCGTCTGGAAGGGTTCCCGATCGCGCTTCTCGAAGCGCTCGCATCCGGCCTTCCCTGCATCGCATCCCCCGTCGGCGGCGTCCTCGAGATGCTCGGCGAAAAGGGCGGGATCCTCGTGACCCCGGAGTCGGTGGACGAACTCGCCGAGGCGCTTCGCCGAGTGCGGTCGCCGGAGGTGCGGCAGGCCTACGCGTCCGGGGGAGCCGCCATCTCGAGGAACTTCTCGCTCGACCGCATGGCGGAACAGTTCGCCGAGATCTACGAGAATCTTTGGAGCGCGGACCAGGCTGGCGCGCCGTCCCAACGAAAGGTGAGCGAACAATGAGCTCTTCCATGGAACAAGTCGAGATCCCGACGATCCTCATCCGGCCGAGCCGGGGCTGGATCGCCCTGAAGCTCGGAGACATCTGGGAGTATCGCGAGCTCCTCTACTTCCTCGTCTGGCGCGACATCAAAGTGCGCTACAAGCAGACGGCCCTGGGCGCCACGTGGGCCATCCTCCAGCCGTTCTTCTCGATGATCGTGTTCAGCCTCGTCTTCGGGAAGCTGGCGAAGATGCCCTCCGACGGGATCCCGTATCCAATTTTCTCGTACGCCGCCCTCGTGCCGTGGACCTACTTCGCCGGCGCGCTCTCCCAGTCCGCGAACGGCCTGGTCGACAGCGCGAACCTGATAAAGAAGGTGTACTTCCCACGCCTGACCATTCCCATCGCAAACTCACTGGTGGGACTCGTCGATTTCGCCATCGCATTTGTCGTCTTGCTGGGACTGATGTTCTGGTACGGCGTCACGCCGACGTGGCGAATCATCTGGCTCCCGGCCTTCTTGCTGCTGGCCCTCGTCACCGCCCTGGCGGTCGGGCTCTGGCTCTCGGTGCTGAACGTCGAATACCGTGACGTGAAGTACACGATCCCGTTTCTGACGCAGTTCTGGATGTACGCCACGCCGATCGTCTACCCGAGCAGCCTCCTGAAGGAACCCTGGCGCACGGTCTACGGACTGAACCCGATGGTCGGTGTTGTGGAAGGATTCCGCTGGGCGCTTCTCAATACGAAGACCGCCCCCGGTCCGATGATCGCGGTCTCCGCAGCCGCATCCGTCGTCCTGCTGGTCGGAGGCGCGTTCTACTTCCGCCGGATGGAGAAGACGTTTGCCGACGTCGTCTGACGCTCTCGACGCGCTCCGCGTCGAGAACCTCGGAAAGATGTATCGGATCGGGGAGAGGCACGCGAAGTACCGGACTTTCCGCGAGACGATCTCGGGGCTCGCCACGGCGCCGTTTCGGGCGGCGCGCCGGCTGGCGGGCGGCAATGGCCCGCCGCCGTCGCCCGAGTCCATATGGGCGCTCCGCGACGTCTCGTTTCGGGTGGGGCAGGGAGATGTCGTCGGCGTCATCGGCCGCA
>Ga0207706_10003848_pt1 | contig 14295 bp, 15 predicted proteins | sample KBSC53metaG_FD_184318 | JGI IMG/M metagenome (GOLD analysis project Ga0207706, IMG submission 184318) | Corn rhizosphere microbial communities from Kellogg Biological Station, Michigan, USA - KBS C5-3 metaG (SPAdes) (version 2) | ecosystem: Host-associated > Plants > Roots > Rhizosphere > Soil ... | reverse complement strand
TAAAAGCGTGGGCGAACCGGGGCTGGTTATTTTGAACGAAAAATCAACCGTTCGAGGTTCAATTGCACACAGATTACACAGATTTTCACTGATGTAAATTCCCATTGTATTCATCTGTGAAATCAGTGAGGCTAAGGACAATATTCAGCCGAACTGTAATTGATAAGCGATAATATCGACCAGGATATATTCTCTATAGGATCATTCATGATTGATAAGATCTGTTATTCCTTTTGATTTTAATCACTCTATACAGCATTCGTTGTTGGTGACGCTGCGCTAAACACCGGCAAAAAATGAATTATATGAAATCGTAAATTTTCATACGGCAAACCGGTTGATCAGATCGAAGTTGGGGATCAATTTTTTAATCCGGCAATTAAATTTATAGTAAGTGCCACTACAAATGTATTTAGTGTAAATGATAATAGTCCATGAAAGAGTGCAATCCTGCGTATACGCTGAGAAGCTATTTCTACATCTGAAACCTGAAAAGTCATACCAATTACAAAAGAAAAATAGGCAAAGTCCAGGTAATTAGGTTTCGCGTTGCCAGGAAAGGCAAGTGGAGCATCGCTTTTGTCATTTCTTTGTTTAAAATAATACATATTGGCATAGTGAAAAGTAAATATTGTATGCACCAGCACCCAACTTACAATCATTCCCATAACAGCGATTACCACAGCAAGAGTTTTTTGTGTATGCATCATGTCTGACAACATTAATAATAATACAGTAAGCATACTGGCAAAAGAACTTACCAGAATGCTTATGAATACGAAGATCCTGCTCCCATCTTCCTGGTTAGCCTTTTTCTCAATTTCTGAAACCGGTAGTTTAAAGAAAACGATAAAACTGGTTATTATAAAAGTTAAGGCAAATGTGACCCAAAGCATTGGGACAATGAGTAACCAATCAAGATGTCTGGCATAAACGATTAAAAAAGTGATCAGCGAAGTCAAAAGACTTAGCAATATTCGTTGCAAAGGGCGCAGTCTTAAAAATATATTGCTATCCTTGCGTGTAGTCGTTGTCATATCAAAATTCTTTTCGAAAGATAATAGAAATTACGATGATTGCTGTGGGCGCGAAGTGTTATAGTTTTTCGTACCAATCTAAAATAAAGTCCGCTAAATCTGGCCTCTTCGTTAAACAGAAATGGATCCAAGCCTCAATTTCGAAGACCGAAAGGCAGAAAATGCTCACAGATTTCACGGATTTTCACTGATATAATTTCCCAAAAATCTGTGTTTATCTGTGAAATCAGTGAGACTAAGTGGTAACAGTATTCAGACTGAACTGTAACTGATAAGCAATAATATCGATCAGGATATATTCTCTATCCGGCATAGGGGACCATTCATGATGTGTGACGTCTATTATCCCTGGGGAATTGTCATCAGCTTTGCTTAACATTCGTTGTTGGTGACGCTTGCGCTAAACACCAACAAAGGCCAAAAAGTCCAAGGCTTCGTTTAGATTGTTAAAGCGAGGCTAGTCAATGTCAGAAATTTAAAAACTGAAATATTTTGCTGAATTGTTTGTAAATAAAATAGTCGGTCATGAAAATTACCGCTTCTCATTGATTATAATAACTCCAGCAACAAGTTTATAATATCTATTTGTTGCCAGAAACTTAATACCTAACGAAAGACTTAATAAAACTTCATCCACGCTTTCAAGAATATCAGGATTTTTTTGGTATTTCATCAAAAAAGAGGGATCGGTTATTGACAGGTCATAGGTGAGCTCATTAAAAGAAAAGACCATTCTGTATTTAGGTTTGTCAGGAAAATGTTCATTTGGTTTTTCAATAACTTTGAACACAGATGTTTTTATTAATAACAATGAATGGTTTAATTTCAAAATTACCTCTTCTGATAAAGAAGCATAGCTTGTTGCAAAAACATACTTGGTGTCTTCGCATAACTTTTGTAGTTCCTCCTTCTTAAATAAACCTATTTTCTTTAAAGATCTGGTATCAAATAAAACATTTTCGGACTGATAGCCTTCAGGTTTAGCTTGAATATTATTAATCTGAAGAACGTCCAGAATTTGGAAAGGCTCGGTAATATGATTCGGGATTTCCCCATGCGGAGTATTACAAATTGGTCGTATCCATTTGGGCCGTCCGTTAATAATTATAGGATTATTTTGATTGTCTAATTCAATTCCTGCCAGACATCTTCCTCCCTCTTTAAAAGAATTTGCAAGACAAACTAATCGTGTTGGCATGATGGCGCTACTTAATTAAATGAATTATTTCAATTTCATTTTTCACATGCTTTAAATATTCAGCAAGTAATCTCCTGTGACATTTTTCAGGTGTGTGCTCACTGCATAACAGACAGTTTTCATGGAGCTTTTCTATGTCTGTTTTTTGGGCGACTTTTCGCAGATCAAGTAGATTCAAATATTCAATCTCATATTCTTGCCATGTTATCTTTTTATCTCTATATTTTGACAACAATTCCTTTGTTGGGGCGAAATCAATGTTATGTTCATAGAATATATCGCCTATTTTTTTTGCAAAAAATTTTAAGTCTGGTCCTTTTGCAAACCCGGAGAGCTGAGAAGTATTGTTTATTCTTGTATCAACTATTTTTTTTACTTGCGAGTTTCTTAAAAGATTAAAAAATGTCTCTGCTGGTTTACCTGTAAAACCAATGGTATATAATTTAATCATACCTCTCTGCAACTTCCTTTTTGTAAGGTGAGAAAGCGATTTCTTTATTCCGCAACCGATATGCTTCCTTTATTTGGTCATCTTCTGATACGTTTGGATTGAACATGTCTGGTTTCGGCAATTTTTTTTCATATTTTTTTAAAAGCTGCTTTTCAAGTTCTGCATTGCTTTTTAAGGACTTGTCTTTAAGGATATGTTTAACTTCAAAACCATCTTTTTCTAAAGCAATGGAAATCATGGAAAATCTGTGGCAATCAAAAGGGTCACTTTCTGAACACATTAAAGCAATAATAGATCCTTTGTCAATTCCTAACCAAAGTTTCTCAACCCCATTTTTAAAGTTCCAGGATTTACGAACTTTTTCAAAATCAACTGCACCCTCATCGTCTAATAAGTCAGGGTCAGTATGTCGGGCACCAAATTCCTCGGGGAAATGGAGATATGTAATTCCATTGTGCCTAAGAAAATTTGATAATGGCTCCTGGTTGTATTGTGGGTTATAAGAACTTGCCGGAAGGCTTCTTACATCAATCAGGCAATTGATATTATATTCTTTCAAAAGCTCTAAAAAGTAGTCAAGCTGATGTGTTGAATGTCCGACTGTGTATATAATTGGCTTGTTCACTTTTTTATTTGCAATTTACGATTTTATTCGGGTCTTTATAGCATGTCGCACAAGCGGCAACGGCTTTGCGCAGGCCGAATGAATTTAAAAAACTTGCGGCGCAGGTCCACAGCAAATTCTTTTTTAGCAATGGCTGAGACAGCACCAAAGGCTTGCGCCAAACCGCCCCGTTAAAGGCTGACCGGTTTAAGATTGCTGCCTTCTCATGATTTTTTTCTCTTCCAGTCGAATAATAAATAGTTTATTCATTGTCGCAACGATCACTCTTTGTCGGGGATCAAATCCTAACCGGTCGAGCCAGACTCCACTAATCTACTGACAGGAGCTGTTGTTCGGCTCCAGCGGTTGAACTTAATGTCCGGACGAATTTTTAAACTCCGGACATCAGGCTGCTTGACTGATTTTTCTTTTCGGGAGTATGCATAGCTTTTAGAAGTTTTAAAAAGCCTGGCAGTGCCCCGTACTCCCAAAAGAATTAATTTCTCATTGAAATTCTTTGAAGGAATACGCACTACAAAGTGGAACAAACAATAAAGTCAACCATGCGGTTTTCCCCATTTCTGTGGGGTTTTTTCGGGAAGAACTTTTAATGAAAGCTGCAGTTGAGATTTGCCTATACCCTTAATTATACGCCACTGGAAAGTTTTTTCTAAAATAACAGTCCTTATTAACTAACAATTAGCGTTCGCCTTTTTGTATTGTCGTAGTGCAAATAACATTCCTGTCAGTGAATGCTTTTGTGTTAGCCTGGGTCTTTGCAGAATTCCAGGCAGACTTAAAGTAAATCGTGGTTCTAACTCATCCAGTTGATGCCCGCTTCGGGATTCCATTTAGTGGTGCTTTTTTTCAATTTTGTCCAGAATTCAATCGAGCTTTTTCCTGTGATATCACCCACACCAAATTTGCTTTCATTCCAACCCCCAAAACTAAAAGGCTCGCGGGGAACAGGCACACCTATATTTACACCGATCATCCCCGCACTTGCTTTCTCCATTACATATCTTGCATAACCGCCGTTTTGTGTAAATACAGATGCCGCATTACCGTAAGGATTTTTATTTTCAATAGCAATCGCCTCATCAACGGTCTCAGTCCGCATGATGCTTAGCACAGGGCCGAAGATCTCTTCCCTTGCAACCGCCATGTCTGGTTTTACATAGTCGATAACTGTTGGACCTACGTAGGTCCCATTTTCTTTCCCTTGCACTTTTGCGCCACGGCCGTCGACTAAGATCTTTGCTCCCTGTTGCTCGGCTTCTGTAATATATTTTTCAATCCTTTCCTTTGCTTCTTTGCTGATCACCGCTCCAAGATTTTTTCCGGGGATGATCTTTCGTGCTTCTTCACAAATTTTTTGAATGATGTGATCAACATTTCCTACACCCACCATAGCGCTTGCCGCCATGCATCGCTGCCCCGCACAACCGCTCATGCTAGCTGTTACATTCTGTGCAGTGATGTCTTCTTTCGCATCGGGTAATACTACCAGGTGATTTTTTGCGCCACCCAATGCAAGCACTCTTTTGAAATGATGTGTTGCTTTTTGATAAACTATTTTGGCAACTTTTGTTGAACCCACAAAAGAAACAGCCTCTATGCCCGGGTGATCACAAATAGCTTCTACAATTTCACTGTCACCATTTACAATATTAAAAACACCGTCGGGCAAACCGGCTTCTGTTAATAGCTGCGCCAATCTTGCCGCATTCAGTGGCACTTTTTCTGAAGGTTTTAAGATCATGCAATTTCCAAGAGCGATGGCGTTTGGTATTGTCCAGTTCGGAACCATGCAGGGAAAGTTGAATGGAACGATTGAAGCCACAACGCCAAGCGGCACATGCTCCGTTCTGCATTCAACTCCTTTGCTTACTTCTAAAATTTCTCCTGTCACCAATTGAGGTAATGAACACGCGAATTCCGTGAGCTCGATGCTTTTTTCAATTTCAGCAACGGCTTCATTGTAAGTTTTCCCATTTTCTTCCTGTACCAGTTCGGCGAGTTCTTTCAGATTTTTTTCCAATAAATATTTATAACGAAAGAAAACCTGGACCCTTTCTTTAATGGGAAATTTGCTCCAGGTGGTAAAAGCAGCTTTAGCCGAGGTTATTGCAGCATCAAGGTCGTTAGCTGTTGACATGGGAACGGTGGAGAGATGGTTCCCGTCAACGGGAGAGGTAACATCAAGCTTTCTTTGTGAACCGGCATTCACAAATTTTCCATTGATATAATTTTGAACTGGAAGGTATTTCATTGGTAGATCGATAATTTATTTAGAAAGCGTCTATAAATATAAATAATTGTAAGGGATGACTGACGGATCAGTTTCCGCCGTTGATAGTATTATGAATAACCCCGAAGGGGTATAATGATTATAGAAAGAACATTATTAGAATAAAGGAACCCCGAAGGGGTGGAAAAGAGTTTAATCGTACCAGTCAAAAAGATATTTTTCGTCATGCTCGATCTCAAATTTTCTCAAAAGATCAATATATTCTTCTTTAAAGGTTTTCTTTTTATGATGCTTTTCCTGGTTGAGAACATAATCATACACGTTTCCTATATGCGAATGTGAGTATGAAAAAGCGCCATATCCTTCCTGCCAGGCGAATTTGCCCAACAAATTGGTGGTCATTGATAAAATTGGATGAATTGTTCTTAATGTCTCTTGCGAGATCGGCAATTGCCATTGCTGGGCGTAAACCGACAAATGCATGGATGTGATCTGGCATGCCATTCACAATAATTGGTTTCTGATTTTTTCCCTTGATTATGCCCGCAATGTATTTATGCAAATCATTTTTCCAACTGTCATGTATCAAATTCTGCCTTCCTTTAACAGCAAAAACTATTTGGATATAGATCTGGGAAAATGTGCCAGGCATGGTAAAAATTTTAGATTAAAATATCACCCCTCCGGGGTTTTGTATTCTAATTTACTAATTGGCTAGAAGAATACCAGCCCTTCGGGCTTTTCCAAAGATTTCTGTATAGATGTATCTTTGCCGGTAATATGAAAACACTTCTCGTCGTTGTATTTTTATTTTTTGCTGCGTTGGTCAATGCACAACAAGTCAAATCCGTTAAGATCACTGATCTTGAAAACACAATTAAAGAAAGTAAAACTCCTTTGATCGTTAATTTCTGGGCAACGTTTTGTGTGCCTTGTCTCCAGGAAATACCTTATTTCCAGGAAATAACCGGGCAGTATAAGGCAAAGGATGTTTCCATCGTATTCGTCAGCCTTGATATGAAAGAAGCTTACCCCGTTAAGGTAAATGAGATGGCAAAAAAATTAAAATTAGTTTATCCTGTTGTATGGCTCAATGAAACGAATGCAGATTATTTTTGCCCCCAAATAGACACAGCCTGGTCAGGGGGAATGCCCTCCAGTCTTTTTGTGAACAACGCTACAGGTTATCACAAATTCTTTGAACAACCCCTCTCTAAAGAACAGTTGCAAAAAGAAATTGAGTCGATGATAAAACCGAACTAGTGATTTGAAATCGCAAATGTCAAATCTATAATTACTCTTCTTCCGCGGACTTTTGGTGAAGCTTGGGCAATAGACAAAGAAATGTGATTGTTGCGCCTAAACTTACCAACGAAAGGATAATGCCCATCGTGCTTTTTACTGCAATGCTTCCTGTAAGTCCATAGCTGATCAGGGCAAAAAAAATAATGATGAGCAAATTGATAATAAATGATTGGAGTTTCATAAGCGAATGTTTTTGTCTGTGGTAATGTAATGGGGTGGAACAGAATTGTGATGCCGCAGTCCAAACATTCCATAAAAATTAGCCATTAAAGTGCAGGAGCCTTACTTTCAGGAACCCACCAAGAGTGGGAAATTCTAAATTCTATCTTCTACCTTCTACCTTCTGTCTTCCTTTCCGCTACCTCAGCCTCTTTATCGTACATCCCACAGACCTTGTTTTCTTTACGGCAACATCTTTCCCTTCTAACATTTCATCCATAGCGATCTTTAAGTGCTTACGGGTCACTTCGTCAGGTCCGTTTTGATTGTCGTCGATCGCTCCGTGGTAAACTAATTTGCCTTCTGTATTGAACAAAAAACATTCGGGCGTTCGGTTGGCGCCAAAAGCATTGGCCATCATTGAATTTTCATCCACGACATAAGGCCAGGTATAATGTTGTTCGCTGGCGTAATCCTTCATATCGTTGAAAGAATCACCATCATCTCTTGAAGCTTCATTTGAATTTAAAAGGATCACCCCGATATCTTTACTTTTGGCATAGTTGCATACTTCTATCGTGCGGGATTGATAAGCATGTACGACCGGGCAGGTATTGCAGCTAAACATGACCAGCAATCCTTTTGTATTCATTGCATCTTTAAAAGAAACTTCCCTTCCCGCCACGTCCTTCATTTTTTTATCGGGATTAGGAATCGATGCACCGATGGGTAAAGGATCAACTGAAGATTTGAAGGCAAAGGAAGTCGCAATAATCATCGGCAGCAGGACCAAAAAAATCTTTTTCATACCTGGAAAGTTTTAAAAAGTTCAAGAGTTTAAAAAGTTTCAGAGGTTGGAAGATCCTTAAGGATGAAACGGTTTTTTTGGGAACCTATTAAGCACCTGAAACTTTTGAAACATTTGGAACGTTCACCCAATTTACTGCAAAAATCAGGCAGGATCATTACCGCTTGTTCCTGATTTATTCCTTTCATCTGCCTCATGCCTGATGTGGGTGATACTCACATTCAGTTCAAACCCGATCAACAATACCAGCGAGTTAAAATAAATCAGTAACATGAGGATGAGGATCGTACTAATGGAGCCGTACAGTTTATTATAATTTGAAAAATTATTTACCCAATAGGAAAAGAAAACCGTGAACAAAAGCATCAGGGTGGTGGCCAGTATACAACCGGGATTGATCAGTTTCCATCGCTTGTGAACAAATGGGGCATAACGATAGATAAAAGAAACGGAGCTAAAGAATAAAAGGACGATAACCACCCATCTTGCATAACCAATGATCTGCCTCACCAGGACATTTTTGAGACCAAACAATTTTAAGACGGAGCTTTGCATGATCAATACTAATAATGAAGCGAACATGAGAACGAAAAGAACGGAAGTTAATTGAAGAGCTGTTGCCCGCCGTCTTATCATCTTTCTTTTTTTAAAACCAAGATAATTTTTATCAAATGCACGCATGATGCCCATCACTGCGTTGGATGAATAGAAGATCGCCAGTAAAAACCCTAATGATAAAAGATCATTCTTGGGTTTTTTGATGATATCATCGATAAATTTTATAATAGCAGAATTATTTTTTTCACCGGGGATCACATCGCGGATTAACCCGTGAAGCTGACGAATAAATTCATTTGAAATGGGCAGGTAGGGAATAAGAGTACATAAAAAAATAATGATCGGTGGAATGGCCATTACGCAATTGAAAGAAATAGCAGCAGCCCGTTCCGTGATCCCAACCTTGCGTATCTGCTGAAAAAAGAATTTCAAAACATCATAAAGAGGAATGCCCTGGAAACCGGGCAGGCGAATTTTTTGACTTTGCCTGATCAGCCAGTTTGCAGGAAAAGTTGAAGCAACCCGTTGGCGTATGTGTGTAAATGTGAGCACTACTGCATGTTTTCCCTGGCCTGCTTGATCGAGTCTTGTTTATTTAATGCCTGCTGATACAATTTGGCGTATTTCATGTGATCTTTATAGTTAGACGTAAAAACAGAACTACCATTCAGATCACTGTCAGCCACGAAATAAATATAATCTGTTTTTGGAGCATTGATCACTTCCTTCAGGGTTTCAGCAGATGGTGTACAAATAGGACCGGGAGGCAAGCCTTTGTTTATATATGTATTATAGGGTGATTCCACCGTTAAATATTTTTCGTAGATACGTTTCAGTCCAAAATCTTTCATTGCAAATTTTATTGTCGGATCGGCCTGTAAAGAAATGCCCTTGTTGATGCGATTGATATAAACGCTGGCAATTTTTCCCTTGTCAGTTTTGCGGTTTGTTTCTTCCTCAATAATGGAAGCAAGTGTGTAAGCTTGTACCGGTGTAAGATTATTATTTTTTAATTTTTGTATCCTTTCACTCGTCCAGAAATTTTCTGAGACAGCATTTAATTTCGAGAAAATTTTTGTTGGGGTCGAATTCCAGAAATACCTGTAGGTATCAGGTATGATGGCGCAAGTCCAGGTATTGGTATCCAGGTGATAGTGCTCCAGGGAATCATTATTGTTTAGAAAATCGAGCATCTGTAGTGAATCGGTTTCAAATTCCCTTCCTATGCGGCCGGCAAATTCCTCTTTTGTTCTGAATTTTATAATGACAAGGTCGACGGGTGACTGCCTGCCATTTTTCAACATCCGCACGAGATTAAAAAGGTTCATTCCTTTTTTGATCTCATACTTCCCGGGTTTGACGATATCATATTTCAATGCTCTTGAAATTAGATTAAAGCCCTCAGCAGACCTGATGATCTTTTTGTCAAGGAGGTCTTCGACAACCGCGTTATAAGTTGAACCTGTCCGGATATAAAGAAATTTTTCCTCCGGCTGTTTAACAGTGGGGCCAAATAATTTCCAAACAAGGAATGCTGCAATAAGAAGGATGAGAAGTGCAGTCAGGACAATCCATTTTTTCATAGAATCAAATTGAGTTTTTTAGTAAGATCAATTGCACTGTAAAAAATCGGTGCCATTGATACATAAAACATTGCCACTCCGCAAATGCAGACAACAAAATAATAAAAAACCCTGCCGATTGACAGGGTCTGTTAATAATCTTTTATAAAAATCTATTTTTGAGGCTGTTGCTGTACTGGTGAATTATTTTGAGCAGGGGCCGGGGCAGTCTGCTGCGTGGGGTTTCCAATATTTTTGGTTTTGTCTTCAACCGCTGATGAGCCCGAAATAAAGAAACTTGAAATGAGGCAAGCAACACCAAGAGCAGCTGCAAAAAGCCAGGTGCCCTTTTCCAATATGTCGGTGGTCTGTTTTACCCCCATGAACTGGTTGCTGAAGCCTGCGATATTTCCGGCAAGTCCACCGCCCTTAGGGTTTTGAACCAGGACAATAAAGCCCAAAACGAATGAAATGATGATGATCAATGCGAGGAATAAAATAACCATATCAACTGCTTTTTAACTGTTCCGCAAGGGATGCAAAATAAGCGGATTTATCGGGATTGAGCAAACTTAATTTGTTATAAGTTTCAATGGCTTTTTCTTTGTTTCCCTGTTTGATCCAAACCTCTGCCATGGTTTCGGTAACCACCTCGCTTTCGTCAATGGAATGTTCTGCCATCTGCTCCACTTTTGTATCAGAAGTTATATCTGTAATTTTTGATGTTTCGGTCTGGGGCAACCGCTTCATCGCCTTTAACCATTCGGTAAAGCTTTTTAACTGCTTGCCAAAACGGTCAACAGGCTTTTCTTCAGGAACAAATTTGATTCCCTGCGATGCGAAATAGTCTACGGTATGATATGGCTGAAAACTAAGTTCTGTTTCTGCAGGTTGCTGGCTGAGATCAGGAAGGGGAGGGATCGGGATTTGAGCTTCATTATTTTCTTCAGCAAATGATCCAGGAGTTTCCATTTCAGTGCCTGTATTGGTTTGTTCAACAAACTCTGTGGGTTCTTCATTTTTTTCAGTTGATCCTGAAATTTCATCTTTGATCGGTTCGAAAGCTTCCACTGCTGAGTGTGCTGCTTCTTCGTTAACAATCATTGATCCGGGAATTTCTTCCTCGCTGATCACCGGCGTTCCAGGCGAGTCATCTTTCATTGATTCGATGACTTCTTCCTTTACGGTTTCGGGAATTTTGGATGTTGCTAATACATTAAGATCTTCTCCCTTGTATGCGTTCAATAAGTAGTCGAGCCACAGGGGGTTATTGAAATGCAGGGAGAGTTTTTGCAATTGTTCTTTATATAGATTTTCATCTGTCGTCTTTAGTTTTTCAGCAAGCAGAAATTGAACGGGGGTAAAATAAGAATATTGACGAGCCATAGCTTGCAATTCTTCAAGGCTACAGTCATCTAACGATTCTTTTTGAAATATTGATCGTACCAGCGCCGTTACGGTCTCCATATTTGCAAGATACATTACCAGTCAGAAAAAATGTGATTGAAAATTTCATCCGTCATATCACGGATGATCTGATCGCTCAGGTCGGATTCCGCAGCCTGTAAAGTTTTGTTGGCGGGAAAATCAAAAGGATGGCTGACATCAAATTCTTTTTGATCACTTCCCTTTCTATTAAACAGCGTGATATGAACGGAAACATTTAAACGGTTAATGGATGATTGCTGCTGCGAAATACCCGAGGTGCTGACTGAATAATCACTTACATATCCGCTAATTTCCCAATCAGCATTGTCGCTATTCGTTTGCGTAAGCCTTGTTTGGCCGACTATTTTTTGCCGAAGCCTGTCAGTAAGGGTCGGACTTAACCGGGGATTTACGTATCGCGCTTTGTTTTCAATGAAATTTATCTTCACCGTTTTTATAGAATCCGGAATAGACACATCATGCAGACCATAGGACACCTTGCAATTGCTGTTCATAAAAGCGATCACACAAAAAGCGCAGATAAGGGGCAGGAAAAATATTTTTTTGTTAGCCGGCATAGTCGATTTGAAATGGCGCAAGGCAATAATGTACTGTGGATATTAAAATTTATTCCTCAATATCGTATTCCTTTAGCTTTCGGTATAACGTCCTCTCACTGATCCCCAGGTCAAGAGCCGCATCTTTTCTTTTACCCCTGTGTTTTTTCAGTGCTTTAATGATCAGTTCTCTTTCTTTGTCCATAATGTTCAGGCTTTCCTCAACTTCTTCGTGTTCATGTATGCCGTCATTATGCATTAATACAGGTTGTACAGGTTGCAATACCGGTTGATTTAAAGGCTGAATTAATTCCGAGGTTTTTAATTCCTGCAACTGGTTCATGAGGTTGGGATTTTGCGCCACCAAATTGGGGTTTTGCAAAACTTCAAGAAACATTCTTTTTAGCTCTGTTACATCCTTCTTCATATCAAAGAAAAGCTTGTAAAGAATTTCACGTTCATTGGAAAATTCCTGTCCTCCCTGTCCATTAGTATGTACAAGTACCGGCAACCTGTTAACATGTTCGGGTAAATATTTTGCAAGTTCTCTTGCATTCACCTGTTTATCCTGTGAAAGAACTGATATCTGCTCCGCAATATTCTTCAATTCCCTCACATTGCCGGGCCATGAATAATTTATTAACAGGTTTTTAGCGTCGTCATCCAGTTGTACCGGGACTGCTTTGTATTTCTCAGCAAAGTCAACTGCAAATTTTCTGAACAAAAGAATAACGTCCTCTTTCCTGTCTTTTAATGCAGGCACCCTGATCGGAACTGTGTTCAAACGATAGTACAGATCCTGCCTGAACTTCCCGTTGTTCACTGATTCAAGGAGGTCTTTATTGGTGGCGGCGATGACCCTTACATCTGTCTTCTGAACTTTTGATGAGCCTACACGGATGAATTCACCTGTTTCCAAAACGCGCAGCAACCTTGCCTGTGTACCTAATGGCATTTCTGCAATCTCATCAAGGAAAATAGTACCGCCGTTAACTGTTTCAAAATACCCCTTACGGCTATCCACCGCGCCTGTAAACGATCCTTTCTCGTGGCCAAATAGCTCGGAATCGATCGTCCCTTCAGGGATGGCTCCGCAGTTAACTGCAATAAATGGGTTATGTTTTCTTGCTGAAAGTGAATGAATGATCATCGAGAAAGCTTCTTTTCCAACGCCACTTTCTCCAAAGATCAATACCGTAAGATCGGTATTAGCCACCTGTACCGCTACCTGGAGCGCATAGTTTAATTCCGCTGCATTGCCAATTATTCCAAACCTGTTTTTTATACTTTGAATTTCTGCCATTGTATTCTTCCTTATTCATCTGGTTTTCCTAATAATGTTGCCTGGGTACTGTCCATCACTTTAACCATAACATAATCACCCTTTTTAAAGTTTGAATTTCCTTTGGGAAATACCACTACTTTATTCTGGGTATTCCTACCCATCCAGTCGCCTGCACTTTTTTTGCTGTCTCCCTCGATCAGGACCTTAAACGTTTTTCCAATATCTTTTTGGTTACTCTCAAATGAAAGACGATTCTGCAGCCCAACTATTTCAATCAGCCTTCTTTTTTTTATTTCTTCAGGAATATCATCGCTGTATCTCCTTTGTGCTAGTGTGCCCGGCCGTTCACTATAGATGAACATATAGCTCATATCATATTTACAGTATTGCATTACGTGCAGGGTTTCCAGGTGATCTTCCTCGGCTTCAGTGCAAAATCCGGCGATCACATCTGAGCTTATTCCGCAATCGGGAATGATCTCGCGGATACGCTCCACTTTAGCCAAATACCATTCTTTTGTATATGTTCGGTTCATCAATTGTAAAACCCGTGTTGACCCGCTCTGTACAGGCAAATGGATATACTTGCAAATATTTTCATACTTCGCTATGGTATGCAGTACATCATCCGTTATATCTTTTGGGTGTGAAGTAGAAAAACGAACCCGGAGCAACGGAGAGATAAGAGCAACCTTTTCTAACAACTTTGCAAACGTGATGATCTCATCATTTGTTTCATCAACAAAATAATAGCTGTCTACGTTTTGTCCAAGTAGCGTAACCTCTTTGTATCCTTTGTTAAAAAGGTCCTGGCATTCTTTTACAATTGAAACGGTATCGCGACTTCTTTCCCTCCCTCTTGTAAATGGCACCACACAAAACGAACACATATTATTGCAGCCTCGCATGATGCTCACAAAGGCTGTTACACCATTACTGTCCAGGCGAACGGGAGAAATATCTGCATAAGTTTCGTCGCGACTCAACAAAACGTTGACGGCCTTCTGACCAGTCTCAGCTTCTTCTACCAATGCCGGTAATGAACGATAAGCGTCGGGTCCCACTACAATATCAACTAATTGTTCTTCTTCA
>Ga0207706_10003845_pt1 | contig 14298 bp, 12 predicted proteins | sample KBSC53metaG_FD_184318 | JGI IMG/M metagenome (GOLD analysis project Ga0207706, IMG submission 184318) | Corn rhizosphere microbial communities from Kellogg Biological Station, Michigan, USA - KBS C5-3 metaG (SPAdes) (version 2) | ecosystem: Host-associated > Plants > Roots > Rhizosphere > Soil ... | reverse complement strand
GGGGCAGGGAGGACAAGTGAATATTTTTGCAGACAACGTTCAACTTACTAGTGGAGGCCAACTTAGAAGCGGGAGTGTCAGTGGGCCGGACTTCCTGACTGGTGAACCGACAATTCCCTCCGGAGTAGCAGGAACAATCAACATTCATGGACTAGCAGGTCCCGCTCAGGCTGTGCTGATCGATGGCGCTAAAAGCGGCATCTTTACGAACGCGGAAGGGACTGGGCCAGCCGGCAATACCAATGTCGCTACGCAATCCGTGACCATCCAAAACGGCGGAGCGATCTCAGCCGCTACCACAGGTACCTCGCCATCGGCAACGGGGGGGACAATTAATATAAATGCAAATCAAGTCCAGATGAACAGCGGCGGCGTCATCACAGCGGACACGAACGGTATCGCACCGGCAGGCGTCGTGGACATCAATACCACTAGTTTGGCAATAAGCGGTGGCGGGCAGATCCGAAGCAGTAGCGGTGCCGAGACGCAGCAGCTCCGCACTTTTGCAGTGTCACCCACAACAGCCTCACCCTTGACTGGTGGCACCATTACCGTCCAAGGGCAGAGCGGCAATGGTAGTGTGGCCGACAGTGTGACCATCGATGGTGCTGACAGCGGGATATTCACGCAATCGACCGGCAGCCGTCCAGGCGGCAACATCAACATCCTCGGGAGTCAGTCGGTCGCGTTGAGCAACGGTGCGAGCATCTCTGCAAGCAGTACCGGGGCTGGAGGGGGTGGCTCAATCAACATCAACGGCGTTAACTTCAGCAGCAACGCCAGCACCGTGAGCAGCAGCGCGACACAGGGCACGGGCGGCAACATTAATATCTCAGCCGGCAATTCTGTCACTTTGTCGAATGGCGCCAGCGTCTCAGCAAGCAGCACTGGTGCTGGGAATGCCGGCAACATTCAGATCACCGCCGGCAATCAGTTCGCGATGACAAATAGCACGGTGACGACTGAAGCCAGCCAATCAGGCGGCGGGGCGATTAAGATCACGACCAATCCTAACGGCACCGTCCAGCTCACCAACAGCACCATCAGCGCGTCAGTTTTGGATGGCAATGGCGGCGGCGGGAGCGTGAACATCGATCCACAGTCTGTGGTGTTGATAAACAGTCAGATTCTGGCTCAAGCCGTCCAGGGGCCTGGTGGAAATATCAACATCACGACCAATCTGCTCTTACCGGATTCGACGAGCGTGATCTCCGCCTCCTCACAATTTGGCCAGCAAGGCACGGTAATCATTCAATCGCCTATTTCTCCAGCAAGCGGCAAGATCGTTCCTCTCGGGCAAAAGCCCTTGCTTGCAACGACCTTGCTGAGTCAGCGCTGTGCCGCACTCGTTGGTGGGAACGCCAGCAGCTTCACCGTTGCAGGGCGAGACAGTTTGCCGGCCGAACCAGCCGGGTGGGTTTCGAGTCCCCTGGCGTTAAGCATGGTTGAATCTAACGAGGGCCCAGCGGCTGAGACTGTCTTTCCCAGTTTTAGCGAAATGGCGGAACAGGCTCCACTGCTCTCGTTGCGGAAGATCGCTCCGCCTGGTTTCTTGACACAGAGCTTCGCACCGAATGGATCAACAGACTGCACGTCATGAGAGGCCAGGGCGAGAGCTAAGTGAGGTCTACGTGGTGCACAAGCACTTGAGCGATATGTGTAAAGTGAGCATCCGTGGTCAGGATGGTCAGACCATACTGCATCGCACTGGCTGCAATCCAGAGGTCGTTGGTGGGAATTGGTCGTCCAATCATCCAGAGGCCGTTCAGAATGACGGCATACCGCTCAGCGGTTTCCTCATCCATAGACACGACATGAACTCGAGGGGAGTTCAGAAATTGTCTGAGTGTGTTCCTGTTCTTCTCGGAATGGCGGCCATGCCGAAATCCGGCCTGCAACTCACCCAGGACGATCGGATTCACGGCAATCGAGTCGGCTAGTTGAAGGGCTTCCTTGATTTCCTGCCGCCCACGCATGAATGCGGAATACGCGGACGTGTCGAGAAGTATTCGCACTATTTCCACATATCCGGATCAATCGTCCGTTGCTTCGCCAGCGCCTCGTCGAACGCCCCGGCGATATCTGCAGACCATGAACCAGAAAGGTCGTCAAGATCATGATGCAACTCGGCTCGTTTCGTCTTGTCCTGCGTCAGGTGTTCTTCGAGCAAGCCGATCACTGCCTTATTCACGCTCATCCGTTTGGCGCGCGCGCGCTTCCGGATTGCCTTGTCAAGATTCGGTGGAAGATTCCGCAGCGTAATGGCTTTCATAGTCTCTCCTTCGTGCATCATCTCATGCATCATCGTGAAGCACATAGTGTAGCAACAGGCTCGTTACCTCGCAAGAGGTCAATGTTGTTCCACCCAGCAAGCTATACATCATGACCGATCGCGTTGGGGCATCGGCGCCGGCGGGTCGAGCTCCGTGTGTTGTCTCGGCGGTCTTTGCGGGATTTGCACCCAGAGCTTCGCCGTTGATTCATCTGAGTGCCAGTCGTCGTAGCAGGATCGGCCCATTCGAATGCCGAGCGATAGGCGAAACCGTCTGGTTCCTGTTTGGCAGGACGGAGAATCTGATGTGACAGAGCCTTCGTCCGATCATGCAAGCGAAGCGTTTTTCAGAAGTTCCTCGTACTGAATCCATTCCGACCTTGTTGAATCAAAACCGATTCACTTATCTCAATGATGGACTAGGGGATCCTCCTAGGTGCCGCGCACTCGTTGAAGTCGCCAAGACCAGAATAATAAGGCAATTACGTGCAAAACGATTTTTAGAGTATTTGAGGCATATGGATTGCTCAGCGTTCAGTGCACCACGAGTTGTGTCGTCTTTGCTCCGACTGGGTACGAATGGACCTGTTGACGGAGCGATAAAAAGGGATCAATATGCGCCCCCCTTACGGGAAAATCGCAAGGTACCAATTGGAATTGACCGTTTAACACCAAGCTAGTGGGTGCAAAGCGAAAATACGTGCATTTTCGGTTTTGAGAATTGCTCACTACGAGCATAGCTGGTAGGCCGGAGTTCGCTCGAACTGCAGCAGAGGAGAGCTCCTTGCTCTGCTTACTAGATAATCGTCCTCCCCTGCTCTTCCCCAAGAGCCTTGTAGTGTCCTCGTCAGCAGGCTGTCCATCATGACCGATCGCGTTGGGGAACCAGCGCCTGGCCGTCGGGCCATTTTTATTGCCTCCTGTTTCCTTTTTGGTGTTGCCATGACCGCACTGGCAGCGTCACCTGCTCTTGGACAAATTTTCGTACCACCCCCAACTGAACCATCAAGCCTCGTTGATCCCACAGGAAGGTCGGGCCAACCGCCTGGACCACTGAAGGAAGAGTTTCAGCGGCCACAACCTCCGCCCAGTCCCGTGCTGCCGATCGTGCCGCTACCTCCTGAAGGCGAAGCGCCGAAGAAGCCCGGCGGCGTGCAGGTGTTTGTGCGCGACATCATGGTCACCGGCAGCACGGTGTTCTCGGATGAAGAAATCAACCAAGTCACGGCCCCATACAAGAACCGGACGTTGTCGACAGAGGATCTCGAACGTCTGCGGCTCGCGCTCACCTTGCTCTACATCAACAAAGGCTACCTGACTTCCGGCGCGATCATCCCCGACCAAGACGTGCAAGCCGGCGTCGTGGCGGTGCACATTCTTGAAGGCGTGCTCACCAACATCCATGTGGAAGGCAATCGCTGGTTCAGGTCGGCGTACATCCATGATCGAATTGAACTTGGCAGCGAGACGCCTGTGAGGATGGAACCGTTGCAGGACCAGTTGCAAATCCTTCAACAAGATCGGCGGATCGAGCGAATCAATGCCGAGCTCAAGCCTGGCGACGCACCTGGCCAAAGCGAGCTGAATGTCCGTGTCCAAGACAAGCAGCCGTTTCACGCCATTATGGAAGTGAACAACTATCAGACCCCGTTGGTCGGTGAGTTCAAAGGCGTGGGCACACTGGTCGACGACAACCTGACCGGCAACGGCGATCCTCTGAGCCTCAGCTATGGAATGTCCAGCGGGGCGTTTCCAATTGTGGATGCCTCCTATGCGCTGCCATTCAATCGCTATGGCACAACCTTTTCGCCCTACTATCGGCGCTACGACTTCAAGTTGATCGAGGAACCCTTCACTCCACTCAACATCAAGACGAATACCGAAATCATCGGCATGAGCCTCCGTCAGCCTGTCTACAAAACAGTGACTGACGAGGTAGGGCTGGCCATCATCGGCGAACACCTGTTTACTCAATCATTTATTTTTAATGGCACGCCAGATCAACAGACCTTCAACATTTTTCCCGGCTTTCAAAACGGCGCCGCGACCGTGTCGGCCCTCCGCTTTGCACAAGACTGGACGCATCGCACGATCGATACGGTCTTTGCGTTAAGCTCTCGATTCAGCGTCGGTCTGAACGTCTTAGGGGCGACGATCAATGCGAACCCGGATACGCCGGATGGGCAATTCTTTTCTTGGTTGGGTCAACAGCAGGCCATTAAACAGTTTGGTGACAACTTATTCGGCATGCAACTCCTCCAACGGATGGGTCTGCAGTTCACGAACTCCCCACTATTTCCCCTCGAGCAGGTGGCCGTGGGCGGACGATATACGGTCCGCGGTTATCGTGAGGTCACATTGCTGCGCGACAACGTGTTCCTCTTCTCAGTCGAAACTCGCTTCCCGTTGTGGCGCTGGGCCAGCGGCGAGCCGATGTTCCAATTCGCGCCATTTGTGGATGTCGGGCACGGCTGGAACCTCGGCGAGAACCGGCCCTCGCCAGTGACGCCAAACTCTAATCTCCCCGACACCCTCGCCAGTGTCGGTACGGGGCTTCGTTGGAATATCTTGCCCAAGGATCGAGCGGTCTTTGAAGTGTATTGGGGATACAAGATCAAAGATGTGCCGAAAGCGGGGAATACGCTGCAAGACCATGGAGTGCATTTGGGGATTGTCATCAATTTATTTTGAAGGTGAGGATGATGATTGGACATGTGTACTCAAGCAATGCGTGAAGTCGCGCGACCCTGTCAGTGCTTTTCGGGTCCTGTCGTCGACCAGCCCAACTGTCCTCGCACCCCGCCCGGTGTAGGGACCCCGCTGCGGGCAGTTGGGCGCCCAGGTCGACGCCACCCGAAAATGGAACAGGGTCTCGTGCGTGCCTCGCATGGCGCAGGCGGTCACCCCAACCACCCAATGGGAGAGAGAGGAACGAGCGAGCTTGGAAGGAGCATTGGTCACGTTGGCTGGGTAAAGAGGAAGGAAACTAGCTGAGTGGAACAACACATGCACAAGATTCGCGCTATGAGGTGGCATCTCACAAGTTTGGCACTCCTCGTGGTCGTCGCGATCGGTCTGCTGATGACCGGGACGTCGGGGACCATGGCCGCGAAAGAGGCCGGCGCCGATGGGTTGATGCGCGAGGGACTCCAGGCCTACCAGCGCGGGGCGTTCGACAAGGCATTGGCTTCGTGGAAGCAAGCGGCGCAGGGCTATGAACAACAAGACAAGCCCATGGAGCAGAGCCGAGCGCTCGTCGCAGCGGCGCAGGCCTCGGAGGCCATGGGACAGGTGACGCAGGCGCTGCAACAGCTCGAGGTGGCATTGGCTCTGGCGCAGAAGAGCCAGGATAAGGTCTGGACGGCGACGGTCCAAAGCAGTCTCGGCCATGCCTATCTCGCCGGTCGCCAACCGGATGCGGCGATGTCGCACCTCACGCAGGCGCTGGAAACCGTTCCGCATGACGCGACGCCGGTCATCGCCGGCATTCAAAACAATTTTGGCCTGACCCAGGTGGCGCAAAAAAAGCTGCCCGAGGCCCTGGCGTCGTTTACCAGGGCGGCAAAGAATGCTGAGGCGGCAAGCGATCGGCCCTTGACCGTCAGGACGCGAATCAACGCGGGCCGGACCGCGCTGGCATTGAATCAGCCGGAGGCGGCGAGAGACTGGCTTGATAAGGCGCTGGACGGGCTTAAGGATTTTCCGCCTTCCCATGAGAAGGCGACCGACTTGATTCAGATCGGATTGGGTTATCACCAACTGCGCGCCGGAATGCCCACGAATGGCACGGCGCTGCTGCTTCGCGCGGCTGGTGCATTTGTCGAAGCGGGCGACGTCTCGGACAAGATTGGCGACGTCCGCACCAGGTCCTATGCCGACGGATATCTCGGCCATCTCTATGAAACCGAACGCCGGTATGATGAAGGACTGCGATTGACGAGACAGGCCATTTTCTCCGCTCAAGCCGCCAACGCGCCCGAATCGCTCTATCGTTGGGAATGGCAATTGGGACGACTGTTGGCCGATACCGGAAAATTGGATGACGCCATTACCGCCTACTATCGTGCCGCTGATGCGCTGAAACCCATCCGCATGGAAGTCGCTTCCGCGCAGTCGTTCGGATCGGTTTCAGCAGAAGAACCCGTCAAACCTCTGTTTTTCGAACAGGCCGATCTCCTCTTCCAACGGGCAACCTTGACGGCGGACGACAAGGCTGCCGAGGAGTATCTTCGCTACGCACGCGATGCCATCGAAACGTATAAGGCGGCAGAGCTGAGAGATTACTTTCGCGATCAATGCGTGGACGCGCTGCAAGCGAAAATTGCCAAGCTCGACACCATCGATCCGACGACGGCGGTGATTTACCCCATCGCCTTTCCGGATCGCATCGAAGTCTTGGCCAGCTTCAGCTCCGGTATCAGGCGCTACTCTGTGCCGATTACCTCCGCGGATATGACGAAAGAAGTCCGATTATTTCGACAGACCGTCGAGAAGCGAACCACGCTGGAATATCTCGATCATTCACAACAGCTCTATGATTGGCTGATCCGCCCGCTTGAATCGGAATTGATACGCCACAAGATCCAGACGCTGGTATTTGTACCGGATGGCGCGCTCCGCACCATCCCCTTCTCTGCCTTGCATGATGGTAAATCATTTTTGATTCAGCAGTATGCCGTTGCGATGACGCCTGGCCTGTATCTGACCGACCCGCGTCCGCTGAACCTGGCAAAGATTCGTACGCTCGCCGGAGGGCTGATCAGCTCCGTGCAGGGCTACCCGTCACTTCCCTATGTCAAGGACGAGGTCGAATCTGTTACGACGCTGTTTCAGGCTGACCAGTTGATCAATGAGGAATTCCGTACGGGTATGCTGGAACAGGAATTGCGTGAGAGCCGGTATGGCATTCTTCACATTGCGACCCATGGCAAGTTTTCTACCGATGCCTATGATTCGTTTTTGTTGACCTTTGACGGGAAAATGACGATGGACAAACTCGATCAATTGATCGGCCTCTTCCGGTACCGGCAAGACCCGCTTGAACTGCTGACACTCAGCGCCTGCCAAACCGCCGTTGGCGACGACAGAGCGGCGTTAGGCCTGGCCGGCGTGGCCATCAAAGCAGGCGCGCGCAGCGCCTTGGCCACGCTGTGGTTCATCAACGACGAAGCGTCTGCGGCATTGGTTGCGGAATTTTACCGGCAGCTTCGCGACCCCTCGGTGTCAAAGGCGGTGGCCATTCAGCGAGCCCAAATCAAGTTACTGAATGACCGCGTCTATGATCACCCGGCCTATTGGTCGCCGTTTTTATTGCTCAATAACTGGCTGTAATCACTACGGACGTTATGCTACAGTTCCACCCCATGCACGTGAAGCGCTCTCACATCTCACGGTGGCTGACCGGACTGCTCGCGCTCTGCGTCGTCGGCCTGGCGCAATCGATGCTGCTCGCGGCCGGCCCCCCCAAGTCGTCCGAGGAACAGCCCATCTATACACCGCCCAAGAAGATCACCCCGCGAGCCCGCGTGGGTGGCGACGTGCGGGGCACCGATGGCTCCGATCCAGAGGTCAAGGCGCTGGTGCCGGACCATGTGGGATTGACGATCAAAGAGACGCCCACGGTGAATTGGTTCGTATCCAAGTCCACTCAGTATCAAGTCATCGTCACCTTGAGAGATGACCGGTCTCCTCGGGCGTTTCAAGAAAGGCCCATTCCCTCCCCGAAACAACCGGGGATCTATACCATTAACTTCAAAGAGCTGGGCTTTACACTTGAACCCAACGTGCAATACCGATGGTTTGTCTCGGTCATCCGCGATGCCAACCAACACTCCAACAACCCCGTGGCAGGCGGCATCATCGAACGGTGCGAGTTCAACGCCTGCATGATCGAGTTTAAGCCGGTGCTCACCTGTGCCAGCGAAGACGATGTGATGGAAAATGCTCGTGCCGGGTTGTGGTACGACGCCATGGGATGCCTCTGCAATCTTATCGATGCAGATTCCAAGAACGATAAGCTCAGACGCCTCCGTGCTCGCCTGCTCAAGGACGTAGGACTCAACGGCGTCGCCGAATGGGATCTGCGCTCGCTTCAGACGTCCACTCGTTGATCGTTGCCACTTCGTTGTTCGTCTTCCTGTATCTTTCCTTCTGATCCAAAAGGATTCACCAGCGGATCGATAATGATTCACCGCGGTGGATCAACACGTTTCTCGCCACCATACTTCGGATCTTTCGTCTCGAAGGAATGCATCTAAACTGGCATTCCACTGCGTGTTTTATACCCTTCTTACCCCCCAAGATCGACAGACTTCACCCACCCCATCAGGCATAAGGATTGCTGAATAACCATTATAGAGATTCAGATCGACGTTCTGACCCAGGCACCAGGAGGTTTCCGATGACACAAGAACTCATCCTCGTCGCTCTTCTTAGCGGATTAATTGGCCTCATCTGGGTGATGAGGCTTGCCGCCGAGGAAAGCAAGCCTGCATCAGGGCAAGGTCATAAGTCAGAACCCTCGGGCAACAGCGAAGACATTCACCATGGGGAAGGTGCACTGAAACACCAGACGATGACCGCGTAAATAATCACCTACTGCATCGCCCTTATTACGAGGCCACAATGCTTTCGACGCTGGAAACGTCCTTGCCCCAGACAGTGAACAGCTCCGCGGATGCCACTTCCCGCCCCTCACGAACTCGGAAACAGCGGGTCACCATCACGTTGCCTCTCTCGCTGCTCGAGCGGCTTCGGAACGCGGTGTATTGGACCGGCCACGGTCCGCTCGCGAGCCTCATCTGCGACGCGCTCGACGACGCCGTCACCCAGATGGAAGCCGCCAACGGACAAACGTTTCCACAGCGGCTGGCTCCGCTCAAACGAGGCCGTCCGCGCACGAAAACCCGACCTGCGCCAATTCCTTCGCCATCAGCCATCTTAGAACACCTTCAATAGGTTCGTTCCCATCGGCTGTTTCTCGCACAGCCATCGCTGGAAAGAGCGTTCGCTGTGCGTTTGCCCTTATTGGGACTCCTCGCTCTCAAGCATGCGTCTTGCTTTGGCTCCCTTCATAGCATTTGCCTAAATACAATCTCCGACCGGAACGCTCGTGCCTTGGCGGCTTCAGCTCCGGTGAAGGGTCATACGGAACAACACTGAACTCTGTCGAGCAGGCGGCGGGCATGGCTGCTGAATTGGCAAAGCTCGGTCATCCGATGTTGGCTGCGTTGCTGACGGTGGGGCTGAGCGCGCCGGTCCAGGCAGAAACGCCTCCGGAGGCGCCACAAACGGCACAAGAGGCCCCGCTCGCCGAGGAACTGGAATTGATCAAAGAAGAAGAAAGCGTGAGCATTGCGAGCCGGTATGACCAGCCGATCTCACAGGCAGCGTCCAATGTCTATGTGATTACCGATGAAGATATTCGACAGTCCGGTGCCATCGATATCCCCACCTTACTTCGCCGTATTCCCGGTATGGAAGTGATGCAGATGAACGGGACTGACTTTAATGTGAGTGTCCGCGGGGATAATCAACCAGCGGCCAATAAACTGCTAGTCATGGTCGACGGTCGCTCAATATACATTGACGCACAAGGCGTTGTGTTTTGGAAATTGCTTCCCGTCACCCTGCCGGAAATCAAGCGGATCGAAGTCTTGAAAGGTCCTGCCTCTGCCATTTATGGGTTTAATGCCTTTGACGGTATCATCAATATCATTACGAAGAGTCCTGAAGAGATGAGAGGGACTACGTTACAGTTCGGAGGAGGAAACTTTGGCACGATCACAGCCTCAGCCATACAAGCTGGCACAGTAGAGAAGTTCGGGTATCGCCTCTCGATTGGCACCAATCAGAACGCGGATTGGACGAACAAGAGTGCGCTGTCATTTCGAGATTATCTGTTCAATGTCCAAACCGACTACGCGTTTTCGAACAGCTCCAAACTGACAGTATCGGGAGGACTCGTTGATAGCAACGCCTGGGATGGTCCCCTGCAGCAAGATACCGTCGTGGCTCTTAAGCCTTCCCAGGGATATGCCCACGTCACCTATCAGCTTTCCGATTTGATCATTAGGGGCTATTGGCAACGATTTGACGCTCCTGGCGTCAACCAATTCAATCCGCTGATCGCACCGTTCCAAAACTTTACGACTGTGACTGGAAGCTCGGCGACGACAACCCTTGCCGATACGTACAATATCGACATTCAGCACGGTTTTCGATTTTGGTCCATCAATCGGCTGACGTATGGAATGAACTATCGCCACAATACGCTTTCCAGCAACCTCGTCACTCAGGACAGCCACGAAAATCGGCTCGGCTTCTTCCTTCAAGACGATGTAAAGCTCGCTGAGTCTCTCTCTCTTGTGGCTGGCATACGTTACGATATGGATACGTTCATCAATCCCACATACAGCCCACGAGCCGCACTGATCTATTCGCCATCGCAAGAGCACACGTTCCGGCTGTCGGCATCGGTTGCCTACAGGCCTCCGACTCTCTTCGAGAGAAACGCGAATATTTTGGTCACCACGAATCCACCGCTACCGCCCTTCCAGTCGAGGATTACCGGTGCACAGAGTATTAGTCCAGAGGAGATTATTTCCTATGAAGCTGAGTACCAAGGCTGGTACCTCAAACATCGATTGAGAGCGCGTGGAGCTGTCTTCTTTAACCACATCTCGGATCTGTTTACAGGAGAAGTCATCTCTCCCACCTCCGTCGTCATCACCAATGACACGGGATCCGCAGACATCTATGGCACGGAAATCGGCGCGGAGTTCCTGGCGACGAAATGGCTGACGATGTTTGGGAATTATTCTTATCAGGATATTCGCCAGAGTTTCACGGGCGGCGTCAAACGGGCTGGCCCTCATAACAAGTTCAATGTCGGCCTGCGGGGTGAATGGGACAATGGCCTGAGCGCCGAGGCGATTTACCATTACTACGGCTCAGTTACCTATCCGATAGGAAGGGCCACTCAATCGCTCGCTGATGTTGGACTGGTCACCCCTCCGAACCCGACAGTCGGCAGTTACAATCTTCTCAATCTACGGGGCGCGTATCGGTTCTGGCAACAGAAGGCGGCAGGCGGATACCTCCGGAGCGCGGAAGTCGCCCTCTCGGTGTTCAATGCTCTCGACGACAAAGCGAAAGAATACCCGCTTGGAGAGGAAATTGGTCGCCGCATCATGGGTTGGCTGACCGTGAGGTTCTAAGTCCATTGTTACAGGAGTGTTAGAGGTGATGAGGAATACTCAGTCTGACGGCACTGGAGAACTCACCAGGCTATTGACCGGCTCGAACGGACCCGCGAGAATGTGGGTTCGTCCAACCACCTTCAAAGAACACCGTAATGGTGAACCCCAGGACACACCAGCACGCAGACACCATGATGCATTGAACTCAGCACTTACTCGTCGGAACCGAGGACTCCACGTCTCGTAAGGAAACGATGGTCACTCCCGGCGGCCGCTACTCCGTCCTGATCGTGGAAGACAACCCCGATATCATCATCGGGTTGCAGGACTTGTTGCAGCACGACGGGTATGAGGTGACCGTGGCAGGGACCTGCGCCGCCGCCATCGCGCTCACGACGCAACAGCGGTTCAATGCCATTCTCCTCGATCTGGGACTTCCTGACGGCGATGGGTTGGAAGTTCTGAACGACGTGCAGCGCCGAGACCCTTCGCTACCGGTGGTCATCGTGACGGCGCATATCGCGCAAGAGCGCACCGTCGGATCCCTCGGCAAAGGCGCGTTCGCCTACCTCACCAAGCCGTACAACAGAGAAGAACTCAGACAAACGCTCCGGCGCGCGATCGGCGTGAAAGAGCTCGCGGTCAAAGTCGAGCGGGCGGAGCAATCGCTGACGGAAAGCGAGCACCGCTTTCAGTCGCTCGTCGAATCGGCCACCGACGCCATTGTCGTCGCCAATGGACGCGGGATCATCGTGTCCTGGAATCGAGCGGCCTCTCGCCTGTTCGGGTACTCCGTGGAAGAGATCCTTGGACAGCCCCTCACCCTCCTGATGCCGGAACGCTACCGGCAGCCCCATGAGCGGGGACTCGCACGGATGGAAGCCACCGGCACCGGCCGCCTGATCGGCTCGGTGGTGGAGCTGCACGGTCTTCGCAACAGCGGGGAAGAGTTTCCCATCGAATTGTCCCTCGCGACGTGGAAAACGGCGCAAGGCAGCTACTACAGCGGCATCATCCGCGATATCTCCGAGCGCAAGAAAGCGGCTCAGACACTCGAGAACCTCCAGCATCAGCACACCCTCATTCTGACACAGGCGGGCGAAGGCATTTACGGCCTCAATGATCAGGGGAATACGACCTTCGTGAACCCCAGCGCAGCCAACATGCTGGGCTACCCCGTGGAGGAACTGTTGGGCCGCCACATGCACGACGTCCTCCACCATACGAGGCTCGACGGCACGCCGTATCCCGTGGAGGCTTGTCCCATACACGCCGCCATCAAAGATGGATTGATTCATCGCGTGGTCGACGAAGTCTTCTGGCGCAAGGATGGCAGCGCATTTCCCGTCGAGTATGTCTGCACTCCCATCAGGGAGGCCGAGCGGGTCGTCGGCGCGGTCATTGTCTTTCGCGACATCACCGCCCGCAAGCAAGCCGAGTCGGCGCTGAAGGCCAGCGAAGAACGCTTGGAGATGGTGATCCGAGGTTCGAACGACGGCTTTTGGGACGGCCGTGTGCTTCCGAACGAACACTGGAGCTCCCCCAACACACCGATTTGGTGGTCGCCCCGCGTTAAAACCATCCTCGGCTATACGGATGAGGAATTTCCCGACGTCTTGGAGAGCTGGACGTCGCGGTTGCATCCCGACGACCGCGAACGCGTCTTCGACGCACTCAACGCCCATTTTGATCGCCGTGTCCCGTACGACGCAGAATACCGGCTGCTCACGAAGTCAGGTGACTATCACTGGGTGCGGGCGCGGGGCCAGGCGATCTGGGATGCCGAGGGCCGGGTGATCCGGATGACGGGGTCCCTGCAATCGATCATGGAGCGGAAGGGCGCTGAGGATGCGCTGCGCCGAAGTCAGCAATTTCTTCAAGACATGGCCGACAACACGACGGCCGTCATCTACGTCAAGGAGGCCAGCGGGCGGTATATCTTCGTCAATCGACGCTTTGAACAAATCTTCGGTCTGCGAGCCGACCACATCATCGGGTTTACCGATCATCAAATTTTTCCGCGCCATTTCGCCGACGCCTTTCGGACGAATGACGTGGAGGTGTTGGAGCGGAATTCCACGGTGGAATATGAAGAGACGGCTCCTCACGTCGACGGACCCCATACCTATATCTCCATCAAGTTTCCCCTCCGCGATCAGGCCGGCATCCCCTACGCCCTCTGCGGGATTTCCACCGACATCAGCGAACGCAAGCAGGCCGAGAACCTGCTTCGTAGCCACGAACAGCAGCTGCGTCTGGCGCTGAGCTCCACACAAATTGGCCTATGGAACTGGGACCTCGAAACCGATTGCATGTTCTGGTCGCCGCAAGTGGACGAATTTCTCGGCATGCCGTCCGTCCCAGGCCATAAGACGCATCGGGGATTGCTCGCCTTCGTGCATCCCGATGATCGTGATGACATGGCGCAGGCCTCCCGACAGGTGTTGGAACCGTCCCGCGCGACGATCACCTTCCAGCATCGTGTGAAGAGGTCGGACGGCCTGATCCTGTCGTGCATCTGGACGGGCCATCTCATCCGTGATCACGCCGGCCGCGCGATTCATGTACTTGGAAGCGTCCGTGCGATCCCTGCCTGGCACGGGGGCACTGCTCAAGAGGACACCACGTGCGCACCTTGACACGACCGAAAGAGGCCGGCCGCTGCCTATGATTGTCCGTACGTTCATCGCGCGTTTCTCCAACGACTCTTCTCGAGCCGTCGGCCGGGTCATGCTCGCGATGATGTGCGGGTGGGGCTACTACGCCTCGGCCGAGACGGAATGCCTAGCAGCGGAAATCGCCATTCTCAAATCCTCCAGCATCAGC
>Ga0207706_10003841_pt1 | contig 14316 bp, 13 predicted proteins | sample KBSC53metaG_FD_184318 | JGI IMG/M metagenome (GOLD analysis project Ga0207706, IMG submission 184318) | Corn rhizosphere microbial communities from Kellogg Biological Station, Michigan, USA - KBS C5-3 metaG (SPAdes) (version 2) | ecosystem: Host-associated > Plants > Roots > Rhizosphere > Soil ... | reverse complement strand
TGGCGAGCTGCGGCGCGATCAGCGCGGGCAGGGCGGCCTTGCGCGCGCCTTCGAGGTCGGCCGCGCGGCCGGGCGCCGCCTGTGCCTGCTTCGGCGGATGCTTCAGCGGATGCTGGATCACGCTGTCGGGCAGCGCCTCGGTCACGTCGTATTCGGACTTCGGGCGCACGAACTCATCCGGCTCCTTGATCAGCAGCCACGATTCCTGCCGTTCGTCTTCACGGCCGCGGGTGCGCACCAGGGCCCAGCGGCCCTGCAGCTTCTCGCCTTGCAGCGAGAACTTGAGCTTGCCGGCGTGGTAGTCGCGCTTGGGGTTGTCGGAGTCGGGGATCCACACGCCGCGGTCCCACACGATCACCGTGCCGGCACCGTACTGGCCGGGCGGGATGGTGCCTTCGAAGCTGCCGTAGCTGATCGGGTGGTCTTCCACGTGCACGGCCAGGCGTTTTTCCTTCGGGTCGAAGCTGGGGCCCTTGGGCACTGCCCAGCTCAGCAGCGTGCCGTCGAGCTCCAGGCGGAAGTCGTAGTGCAGCCGCGTCGCATGGTGCTTCTGGATCACGAAGCTCAGCTGCTTTCCGCTGCGGCCGAGCTTGGGGCCGGGCTCCGACGTGATCTTGAAGTCGCGCTTGGCGCGGTATTCGGCGAGCTTGTCCTTCGCGGTCGCCATGGTCAGGGTCTGTCAACGCTATTGGAGGGCTCACGCTCGAGCCCGAAGGGTGACCCCAGGAAACGGGCGCCCTCCGCGTTGCAAATGCTCGCCGGGGGATCTACCCCGGCTGTGCTTTGCGCCTTGATGGCGCCCGTTTCCTGGGTCACGTGAGTCCTCCAATAGCGTTGACAGACCCTAGGCCCGCTTGCGCGCCGCGGGCTTCGCGCTGCGCTTGTCGGCGGCGGCCGCGGCGCGGCTGCTGGTGCTGCGCTTGGCCGCGGCAGCGCGCTTGGGCTTGGCCTCTTCGTCGTTGGCCGCGGCTCGGGCGGGTTTGGCATCCTTGGCCTTGGCGCCGCCCTTCAGGCTGCGCTTGAGCAGCTCGGTCAGGTCGATGATCTCGGCGCTGCTCGCGGCCTCGCCGCCTTCGGCGTTGACCGGCTCCACGCGCTTGATCTCGCCCTTGTCCATCTTTTCCTGCACCAGGGCCATGATGTCCTCGCGCGTGTGGTCTTCGTAGTCTTCGGGCTTCCACTCGCCGGCCATGTCGTCGATCAGCTGCTCGGCCATCTGCAGCTCGCGGTCGCTCGGGGCCAGCTTGCCCTTGGCCTCGCCGGGCAGGCCCACGTCGTCGAGCGAGCGGATCTCGTCGTGCCAGCGCAGCGTGTTGAGCATCAGCGCGTTGCCTTCGGGCATCAGCGCGGCCAGGTGCTGCTTGGTCTGGATCACCACCTGCGCGATGCCGACCTTGCCGCTCTTTTTCAGCGCCTCGCGCAGCAGCAGGTAGACCTTCTCGCCGCGGCCGGTGGGTGCGAGCACGTAAGGGCTGTCGAAGAACTGCGGCGCGATGTCGCCGGCGTCGACGAAGGCCAGGATGTCCACCGTCTGCGTCTTCTCCGGGCGGGCGGCCTTGATCTCCTCGTCGGTCAGCACGACGTAGTGGCCGTCTTCGACCTCGATGCCCTTGACGATGTCTTCCTTGGTGACCTCTTTGCCGGTCGCCTTGTTGACCCGCTTGTAGCCCACCGGCTTCATGGTCTTTCGATCCAGCCAGTCGAAGTCGATGCGGTTCTCGCGTGCGGCGGGGTACAGGGCCACGGGGATGTGGACCAGCCCGAACGTGATCGCGCCTTTCCAGAGCGCGCGCGGCATGGCGGTTCCTTGTTGCGTTGCGATGCCCTGCTTGTTGCAAACCCCGTACCGGGCACGCCAACTGCGTATGGCGGAGTCGAGCGCACGACCGTTGCGCCACTTCCAGGAAAGGACCGCCATGTCGTTATCCACCATCCTCCTCATCGTTCTGCTGCTGCTGGTCGTGGGCGCTTTGCCCACGTGGCCCTACAGCAACTCCTGGGGTTACGCGCCCAGCGGTATCCTCGGTGTCGTTTTGCTGGTCGTGCTGGTGCTGTTCCTGATGGGCAGGTTATAGGCCGATGCATGAGCCGCCGCAGGCTCCGGTAAGCCTTACCCGGGGCCTGTAGCGGTTACCAGCGCACCGAGCACATGACCACACCCCATCGGATCGAACGCGACACCTTCGGCGAGATCGAAGTGCCCGCCAGCGCGCTCTGGGGCGCGCAGACGCAGCGCTCGCTGCAGAACTTCCGCATCTCGGGCGAGCGCCAGTCGAAGGAGCTGATCCACGCGCTGGCGCAGATCAAGCGCGCCGCCGCCGAGGTCAACCGCGACCTCGGGCAACTCGCGCCCGACAAGGCCGACGCGATCATCGCCGCGGCCAACGAGATCCTCGCCGGCCAGCACGATGCCGAATTCCCGCTCGTGGTCTGGCAGACGGGCTCCGGCACCCAGACCAACATGAACCTCAACGAGGTGATCGCCAACCGCGCGAGCGAGCTGCTCGGCGGCGCCCGCGGCGAGGCCCGGCTGGTGCACCCAAACGACGAGGTCAACCGCGGCCAGTCGTCGAACGACGTGTTTCCCACCGCGATGCACATCGCGGCCGCCTGCGGCATCGCCGAGGGCCTGGTGCCGGCGCTGCGCGAGCTGCGCGACACGCTGCAAGCCAAGGCCGAGGCCTTCGCCGGCATCGTGAAGATCGGCCGCACCCATCTGCAGGACGCCACGCCGCTGACGCTGGGCCAGGAGTTCTCGGGCTACGTGGCCCAGCTCGACCAGGGCATCCGGCACCTGCTGGGCGCGCTGCCGCACCTGTACGAGCTGGCGCTCGGCGGCACCGCGGTCGGCACCGGGCTCAACGCCCACCCCGAATTCGCGACCCGGGTGGCGACCGTGATCGCGCGGCTCACCGGCCAGCCTTTCGTCAGCGCGGCCAACAAGTTCGAGGTGATGGCCGCGGCCGATGCGCTGGTGCATGCGCATGGCGTGCTGAAGACCGTGGCCGCCAGCCTGATGAAGCTCGCCAACGACATCCGCTGGCTCGCCAGCGGCCCGCGCTGCGGGCTCGGCGAACTCAGCCTGCCCGAGAACGAGCCGGGCAGCTCGATCATGCCGGGCAAGGTGAACCCCACCCAGTGCGAAGCGCTGACGATGGCCTGCTGCCAGGTCTTCGGCAACGATGTGGCCGTGAACATGGGCGGCGCCTCGGGCAACTTCGAACTCAATGTGTACCGGCCGATGATCGCCCACAACGTGCAGCAGTCGATCCGCCTGCTGGCCGATGGCGTGCGCAGCTTCGACGAGCATTGCGCGGTGGGCATCGAGCCCAACCGCGATCGCATCGCGCAGCTGCTCAACGAGTCGCTGATGCTGGTGACCGCGCTCAACCCGCACATCGGCTACGACAAGGCCGCGCAGATCGCGAAGAAGGCACACAAGGAAGGCACCACGCTGAAGGCCGCAGCGCTCGCGCTGGGCTACGTGACGGCCGAGCAGTTCGATGCCTGGGTGCGGCCGGAGCAGATGGTGGGATCAGCCCCTCACCCCTGAGCCAGGCGCGCCAGCGGCTCACCGGCCATGCGGTAGCGCACCCATTCGCTCTGCGGGGCGGCGCCCAGCGCTTCGTAGAAGCGGATGGCCGGCTCGTTCCAGTCGAGCACGCTCCATTCGAAGCGGCCGCATCCCCGCTGGCAGGCCACCTGCGCCAGATGCTTCAGCAGCGCCTTGCCGGCGCCCGAGCCGCGCCGAGCCGGCGAGACGTACAGGTCTTCGAGGTAGAGCCCCGGCTTGCCCAGCCATGTGGAGTAGCTGAAGAAGTAGACCGCATAACCTGCCGGCTCTTCGTCGATACAGCAGACCACGGCGTGCGCGACCGCATCCGGCCCGAACAGCGTGAGCTCGATGTCGGCCACCGATGCGACGACCTCGCGCTCGGCGCGTTCGTACACCGCCAGCTCGGTGATGAAGTGGTGGATCAGGGCGGCATCGGCCGGTACTGCCGGGCGGAGGGTGATGTGAGGCATGCGGCGAATGCTAGGCGGTTCCCTAAAATGAAGGAAGTGCATTCTCTTCATTGCCGACTGCAGGAAATTCAGCATGAATGTTCGACGGCTCGATCTCAACCTGCTGGTGCTGTTCGATGCGCTGTACCGGCTGCGCACGGTGCAGGCGGCGGCCAGCGAGGTGGCAATGAGCCCATCGGCGTTCAGCCACGCGCTGTCGCGGTTGCGCGAGAGCCTGAAGGACGAACTCTTTGTCCGCGTGGGCAGCACGATGACCCCCACCGCGGTGGCGGACGCGGTCGCGCCGTCGGTGGCGCAGGCGCTGAAGCTGCTGGATGACGGCCTGCGCGGTGCAGGCCGTTTCGATCCGGCCGCCAGCGATCGCAGCTTTGTCTTCGCCGCCACCGACTACACGACGCTGGTGCTGTTTCCCGGCCTCACGGCCTACCTGCGCGAGGCAGCTCCCGGCGTGCGGCTGCAGGTGCTCCAGGCCAGCCGCAAGGTGCCGTTCGAGGCGCTCGCCTCCGGCGCCATCGATTTCGCGCTCGGCTACACCGAAGAGGGCAGCACGATGCCGGCCGGCGTACATGACTTCGGATGGTTCACCGACCGCTACATGGTGATCGCGCGCAGCGGCCATCCCTCGGCGCAAGGGCGGCTCACGCTCGAACAGTACCTGTCGGCGCGCCACGTGGTCGTCACCCCCTGGGGCGAAGCGCGCGGCGCGATCGACCATGAGCTCGACAAGCTCGGGCTGGCGCGCGAGGTGGCAGTGCAGGTGCCTTCGGTGCTGGCCGCGCCCTTCATCGTCGCGAGCACCGACCTGCTGATGGTCGTGCCGTTGCGCGCCGCGCGACTCCTGCAGGGCGTGGTACCGATCGACATCCATGAGCCGCCGTTCGAGATCCCGCCTTACCAGCTGAAAGCCTATTGCCACGCCAAGCGCATCGGCGAGCCGGCGCACCGCTGGATGCGCGAGACGATGCTGCGGGTGATGGCGATGGACTGAAGGGCTACGGCGTGCGCACCATCCGCAGCTGAGTGCCATAGCTGTGGTACCGGCTGCGCAAGGCCTGCGCGCGGTCTTTCAGCGGTTGCGTCTCGCGGATCGCCGAGTGGTGGCGCTGCAGGGTGTGATCGGCGAGGTCGAGCAGGCGGCAGTTGAGGGTTTCCTCCGCCCGCGCCAGCAGCGCCTCCACCGCCGCCTGCGGCTTGCCCGCGACTGACAACGACACGCCGGCTTCGGCATAGCTGCCGATCTGCGCATAGCCCTGGCGGATGGTGCCGGTGAGGGACTCCTCCCGACGGGCCGCGCTGATCAGCAGCTCGCAGGTCGCCTTGGAAACCGCGAAGCGCTGCGCCAGCTGCGCCAGGTCGACCTCGATGCGGTCGACCGAGGCGTCCTCGCGTTCGAGGCGGGCGGCGAGCATCAGCGCGTTGCACGCGGCCTCGAAGTCGAACTGCGGTTCGCGCACCGACTGCAGCATGTGCTTCACCTGGTCGATCGCATCGGCCATGCGGCCCATCGAGATCAGGCGCAGCGTGTCGATCACCAGCGAGAAGCGGTTCAGCCGCACGCTGCTGGGCACCAGGCTCAAGAGCCGCCCCATCGCAGCCTGCGACTGCGCCAGGTCCTTCGACAGGCGCCGGTCGAACTGCAGCGTGGCCAGCAGCACCAGGCCCTGCAGGTCGTAGGCCTTGGCGCTGAGCCCCATCTCGGTGGCTTGCTGCAGCGCCTGCAGCGCCTCGCCCGGATCGCCGTAGTAGAAGGCCAGCACGCCGAACTTCTGCATGCGCGGCACGCTCGCGGGGTTGAGCGCCGAGGCCCGCCGCATCGCGGCCAGCGCGCCGGCCGCATCGCCCTGCTCGAGCATCGTGCGGCACATCACGTCGTAGGCGTCGGAGAGGCCGGGCTGCTCGGCCAGCAGGCTCTCGAGCGTGCGGCGCGCGGCGTTCAGGCTGCCCGGCGGGGCGTCGGCCTGCGTGATGCCGGTGCGGGCCCAGGGCAGGGCCTTGGTCGCGAGCACCGCTTCCTGCATGCGCAGCGCGGCCTGGGCATTGCCGAGCTTGAGCATCAGCTCGGCGCCGATGCGGGCGGCCTGCACCCAGCCCGGCCCCCTGGTCTCGAAGAGCTGGTTGCACAGCTCGGCCGCCTCGGCGTAGGCCTTGGCGTCCACCTTCTGGAGGATGGGCTGCAGCTGCCGCTTGCGCGCGCGCGCTTCGGCGAGCTTGTGGCGCAGGCCCTCACGGGTGTGGGGCTTGATCAGGTAGGCGTCCACCGCCGATTCGGCGGCCTCGGCCACGTGCGAGTAGCTCGCGTCGCCCGTCACCATGATCACCACCGTGGACAGCGGCAGCTTGTGCGTGAGGCGCAGCTCGTCGATCAGCTCCTGCCCGGTCGTGGTCTCGCCGGGGAAGTGGTATTCGCAGACGATGATGTCGAAGTCCAGCGCCGGCAGCACGCGGCGCGCGTCGGCCACGCGGTTGAGCTGGTCGATGCGGCCGACGCCGAAGCTCTTGAGCATCGACATCAGGGTGGAGCGGGAGTTGGGGTCGGCATCGACCACCACCGCGCGTGCGTTCGGGATCTCGGGGTCGAGCAGCCTCATGAACGGCCAATATGCCCGGGTGCGCGGCATTTATCAATCGAGTGTGAGCCTCCCCCCTGTCGCCGCGGCGTGACGTGTCGCACTGAAAGGCGGCCGCCGGAGGCCGATTCGGGCGCGGGCCGCCCAAGCCCCGGCTTGGCGACCTCCGGCTTGACGTACGATCCGCCTCCGGTGGCGCGCGGCCACCGGACTTTCAGCGAATCGAACGTGCCCGCAGAACGCCTCCTGTCTTCCCCCGCCATGGCCGCACGGACGCAGCTCTGCGTCGCGGAGCAGACGCCGCGCAGCGCCCAGCCCAGCATCTCGTGCGTGATCCCGTGCTTCAACGAGGCCGCCAATCTGCGCCAGCTGCTGCCGCGGTTGACGCGCTTCCTGGCCGAGCGCTTCGGGCAGTGGGAGATCGTGCTGGTCGACGACGGCAGCCGCGACGACACCACCACGGTGATCGACGAATGGACGGCCTCCACCCCCCAGGTGCTGGCGCTGCAGCTCTCGCGCAACTTCGGCAAGGAGGCAGCGCTGTCGGCCGGCCTCGACGTGGCCGATGGCGACGTGGTGGTGCTGCTCGATGCCGACCTGCAGCATCCGCCCGAGATGATCGACACCATGCTCGAGCGCTGGCAGGCCGGCGCCGACGTGGTCTATGCAGTGCGGGTCGACCGCAGCGCCGAAAGCCCGGTCAAGCGCATCGGCGTCAAATGGTTCTACCGCCTGATCAACGGCGCCGACCGCTTCGAGGTGCCGCCGGGCGCCGGCGACTTCCGGCTGATGGACAGGCAGGTCGTGCGGGCGCTGATGCAACTGCCCGAGCGCAACCGCTTCATGAAGGGCCTGTACGCCTGGGTGGGCTTCAAGGCCGAGGGCGTGCCCTATGTGCCGGCCGAGCGCGCCAGCGGCGAAACCAGCTTCAACCTGTGGCGCCTGGCGCGCATGTCGGTCGACGGCATCACCGGCTTCACCACCTGGCCGCTGCGCGCGGTGAGCTTCGTGGGCGGCGTGCTGGCACTGCTGTCGTTCCTCTATGGCGCGATCCTGACGGTCAGCTACCTGCTCTACGGCAACGAGGTGGCGGGCTGGACCACGGTCGTCGTGTGCCTCTTGCTTTTCGCGGGGATCCAGATGGTCTCGATCGGTGTGCTGGGTGAATACGTCGCGCGGATCTTCGAGGAGGTGAAGGCGCGCCCGCTGTACCTGGTGCGCCGGCGTGCCGGCCGCCGTTTCCAGCGCGGGGCCGAATGAAGCCGCTGCAACGGCGCGAGGCCTGGCTCGCGGCGCTCTGGCTGTTCGCCTGGCTGGCCGCCACCGCATGGGCCCGGCCGCTGACACTGCCCGACGAGGGGCGCTATGTCGGCGTGGCCTGGGAGATGCTGCAATCGGGCAATTGGGCCGTGCCCACGCTGGACGGCATGCCGTTCTTCCACAAGCCGCCGCTGTTCTACTGGATCAGCGCCGCGGCGATGTCGGTCTTCGGCCCGCATGCCTGGGCGGCGCGCATGCCGTCGATCCTGGGTGCGGCGCTGGCGGCGTGGTCGCTGTGGCTGTTCACCCGCCGCTGGGATGGCGAGCGCGAGGCGCGCCGCGCCGCGCTGATCCTCGCGACGCAGCCGTTCTTCTTCATCGGCGGCCAGTTCGCCAACCTCGACATGCTGGTGGCCGGCTGCATCAGCGCCACCGTGCTGCTTGGCGCGCATGCGCTGCTGCTGGCCGAGGCCGGCCTGCCGCACCGGCGCGCGCTGCTCGCGGCATATGCGATGGCGGGGTTCGGCGTGCTCGCGAAGGGGCTGATCGGCGGCGTGCTGCCGGCGGCCGTGTTCATCGTGTGGCTGCTCGCCTCGCGCCGGCCCGCGCTGATCCTGCGGCTGGTCTCGCTGCCGGGGCTGGGGTTGTTCCTGCTGGTCGCGCTGCCGTGGTTCGTGGCGATGCAGCTGCGCTACCCGGGCTTCTTCGACTACTTCGTCATCTACCACCACTTCCAGCGCTTCGCGCACAGCGGCTTCAACAACGAGCATCCGTTCTGGTTCTATGTGCCGGTGATCCTGCTGCTGATCTTCCCGTGGACGCTCGCGGTGCCCGCGGTGCCGCGCCAGGGCGAGGGCGATGCGAAGCCGTCGGTCACCGCGCTGATGTGGAGCTGGCTGGCGGTGATCGTCGTGTTCTTCTCGCTGCCGCGCTCCAAGCTCGTGGGCTATGTGCTGCCGGCGCTGCCGCCGCTGGCCTGGCTGATCGCCGCCGGGCTGTGCGCCCGCCAGGGCCGGCTGGCGCGCATGGTCAAGCCGCTGGCCGCGGCGGCGGCGTTGCTGTGCGTGGGCGGCGTCGTGGCGGCCGTGTTCTACACGCCGCACTCGGCGCGGCCGCTGGGTTTGGCCTTGCGTGAATTGCGCGGCGCGGGCGACGCGGTGGTGTTTCTCGACCGGTATCCGTACGACCTGCCGTTCTACGCGCGGCTGCCGGCGCCGGCGCTGGTGCTGAACGACTGGCGCAATCCCGACATCCCGAAGCACGACGACTGGCACAAGGAGCTCTACGACGCCGGCCTGTTCGAGCCCGCTACCGCGGCGCGCCAGCTGGTCGGCCGCGAGGCGCTGCTGGCGCGGCTGTGCGCCCAGCCGGCCAGCTGGATCGTCGGAGATCGCGCGCAGGTGGCGGCCGAGCCCTTTTTCAGCGGCGCGACCGAGGTAAAGGCAGTGAAGGACTTCTCGCTGTGGAAGCTGCCGCGCAGCGGGGTCAGCTGCCCCGGAACGCCCAGCGACGGCTCAGCAGGTAGGTGACGATGGCCACGCCCACCAGCACCAGCGCCAGCAGCAGGTCGTAGCGCCATGGGCTCCAGCGCAGCAGCACCGCATAGGCGGCTTCGTTGAGCATGAAGCCGCCGAACGACAGCATGAAGAACCGCCGCGCCGCCTGCGCCAGCGGCGCGCCCTGGTCACGGAAGGTCAGGCCCGACTGTCCCGCGAACGAGACGCCGAAGGCCACCAGCCACCCGCCGATGTTGGCGGCCAGCGGCGGCAGGGCCAGCAGCCGCACCAGCGTGACGACCGTCGCCCAGTGCACGAAGGCGGCGCTGCTGCCGACGATGACGAACAGCAGGATGCGGCGGTGGGCATGCATCGGGGGCATCGCGATGGAGAGGGCGGGGCGGTGAACGCGGCTGCGCAGGATACCCGCACCCCGAAGCGCCTGATCGTCTGCGTCGACGATTTCGGCCTCAACCCGCGGGTCGACGACTCGATCATCGCGTTGGCCCGGCAGGGCCGCATCTCCGCCACCGGCTGCCTGGTCGACGCGCCTGCCTGGCGGGCGGATGTGCCGCGGCGCGCGCGCGAGTGCGGCGATCGCATCGACATCGGCCTGCACCTGAACCTGAGCGAGGCCTTCGCCGGCGCACCGGCCCCGCTGCCGTGGGGCCGGCTGGTGCTGAAGGCCTATGCGGGCCTGCTCGACGGCCGGGCGCTGCGCGCGGAGGTGAAGCGCCAGCTCGATGGCTTCGAGGCGGCGCTCGGCCGCCCACCGGATTTCGTCGACGGCCATCGCCATGTGCACCAGCTGCCGGTCGTGCGCGAGGCGCTGGTCCAGGAGCTGGCCGGGCGCTATCGCGGCACGAAGCCCTGGCTGCGGCACTGCGGTGCGCCCGCCGGCTCGCCGGGCTTCAAGGCGCGGGTGATCGCCGCGCTCGGCGCGCGCGGGCTGGCCCGGCTGGCGCGCCGCGGCGGCTTCGCGCAGAACCGCTGCCTGCTGGGCGTCTACGGGTTCGACGGCACGCTCGCCGAGCAGGAGCAGCGGCTCGCGGCCTGGCTGCGCGCCGCCGAGGACGGCGACCTGCTGATGTGCCACACCGCCTGGCCGGCGGCCGATGACCCTTCGGACCCGATTGCGACGGCCCGCGCGGTCGAGCACCAGGCGCTGGCCGGCGAGGCCTTCGGCCGCCTGCTCGCCGAGCACCGTGTCGTAGTGGCGCGCGGCCCATGACAATCTAATTTAGAATCGTTCGCATTCGCCGACTTTTCGACGAACCCCGAACACCGCTGCCGACATGACCATCGTTTCGCTGAACGAGCTGCCGCCGGGCACCGACGCCACCGTGGCTGAAGTCGTGCCGGCCCAGGGCTCGCAAGACAGCGAGCTGGTGCTGCGTCTGATCGAGATCGGCTTCCTGCCCGGCGAGCGCGTCCGCGTGATCGCGCGCGGCCAGCCCGGCAACGAGCCGATCGCCGTGCGCATCGGCCACACCACTTTTGCACTGCGCCGCTTCGAGGCGGCGCTCATCCGCGTCCAGGCGGATGCGGCCATCGCGGCCTGAGCCCCCGAGGAACACGATGCACGCCGCTGCCGCCGAATCCGCCTTGCGCGTTGCGCTGCTGGGCAACCCCAACTGCGGCAAGACGGCGCTGTTCAACCTGCTCACCGGCAGCCGGCAGAAGGTCGCCAACTACGCCGGCGTCACCGTCGAGCGCAAGGAAGGCCTGCTGCGCACCCCCACGGGGCGCCGCGTGCGCGTGCTCGATCTGCCGGGCGCCTACAGCCTCAACCCGCTGAGCGCCGACGAGGCGATCACGCGCGATGTGGTCACCGGCGCGCGCAACGACGTTGAATCGCCGGAGCTGCTGGTCTGCGTCACCGACGCCAGCAACCTGAAGCTCAACCTGCGCCTGGTGCTCGAGGCGCGCCAGCTCGGCCTGCCGATGGTGGTGGCCCTGAACATGAGCGACGTGGCGCAGCGCCGCGGCATCCGCATCGACAGTGCCGCGCTCGAGCGCGAGCTCGGCGTGCCGGTGGTCGAAACCGTGGGCGTGCGGCACGACGGCGCGAAGGCGCTGGTGCAGTTCATCGAGAGCCATGTGCCGGCCCAGCGCCTCGCGCCCGCGGCCTGGCGGGCGCCCACGCTGCAGAACGTGCTCGACACGCAGCAGGAGGTGCGCCGCATCCTGAAGCTCGCGGTCACCGAGCCGGTGGTCGACACGCGCCTCGACGATGCGATCGATCGCGTCGTGCTGCACCCGGTGTGGGGCCTGCCGGTGCTGGCGCTCACGCTGTTCCTGATGTTCCAGGCGGTGTTCAGCTGGGCCCAGGTGCCGATGGACGCCATCAAGTCCGGCATGGAGGCGCTGGGCGAAGGCCTGCAGGGCGTGATGCCCGATGGCGTGCTGCGCAGCCTGCTGGTCGACGGCGTGATCGCCGGTGCCGGCAGCGTGCTGGTGTTCCTGCCGCAGATCCTGATCCTGTTCCTCTTCATCCTCGCGCTCGAGGATTCGGGCTACCTGCCGCGCGCGGCCTTCCTGCTCGACCGGGTGATGGGTTCGGTGGGCCTGTCGGGCCGCTCGTTCATCCCGCTGCTGTCAAGCTTTGCCTGCGCGATCCCGGGCGTGATGGCGGCGCGCACCATCGGCAACTGGCGCGACCGGCTGGTCACCATCATGATCGCGCCGCTGATGACCTGCTCGGCGCGGCTGCCGGTGTATGCGCTGCTGATCGGCGCGTTCATTCCCAAGCGCCAGGTGGCCGGCTTCGTGAACCTGCAGGGCCTGGTACTGTTCGCGCTGTATTTCGCCGGCATCCTGTCGGCCATGGCGGTGGCGTGGAGCTTCAAGCACCTGCGCCACACCAAGACCGAATCGCCGCTGCTGATGGAGCTGCCGGCCTACCGCTGGCCCAACCTGCGCAACCTGGCGATCGGGTTGTGGGAGCGGGCGCGCATCTTCCTGCGCCGGGTGGGCACGATCATCCTGTCGCTGATGGTGGTGCTGTGGTTCATCTCCACCTACCCGGCGCCACCCGAAGGCGCCACCGGCCCGGCGATCCAGTACAGCCTGGCCGGCATGCTGGGCCGTGGGCTGGAGGTGATCTTCGCCCCGATCGGCTTCAACTGGCAGATCTCGATCGCGCTGATCCCGGGCCTTGCCGCCCGCGAAGTGGCGGTGGGTGCGCTGGGCACCGTGTATGCGCTCTCGGCCGCCGGCGACAACGTCAGCGAACAGCTGGCGCCGATGCTCAGCAGCGGCTGGTCGCTGGCCACCGCGCTCTCGCTGCTGGCGTGGTATGTGTTCGCGCCGCAGTGCATCTCGACGCTGGCCACCGTGAAGCGCGAGACCAACTCGTGGCGCTACCCGCTGATGATGGCGGGCTACCTGTTCGCGCTGGCCTACGCGGCCTCGTTCGTGACCTACCGGGTCGCGTTGCTGATGGGGGCGTAGGCCGTGGCTTGCTTGAGTGCTGTCGCACGCTGCTGGAGAGCGGGCCAAGGCCGCCGGCTCGATCCCGCTCCAATCTCTGTCGCGAACCCACTACGTCGGAGTCGCCCCTCATGCTGCAGCACCTGATCGTCGGCCTGATCGTCGCCTCTGCCGCGCTCTACAGCGCCTGGTCGCTGATGCCCGCCGGCCTGCGCAGAAGCGCCGCCGCGCGGCTGGCGAGGGGGCTGCGCCGCTGGGGAGTGGCCGACGCCCAGCGCGCCGCGAAACTGGAATCGGCGCTCGGTGCCGCTTCCGGCTGCAGCGAGTGCAGCAGCTGCAAGGGCTGCGCCACACCCACCCGCGCCGGTGCGCCGAGCACCGCGGTCATCGCGATGCCTCAGTCCCGGCGCTCGCGCTGAGGCGCTCCGCCCCCTGAAATGCCGCAAGTTTTGCAAGTCTTCGGCAGCCTTGGCCGCTTCTCTGCCTAGGGTTCTCCCGCCTTCCGGTGCCCCGCTGTACCGGATTTCTCTCGTGAGCCGGTCACCTGTGATGGTTGCTCACAAGGTGGCACAGGTCTTGCCGTCAGGCGCTCTTCGGGAAGAGCTCCCGAGGAGGCCACATGAAAGTCCTGGAAGACCCGAATCTGGCGCCGGCCGATGAGCTGAGCGCGCTTCTTGCAGCCCTGACCGCACTGCGCAACGGCGATGCCAGCGTCAGGCTTCCGATGCACTGGCAAGGCGTGGCGGGCAAGGTGGCCGACGTCTTCAATGAGGTCGTCGAGCAGAACGCCGACATGGCGGCCGAGTTGGCCCGGCTGCAGCAGGTGGTCGGCAAGGAAGGCAAGCTGAAGCAGCGCGCCTCGCTGCGCGCCAACCGCGGCTTCTGGGGCCAGTCGGTCGACTGCATCAATTCGCTGATCGATGACCTCGTGCACCCCACCTCCGAAGTGGCGCGCGTGATCGGCGCCGTGGCCCAGGGCGACCTCAGCAAGAGCATGGCGCTAGAGGTCGACGGCCGGCCGCTGGAAGGCGAATTCCTGCGCACCGCGAAGACCATCAACAAGATGGTGGAGCAGCTCGGCAACTTCTCGACCGAAGTGACCCGCGTGGCGCGCGAGGTGGGCACCGAAGGCAAGCTCGGCGGCCAGGCCAAGGTGAAGGGCGTGGCCGGGACCTGGAAGGACCTGACCGACTCCGTGAACTCGATGGCCGGCAACCTGACCGACCAGGTGCGCAACATCGCCGACGTGACCACCGCGGTCGCCAAGGGCGACCTCTCGAAGAAGATCGACGTGGAGGTCAAGGGCGAGTTCCTGACCCTGAAGAACACCATCAACACGATGGTGGACCAGCTGCGCTCGTTCGCGTCGGAAGTGACCCGCGTGGCGCGCGAGGTGGGCACCGAGGGCATCCTCGGCGGCCAGGCGCGGGTGGAAGGCGTGTCGGGCACCTGGAAGGACCTGACCGACTCGGTGAACTCGATGGCCGGCAACCTCACGTCTCAGGTGCGGAACATCGCCGACGTGACGAAGGCGG
>Ga0207706_10003839_pt1 | contig 14320 bp, 24 predicted proteins | sample KBSC53metaG_FD_184318 | JGI IMG/M metagenome (GOLD analysis project Ga0207706, IMG submission 184318) | Corn rhizosphere microbial communities from Kellogg Biological Station, Michigan, USA - KBS C5-3 metaG (SPAdes) (version 2) | ecosystem: Host-associated > Plants > Roots > Rhizosphere > Soil ... | reverse complement strand
AGCTTCGCTTGCTTGGACGCCTCGTCATCAGTCGGCCCGAATTCGATCGCGACCGTCGGCATCCCGAATTTCTCAAGGTACAGCGCCCAAAACTTGAGCGCGGACCGCTTGAAAAAGATTGGCCAGTAAGCCCAATGCGCGAGCCCGAGCCCGTAAAATGCGAAGTCGTGATTCCCGCCCGTGCGGATCGTCAGGAATTTGTTTTCGGGCAACACCTCGCCGCCTGGGTCGAGCATGGAGCCCGTGTAACGCAGCTCGCCTTCCGTCGTGAAAGCAAACCATCGGCGATCAGGGACGACGATATCATCAAGCCATACGATTTGGCGCGCCTTGCGCGCCTTGGTCGTCCAAATCGCCTCTCCGACGGAATATCCAAACCATACGCCAAAATGGAGCAAGCCGGTCGTGTGATCGAAGCGCATCGCCTTGAGCATGTCGCGGAATTCTTCAGCCGCCTCGACCGATCGCGGGTCCGTCTCATCGCCCGGCGCCACGTCCCAATCCTTCGACGTGATCGCAAGCCGGCGCTGTTGCATACAGCCGAATACGGTGTCGTCGTCGAGTAGCGCTTCGTAAAGCTTGAACCCCTGCCAGCCGTCGCGCTGCAAGATCGTGTCGGGGTTGCTCGCAATCGTCTTGATATACTGATTCGGAAACCAATTGCTTTCGGGGCTGCGGCTTACCATGCCTTCGATCGGCCGGGCGGTGTCGCTCTCTGGCGCCGCCTCGCGGATCGGTGCAACCGGCTGTTCCGTCCCTAGGCCGAGCATCCGGTTAACGATCGCGGGGAGGAGTGCCATTAGAACGAAATCCCTCGCGTTGATGACGGCGCGGTTCCGAAGCCCCGCCCTGAATTCGGTATTGCATTATCGCGAAATTGGTAGCGCGTGTCACGCTCGACCTGTTGCACGATATCGGAGCGCCCGATCGACATGCTCGAAAACGGGATCTGATCGTTAAGCGCAAGCTCGTTAAACATATCGCTGGCGGCGTCGACCTGATCGTCGTGCGCGCCGGACGGGAAGGCGCAAAGCTCGTCGAGGAACTGCTCGATCCAAGCATCTAGCCCTTCTTCCGGCGGCCCGGAATTGACGAGATAGACATGACCGAACTCCGCCTGGATGGCGAGCGGCGTCGCGCGGTTGACCTTGTTTTTCGATACCGGCTCGATCTTGACCGGATAGCCGGCGAGCGCGGTCACATAGCCGTGCGCCTGATCAACGCCGGCTTGGCCTGGATCGCGAGGCAAGCGAATCAGCGTGCCGGGCGGGTCAATTTCTGCATTCTGCTTAACGAGGCGCTGGACCATCGCCGGGGATAGCCGGTCCTTTTGCGCATTCTCGATATAATAATCGACCCCATGCCGGCCGCCCCGAACGCCCGCCGTCCAATCCGGATCGGTCGCTGCGCTTTCCTCAGTTGCGGCGAAATCCCACGCCCGGCAACGGTAGTGAAGGGCTGGCACGCGAGCCCGGTCAATGATCTTGCCGGCAAACCATGAACGTTTGAACAGGCCGCCTTCGCGCGCGGTCGGGCGTTGCTGATACTGGCCGGCATAGGCGTATGAGCCCTTAGCGATCTTGAGCCCCTCGACGACCTCGCGCGGGAAGCGTTCGGGAAACAGCAATTCGCCGTCATGCTTGCGCCAATCCTCGAACAGGAACCGGCCCTGGTCGTCATAGGTGCGGCAGCGCGCGTCGATCTTGACGCCGTTTTCCTCGCGCCACTCCTCGAATTCCATCGGCAGATTTAGATGGACGTAGGGCAGGCCGACTTTCTTGATCTCGCCTGACACGTCGTTCGCGTGAAGGCGCTGCATGATGACGACGATCGCCGATTTCTGCATGTCGTTAAGGCGGTCGGGGATGGCCTCGCGGAACGTCTGGACGGTCGAGTTGCGCTGATCCTCGCTTTCGCCGCCGTCGACCGAATGCGGGTCGTCGATGATCACGCGGTCGCCGCGCCCGCCGGTCATGCCCTCGAACGAACGGCCCTCGCGAACGCCGGTCGCTTCGGTTTCCATGCGCCGCTCGCCCCACTTGGCCGACGGCTTCACGCGGTCGCCGTAGAGCCCCTGGTAAAGCTCGCTCGTCACCAAGCGGCGGAACTTGTTATTGTCGCGGATGACGTTCGGCAGCGCGAACGATGAAGTCAGGAATCCGAGAGTCTTGGATTTGACCGCCCACTCCCACGCCGGCCAGAAAACCGACACGAGCAGCGATTTCATGAGGCCCGGCGGGCAGTTGATCAGGAGGTATTGGATATCTCCGCGCGAGACGGCCTCAAGGTGAAGCGCGATGGCCTCGATCGCGGCGCCGGTTACGAATTCGCGGCCCGGCTCCAAGATATGCCAGAAGTCAGCGACGAAGGCCAAAAGGCTTTCAGCGTGCCGGGCGCGCATCTGCGCACCTTCACGCTTAACCCGCTCCCGATCTATTCTGAGATTGTCTTCATGAATTGAGGCGCGGAGGGCCGCTTTCAGCCTCTCCGGGTTCGAGAGCGCCAGCGCGTTCCAAGAGGTTGAGGAGCAAAAGTTTTTCATCGGTCGACAGACCGTTTAGATTAAATTCGACCGCGCCGCCATCGGGGCCGCCTATCCCGAGCTGCGTCCGGAAGGCGCTAACGTCGACATGCTTGCCGATCATTTCGAGGAAGTTGCGCGCGTTTGATAGATCGCCCTTCTCGCGTGCCAGGGCGTAGCATTGCCACGCCTCATAAAGAACGGTGCGGTTCGTTATCCGCAGATCCTTGGAGCGGGTCTCAAGGATATCGGAGATTGCCCGAATAATGTGCGGCTTGGCGAGGAGCTGTGCCGCGATGCTCTTAGCCGACTTCTCGGAATAGCCAGCCTCGCGCGCGGCGTCGGCGCCGCAGAAATTGGCCGTGCCCGTGTAGATCAGGCAAAACATTCGCTCTTTCGGCAAGAGCTTGTCCGGATCGGTCGCGCGGCGGGTTTTGTTGCCCTTCTTGATCGCGGCCGAGCGGATCTTGCGGTTCATCTGGCGGCGACGCTTGGGCGCGCCTTTGTCGAAGCTGCCGGGCTCGAACGGTTTTACCATGGGGCGGTTATAATCGCTTAATCGGGTGAGTGACAAATGCGGAGGTGCGTCGCCATGTCGAGGATCATCAACGGGCAGTGAGGGCATTGGACGCGGAGCGCGTTCTCGGCCTTGAGTTGTTCGATCACGGCCTGAAGGCGGCCGGGCTTGAAATTCCAGCCGCTGCTCGGCCTGGGCCTGCCAGCGTTGGCGTTCATGCGGAGAACTTGGGTTTGAGAACGCGTTTGCGGGCGACCGCGCGGGCATCCTCGTCGGCGATATGGATCAACGCCTCGTCGGTAAGGCCGCCGTGCGAGAAGCCCCGGAAGGTGAGAAGGTGGCGGGGGCCGTCGTGCGGGTTGTCAGGCTCGACCGTGCCGCCCTGCGACGCAATGTGCTTTTTCGCCTGGGCCACGGTCTCGACGATGGGCGATTTTGTCGGCTTCACCTTGCCGAACTTGCGCACGTATTCCGGTAGCCTCACTTCCCCCGCCTCCGCTCGATAGATCCTAGAATCGTCCCGACGAGAGCGCCGATCACAAACGCCGCCCATACCGTGAGACTGATAGCATTCTCGGCGCTCACAAGAGCGAGCCTTGCGAGGTTCCGCGCACGATCGAGCGGCGGGGCTTGGCGGGCTCGTCGACGACGATCATGTCGCCCGATTTGCCCGCCATCACGCCGGGCGAAACGTAAGTCGCTTGTTCGTAAATCAGCGCGATCTTGAGCGTTCCGTCCTCGTGCTTAGGTTGCCCGGTCAACGGCGTGTAGCCGACGACTCGAGCGCCTGGGCGGGCTTTGGGGAAATGGGGATACGTCACGGGGCGCACCATACAGCCGCAATCGCCACGATCGCAACTAGTGGCGCGTCAATTCGAGGTCGGCTGTTTCCGGCCCCCGATCGGCCATTTCGCGCACCTGTTCGGCCATAAGCCAGCGAACCCCGATCCACATTTGCGGGCGGTACTCTTGCCGGCATGTCTTGGAATGCTGCCCGTCGCGACCTCGGCAGCTTCGGCAACGTGCCATTGATCAATCCCCCTTATTACGAGAGCGGATGGAGGAGGCGATGGCGTCACACAGGCTTGCGCGAGCAAGATCACGCTGCTGACAATCAGACCGCAGACCACCGTCTCTCACATGCTTTGCGGCCTCACGTCGCCATTTCGCCGCCTTGGCATCCGCCACCATCGCGCACCGTTCCCGCTCTTGCTCCACCGCTGCTAGGCGATGACGGGCGAATAACTGGACGGACGACCAATCATCGCAATCGCCGGCCAAGATGCATTGCGCGGTCTTTCTGGCCGCTTGGTGCGAAGTGGCGAGCATGGGAAATATCTCGTACAGCTTGGCCGCAGCCTCCCTATCCGTCTGGATCGCAGGCACTGTCATGACTGAAGCTCCCACGACCAATAGAAGGGCCAGAGCAGCGCGGCGCCCATGCCAGCAGCTTGTCCATTATCGACGCAGGTGTGTTTGGTGTCGTCGCAACGGTAGTGCGCAGCGGCATGACCAAAGCTGAACACGGCAATAGCGGCGTACAGGATCGCAACGCCTATCCAGATGCGGGGCGCGGTCATTTCGTGTCTCCGAGGGCTTGGCGGGCGCGGCGGAAGTCACCAACGAACACGCCGAATAATTCGCCAGCTTGCGCATCATCGGGGCAGCCATTCGGATGTTGCTCGCAATCGTTGTATAAGTCCGCAGCCTTCGCAAACGGCTCCACCGCAGCCCGTAGCTTTTCGATTTGGGCGGCTTGGGATTCGATGAGGTCGGCGGCATCGCGAATAAGACCGGCTGTTGTGCCGACAATCCCAGTGCGCGAATATCCGCCTATTCCAGCCCGCAACCGCCCCACTAGCGCCGCTGTGTCCTGCCCGCTCATGCCTCTCCCCCTGCGCGGAGGATGGCGTCGGCAATTTCCGGCAGAACATCGGCTGGCGGAACGAAGAACCCGAGCTGGCCTTTGCAGGGGATCAGCGGCAGTGGGAACGCCTCGCCAATCACGAAGCCGTACTTCCCGAAAAACCAGCGGCTCTCCATCTTATCGACGCAATCGGTGATCTTCATCATGCCGACGACGCCACCGCGAGGCATTGCGGCTTCGCGCGGATTATCCATATCCAATTCGGTTTTGGATACGCCCGCATGGACGATCACCCAGCCACGGCCTTTTGTGGGCCAGTCGCGGTTCTCTACGTCCTTGCCGTCGTGGAAGATGTGATGCGGGTATGGTTGCTTGATCGATAGCGCTTTGATCTCGCCGCGCTCAACCCGCTCCGCCAGCCTCAATAGCTCACCCATCCCGCCCTCCATCGGTGGAGGTGCGGGCGGGACCGGTAGCGCCATATTTTGCCACCAGCCGCGCCCACTCGTCGCGGTCGCGCTTAAACTCCCATTCCGAGTGCCATGCGCCACCATCGCAAGGTTCTATCTCGCGGTTACAGGCGCAATGCTCGCACCAGCTTTCACTGCACACCAGACACCCAGGTCCATTGTGAAAGCCCTCGCTGACAACGAAATTATCAACCTCTCCGTCTTCATTGCGGCGCAATTTATGGCCTGCGCGTTCCAGCCTCTCCGCGAACGTTTCGCTCGTATGCTCAGCCATCCTGATTATCCTTTAGGAGGGTGCGGACTGCGAGGCCGAGGGGTGTGAAGCGATAGGACCGCTTGCCGTGGCGTGTGCGCGGAGGAACATCGCGGACTAACAGCCCCATTTCAGCGAGCGTTTTGCCGTTCCATCCGGATATCTGCGTTTCGCCCGCAATGATCCGACGCTGCGAATGTGTCAGCCTCTCAGCTATTGCGGATGCTTCGGGGAGGCTTGCGGGCGACTCGGAATTCGGGCTATCGTTCGTGTTCATGGCGGCTCCTATCCGCTGTGCTTGGGCTCGGCGGTTTTGACCCTTCCGCCGAGCCCTTTTCATTTCACGATTCCGTTACGGCGTCAATTGGCGCGGCGGAGGCCGAGCGCTTCCGCCACAACGTCGACCAGATCGGCCGGCTTAACCGGCACCGTCTGAATAGGCGCCCCGCCGTCATACCAACGTGCCACGATCGCCGCGACCGCCCGGCCCCGGTCCTCCTCGCCGTACAGCCTGGGAACGCAAACGTCCTCGCCGATCGCCAGCAACCGCGCCAACTCGCGCAGCTCGTGCCCGTCCAGAAACTCGCATTCGATTTCCGTCATGGTCCCGAGATCGGCGACGAACCGGCTTGCGCGCTTGGCTTGGTCTTGGGAGAACAAAAGAACCGCCAGTGTCTCAAAGTCGTCGCGGTCCTCCGGAGCCTTCGCCGTGATCGCGCCAATATTCACCGGCATCAAAACGCGCTTTAGGTCCGCAATCTGCCCGGCCTGATCAGCGATAACCTTCGCGAGGTCTTGGCATTGATCCTTCTCGTCGAGGCACTTTACCACGTCGCCGACGATCGCAAGCGGAACCATTACGTGTCCTTTGCCCGGATTGGTGCGGATTGCTTCACGTAATCCAGACGCCAAGAGCGCAGCCGGGCACGTATCGTCGCGATTATCCATATAAAACATCCTTTATATGCTAGTTACTGCGTTGATTTTCTTGCGTGTTTTTCACGGTTTAGTTTTCTAGAGCGGTAAATTGCCCGATCAGTGCAGCCGAGGTGACGTGCAATGCGAGCTGCGGACCATCCTTTTTTGGACAGTCTGGCGACCTTTTTGGGGTCGACCTTTGGGGCTCCGCCGCGATCGTTTCCGTTGGGGATATAGACCGATCCTTGCCCTCCGAAATGGAAGATCAGGAGGGCGGCAATTTCGGGGCCAACGTCTCGTGAGAGCGTGCCGGCGCGTGATAGGTCGCGGGGAATGCAAAGGCGCCGACCTCCGACGAGGATGGACAGCTTTCCCGCTATGTCAGCGCCCAAGATGGCGACGAGGTTCGGGGTTCTGGTCACGCTGCTTCCGGCTTCTTCCGGACGACGTATCTATCGGGCGGGACGAAGCGGAGATATCCGCGCTCGACTGCGATACGGCGCCATTGCTCGGGCGGTTCCATGATCGTCGCTTGATCGGCTGTCCCGTCGCTGATCCGCGATAACCAGAACTCGAAATGGCGTTGCGTGAAGTCGTGGCAATAGCCGAGCGCTATTTCGCGGTCGGACGTTGGCGATCGATAGTTGGCGAGGATATCGAGACACTGGCGGGGCGTCGGAAACCAATCGCAGCGCTCACAAGCGATCCTCGCCATGTAGGCGAGCGCTTCGTTGCTGTAGCCCTCAAACAACCTGGAATAGACCGCAACGCGCATTTTGCCCGCGTCGTCGTCGACTGCCTTGCTCGGAAGCGTTGCGGCCATGAACGACAGATGCTTTGCGAGCTGATCGGTCGTCGCTGGCACGAGGGACGAAGCCGGCTGGCGTTCGGCCCAAGCCTTAAGCTCGCGGCATTCCTCGATCGTGAGGGGATAAGTTACCTTACGGGTTTCCGCGATTTGCTGCGATTCGGAGGGCGTTTGCGAACCCGTCTGTAGAATTCGGGCGGCGACTTGTCCGATCTGCTTCATTGCGATTTCTCCTGAAAATGCCCTCGATGAATGAGACTGGCTCCGTTGCCCCTTCGCGCTTGGCGTTGCCGAGTGCCGCGATTGTAGCCTCGACGCCGTGGCCCATCTTCCATTTGCCGATGATGCCCCTAGCCTTGCGCTCGTCGATCCCGGCCGCTCCGAGCAACAAAATCCCGGCGTCGAACATGACCTTTGCGGGGTCGATCAAAGGCGCCTCTGCGCCAGAGGCTTTAGCCTCTGAATCTTTCTTATCTGCTTCTGTATCTGAATATGTCGCGCGCGCGTACAGCGGCAAATCCGAAGCATTTGCTTCAGGTGCTGCTTTGATTTTGCTGTATTTTCTCCGCACTTCGCCGGATTTATCTCCGCCACTCGCGCCGTTTTCAGCGCGTTTTCGAGAGATATTCAGCGCATTTTCGCGCTCTTTTCGATACCTGAAATTGGAAATGAAGCCGTCCACAATGTCGATTTTTCCGGCTTCTAAGAGGCTCTTTCGCAGCGCATTCCAACGGCGAGTTGAGACGTTCAAATGGCCTGCGACCCAACGCTCGCGATCTGGAATTCCGATTTCCCAATCGCTATCGTACATGAGGTCGAGCAACGTCGTGTAGGCGCCGCGCTCCTCAAGGCTTAAGCCCATGTACCCATTCAGGGCGTCGCCGTGGAAGCGCTTATGCCAGACGGTTCGGCTCACGCGACGCGCCAGACGTGCGCGACGCCATCGATCTCCGATATCTTGTAGCGGTGCCCGTGGCGCTCGGCCGCGTTGCGGGCCGTGTTGCGCATCGCAAAGGCCGTGCGATCGCTCACTTTGAAGCAATCGCCGACCTCCATATCGGCCCAAGGATAGCGAGGTTTGCGCCCGGTTCGTCGTGGCATGACGAGCGGAACGCCCTTTTCTATCTGAAACATTATTGCCCCCGACTCTTAACCGTTCTTGTTAGCGCAGATTAATATCACGCGCCGATTTGGCTACAAGAGGCGATTATCGTCCGTTATGGTTTCGACGCGGATTTCGAGCCTGGGCGGCGTGCCGTAGCGTTTGCGGGCCAGGATCTCGACGACTTGGCTATCGTCATTCCAGACAATACCGGGCTCCGCTGGACGGTCGCCGCGAGCAATCTTTCCGTTGAGCGCGTCCGTAATTTTTATGAAGTTGTCGAGGTCGGGGCGGCCCAAAGGCTGCGTCTCGCCGCGCTGCGCGGCCTCTCTGGCCTTTTTCGACCATGACGGGGGGATGGGAAGGATCGCGACGACTTGGAGCCGTAGCGGGCCGTCTAGCGGCTTTTTTGCCCCCATTGCCGCGCGGGCCTCGGCTTTCAGGCGCTTCTCATAAGCAAGCGTCTTAGCGTCGGTATGCACCCGAGCTATGCCGCCGCGAGCGGAAAGCCTGGGGCGGCCCTTGGCGATCGGTACGCCGTCGAGCGTGATATGAACGACGGTCATAGCGCGAGCCTGTGTTGGCGTTGAGCGTCCTCGATCCGCTTGCAGGCTATGTCGAAATAGCCTGGATCGATATCGCATCCGATAAAGTCCCGTTGCGCCTTAACTGCGGCGATTCCGGTCGTTCCAGAGCCCATGAATGGGTCAACGATGATCGAAGGCTCGACCATCGCTATGCACCAATCCATGAGGGCGATAGGCTTTTGCGTCGGGTGCCAGCGCTCGCGGCCTCCCTTTTCCGACGCCTGACAAATTCCCTTCCACATGTGGGAAAAGATGCGATCCTTTCCGCGCCCTTTCCGCCAAGCGAATTCAACGTCACTGAATGAGTCGAACTCAGCCAATCCGGCCAGCTTATCCCATGCCATCCAGCGGCCATGCGGGAGGCGTTGGGCGAAGTGATTGCCGCCCCAAAGGATCACGTCGGCGAAATCGAGCAAGGGGGTAGGATCAAATGGCGACTCGTCGCCTTGGACCGGCACAAGATTCCGACTGCGATGCTTTCCCTTTCCGCCAGCCCCGCGCGCAAACGAGATGCCATAAGGCGGATCGCTAACTATCGCCGCCGTCCGCTCGATTGTTGGCAGAATGTCGAGCGCGTCGCCCAAGTACAGCGTGGCGCGCCCTATGGTTTCGACGCGGGTCATATTCCCCCACCATTGCGCGAGGTCGTCGGGAACAGGCGGCAATCCGCGCTTTGATTTGGTCTGGCGCGTCGCCGTGCGGCGCGGGATCTCAGCGCCTCATATTCACGCCCCTGCTCGATCAGTTTGCGTTCGGCCGGCGTGTATCGTTTCCATGCGTCGGGATGCATCGTTTCCCCCTATTCGAGTGGCGCGCTATCCTCGGGGCCGACGTTGCCGCCGGCCCTCCGGTAGCGTGTCAATTTATGTGCATCGCTATCTCGCCAAGCTTGGCGACGATATCCTCCGGAGCTTCGGCGCTCATAAGCTGCGCGCCGCCCTCCATAAGTATCATCGATCCGACAACCTTGGTGATCATGCCGGGCTTGGCTTCGGTTGCGGTCATGACGGCGACGACTTGATCGGGCCGTATCCACATTGGCCGGCGGTCGAGGCCGATAAGCTTGAGGATCATGACTGCGGCGCGGCGGTCGAGCTGCTGATCTCCGCGAGCGAGCGGATCTCGGCCTCCTCGGCGGTCGCCTTCTCTTCGGCCTGGGCCTTGTCGTCGAATTGCTGCGCGTCCTCGATCAGATCCGACCAATTGCCGTCGGATTTAAGGAAGACGCCTTCGGCGGGATCGAACACGACATAAGGCGCTTGGCCGTCCTCGTCGTCGTCCTCGCCCGAAAGATCGGTGTCGCCGTCCGGGGCGTCCGGTGTCGGCGTCTCGATCACGGTCGGGGCCTTGGGCTTCTCGTCGGCGAAGGCCATGCCGAGCTGGTCGGGCATAATATCCACGTCGCCGCGCTTGCCGGAAAAGCGCTTGTCGTCGGCGCTGATCATGATGACCTTGTGTCCGGCGAGATTGAACACGTCGTTCAAAACGCCGCTGTCCGCATGTTCCACCTTGAGCTTGGCTTCGATCGTCTCGCCCTTGACGCTGAATTGGCCGAGGAAAGTCGCCTCAATATAATGGCTTTCGGCCTGGGCTATGACCGCCACGACCTTGCGGAGCGCGAGGCCGACCATCTGGTCGATTTGCTTAACCGTGTCGCGCTGATCGCTCGACGACATGGCCGACCAAAGCTGCGGCCGATGCTTGAACAGGTCGACGAGCAAGCCGGTAAGATCGCCCTTCGCGGTTCCGCTTTCGAACTCGGCGCCTTCCACGATGCGCTGCAAGCGTTCCATGCGGCGCTCAAAGACGCTTGCCGGGTCTTCGCCGGGCGCGGGCGGGACGACTTCGGTTGCGACCTCGGGCGCGCTCGCCGCGATCCCGTCGCTAGTACCTTCGGCGACGACCGTTTCCGGCAGCGGTGCGGCGGCTGGCTTCTTTCCCATTTCGTTATTTCCTCTGATTTGCCGAAGCGCTCGGCGGTTGCGATCCCAATCGGGATTTGTTGTTGGCCTGCTCTTTTGGCGTCGCCCATCGGCAGTTGCCGGGTTCATAATTGCCATCCGGATCAGGATAGCGGTCCAAGCTCTTGCCCTCTGGCCGCTCGCCCATATCCTCTAAAAAATTCTCGAATTCCGCCCATCGGGCACAAACTTTTATCCCTCTCCCACCATAGCGATCATAGCGCGTGGCGTTCGGATTATTGCAGCGGGAGAACATCCCGGCCCATACGCGGTATGTTCTTGTATTCGACATGCCGTGCGTCCGCCTCTTTTCCGTCAATAAATGAACGGTTTGGCGCCCTCGCTCCGCTGCCTTCTTGATTTTGAGGCAACCGCACGACTTGGTGCATCTGGACCTTAAGTTGCTTCCGATGGTCACGAATTCCCGGCCACAATAACAGCGGCATCTAAAAACCCGTTTCTTTTTGGAATTGCTTCCAATTAACGCAAGAACGGCGATGCCATTTACTACGTCGCCTGGATGCATTTTAGGAGGATGGCCCACGTTTCCTCCTGTCGCGCGATTCTGCACTTACACGATCCGGGCGGAGCCATTTGGCCTCCGTTCTATGCGGGCCGCCGGCACTCCATACCACGGCGACAAAATCGTTCTTCCCGCCTCGAAAGGCCGCGTCGCCCATCGCCTCTATTTCGGCGCCGGGCGGCATGGATGGGCGCTGTGAATAGAACAGGACATGACTCGGGGGATATTTTGCGAACAACTCCGAATATCGGTCCTGCCCGCAAAGGAAGGCCAGCGGCACGATGAACGCGGCGCGGCGGAACGGGACATGCTCGATAGCTCGCAGCATGAATGCCTGGGCCGAGCCGGGCGGCGTATTGAATGGCGGATTATTGACGATCGAAAGCCGGCGATCACCGCAGCGCGGGAATTTGGTCTGCGTCAAGAAATTGGCACGAAACCATTCGTGTTTACAGCCGCGCTGCACGATATCGGAGCCGACCGTCGGATGACCTCGATCTCGGGCCACGTCGAGAATGTTGCCGGTTCCGCAGCTCGGGTCCCATATGAGATCATTGCCGAGGTCGAGGCCGTCGAATAGCTGCTCGACGCACGATCGGGGCTCGACATACCAGCCGTGAGGATCAGGCGCGTACGCCTCCGCTTGATGCTTGTCGCGGGCCATTACGCGGCGTGCGGGTGCCGGTTGACCTTGGCTTCGTCCAGCTTGTCGAGCGCTTGCTCAAGCCGTCGAAGCGTCGACACCCTTATGCGCTCCGGATATTTTTCGGAGCGCCAGAGGGTCGTGTATCCGACGCCCGAAAGCGCGCACAACTCTTGCGATGAAATACGATGCTCAAAGGCGCGCTGTTTGATGGCGGCCAAAGCGGCGAGGTTTGTCTGTGCAATGTCCATAGCGGGGCCTTTATCGCCGGGCCTTTATGAAAAGTAAATGCTTGACGCATGCAATTGGAATGAAATAGGCGGAAGGCAGGCAATCGGGCCAGGAAGGATTCGAAATGGGTATCTATCGAGTGACTATCGAGGGCCGGAATAAGCCGGTTCTCGTCAAGGCCGCGAGCGCGAGCAAGGCGAAAGATTCCGTCGTTACGGCCGAGTCGCTCAAGGCCGAGGAAATGGCCGACGCGCTGGCGAACGGCGAGACGGTCTGGAAGCCGGGCGATCCGTTTCCGGATGCACCAACCATTTCGGCATACGAGGGAATCGAGTTGTTTCAAGCCGCCGACAATATCGAGGCGGGCGATCTTGTGGAGGTGCGCGACGGCAAGTTAGTCGTTTCCGCCTCCCCCATGCAGGCGACGAAAAAGCCCGACAAGGAATAGCATCCCCCGCACGACGCGGCGGATCGGGCCGGGGTTTTCGTCTTGGTTTTCCCCGGCCCGCCAGTTTTGCGAGTAGCTTAAGCGTTCGAATGGGGGTTCCGCATGGTGCGGGAATCGGGGCGGCGGCTCTCTAACGCCGCCCCGACATTCTAGGGGTTGCGACATGGGCGAGATTGCCGACGCCATGCTTGACGGAACGCTTTGTTCGTCATGCGGCGATTATCTAGGCGGCGACGAGGGGTTCCCCGTCGTCTGCGAAGTGTGCAAGCGGGAGGAGAGGCGCCAACCGCGCGTCCCTCGCTTCAATCGATATTCCATCCAGCCGAGCAAGCCGCGAGCGGATCAGGTCGCGTGCGGGACGTGCGGGCGTGTCGTCAAAAAAGTCGGGTTGGCGCAGCACATGCGCGACAAGCATTCACAAGGATCGGGATCATGAAAATCGTTCGTCTTCAATCCGAGAACTTCAAGCGACTCGAAGCCGTGGATATCACACCGGCCGACGGTCTCGTCGAGGTTCGCGGCGACAATGCCGAGGGCAAGTCGTCCGTCTTGGACGCCATTTTTGCGGCCCTTGGCGGCGCCGAAGCGCAGCCTATCAAGCCGGTCCGCACGGGCGAGCAATACGCCATTATCAAACTCGATCTCGGCGACGTGAAGGTGACGCGCTATTTCGACGACAAGGGCGACTCGCTCAAGGTCGAGAACGCCGACGGCGCGACATATGCCAAGCCGCAAACCATGCTCGACGCGCTTGTCGGCTCGATCTCATTCGATCCGCTGGCATTCGCTCGCATGGAACCCAAGGCGCAAGCCGCCGAGTTGCGCCGGCTCGTGCCGCTGGCGGTCGACCTCGACGAGTTGGGGGAGGCCGACAAGGCCGACACTCTCGCCCGGCGCGATATAAACCGCGACCATAAAGCGCTCGTCGCCCGGCGCGACGCGATTATCGTCCCGGCCGAGTTGCCGGCGTCGAAGCCGGATAAGGATGCGCTTCTAGCGCAGCTCGCCAGCGCGGCCGAGACGAATGGGGCGATCGAGCGGCAAAAATATCAGCGTCAACTTGCTGCGGAAGACTGCGAGAGGGTCACTCAAACCGCCGTGCAACATCGGGCGCGCATTGCCGAATTGAGGGCCGAGGCTGATCGCTTGGAATTGGTGGCGGCTGGCATGGAGGAATCCGTCAAGCAACAGCGCGCCGAGATTATGGCGCTCCCCCCGCTCGACGAGCCGGTCGACGTGGCGGATCTGCAAGCCAAGATCGCGGACACCGAGCGCGTATTGCGCCTGTTCGCGGCGAAGGATGAACACGCGGCCCTTGACGCGCAAGTGATCGCCAAGCGCGCCGAGTCGGACGCCTTCACGGCCAAGATTACGGCGCGAGCGGAGGAGCGCGAAAAGGCGCTCGCCGAAGCAAAAATGCCGGTCGACGGTCTATCGCTCGCCCGCCTTTGCGACGTGTCGCCGACTGAAA
>Ga0207706_10003836_pt1 | contig 14322 bp, 9 predicted proteins | sample KBSC53metaG_FD_184318 | JGI IMG/M metagenome (GOLD analysis project Ga0207706, IMG submission 184318) | Corn rhizosphere microbial communities from Kellogg Biological Station, Michigan, USA - KBS C5-3 metaG (SPAdes) (version 2) | ecosystem: Host-associated > Plants > Roots > Rhizosphere > Soil ... | reverse complement strand
AGTCGAATCCCGCCTGAAGCGCCTGTCGCGCACCGTCAAGGCGGACGGTTTCCGTCCCGGCAAGGTGCCGATGAGCGTGGTCGCCCAGCGCTACGGCTACTCGGTGCAGTACGAAGTGATGAACGACAAGGTGGGCCAGGCCTTCGCCAACGCGGCGACCGAAGCCAAGCTGCGCGTGGCCGGCCAGCCCACGATCACCCAGAAGGAAGACGCTCCTGAAGGCACCATCGCCTTCGACGCGACCTTCGAGGTGTATCCGGAAGTCAAGATCGGTGACCTGTCGGCGGTCGAGCTCGAGCGCGTCAGCGCCGACGTCAGCGAAGAAGCGATCGACAAGACCCTCGACATCCTGCGCAAGCAGCGCCGTACCTTTGCCCAGCGGCCGGCGACCGAAGGCGCTGCCGAGGGCGACCGCGTGACGATCGATTTCGAGGGCAAGATCGACGGCGAGCCCTTCGCCGGCGGCAAGGCCGAGGGCTTCCAGTTCCTGATCGGCGAAGGTCAGATGCTGGAGCAGTTCGACAAGGCCGTCCGCGGCATGAAGACCGGTGAGTCGAAGACCTTCCCGCTGCAGTTCCCGGCCGACTACCACGGCAAGGACGTGGCGGGCAAGGAAGCCGACTTCCTGGTCACGATGAAGAAGATCGAAGTGCCCAATCTGCCGGCGGTCGACGAGGCGTTCGCCAAATCGCTCGGCATCGCCGAAGGCACGGTGGAGGCGCTGCGCGCCGACATCAAGCGCAACCTCGAGCGTGAGGTGAAGTTCCGTGTGCAGGCCCGCAACAAGGCAGCGGCGATGGACGCGCTGCTGAAGGCGGCTGAGCTCGACGTGCCGAAGGCGCTCGTCGCCAACGAAGTCGAGCGCATGACCGAAGCTGCTCGTGCCGACCTGAAGCAGCGCGGCGTCAAGGATGCCGACAAGGCGCCGATCCCCGCGGAGGTATTCCAGCCGCAGGCCGAACGCCGGGTGCGCCTGGGCCTGGCCGTCGCCGAGTTGGTGCGCGGCAACAACCTGCAGGCCAAGCCGGAGCAGTTGCAGGCCCACATCGAGGAAATGGCGCAGAGCTACGAGAAGCCTGCCGAGGTGGTGCGCTGGTACCTGAGCGACCGTCAGCGCATGGCGGAAGTCGAAGCCGTGGTCATCGAGAACAACGTCAGCGATTTCGTGTTCTCCAAAGCCAAGGTGAGCGACAAGGCCCTGCCGTTCGACGAACTGATGCAGACCGCCTGATCCTCTGGTTGAACACCTCGAAAGGGCACCGAGCCTCGCGGCCGGTGCCCTTTGTCTTTGGTGACCCCGGCGCCGGTGAGGCTGGCACTTGTCGCGACATAATCAGTCCCAATCTTTCAAGGACTACTTTCAAGGACAGCCATGAGCGCATTGGAGACGCAGAACCTGGGCATGGTGCCCATCGTCATCGAGCAGTCGGGCCGCGGGGAGCGTGCCTACGACATCTACAGCCGGCTGCTGCGCGAGCGCGTGGTGTTTCTGGTCGGGCCGGTCAACGACCAAACCGCCAACCTCGTGGTCGCGCAATTGCTGTTCCTGGAGAGCGAGAACCCGGACAAGGACATCTCGCTGTACATCAACTCGCCGGGCGGCAGCGTGAGCGCCGGCATGTCGATCTTCGACACCATGCAGTTCATCAAGCCGGATGTCTCCACATTGTGCATGGGCCTGGCAGCGAGCATGGGTGCGTTCCTGCTGGCAGCCGGCGCGAAAGGCAAGCGCTTCGCGCTGCCGAATTCCCGCATCATGATTCACCAGCCCCTGGGTGGTGCGCAGGGCCAAGCTACCGACATCGAGATCCACGCACGCGAGATCCTCCGCACGCGGGAGCAACTGAACCGCATCCTGGCCGAACGCACCGGCCAGCCGCTGGAAAAGATTCAAAACGACACTGAACGTGACTTTTTCATGTCCGCTCACGAGTCCAAGAACTATGGTTTGATCGACCAGGTGCTGGAGAAGCGGCAGTAAGCCCCGAAACAGTCGCTGCAGGCAGTTGCAGCACGGGAAAACGGGGCCTTTTTCCTCCGAAAGGCCCCGTCTTCATTTGAACTATCATTGATCCGAAATCCCCGCCGGAAAGCTAAGAAGTCGCACACCCATGGCCGATAAAAAAGGCGCCTCGAGCGAAAAAGTTCTGTACTGCTCCTTCTGCGGCAAGAGCCAGCATGAGGTGAAGAAGCTCATCGCCGGTCCGTCGGTGTTCATCTGCGACGAGTGCATCGAGCTGTGCAACGACATCATCCGCGACGAGGTGCCCGCCGAGAACGGCGCCTCGCGTGCGGCGAAGTCGGACCTGCCCACGCCGGGCGAAATCAAGGGCATCCTCGATTCCTACGTGATCGGCCAGGACCAGGCCAAGCGCACGCTGTCCGTCGCGGTCTACAACCACTACAAGCGCCTGAAGCACATGGGCAGCTCGAAGGACGAAGTCGAGCTGTCCAAGAGCAACATCCTGCTGATCGGCCCCACGGGCTCCGGCAAGACGCTGCTGGCCCAGACGCTGGCGCGTCTGCTGAACGTACCCTTCGTGATCGCAGATGCCACGACGCTCACGGAAGCCGGTTATGTCGGCGAGGACGTCGAGAACATCATCCAAAAGCTGCTGCAGAACTGCAACTACGACGTAGAGCGGGCGCAGCGCGGCATCGTCTACATCGACGAGATCGACAAGATCTCGCGCAAGGCCGACAACCCCTCGATCACCCGCGACGTGTCGGGTGAAGGCGTGCAACAGGCGCTGCTGAAGCTGATCGAAGGCACGATGGCCTCGGTGCCGCCGCAAGGCGGCCGCAAGCACCCGAACCAGGATTTCCTGCAGATCGACACGACCAACATCCTCTTCATCTGTGGCGGGGCGTTCGATGGCCTCGAGAAGGTCATCCAGAACCGCACCGAGCGTTCCGGCATCGGCTTCGGCGCCACCGTGCACAGCAAGAGCGAGCGCAAGGTCTCCGAGACCTTCCGTGATGCCGAGCCTGAAGACCTGATCAAGTTCGGCCTGATCCCCGAGCTGGTCGGCCGCCTGCCGGTGGTCGCGACGCTCGGCGAGCTGACCGAGGATGCGCTGGTGCAGATCCTCACCGAGCCGAAGAACGCGCTGGTCAAGCAGTACCAGAAGCTGTTCGGCATGGATGGGGTCGAGCTCGAGATCCGTCCGTCCGCACTGCAGGCGATTGCCCGCAAGGCGCTGGCGCGCAAGACCGGCGCCCGCGGCCTGCGTTCGATCATGGAAGCTTCCCTGATCGACACGATGTTCGATCTTCCCAATCTTGATGGCGTCGCCAAGGTTGTGCTGGACGAGCACAACATCGAAGAAAACGCCAAGCCGCTGCTCGTGTATCGGGAGCAGGCTAAAGCAAGCGCCTGAAATCCGGGCATCGCGTTTGCGACTCCGGGCCATAGCGTCAGTCAAGGCTTCTTGCAAATTGTTCCTCGGGCCTTACGTAGGTCCGAGAAAGAGAGGTTCCAATGTCCGGACATCCCGTATTGCCCGCTGAACCCATCACCCTGCCGCTGCTGCCGTTGCGCGACGTGGTGGTGTTCCCTCATATGGTGATCCCGCTGTTCGTCGGGCGCCCGAAGTCGATCAAGGCTTTGGAGGCCGCGATGGAAGCCGGGCGCCAGATCATGCTGGTTGCCCAGAAGGCCGCCGGCAAGGACGAGCCCAAGCCCGAAGACATGTTCGACGTGGGCTGCGTTTCGACCATTCTGCAGATGCTCAAGCTTCCCGACGGCACCGTGAAGGTGCTGGTCGAAGGCATCCAGCGTGCCAACACCAACTCGATCTCCGACAACGGCGAGCATTTCGTCGCCGACGTCACGCCGATCCCGCCGGCAGCCGACAACAAGCCCGAGATCGAGGCCCTGCGCCGCGCGGTGACTCAGCAGTTCGACCAATACGTCAAGCTGAACAAGAAGATCCCGCCGGAAATCCTCACCTCCATCGCGGGCATCGACGACGCGGGGCGCCTGGCCGACACGATCGCCGCGCACCTGCCGCTGAAGCTCGAAGCCAAGCAGTCGGTGCTCGACCTGTTCGAGGTCGACAAGCGCCTCGAGAAGCTGCTCGAGTTGCTGGAGCACGAGGTTGACATCCTCCAGGTGGAGAAGCGCATCCGTGGCCGCGTGAAGCGCCAGATGGAGAAGAGCCAGCGCGAGTACTACCTGAACGAGCAGGTCAAGGCGATCCAGAAGGAACTCGGCGACGGCGAGGAAGGTGCCGACCTCGAGGAGCTCGAGAAGAAGATCAAGGCCGCCCGCATGCCCAAGGAGGCGCGCAAGAAGGCCGACGCGGAACTCAAGAAGCTGAAGCTGATGTCGCCGATGTCGGCCGAGGCCACTGTCGTTCGCAACTACATCGACACGCTGGTCAATCTGCCCTGGGCCAAGAAGACCAAGATCAAGCACGACCTCTCGTTCGCGGAAGAGGTGCTGAACGAGGACCACTATGGCCTCGAGAAGGTCAAGGACCGCATCCTCGAGTACCTCGCGGTGCAGCAGCGCGTCGAGAAGGTCAAGGCGCCGATCCTGTGCCTGGTCGGGCCTCCGGGCGTGGGCAAGACCTCGCTCGGCCAGTCGGTCGCGCGTGCGACGGGCCGCAAGTTCGTCCGTATGGCGCTGGGTGGCGTTCGCGACGAGGCCGAGATCCGCGGTCACCGTCGCACCTACATCGGCTCGATGCCGGGCAAGGTGCTGCAGAGCCTGACCAAGGTCGGCACGCGCAATCCGCTGTTCCTGCTCGACGAGATCGACAAGCTCGGCATGGATTTCCGCGGCGACCCGTCGTCGGCGCTGCTGGAGGTGCTCGACCCCGAGCAGAACCACACCTTCAGTGACCACTACATCGAGGTCGACTTCGATCTGTCCGATGTGATGTTCGTCGCCACCTCGAACTCGCTCAACATCCCGCCGGCATTGCTGGACCGGATGGAGGTGATTCGTCTCTCGGGCTACACCGAGGACGAAAAGCTCAACATCGCCCAGCGCTACCTGCTGCCCAAGCAGCAGAAGAACAATGGCGTGAAGGATGAGGAGATGGATGTCACCGAAGGCGCCATCCGCGGCATCATCCGTTACTACACCCGCGAGGCCGGCGTTCGATCACTCGAGCGCGAGATCTCGAAGATCTGCCGCAAGGTGGTCAAGGGCATCCAGCTCAAGACTTACGACGGTCGCGTCGTCGTTACCGAGGAGAACCTGCACGACTTCCTCGGCGTGCGTCGCTACACCTACGGCCAAGCTGAGAAGCAGAATCAAGTGGGTCAGGTCGTCGGTCTCGCCTGGACGGAAGTCGGCGGCGACCTGCTGACGATCGAAGCCGCGGTGATGCCTGGCAAGGGCGGCATCATCCGTACCGGCCAGCTGGGCGATGTGATGAAGGAATCGGTCGAGGCTGCTCGCACCGTGGTGCGGTCGCGTGCTCGCCGGCTCGGCGTCAAGGATGAGCTGTTCGAGAAGCGGGACATCCACATCCACGTGCCCGACGGCGCCACGCCGAAGGACGGCCCGAGCGCCGGCATCGCGATGACGACGGCTTTCGTCTCGGCGCTCAGCGGCATCCCCGTGCGCGCTGATGTGGCAATGACGGGCGAGATCACGTTGCGCGGCGAAGTCACGGCGATCGGTGGCCTGAAGGAGAAGCTGCTGGCGGCCCACCGTGGTGGCATCAAGACGGTGCTGATCCCGGAGGAGAACGTCAAGGATCTGCAGGACATTCCCGAGAACGTGAAGAACAATCTCGAGATCGTGCCGGTGAAATGGATCGATCGCGTGCTCGAAGTGGCGCTCGAGAGTGCGCCTCAGCCGCTGCCTGAGGAAGAAGCTCCCGCCGCCAAGCCGGAAGCAGCAGCCACCTCCAGCGACGGTGCGGCTGCAGCGACGACCGAGGCGATCAAGCACTGAGAAGAATCGGAAAGTGCTTGCAGAGGCAGAAAAAATCGGTATATACTGCGAGCTTCGCTGAACGGCAAAACAAACAAATCGATTGTTCGTTGGGTCGGTTGGCGAAGCGGTCAGCGATGACCGGTGTGCGGGAATAGCTCAGTTGGTAGAGCGCAACCTTGCCAAGGTTGAGGTCGCGAGTTCGAGCCTCGTTTCCCGCTCCAAATTCCAAAGGGAAGCATTCATGCTTCCCTTTTTTCTGCTCCACCAGGGTCTTTGATCCTTGTGTGAGAATGCCGGCCACAGAGCCGGTGGCAGTACCGGACAACAAGAACAACAAGGCGCGGTAGCAAAGCGGTTATGCACCGGATTGCAAATCCGTGTAGGTCGGTTCGACTCCGGCCCGCGCCTCCAAATCAAAAGGTCCTTGCAGCGCAGTCTGCAAGGACCTTTTTCTTTCTGGTGCCCGGAACCGGGATCGAACCGGTACGCCCCGATGAGAGGGCGGCGGATTTTAAGTCCGCTGCGTCTGCCTATTTCGCCATCCGGGCCAGGATGGGGCCGCGATTATCGTTGCTGGCGCACGCTAGTCCAGCGAGATCGCTTCAACTTCGCCCTCGAAGCCGAGCCACTGCCGGGCGAGTGCCGCCATCACCGCGGTGTCGCCCGTGTTCTGCAAGCGGAGCCGGGGCGCGGTGCTGCTGGGGCCAAGCCATTGCGTGGCCGCACGCTCGGCGATCGCATTCGCTGTATCGATCAACTCGATCTCTGGGCCGAGCAACGATTGGATCTGTTCGGCGATGAAGGGATAGTGGGTGCACCCGAGCACCACCGTATCCACCTCGGCCGCAAGAATGCTGTCGCAGTGCGGCTTCAGCACCGAGGCGAGTGCCGGCCCATCAATCCGGCCGGCTTCGATCGCATCGACGAGGCCAGGGCAGGCCTGCAGGTGCACATGCGCGCCACCGCCATGCAACTCGACGAGCTTGCGAACGCGCAGGCTGTTGATGGTCGCCGTGGTCGCCATCACCGCCACACGCTTGCGCCGTGAGCGCGCGATGGCCGGCTTGATCCCCGGTTCGACGCCGACAAAGGGCAATGCGGGCCATGTGGCGCGCAGCTGCTCGATGGCGGCCGTCGTCGCGGTATTGCAGGCGACGACGATCATCCGCGCGCCACTGTCCACGAGATGCTGCGTGACACGCAGGCTGCGGGCGGTGATGTCTTCCGTCGAGCGTGGCCCATACGGCGCGTAGGCCGAATCGGCGACGTACAGCAGCGACACATCCGGCAATCGATGGCGCAAGGCGCGCAGTACCGAGAGTCCGCCCACCCCTGAATCGAACACGCCGATCGATGCGGCGCTGGAGGATGCATTCATGTCGCGCGAAGTCTAGCGTCGGGCCGATGTGTCGCTCGGAGTCGCCTCGATGACAGCGGGCTTGAGGAGATCAGTCTAAAATAGCACGATCGTTCGTTTTATTGTGCTGCCTCACCGCCGAGGGCATGCGCTTGTCCCTCTAGAATCCCAGTTAACGTTAACGTCAATCAGCACAGGAGATTCGCGCCATGAAGGTACTGGTTCCCGTCAAGCGCGTCGTCGACTACAACGTGAAAGTTCGCGTGAAGTCAGACGGCACGGGGGTGGACATCGCCAACGTCAAGATGAGCATGAACCCCTTCGACGAAATCGCCGTCGAAGAGGCGGTGCGCCTGAAGGAGAAGGGTGTGGTCACCGAAGTGATCGCCGTCTCCTGCGGCGTCGCCCAATGCCAGGAAACGCTGCGCACCGCGATGGCGATCGGCGCCGACCGCGCGATCCTGGTCGAGACCGATGCGGAGCTGCAGCCGCTGGCCGTGGCGAAGATCCTGAAGGCGCTGGTCGACAAGGAGCAGCCGCAGCTGGTGATCCTCGGCAAGCAGGCGATCGACGACGACTGCAACCAGACGGGCCAGATGCTGGCTGCGCTCGCCGATCTGCCGCAGGCGACCTTCGCATCGAAGGTCGAAGTGGCCGATGGCGCCGCGAGTGTCACGCGTGAGGTCGACGGTGGCCTCGAGACCCTGAAGGTCAAGCTGCCGGCGATCATCACCACCGACTTGCGCCTGAACGAGCCGCGCTACGTCACGCTGCCGAACATCATGAAGGCGAAGAAGAAGCCGCTCGAGACGGTGAAGCCGGCCGACCTGGGCGTGGACGTGGCGCCGCGCATCAAGACGCTGAAGGTCAGCGAGCCCCCGAAGCGCAGCGCTGGCATCAAGGTGCCCGATGTGGCCACGCTGGTCGCGAAGCTGAAGAACGAAGCCAAGGTGATCTGATCATGACCGCACTCGTCATTGCCGAACACGACAACGCCTCGATCAAGGGCGCGACCCTCAACACCGTGACCGCCGCAGCAGCCTGTGGTGGTGACGTGCATGTGCTCGTGGCCGGCGCCAATGCCGCCGAGGCCGCCAAGCAGGCCGCGCAGATCACCGGCGTCAGCAAGGTGCTGCATGCCGACTCCGCTGCGCTGGGCGACCAACTGGCCGAGAACGTGGCTGCGCAAGTGCTGGCGCTGGCCGGCAGCTACAGCCACATCCTCTTCCCGGCCACCGCCCATGGCAAGAACGTCGCACCGCGCGTGGCGGCCAAGCTCGATGTCGGGCAGATCAGCGACATCACGAAGGTCGTGAGCGCCGACACCTTCGAGCGTCCGATCTACGCCGGCAACGCGATCGCCACCGTGCAGAGCGCCGACAAGGTCAAGGTCATCACCGTGCGCACCACCGGCTTCGACGCCGCTGCGGCCGCCGGCGGCTCGGCCGCTGTGGAGAGCGTGAATGCCGTGGCAGACAGCGGCAAGAGCAGCTTCGTCGGTCGTGAGGTCACGAAGAGCGATCGCCCCGAGCTGACGGCCGCGAAGATCATCGTCTCCGGTGGTCGCGCGCTCGGCTCGTCCGACAAGTTCAATGAAGTGCTGACCCCGCTGGCCGACAAGCTCGGCGCCGCACTGGGCGCCAGCCGCGCCGCTGTGGACGCGGGCTATGCGCCCAACGATTGGCAGGTCGGCCAGACCGGCAAGATCGTCGCGCCACAGCTGTACATCGCCGCCGGCATCAGCGGTGCGATTCAGCATCTGGCCGGCATGAAGGACTCGAAGGTGATCGTCGCGATCAACAAGGATCCCGAGGCGCCGATCTTCAGCGTGGCCGACTACGGCCTCGAAGCTGACCTGTTCACGGCCGTGCCCGAACTCGTCAACGCGCTCTAAGCATTTCGATCTTCAGGGCGCCGAAACGGCGCCCTTATTCCATCCGGAGACTGACCCATGAGCTACCGTGCCCCCGTGAAGGACATGCTGTTCGACATGAAGGAACTGGCGAACATCGATGCCTTGACGCAACTGCCCGGCTTCGAGGAGGCCGGCTACGACACCGCGCAGGCGGTGCTCGAGGAGTGCGCGAAGTTCAATGAAGGTGTCGTGGCGCCGCTGAACTTCGAAGGCGACAAGAACCCGTCGTCGTGGAAGGATGGGCAGGTCACCACCACGCCGGGCTTCAAGGATGCTTTCCGCCAGTTCGCCGAGGGCGGCTGGCAGGGCCTGCAGCATCCTGACGAATTCGGTGGCCAGGGCCTGCCCAAGACCATCGGCGCGGCCTGCATCGAGATGATCAACAGCGCGAACCTGAGCTTCGCGCTCTGCCCGCTGCTGACCGATGGCGCGATCGAAGCGCTGCTGACCGCCGGCAGCGACGAGCTGCGCACCACCTACATCCCGAAGATGATCTCGGGCGAGTGGACCGGCACGATGAACCTGACCGAGCCGCAAGCGGGCTCCGACCTCGCGCTGGTGCGCTCGCGCGCCGAGCCGCAAGCGGACGGCGCCTACAAGATCTTCGGCACGAAGATCTTCATCACCTATGGTGAGCACGATATGGCCGAGAACATCGTCCATCTCGTGCTGGCGCGCGTGACGGGCGCGCCCGAGGGGGTGAAGGGCATCTCGCTGTTCGTCGTGCCGAAGTTCATGGTCAACCAGGACGGCTCGCTCGGCGCGCGCAACGACGTGCATTGCGTGAGCATCGAGCACAAGATGGGCATCAAGGCTAGCCCGACGGCGGTGCTGCAGTACGGCGACAACGGCGGCGCGATCGGCTACCTCGTGGGCCAGGAGAACCGTGGCCTCGAGTACATGTTCATCATGATGAACGCGGCCCGCTACGCGGTGGGCGTGCAGGGCATCGCGGTGGCCGAGCGGGCCTACCAGAAGGCGGTGGACTACGCGCGCGACCGCGTGCAGTCGCGCCCGGTCGACGGTTCGATGAATACGGCCGCGCCGATCATCCACCACCCCGACGTCAAGCGCATGCTGATGACGATGCGTGCCTCCACGGAAAGCTGTCGCGCGATGGCACTGGTCGCAGCGGCGGCCTACGACGCGGCGCATGCGCATCCCGATCCTGAAGTGCGCAAGCAGAACCAGGCCTTCTACGAATTCATGGTGCCGCTGGTCAAGGGCTACAGCACCGAGATGAGCCTGGAGGTCACCAGCCTCGGCGTGCAGGTGCATGGCGGCATGGGCTTCATCGAGGAAACCGGCGCGGCGCAGTACTACCGTGACGCGAAGATCCTGACGATCTACGAAGGCACGACCGCGATCCAGGCCAACGACCTCGTCGGCCGCAAGACCGCACGCGATGGCGGCCAGGTGGCGCTGGCGATCGCCAAGCAGATCCAGGCGACCGAGGGCCAATTGGCCCAGCGCGATAGCGTCGCCGCACGCGGCATGCTCAAGCGGCTGAGTGCGGCGCGCGAGGCCTTCGAGCAGGTCGTGGCGTTCGTCGCCGGCAAGACCAAGGCCAACCCGAACGAGGTGTTCGCCGGCTCGGTGCCCTACCTGATGCTGGCCGGCAACGTCGTGGCGGGCTGGCAGATGGCGCGTGCATTGATGGTGGCGGAAGACCGGCTCGCCGAGGGCAGCGACGTGGCCTTCATGAAGGCCAAGATCGCGACGGCCCGCTTCTACGGCGACCACATCCTCAGCCGGGTGCCCGGCCTGCGCGACAGCATCGTCGAGGGCGCTGCCGGCGTCACCGAGATGGCGCTCGAAGCCTTCTGATCATTCGTTCAACCCCTGCCTGGAGCTGCCTGTGAGCGTGCCTGCCGTTTTGTCCAAGCTGTCGCTGCCGGTGATCGGCTCGCCGCTGTTCATCATCAGCAACCCCAAGCTCGTGATCGAGCAATGCAAGGCCGGCATTGTCGGCTCGATGCCGGCGCTGAATGCACGCCCGGCAGCCCAGCTGGAAGACTGGTTGGCCGAGATCACCGAGACGCTGGCCGCCCACGACCGTGCGCATCCCGAGGCACCGGCTGCACCGTTCGCGATCAACCAGATCGTGCACAAGAGCAACGATCGCCTCGAGCACGACATGGCGCTGTGCGCGAAGTACAAGGTGCCCGTGGTGATCACCTCGCTCGGCGCGCGCACCGACGTCAACGAGGCAGTGCACAGCTGGGGCGGCATCGTGCTGCACGACATCATCAACGACAAGTTCGCCCGCAAGGCGATCGAGAAGGGCGCCGACGGGCTGATCGCCGTGGCTGCGGGGGCCGGCGGCCATGCGGGCACGACCAGCCCGTTCGCGCTCATCCAGGAGATCCGCCGCTGGTTCCACGGCCCGCTGGCGCTCAGCGGCTCCATCGCGACCGGCGATGCCGTGCTGGCCGCTCAGGCGATGGGCGCTGACTTCGCCTACATCGGCTCGGCCTTCATCGCGACCGAGGAGGCCCGCGCCGTCGAGGGCTACAAGCAGATGATCGTCGAGAGCTCCAGCCAGGACATCGTCTACTCCAACCTCTTCACCGGCGTGCATGGCAACTACCTGCGCGGCTCCATCGTCAATGCCGGGCTCGACCCCGACCAGTTGCCCGAGAGCGACCCGAGCGCGATGAACTTCGGCGGCGGCGAGAGCGCCAAGAAGGCCTGGAAGGACATCTGGGGCTGCGGCCAGGGCATCGGCGCGATCGACAAGGTGGTGCCGGCCGCCGAACTCGTCGCGCGGCTGAAGCGCGAGTACATGGCAGCGCGCAAGCGCCTGGGCTTGGCCGCGACTGCAGCGGCGGAGGCCGCGCTCGCCTGACCGGCTTCAGCCGGGGAAGCTGACGGCGGCGGAGTCGCAGCCGCGGCCGGCTCCGATCCAGCGGCGCGCGAGCGACCGCCACCAGCGTGGCCCGCTGCGCAGTGCGCCGCAGATGTAGCGGGAAGCCGCCTCGTCCCACTCCGGTGCGGCACAGGCTCCGTGGCGGCGACGCGACAGCAGCATGCCCAGCGGGCAGGGCTCGCTCGCACAGCACACGCCGCAGCCGTTGCAGCGCTCGCCCACCTCGGGTTTCTCAGGTGCTGCGACGTGCAGATAGATGGTCTGGAAGCTCACATCCTGCAGTGTGATGCCATCCACGCCGGCCTTGTCTTTGGAACAAGGGCGTGTCGACCCCGGTACATCGGTGTTACAGTGCGCCCCGTGACTTGAGTCAAGGTCCTTCCCGTCCCCTTGCTGGTAAGACTGTTCAGCAAGGCGGGTCGCAATCCGCCAACCGGTAGAGCCGGGTCGCGGAAGGTTGTCCAACCCATCGTAGCCCTGGAAACCGGGGTGAAAGGTGAGCGAAAGATGATGCAGCAATACAGGTCGAACTCGTACCTGTTCGGGGGCAATGCACCCTACGTCGAGGAACTCTACGAGGCCTACCTCGACAACCCGGGCTCCGTGCCCGACAACTGGCGCGCGTATTTCGACGCGCTGCAGAACGTCCCGGCGGTGGATGGCACCGAGGCCCGCGACGTCCCCCACGCCCCTGTCGTCGAGTCTTTCGCTCAACGCGCCAAGGCCAACGCCTTCCAGGTCAAGACCAGCAGCGCCGAACTCTCGGTCGCCCGCAAGCAGGTCCACGTCCAGTCGCTGATCGCCGCCTACCGTTCGCTGGGCGCCCGCTGGGCCGACCTCGATCCGCTGAAGCGCGCCGAACGCCCCAAGATCCCCGAGCTCGAGCCGGCGTTCTACGACCTGACCGAGTCGGACATGGACATCACGTTCAGTGCGACCAACACCTACTTCACCAAGGCCGAGCAGCAGACGCTGCGCGAGATCCTGCAGGCCCTGCGCGAAACGTATTGCGGCTCGATCGGTGCCGAGTTCATGCACATCACCGAGCCGGTCGAAAAGCGCTGGTGGCAGGAAAAGCTCGAGAGCATCCGCAGCAAGCCGACCTTCACGCCCGAGAAGAAGAAGCACATCCTCGACCGCCTGACCGCGGCCGAAGGCCTCGAGCGCTACCTGCACACCAAGTACGTCGGCCAGAAGCGTTTCTCGCTCGAAGGCGGCGAGAGCTTCATCGCCTCGATGGACGAACTGGTGCAGCGCGGCGGCGAAAAGGGCGTGCAGGAGTTCGTGATCGGCATGGCCCACCGCGGCCGCCTCAACGTGCTCGTCAACACCCTCGGCAAGGCGCCCAAGGACCTGTTCTCCGAGTTCGACCACACCGCCAAGGAAGACCTGCCCGCCGGTGACGTCAAGTACCACCAGGGCTTCTCGAGCGACGTGTCCACCCCCGGCGGCCCGGTGCACCTGAGCCTGGCCTTCAACCCGTCGCACCTCGAGATCGTGAACCCGGTCGTCGAGGGCTCGGTCAAGGCGCGGATGGACCGCCGAGGCGACAAGGAAGGCGACCAGGTGCTGCCCGTGCTGGTGCACGGTGATGCGGCCTTCGCCGGCCAGGGCGTCGTGATGGAGACGCTGGCGCTCGCTCAGACGCGGGGCTACTACACCGGTGGCACGGTGCACCTCGTCATCAACAACCAGATCGGCTTCACCACCAGCGACCCGCGCGACTCGCGCTCGACGCTGTACTGCACCGACGTCGTCAAGATGATCGAGGCGCCGGTGCTGCACGTGAACGGCGACGACCCGGAAGCGGTCGTGCTGTGCACGCAGCTCGCGCTCGACTACCGGCAGGAGTTCAACAAGGACGTCGTGGTTGACATCGTCTGCTTCCGCAAGCTCGGCCACAACGAGCAGGACACGCCGGCGCTGACCCAGCCGCTGATGTACAAGAAGATCACGGCCCACCCCGGCACGCGCAAGCTGTACGGCGAGAAGCTGGTGACGCAGGGCCTGCTACCCGCGACCGGCCCGGACGACATGGTCAAGGCCACTCGCGCCGCGATGGACGCGGGCAAGAACACCTATGACCCGGTGCTGACGAACTACAAGAGCAAGTACGCCGTCGACTGGGCGCCGTTCCTGGGCAAGAAGTGGACCGACGCAGCCGACACGGCGCTGCCGCTGAGCGAGATCAAGCGCCTGGCCGAACGCATCACAACGTTGCCGTCCGACTTCAAGGCGCACACGCTGGTCGAAAAGGTGATCACCGACCGCGCAGCGATGGGCCG
>Ga0207706_10003832_pt1 | contig 14329 bp, 16 predicted proteins | sample KBSC53metaG_FD_184318 | JGI IMG/M metagenome (GOLD analysis project Ga0207706, IMG submission 184318) | Corn rhizosphere microbial communities from Kellogg Biological Station, Michigan, USA - KBS C5-3 metaG (SPAdes) (version 2) | ecosystem: Host-associated > Plants > Roots > Rhizosphere > Soil ... | reverse complement strand
CACCTTCGGCACGCGGCGTCACAGACACGCGCGCCGAGCTTGATTACGATCGCCTTGGGGAGGAGGCCGGGCGAACCGTAGTACGGGACGGCAGGCACGACCGCGCTACGCGTCGCGCGCGAGCTTGCGGGCGGCCACCCCCGCGGCGTGGGCCGAGGCGAAGAAGGCCGGGTCCTCGTCGGGCCCGCGTCCCATGTGCGACAGCGGCAGGCCGGCGGTCGCGTCGCGCCAGCCGTCTCCGTCCTCGCCGACGACCGCGTCGCCCCGGACGAGCGACAGCACCGCTTCGGTGTGATGGCTCATGCCACGGTGCCGTTCCCGCTCGTCGGCGCCCGAGGCGCGCACCGCGATAACGGGCAGGCCGCCGAGCGCGAGCGCGGCGTTCGCGGCCTCGGCGGCAACGAGCCCGCCGTGCCCGAAGCGGCTGCCGGTGCCGACGATCCCCGGCCCGATCGCGCAGACCGCCACGTCGTGCTCCAGCCGCGCCCACGCGAGGGCCGACGCGACGGAGACGCACTGCGCGTCGGCGTCGAAGCACGGCGCGACCGCGACGGTGGAGACGATGAGCCCGCGCTCGCGCAGCGCTCGGACCGCATCCGAGAGCGAGACGGGCAGCGCGCCCCCGCCGAGCTGGACGTACGCGACGCGCAGACCGTCCAGCGCGGCGCAGACAGGCACGACCTGGCTGTGCAGCGAGCAGCAGACGACGGGCATGCCGCCGAGCTCTTCGGCGAGCTCCTTGGCCTCCTCCACGTGAACGCGGGCGTGTTGCCCCGGCGTGTACGGCAGCACCATCACGTGCGCACCCTCCTCGGCCGGCAGCTCGAGCCCACGCGTCAGGTTCGCGTAGAGCACGTCGAAGCCGCCGGAGCCGAGCTCCAGCTCGCGCGCCTGCACGTTGACGAGCACCTCGTCGTCGAGCTCGACCGGCCCTGTCAGCGACGGATACGCGACGCACGCGACGCCGTCCACCTCGAGCCTGACGAGCGCGCCGTCCCGCTCGGTGATTGCGGTGACCCTCCCGCGGCGCAGGCTAAGCGGCATCGCTCGCCGCCGCGACGAGGGCCAGCGTCACCTCGACCATCTCGTGCAGGTCGGCGACCGCGATCCGCTCGTCCGGCGTGTGGATGTCGGTCATCCCGTTGGCGAGGTTGACGCACTGCAGGCCGCGCTCGTTGAAGACGTTCGCATCCGCGCCGCCGCCGGAGAAGATGTAGGCCGGCTCGCGGCCGACGCGCTCGAGCGCTGAGGCTGCCAGTCGAACGGCGATGTCGTCCCGGCGGAAGCGATAGCCACGCGAAAGGCCCGAGACCTGCGTCTCGACCTCGCACTCCTCGAGGCTCGCCGCGAAGGTGACCGTGTCGACCATCTCGCGGATCAGGTCAGCCAGCTTCCGCTCGTCGTGGCTGCGCGCCTCGGCGGCGAACTCGCACCACTCGGGCACGACGTTCCGGGCGGTGCCTCCCGAGATTCGGCCGACGTTGGCCGAGGTCTCCTCGTCGAGCCGGCCGAGCCGGAGATCGGCGATCGCGCGCGCGGCGGCCGCGATCGCGGAGCGGCCCTCCTCCGGATACATGCCCGCGTGCGCCGCTCGGCCGTGAAAACGGACGTCGAGCTTCTGCTGGTGCGGCGCGCCGAGCACGATCTCGCCGACGGGGCCGGCATGGTCGTAGACGTACCCGACCTTCGACGCGAGCCGCGACTCGTCGAACGCCGCCGCGCCGAGCAGGCCGACCTCCTCCTTCGGCGTGAAGAGCAGCTCGACCCCGGCATGCTCCCGCCCTTCCTCGACGAGGCGAGCGGTCGCCTCGAGCATCGCCGCCACCGCCGACTTGTCATCTGCACCGAGGATCGTCCCGGCGCCGTTGCGGACGATCTCGTCCTCGCCGACGACCGGCTCGATCGCGGCCTCGGGCGGGACGGTGTCGAGATGGGCGCAGAAGAAGACCGGCTGGCCCTCAGCCGAGCCCTCGAGCCGGCAGTAGATGTTCCCCATCGTCGAGCCGACGACCGCCCCCGCCCCGTCCTCATCGGCCTCGAGCCCGAGCGCCGACAGGTAGTCCAGGACACGGTCGGCGACCGCCCGTTCCTCGCCCGGCGGGCTCGGTAGGGCGGCCAGCTCGACGAAGAGCGCGAGAACGTCGGGTGCCCACTCCGGTCTGGCCACTAGGCGATCGTAGACGGGCGCGCTACATTCACCGCATGAGCACGTCCGAGCCCCTCGTCCAGAGCGTCCTCCTCGGCGAGGCGGTCGAGCACGCGCCGGTGGCGATCCTCGTCGCCGACGACGAGATGCGCTACGTCGCCGCCAACGCGACCGCGTGCCAGCTGTTCGGTTACTCGCGCGAAGAGCTGCTGCAGCTGCGCGTGCCGGACATCGCGCAGTACCCCGAGGCGGAGGGCGAGTTCGAGGCGATGATCGCGACGGGTGAGCTGATCGGCCGCACCACCGTCCGGGGCAAGGACGGCACCGTACGCAGCCTCCGCCACCGCTCGGCTGAGACGAAGATCGCCGGCCTCACGTACTACGTGGCCGTGCTCTGGCCCGACAGCTAGTCGCTAGGTCGCTGCGATCGCCTCGGCCCCGCTGCGCTCGCGTGAGCGTGCGAAGGCCGCGCCGACGAAATCGCGGAAGAGTGGCGCCGGCCGGGTCGGGCGGGACTTGAACTCCGGGTGGAACTGGCTGGCGACGAACCACGGGTGATCCTGGAGCTCGACGATCTCGACGAGCCGCCCCGCCTGGAACGTGCCCGAGACGACCAGGCCGGCGTCGACGAGCTGCTGCCGGTACTGGTTGTTCACCTCGTAGCGATGCCGGTGCCGCTCGTGGACGACGAGATCGTTGTAGGCCGCGAGCGCCTGTGTGCCCTCGGCGAGCTCGACCGCCTGGGCGCCGAGCCGCATCGTGCCCCCGAGGTCCTCGATCTCCTTCTGCTCGGGGAGCAGGTCGATCACCGGGAAGGGCGTCTCGGGATCCATCTCGGTCGAGTTCGCGCCGTCGAGCCCGACCACGTGCCGTGCGAACTCGCTGACCGCGACGTGCATCCCGAGGCAGATGCCGAGGTACGGAATGTCCCGTTCGCGCGCAACGCGGCAGGCCAGGATCTTGCCCTCCCAGCCGCGCGAGCCGAAGCCGCCCGGGACGAGCACACCGTCCGCGGACTCGAGCTCGGCCTGCGCCTCTTCGAGCGACATCCCCTCCGCGTCGAACCAGCGCACGCGCACCGAGCAGCCGTGGTGGACGCCCGCATGCTTGAGCGCCTCGTGCACCGAGAGGTAGGCGTCCTGCAACTTGACGTACTTGCCGACGAGCGCAATCTCGACCTCGCCGGCGCGGGTCGCCCGGATGCGCTCGGTCAGCTCGAGCCACTCGCCGAGCTCGGCCTCGCGCTCGGGCAGCCCGAGCTTCTCGCAGACCAGCCGGTCGAACCCTTCCGCCTGCAGCGCCGACGGCACCAGGTAGAGGTCGGGCACGTCGTGGTTGGCGATCACCGCGCCCGGGTCGAGGTCGGCGAAGAGCGCGATCTTCTCGCGGATGTCAGTCGAGATCGGGTCGCGCGAGCGCGCGACGATGATGTCCGGGTGGATGCCGATCCGGCGCAGCTCGTTGACCGAGTGCTGCGTCGGCTTCGTCTTCAGCTCGCCGGCCGTCTCGATGAAGGGCACCAGCGTGACGTGGACGTAGCAGACGTTCTCGGGACCGGCCTCGCGCCGGAACTGCCGGATCGCCTCCATGAACGGCAGCGACTCGATGTCGCCCACGGTGCCGCCGATCTCGGTCACGACCACGTCGCAGTCGCTCGCGTCGCTGGCGCTGCGGATCCGCTCCTTGATCTCGTTCGTGATGTGCGGGATCACCTGCACGGTCGAGCCGAGGTACTCGCCCTTGCGCTCCTTGCGGATCACGCGGTCCCAGACCGCGCCCGCGGTGTGGTTCGAGGTCCGCGAGAGGTTCTCGTCGATGAAGCGCTCGTAGTGGCCGATGTCCAGGTCGGTCTCCGCGCCGTCCTCGGTGACGAACACCTCGCCGTGCTGGAACGGGCTCATCGTGCCCGGGTCGACGTTGATGTACGGGTCGAACTTCTGCACCTGCACCTTCAGCCCGCGCGCCTTCAGCAGGCGGCCGAGCGACGCGGCGGTGATGCCCTTGCCGAGCGAGGAGACGACGCCTCCGGTGACGAAGACGTACTTCGGCGGGCGCCTGGCCGCCACTACGCGCGCCCCAGCCGGTCGAGGCGGGAGAGCAGGGGCGTGCGCTCGATCAGGTCACCGAGCGAACGGGCCTCGCCCGCGGCGGTCAGACCGGCGAGCGCTGCAATCGCAAAGAGTTGACCCCTGGCCGTGAGCTTGCCCACGGATCCATAACCTAGCAGGGCCCCCAGCGCGTTGGCTCCTGCGTCTCCGAGCATCGTCATCTCGCGGAGATCGTAGGGAGCGAGCAGGACGGCGATCGGGACGTAGCTCTTGGCGGGCCCGCGGACGATCGCGGTGCCGACCAGGAACGCCTTCAGCGCCCGGCCCGGACGGGTGTCGAGCTGGTTCAGCGCGTTCGCGGCGAGCGCGACGAGGGTCGCCTTGCGCAGCGAGCGCGTCGTCGCGAGCGCGACCAGCGGGATTCCCACCGCCTTGACCACGCCGGTGGTCGAGCCCTTGGCCAGGTGCGCGCGGAAGCCGCGCTCGGGACCGCTCCAGAGGTCGTCGGCGAGGCCGAGCAGCGCGATCCCGGCGACGCCGAGCCGCACGCGCGTGGGTGCCTTGCCGCCACCACCCAGGGCGACGAGCGCACCGACGAGCGGCAGGCGCAGGGCACGGTAGTTGGCCGCCGTGGGCCCGCAGGCGAGCACCGCGTCGAGCAGCTGCCGGCCACGGTGGGCAAAGCCGCCCGCATCGCGGCCGGTCGGACGGTGTCGCAGCGGCAGCTCGCGCTCTTCCACCCGCAATCCCGCACGGACGGCGTCGATCGTCATCCGCACCTCGCAGCCGAAGCCCGGCGCGAGCGGGAAGCAAGCCTCGCGCGCCGCCGGGGAGAGCGCGCGCTGGCCCGAGAGCGGCTCGCGCGCCTCGAACCCGCTCAGCGCACGGATGAGCAGGCGGGCCGCACGCTTGGCGATTCCGAAGCCGCCGCCCTGCCGTTCGGCAAAGTTCGCGATTGCGAGGTCGGCCCCGTCGAGCAGGGGCGCGAGATCGCCCTCGAGGTCGGCGTCGCAGAGGAGCAACGCTCCCGGCGGCGCCTCGCGCTCGGCCAGCGTCAGGGCCTGGCCCTTGCCGAGCCGTGGCAGTCGGACGACTCGCGCACCCGCTCGCCGGGCGGCCGCGGCCGTCGAGTCGCGGGAGCCGTCGTCGGCGACGACGACCTCCGCCTCGGGAAACGCGCGCTGTAACGCCTCGACCGTCTGCCCGATCCGCGCCTGCTCGTCCCGCGCGGCGATCAGGACGACCAGCGGCTCAGCCACCCGCTGCCGAGGCCGTGGCCGGCAGGGGCGGCAAGGCTCCGTCCGAGGCCGAGTCCTTGACGCCGTAATGGCCTGCGGGCTGGCCTGCGAGCAGCAGCATGAGCGCGAGCCGACCGACCGACGTGTCCACGTCGTCCACGGTCGAGAGACCCGCCTGCCGGTAGACGGCCGTTGCCGAATCGGCGGCGTCGGTCTGCTCGGCTCCGACCGCGGGTACCCCGTTGGACCCGAGGCCTTCGTAGAGCCCGAGCAGGAATTTCGTCGTCCCGCCGTGCTGTGGGGCGACGGTGCGCACTACCACCACGCCGTCGGCGGGCATCTTGTTGCCCCCGTGCTGCTCCTCGACGAGGGACGCCCCATTGGCGAGCGAGTCCAGGATCGGCGTGTCGCCGCCCAGCACGAGCTCCTGGCCGAGCGACTGTCCCAGGCGCTCCAGGTTTGCCTTGCCCCGCAGCCCCCTCGCCGCGGGCTGGCCTTTGAGCGCCGCGTCGAACTGCTTGACGTCGATGGGGACCTTCAGCGCCCGCAGTCGCACCTGCTGCGCGCCCGCGTCGGTCAGGGCCCGGGTTACCGACGAGCGCGTGCCGCGGTCGACCGAGCCGACGAAGACAACCGCGACCTGCTTCCCCTTCAGGCGGTTGTGCGCGAGTGTTGGGTACGTCTCGTTGATGAAGGTCTGGGCGGCCACGCGATCGCGCGCCTGGTCCGCCGACTGCGTCGACTTGTTGTCGAGGCGGCGCTGCAGGCTGGCGACTTCGTCCTGGAGGAACTTCGTCTTCGCGCTGTCGACGAGGCCGCGGTCGGAGATGCCGACGCCGACCAGGATCCCGATGATCAGCGCGAGGAAGACGGCCGCCAGCGAGGCGACGTGGTAGCGGAGGTCGAACATCTCAGATTTCCGCGGCAGTCTGGCACAGGGCGTAGAGGCGATTGAGCGCCGACCGGGGGAAGGAGCGGCGCAGCCCGACCAGGAACGGCCCGCTGACCGTCAGCTCGACGTTCGTGTGGTGGTTGCCCGCGTCCTCGAGCGTGATCTCGACGTCCAGGCGCTCGGTCGTCATGTACCAGGTGGCGCGCATCGGCGGCTCGACCTCGATCACTTGCAGCGTCGACTCCGAGGCCGGTCGCCGCAGCAGCGAGGGCCGCATCGGCGCGTGCAGCTTCCAGCGCGCGCCGGGGGCGAGGCCGCGGCGGTCGGGCGTGACGGCGGCGACGCCCGGCCACCAGTCGGACAGATGGCGTGGCTCGGCCAGGAAGAGCCAGACGTCCTCCAGCGGGGCGAGCAGCTCCTTGCGCGCGGTGTAGCTCGGCATGGGGCTCGACGCTACCCGAGGCCGAGCAGGTCCCGGATGCGCTGGCTGAGCAGTCCGATGAAGTGCCGGAGGCCGGGCGAGGCGACAATCGCCACCACCACCGCGCCGAGCCCGGCGGCCGCGAACAGGATCAGCGGCCAGAGCCCGACCTGACGGCTGACCAGGCGGGAGACGCCCTTCGCGTCGATCAGGATCTCCCCCACCTTCAGGCGCGTCACGAAGGTCGAGGACATGCCGGCGCGGTCGCGCTCGAGGAACTCGGTCAGGTTGAAGTGCGTGCCGACGGCGACGATCAGCTCGGCCCCCTTCTCGAACGCGAGCAGCAGCGCGATGTCCTCGCTGATCCCAGGCGCCGAGACCGACGAGTACCGCAAGCCGAGCCGCTCGAGCCGCGGCGCGCCGGGCGCTTCGCCGTCGCGGTAGGCGTGAACCATCAGCTCGGCGCCACAGCGCAGCGCGCCGTCGGAGACCGAGTCCATGTCACCGACGATCACGTCCGGCTTCATCCCGCCTGCCAGCAGCGCGTCGGCGCCGCCGTCGACGCCGATGAGCACCGGCTTGAAGTCCCGCACGTACGGCCGGACGATCGCGAGGTCGCGCTTGTAGCCCGGCCCGCGCGCGACGACCAGCGCGTGCCGGTCGCGGAAGCGGGTCTCGAGCGCCGGGAACTCGACGCCCTCGGCGAGCAGCCGCCCCTCGTCGAGCAGGTAGCGGAGCGTGTTCTCTGCGAAGCCTTCGAGCGCCTCGGTCACCCGGCCCCGCTGCTCGGCGAGCGCCCGGGCAAGCTCTTCGGCCCCGAGTGTCCGGCCGTTCGCCAGGCAGCTGCCGTTGCGGAAGACGCTCGCGCCGCGAACGCTGACGTCCTCCCCGTCGCTGAGCTCGTCGAACAGCGGCGCGCCGGGGGCGTCGATCAGCCGCACACCGCCCCGCACGAGCAGGAGCGGTCCCGGGTTCGGGAAGCGGCCGGTCTGGGAGCGCGCCACGTTCACGACGACGCGCACGCCGGACTCGAGCAGCTCTTCGGCCGAGACACGGTCGATGTCCTGGTGGTCGATGATCGCGACGTCGCCCGGCCCGAGGCGACCGACGAGGTTCTTGGTGCGGCGGCCGAGGCGCGCCCGGCCGGTGAACTCGACGAAGCTCATCGCTCCTGCTGGACGGCGGCGATGAACTGCTCGCCGCCGAGCATGCGCTGCAGCTCCTCGCGCCGCTCCTCGTCGCCGAGCTCCGCGATCGTCGTGTGCGTCGGGTCGCCGGGAACCTTCTCGACGCGGAAGTGGCGGTCGGCGAGCGACGCGATCTGCGGCAGGTGCGTGATCGTCACGACCTGGGCGCGCTCGGCCAGGCGGCGCAGCGTCTCGCCGACGGCGTGTGCGGTCTGGCCGCCGATACCGGCGTCGATCTCGTCGAAGACCATCGTCTCGCCGCCGCCGACCGCTGCGATCGCGAGGGCGATCCGCGAGAGCTCGCCGCCGGAGGCCGTCTCGGCGACCGGTGCGAACGGCAGCCCGGCGTTCGGCCGGATCAGGAACGAGACCTCGTCAGCTCCGCGGGCCGACGGCTCGCGCTCGCCTAGCTCGACGCGGAACTCGCCCTCGCCGAGGCCGATGCCCTGCAGCTCCTGGGCAACCGCTGCCGCGAAGGGATCGGCCGCCTTCCGGCGGGCCGCGCGCAGCTCCTCGGCGAGCGTGCCGACCTTGGCCTCGGCCTCGGCGAGCGCCTGCGCGGCGGCGGCAGCCGGGTCGGTCCCGCCCTCCAGCGCCTCGAGCTCGGCTCGTGCCTCGGCCGCGCGCGCGAGCAGCTCCTCGTAGCTCTCGCAGCGGAAGCGGCGCCTCGTCTCGGCGATCCGGTCGAGCTCCGATTCGATTTGCTCGAGCCGGTCGGGCTCGGCTTCGAGCGAGGCGAGGAAGGCTCGGAGCTCCGAGGCAGTCTCGCGCAGTCGCAGCTCGACGTCGCGCAGCTCGTTCCCGGCTCGCTCGAGCTCCGGCGCGAGCCGCTCGAGCGGCGCGATCGCCCGCTCGGCGTGCGCGACGAGGCCTGAAGCTCCCTCGCCGTCCTCGGGCGCCAGCGCCTCGCCGGCGGCGGCGACGCCTTCCGCGAGCTCGGTCACGTGACGAAGGCGCTCGCGCTCGGCGCGGAGGCTGGCTTCGGTCCCGGGCTCGAGCCCTTCGGTGTCCTCGACCAGCGCCCGCAGCTCAACGAGACGCGCCTCCGCCGCAGCCGCGTCGCGGGTCAGCTCGTCGTGCCGCCGTCGCGCGACGCCGAGCTCGCGCCAAGCGGCTCGCAGCGTGGCGCGACGCCTGAGCTGCTCGTCGCCGGCGAATCCGTCGAGCAGGTCGAGCTGGTACGCGGGCCGCGCGAGGCGGCGCTGCTCGAACTGCCCCGACATCGCCACGAGCCGCTCCGCCGCGGCAGCCACGTCCTCGCGCGCGGCGCTCCGGCCCCAGGCGTAGGCGCGTGTGCGTCCGTCCGGGAAGACGCGCCGCGCGAGCACGAGCCCCTCCTCGTCTTCGGGCCGTAGCTCGGCCAGCGCGGCGGTCTCTTCGTCGTCGAAGAAGCCCGGCGGCGGATCAAGCTCGACCTCGACGTAGGCCTCGTCGCCGTCCGGACCGACCAGAGCGGCGTCGCCGCGCGCGCCGAGCAGGAGACCGATCGCCTGCGCGAGGATCGTCTTGCCGGCGCCGGTCTCGCCGGTGATCGCGTTGAGCCCTGGCGTGAGCACGAGCTCCGCCTCGCGGATCAGGACGAGGTTCTCGATGCGGAGCCGGCGAAGCACGCCTGGATGCTACGTCCGCCGGCCGCGGGCGGCGACCCGCCAAAACCGCCACGCCGCGACGGGTTCATGTTCACGCGCGCCCCTGGGTGGGAGGGGGCTAGGGACGGTACCGGCCCGATGCGCGCGCAGGTGTGACGGGATCGTGCCGATTGTGTGCCGATCCGTTACTCGGAGACGAAGGTCCGCCGGTAGCGGCTGAAGAACGTGCTTTCCGGGAGCGTCGCCAGCAGGCTCCGCTCGTCCGAAAGCCTCGCCTCGACCTGGGCGCCGGGCGCCAGCTCGTGCACCTGCTGGCCGTCGGCGAGCACGGTCGCGCTGACGTCGGGCGTGCCGTTGGTGACGGTCAGCGCGCGACCGTGCGGCACCACCAGTGGCCGCGCGTGCAGCGAGTGTGGCGCGACGAAGGTGATCGCCATCGCGTCCAGCCCCCACACGAGCACGGGGCCGCCGTTCGAGAGGTTGTAGGCCGTCGAGCCTGAGGGCGTCGAGCAGATCAGGCCGTCGCAGGGCTGTAGGCCGAGGTCCTCGCCGCCGATCGCCCAGCCGAGCTCGATCATGCGGCCGATCGTCGAGCTGGCCACGACCATGTCGTTGACCGCCAGCCACCGTTCGCCTTCAGCCGCCACCTCCAGCGCGGGCAGCTCGACCAGCTCGAGCTCCCCGGCGAAGGCGCGGCGGAGGCCCTCCTCGAGCGAGCCGGCCTCGATCGAGGTGAGAAAGCCGACGCGTCCGAGGTTGACACCGAGCACGGGCACGCCGGTGCCGAGGAATCGCCTCAGCGCCCGCAGCATCGTGCCGTCACCGCCGAGCACGACGGCGAGGTCTGCCGTCGCGACGTCGGCGCCCCCACCGTCACCGTGCTTGGCGGCCTCCTCGTCCGGAAGCAGCAGCTCGATCCGGTCTTGGGCGAGCGCGCGCAGCTGCTCGAGCGCCTCGCCGCTCGTCTCGGCCCGGCCGTGCGTGATCACGGCGACCCGCTTGATCTCAGGCAGTGGCGTCGGCGATCCAGTCTTCGAGCTCATCGGGATTCTCCGGCCGCTCGCGCTGGACGAGATGCAGGAAGAACTCGCGGTTCCCCTTCGGGCCGGGCAGCCCGGAGTCTACGACCCCGGACACCTGTGCCCCCCACGTCGGCGCCTCGGCAGCGACCTCGCGCAGCACGCGCCTCCAGACGTCAGGGTCGCGGACGACGCCGCGAGGCGCCTCGGCGCGGCCCGCCTCGAACTGCGGCTTCACGAGCACGACCGCCTCCCAACCCGGAGCGGCCAGCGCCAACGCCGGCCCCAGCGCCTTGCGCACGCTGATGAACGAGACATCGCAGACGACGAGTTGCGGCGCAAACGGCAGCTCCGTCGTCTCGCGCACGTTGGTTCGCTCGAGCACGGTCACCCGTGGGTCGTCGCGGATACGTGGATGCAGCTGCCCGTAGCCGACGTCGAGCGCGATCACGCGGGCGGCGCCGCGCTGGAGCAGCACGTCGGTGAAGCCGCCGGTCGACGCGCCGACGTCGAGCGCGTCGCGCCCGGCGACCTCGACCTCGAACGCCTCGAGCGCGTGGTCGAGCTTCTCGCCTCCGCGCGAGACGAAGCGCGGCGGCTCGGTCACGGTCAGGTCGGCCGCCTCGTCTACCTGCTGGCCGGCCTTCTCGTAGCCCGGCACGCGCCCGGCCAGCACCAGTGCCTGCGCCTGGGCGCGGCTCTCCGCGAGCCCGCGCTCGACGAGCAGGACGTCGAGCCGCTTTTTCAGGACGTGCGCGCGGCTAGGCCAGCCACGATGCCCTCGAGCACGGAGGTGTCCGCGGGGATCTCGGACAGCCGCGCCTGCGCGCGCTCGGCGGCCTCGTCCGCAAGAGCACGGGCTCCCTCCGCTCCGTGCTCGAGCACGTAGCCGTCCTCGTCGAGGATGTCATCCACGATCTGGAAGAGCAGGCCGACCTCGTCCGCAAAGGCGCGCCAGGGCTTCTGCTCCGACTCCGGCACCTCGGCCACCCAGAGCGCGCACGCGACGGAGGCCGAGAACAGGCAGCCCGTCTTGAGCCGGTGCAGCGCGGCCAGGTCGCCGCCGCCGCCGGTGATGTCGAGGTACTGCCCGCCGATCATCCCGAGCGTCGCCTGCACGAGCTCGCGCGCGACCGCCGGCGACGGGTACGAGAGCGCGAGCCGCAGCGCCTCGGCGAGCAGGGCGTCGCCCGCGAGCACCGCGACCGCCTCGCCGTAGGCCGCCCAGGTGCTCGGCCGGCCGCGACGCTGCTCGTCGTTGTCGAGCGCGGGCAGGTCGTCGTGAACGAGCGAGAAGTTGTGCACGAGCTCGAGCGCCGCCGCCGCCGGCAGCGCCGTCTCCGGCTCGGCACCCGCCGCCTCGGCGGTCGCGAGGCAGAGCACCGGCCGGACGCGCTTGCCGCCGCCCGCCAGCGCGTGGCGCATCGACTCCTCGAGCCCGCCGAGCTCCGGCGTCAGCGCCAGCTCACCCAGGTACGACTCGACGATCCCGCGCAGCTCGTCGGGAGAAGTCACGACTCCGCCGCCCGCTTGGCCTGCTGGAGCTGCGCCTCGACCTCCTTGGCGATCTCCGCCAGCTCGGAGAGGATCTCGATCGCCTCGTCCGGATCCTTCGTCTCCTCCAGCTTCGCGCGCGTGCGCTCGAGCCGGTCGAGCAGCTCTTCCGCGCTCTTCAGCCGTTCTTCCGCCGATTCGCTCACGCAGCCTCCTTGACGATTCTGCCCAGAATCCCGTTGACGAGTCTTCCAGCATCCTCCGACGAGTAGCGCTTGGCGAGCGTGACTGCCTCGTCGATCGCAACCTCAGGCGGCACTTCGCCGCGGTCGAGCTCGACGATCGCCATGCGCAGGATGTTCCGCTCGAGTGCGCCGAGCCGGTCGGCCGTCCACTCGTCGGCGGCCGTGGTGATCCGCGTATCCAGCTGCTCGTGCTGGGCGACGACCGCCTCCGCCAGCTCCCGCGAGAACGGGTCGATCTCGCCCTCGAACAGCGAGGTCAGCTCCTGCCCGGTGACGTCCCACTGGTAGAGCAGGACGAGCGCCGTGCGGCGCGCGGCCCGGCGGCCGGCCATCAGCCGATCTCCGCGATCTCGACGTCCACGCGCTCGACCTCGAGGCCGGTGACCTGCGCCAGGGCCTCGCCCACCCGCTCCTGCACGGCGCGGGCGAGCCCGGGCAGCGGCTCTGCGGGCGTGGCGCCCAGCTCGATGGAGACCGACGCGCGACCGTCGGCGTGCCGGACCTCGACCGCCCGCCGCGGCCTGCGCAGGCGCACGCCGTCGACGCTGCGCGCAGCACCCGCGACGAGCTCGGTGAGAGCGCCCGCTGTCAGCGTGATCGACCCCTCCGGCCCGCGGAAGACGAGCGGCTCGGTCACGAGCCCACGATCGCCGGTAGACGCTCGGCGGCCTCGGTCAGGAACCCGGTCGAGTAGCGGCCGCTCGCGAACTCCTCGCTGCGGAGGATGTCGATCGCCAGCTCACGCGTCGTCGGCACGCCCTCGAGCACGAGCTCGCCGAGCGCGCGCAGCATCCGGTCGATCGCCTGCTCGCGGGTCTCGTCCCAGACGACCAGCTTGCCGAGCAGCGAGTCGTAGTACGGCGGGACGAGGTAGCCGTCCTCGACGTGCGTGTCGAGACGCACCCCAGGGCCGAGCGGCGGCCGCAGGCGCGTCACGAGGCCGGGCGCCGGCGCGAAGTCGTTGCGCGGGTCTTCGGCGTTCAGGCGCACCTCGATCGCGTGTCCCCGCCGCGGCGAGCGGCCGGTGTGCGCAAGCGGCTCGCCGGCCGCGATGCGCAGTTGCTCGCGGACAATGTCGATGCCGGTGACGAGCTCGGTGACCGGGTGCTCGACCTGCAGCCGCGCGTTCAGCTCGATGAAGTAGAAGCTGCGGTCTGGCCCGAGCAGGAACTCGAAGGTGCCGGCGTTGCGGTAGCCGATCGTCCGGCAGGCGCGCTCTGCCGCGGCCTCCATCGCCTCTCGCGTCTCGGCGTCGAGCGCGGGCGAAGGCGACTCCTCGATCAGCTTCTGGTGCCGCCGCTGGATCGAGCACTCGCGCTCGCCGAGCGTGAGCACGCCGCCCAGCGAGTCGCAGAGCACCTGGATCTCGACGTGCCGCGCGGGCGAAACCGCCTTTTCGAGGTAGAGGCTGCCGTCGCCGAAGGCGGCCTCGGCCTCCAGCGCGGCCATCCCGTACGCCGACTCGAGCTCGTCGGGGACGTGCACGAGCCGCATCCCCTTGCCGCCGCCGCCGGCCGATGCCTTCAGCAGGACCGGGTAGCCGACCTCCTCCGCGGCCTCGCGCGCCTGCTCGACCGTGGTCTCCTCCTCGGTGCCCGGCACGAGCGGCACGTCCGCCGCCCGGAGCTCGCGCTTCGCCTCGATCTTGTCGCCCATCCTCGCCATCACGTCCGCAGGCGGTCCGATGAAGACCAGGTCGTTGTCGGCGCACGCCTCGACGAAAGCCGGGTTCTCCGCGAGGAAGCCGTAGCCGGGGTGCACCGCCTCGCAGCCGGTGGTCGTCGCGGCGGCGATCAGCGAGGGGATCTTCAGGTAGCTGTCAGTCGCGGCCGGTGGCCCGACGCGAACGGCACGGTCGGCCATCCGGACGTGCAGGGAGTCCGCGTCGGCCGTCGAGTAGACGGCGACCGCTTCGACGTCGTTCTCGTGCAGCGCGCGGATCACACGGACCGCGATCTCGCCGCGGTTTGCCACCAGGACTCGCTTGAACATCAGAGCGCGTCGAGCGGCGGCGCGCCGACCGGCTCGAGCTCGAACAACAGCTCGCCGA
>Ga0207706_10003831_pt1 | contig 14334 bp, 12 predicted proteins | sample KBSC53metaG_FD_184318 | JGI IMG/M metagenome (GOLD analysis project Ga0207706, IMG submission 184318) | Corn rhizosphere microbial communities from Kellogg Biological Station, Michigan, USA - KBS C5-3 metaG (SPAdes) (version 2) | ecosystem: Host-associated > Plants > Roots > Rhizosphere > Soil ... | reverse complement strand
CGACGACATCCACATGAAGGCCGAGCTCGGCCGCTACCGGATGCGCGGCTTCTCGATGTTCAAGAAGATCCCGCACTGGGACGAGCTGATCTTCCTGCCGGGCACGCTCACGCGCTTCGTGATCGAGGGCTATCGCGAGAAGTGCGTGACGAAGACAGTGCTCGGCGCGCGCTTCGCCAAGAAGCCAATCGAACTTGACATTCCGGTCTACATCACCGGGATGAGCTTTGGGGCCCTCAGCCTCGAGGCCAAGATGGCGCTCGCCAAGGGCGCCAGCATGGCCGGCACGGCAACCTGCTCGGGCGAGGGCGGAATGATCCCGCCCGAGCGGGACCTGTCGACCAAGTGGTACTACCAGATCATCCAGAGCCGGTACGGGTTCAACCCGCACCACCTGATGCTGGCCGACGCGGTCGAGTTCTTCATCGGGCAGGGTTGCAAGGTCGGCCTCGGCGGCCACCTCATGGGCCAGAAGGTGACCGAGCAGGTCGCGGAGATGCGAAGCCTGCCGGCCGGGATCGACCAGCGCAGCCCCGCCCGTCACCCCGACTGGCTCGGCCCCGACGACCTGTCGCTGAAGGTCCAGGAGACCCGCGAGGCCACCAACTACGAGATCCCGATCCAGCTGAAGCTCGGCGCCGCGCGCGTGTATGACGACGTGCGCATGGCCGCCAAGTGCGGGCCGGACATCATCTACCTCGACGGCGCCGAGGGCGGCACCGGCGCCGGCCCGCACGTGGCCGCCGAGGAGACCGGCATCCCGCTGATGGCGGCGATCCCCGAGGCGCGCCGCGCCTTGGAGGACGTGGGCCTGGCCGACGAGATCGACCTCGTCGTGGCCGGCGGCATCCGGAACGGCGGAGACGTCGCAAAGGCCATCGCGCTCGGAGCGGACGCCATCGCGATCGGCCATTCCGCCCTGATGGCGCTCAACTGCAACAAGGAGATCCCGGGCGTCACCGACTACGAGGGCACGATCGGCGTGCCCGCCGGGCAGTGCTACCACTGCCACACCGGCCGCTGCCCGGTCGGCATCACGACGCAGGACCCGGAGCTCCGCAAGCGGCTGCACGTCGAGGAGGCCGCGAACCGCGTCTACAACTTCCTCCACACGCTCACGCTCGAGGTGCAGATGCTCGCGCGCGCGTGCGGGAAGACGAACGTGCACTCGCTCGAGCCTGAGGACCTCGCGGCGCTCACGACCGAGGCCGCCGCGATGGCGCGCGTGCCGCTCGCCGGCACCGACTACATCCCGGGCGTGTCCGAGGAGCGCGCGCTCGAGCGCATCGAGACGCTGCTGGACCGCTACCTGGCGAACCCGGTCGACGAGCTGCCGGTCGTGCCGGAGAAGGCGGGGGCGAGCGGGGAGGAGGCGCGGTGAGCACGCCCGATCAGCGCCCGAGCACACGCGAGCCCGAGAAGATCGTCTCAATCGACTCCGAGTACCTGTCGGGAGAGCGCTTCCCGTACCAGGAGGACATTTCGGCGATCGAGGGCATCGACCTCGAGGCGGCCACCCCCGGCCAGGACATCAACTGGCTCGAGGACATCGAGCTGCTTGAGGAGGAGGGCATGCCGGCGGTGTTCGACCGCTACTCGAACTCCTTCCTGAAGATCTACTTCGACGTGCCGGAGGGCCGTGAGAACGAGATCGCGCGCAAGGTGCTGATGGCCCACCTCCAGTCGGGCAACTCCTACGGCATCCGGCTGAAGGAGCAGCACTGCAAGTTCCCGCAGCCGGAGCTGGGCCCGTGGGTCGAGGACTCGAGGACCGTCGGCGCCGACTGGAAACCGTCGGTGCTCGAAGGCTGGGAGCCGCCGCTCCACTGATGTCGGGCGCCAACTTAAAGGGACAGTCCCTTTAGATATGGGCAGCGAGCGCTCGGTAAAACACCTCGTGATCGGGGCCGGTGTTCACGGCCTCTCCACCGCATGGCACCTCGCCGAGCGTGGCGAGGAGGTGCTGGTGGTCGACAAGACCGCGGTGGCCGCCGGCGCGTCGGGGATCGCCTGCGGCGTCGTGCGCAACAACTACTTCCAGCCGGCCATGTCCGAGCTGATGGCCGCCTGCGTCGAGATCTGGGAGTCCGACCCCGAGACATTCCACTACCACGGCTCCGGCTACATCGCGCTCGGTGACGGCGACCAGGAGGCCGATCTCACCACCGTGGCCGAGCGCCAGGAGCGGATCGGCTACGAGTCCGAGCTGATCCTGGGCGAGGACGAGGTCGCGAAGCACATGCGCGCGATGTTCCCCGACTGGCGAGCGCCCGGCCTGTCTGTATGCCTGCACGAGCATCGCGGTGGGTTCGCGTTCAACAAGGAGTCGATCCAGGGGCTTGCGAGCAAGGCGCTCCGGGCCGGCGCCGAGATCGCCGAGGGCGTGGAGGTGACGGGCTTTGAGCTCGACGACTCGGGCGCGGTGAAGAGCGTGAACACGCGCGAGGGCGACGTGAACGTCGAGCAGGTGATCGTGGCGGTGGGACCCTGGATCGCGCGGATGTGGGGCCTGCTCGGCCTCCCGCGCCGGCTCGACATCCACTCGCCCGACGGCTCCGTCGCCACCGACCAGGAGATGTGGACCTACTGGTACCTCCAGGAGGGCGAGGTCGACGTCGACCCGAGCGTCTTCGTCACGGCGGACGGCAAGCTGCCCCCGGTGCTGCACGTGGACAGCCACGCGCCGCTCCACGCAGACGACGGAGCGCTCATCACCGACGAGCAGTGGGGCGTCTACTTCAAGCAGGACAAGCACGGGATCCAGGGCGGCGCGAGCCCGTTGCCCCAGGGACACGAGTTCCAGGTCGACCCGTATCCGACCGGAAGTGCGGAACCCGGCTTCCCCGACCTCTGGTGCGCCGCGCTCTCCCACTGCATGGAGCGCTTCGAGGGCGCGCGCCCGAAGTACAACGACGTGCGCTCGGGCGGCGTCGGCGCCTTCACCGCCGACAACTTCCCGGTCTTCGACTACATGCGCCCGAACGTCTTCGTCGTCGCCGACTCAAACCACGGCTACAAGATGATCGCCGTGGGCCGCGAGGTGGCGAACGTCGTGCTCGGCGAGCACTCGAGCCTGCTGCACCCCTTCCGCTACGAGCGCTTCGCGACGGGCGACCTCCACCCGGTCTCGCACAGCCCTTACCCCTGGAGCTGAACGACCGCTCGACACAGCTTGCGCGCTAGGCGAGACTGGTCGTTGAGGAATTCAGTGGTCCAGTTCGCGATTCTCGGCCCGCTCGAGCTGCGCGACGGCGATGGCGCCGTCGCCCTCGGTGGTGTGCGAGAGCGCTCGCTGCTCGCGATCCTCCTCCTGAACGCGAACGAGCTGGTCTCCACGGATCGGATCGTGGACGAGCTGTGGGGCGATCGGCCGCCGAAGGCGGCGGTCAAGACGGTCCAGGTCTACGTGTCGCGCCTCCGAAAGATGCTGGGCGCTGACGCGATCGTCACTCGCCCGCCGGGCTATCTGCTGCACGTCGACGACGAGCAGTTCGACCTTCGGCGCTTCGAGCGATTGGCCGCGGAGGGACGAGGGGCGTTGAGCTCAGGCGACGTTGCGACGGCGCGCGCAATGCTGCGCGACGCACTGGCGCTCTGGCGCGGCGCGCCCCTGGCCGACTTCGTCTACGAGCCGTTCGCGCAGGCGGAGGCGGCGCGGCTGAAGGAGCTCCGCGTCGCGACGATCGAGGACCGGATCGAGGCCGACCTTCGGGCCGGGCAGGCGGCAGAGCTGGTGCCCGAGCTGCAGGCGCTCTCGGCGCGTGAGCCGCTGCGCGAGCGCCTGCGCGGTCAGTTGATGCTCGCGCTGTACCGCTCGGGACGTCAGGCGGACGCGCTGGACGTCTACCGAGATGCGCGCACGACCCTGGTGGAGGAGCTCGGGCTCGAGCCCGGCCGAGAGCTGGGGAAGCTCGAACGCGCAATCCTGACTCACGACCCGGCGCTCGAGCGACCCGGCGAGCCGGAGGCCCCTCGCGCGCCTGGTGTCTTCGTAGGCCGTGGCACGGAGCTGCGGACTGTGCTCCGTGCGCTAGCGGACGCCCGTGACGGGCGCGGCGGTGTGCTCCTCCTGTCGGGCGAACCGGGAATCGGAAAGACCCGGCTGGCGGACGAGGTGGCGGCACATGCGCGCGACCAAGGGATGAACGCGGTACGGGGCCGGTGCTGGGAGGACGGCGGTGCCCCCGCGTACTGGCCGTGGGTGCAGCTGCTCCGTGCGTGCATGCGGAGCCTCGACGCGGCGCAGCTGCGACGGTGCGTGGGCTCTGGCGGGCCTGAGCTGGCCGAGCTGCTGCCGGAGCTGCGGGAGCTGCTCGGCGACATACCGCGTCCTGTGGTCCGCGATCCCGAAGCGCTGCGCTTCCGGTTGTTCGACGCCGTCGTGTCGTTCCTCGGCGAGCTTGCCGCAACGGAGCGACCGCTCCTTGTCGTCCTCGACGATCTACATGCGGCTGACGAGCCGTCGCTCCTGCTGCTCCGGTTCCTGGCGGGAGCGACCGGCGACAGCCGCGTTCTCGTGCTCGGCGCCCACCGTGATACCGAACCGGGACTCGACGACGCGCGCGAGCGCCTGCTCGGCGACCTACAGCGCGAGCGCCGGGTGACGCGGATCCCGCTCGGCGGACTGCGGCGAGACGACGTCGAGGCATACGTGCGACTTAGTACCGACGGAGGCGCGTCACCGCACGTCGTCGACGCTCTCCTCAGTCACACGGCAGGAAACCCGCTGTTCATCGTCGAGACCGTTCGCCTCCTTGCGGCGGAGAACCAGCTCGAGAGCACGGACATCGGGGGCATCGTGCCGACCGGCGTGCGCGATGCGGTGCACCGCCGGCTGGCGCCGCTGCCCGACCCCGCGCGACGGGCGCTCACCGTGGCCTCCGTGCTAGGCCGGGAGTTCGATCCCGAGACGCTCGAGCGACTCGCTGGTGACGTCGCCGCCGAAGGGGTCGACGTCGCGATTGGGGCGCGTCTCGTGGCTGCGGCCCCGGGCGCCCCGGGCTTGTTGGTCTTCTCCCACGCGCTCGTGCGGGATGTGCTCTACGAGGCGATCCCGTTGCGAAGGCGGCGAGACCTGCACCGGGAGGCCGCCGAAGCGCTGGAACGTCGTCACGCCGCGGATCTCGGGCGCCACCTCGCACAGATCGCCCACCACTTCTATGAGGCGGCAGAGGACGACCGAGCTCGTCTCTATGCGACGCAGGCTGCCGAGTTGGCCGCGTCTCGGCTCGCCTACGAGGAAGCAGCGCGGCTCTACCGGCTGGCGCTGAAGCTGGCAGAGCGCAGCGACGATGCCGACGACGCCGAGCTCTGTGATCTCGTGCTCGCTCTCGGCGACGCCCTGGCTCGGGCCGGTGACGATGCCGGGGCCAAGGACACGTTCCTGCGCGCCGCGGAGGTGGCTCGCCGCGGCGGGTTCGCCGAGCGGCTGGGTCGTGCGGCCTTGGGATACGGCGGCCGCTGGGTGTGGACGAAGGGCAGAGGCGACCCCCACCTGCTGCCGTTGCTGGAGGAGGCAGTCAAGACCGTCCCGTCTGAGGACAGCGCGCTGCGGGCTCGCCTGCTTGCGCGCCTCGCCGGCGGCCCGCTGGCGCTCCAGGGCGACGCCAGCATGGCCCGCCGGCGCGCGTTGTCCGCCGAGGCCGTGCAGATCGCTCGCCGGGTCGGGGACGCAGCCGTGCTCTCTTGGACCCTCGACGGCCGAAAGGTTGCGATCTGGGCGCCCGACACCCTCGAGGAGCAGTGGGAGATCATGGACGAGATGCAGGAGCTCGCCGAGCGGGCGGGTGATCCCGAGCAGATCGTGGACGCACGCATCTGCCGGCTCATCAAGCTGGTGGAGCGGTCGGAGCTCGATCGGTTCGAGGCGGAGTACGTCGCCGCGGCGCGGGTGGCCGACGAACTCGGCCAGCCGGGGCAGCGCTGGCTGGTGGCGGTTCACCAGCCGATGTACGCGCTCCTGACCGGACGGCTGGCCGACGCCCAGCAACTCACAGAGCACGCCTTCGAGCTTGGCCGGAACTCGGCACCGTGGAACGCCCGGATGGCACGGCTGCGGCAACGCGTCGTGTTGTGCGGCCTCGAGGGTCGCCTGGAAGACGTCGAGGAGGAGCTGCGCGCTGCGGCGACGGAGGAGGTGCTCTACCCGTCAGTAACGGCGGCGCTGGCAAGCCTCTACGCAGACATCGGCGACCGGGGTCGCTGCCGTGAAGCGTTCGAATCGCTTGCCGGTCAGGCCTTCGCGGGGATCGCGTTCGACGACGTCTGGACTTACACGATGGGCACCTTGGCACACGCGTGCCACTTCCTCGAGGACCGGGAGCGCGCGGCGGTTCTGTACGAGCGCCTCGAGCCGTGGGCGCACCGCAATCTCGTTGCGCCCATCGAGGCATCCTTGGGGTCCGCGGCGTGGCCGCTCGGGCGGCTCGCGGCGACGCTGGGCGAAGTCGAAGTGGCCGCAGGGTGGTTCGAGCGAGCGGCCGCGGCGAACGAGCGAGCGGGTGCCTTGCCCTGGGCAGCGCATGCCCGCCTCGACCACGCGCGCCTGCTGGTGAGTACGGGTGACCACGCCGCCGCGGAGCCGCTTCTGGAGGCGGCCTCGGACGCCTATTGCGAGCTCGGCATGAACGCCTGGGTCGCACGCTGCGACGTCGCGACCGCGACCGCGTAAGTCGTTTACCCGGCGTTTGCCGCATGGCCGAATCCTCAGGCCATGCCGAGATCAGACGAGACGTTCATCGTCCGCGTCCGAGTGCGAGAGGACGACGCGGTGGTCGAGCAGCCGCGCCTCTCCCGACGGCGCCGGGTCCGGCACGTCTCGGAGGTCGGCGCGCAGATCGCGCGCTGGCTCGCCCCACCACCGACCCGGCCCGACGATCAGTCGGGCCCGCCTGCGAAGGAGGAGCTCACATGAAGTGGACCTGGACAGCGCTCGCGCTCGGGCTCGCGGCGATTGCCGCCGGCACCGGCTGCGGCGGCGACGACTCCGACGACGGGTCGGTCGCCCAGGCGGCCGAGGAGCAGGCAACCGTCCTCAGGATCAGCGACACCTCGACGCCCGGCGACTGGTCGTTCGACACAAAGAAGCTCACGGCCAAGGCGGGCAAGGTCACGATCGAGCTCCACAACGACAGCGGGCTCGGACACAACGTCCGCGTGCATACGGGGAAGTGCTGCTTCAAGCCGGGCTACAAGGACGTCGGGGGCACCGCGGTGATCGGCGCGACGAGCTCCGACAAGCGGGACACGATCAGAGCAACGCTCGACCTCAAGCCCGGCACCTACACGTTCCTGTGCTCGATCCCGGGTCACTTCCAGGCCGGCCAGCGCGGAACGCTGGTCGTGAGCTAGGCGAACGAAGGAGACGAGATGCGACTCTTCCTGCTCACCGTTTCGGCGGCGACCGTCGCGGCGCTGCTGCCCACCGTCGCAAGTGCCGACCGCGTCTACCACTCGGAGCACCTGCGCTTCACCCCCGTAAGCGGCGCCCCGCTCCGCTCCGGGTTCGTCGAGAACATCAAGGCCGAGGGGCCGAGGGTCTACGCGCACGAGATCTTCCACCTGAATGGCGCCCGGGCGAAGACGACCTACATCGTCACGAGAAATTTCTTCTTCCTGGACCCGGAGTGCGCCGGGCAGCTCGTCTTCCTCTCCGACGTCGCCACCCTGAGGACGAACGCGAGCGGCAACGCGCGCGGAGACGTCTTCGTGAGGCCCTCGGAGGTCGCGGGCTTCGAGGGTGTGCACGGCGTGAAGTGGACCGTCCGAGACAGCTCGGGAGCGCTCACATACCAGACTCGCTGCACCGCCGTGACACTCGACTGAGCTCCCTGGTCGGGGGTAGGCTCGCCACACCCGAGCCTTAGGAGCGCCGCCCGTGCACGCAGTCGTAGTGAACGTGAACATTCAGGACTACGACGTCGCCCACGAGGGCCTCGTCACACAGGTGGTGCCGGCCGTCTCACAGGCACCGGGTTTTGTCGCCGGCCACTGGACCCGCTCCGAGGCCGGCGACCGGGGCCTGGGGCTGATCGTGTTCGAGTCGGAAGATGCCGCCCGCGCAGTTGCCGACATGATCCAGTCGCAGGGCCCGGACGAGGGCGTCACGCTCGAGGGCGTCGAGGTGCGCGAGGTCGTCGCGAGCGCCTGACTCACGGCAGGATCTGCCTCAGCGGCCTCAGCTTGGGCTTCTTCGAGGCGTGGCGAATCTTGGTGGTGATGGCCCGGAAGAGATCCAGCGGCGCTGCCCGGTCGATCTTCATCGCAATCAGGCGGGCGTTCGCCACGCGCGCCGGCCACTTGCCGCCGCCGTACTGCAGACAGCGGAGGCTGATCGTGTTCAGGGCATTCGGGAACGTGTGCAACAGCTCCGCGCCGACCGTGTCGAAAGCGGAGAGCGCGTTCGCGCCCGCGATCAGGTTCGCCCGCCCCAGATCGCTCTCGGCGCCGGCCTTGACGATGCAGCCGAAGGCGGTCGACGCGAGCCTGCGCTCGTTGTGGAGCATGTTGCAGTAGATGACGTCGGTGCCGGGCGCGCACGAGAACGAGGGCACGGTGAGCGACCCCTCGGCCTTGGCGAAGATCGCGTAGGAGCCGGCGGGGACCTGGAGCGTGGCGACAGTCTTCACTTGGCCCGGATCGGGCAGCGCCACCGGCCCGGCAACGGACCGGCCGTAGGTAAGCGCCACGCCGGCGGGTCCCGGTGGGCCGGCCGCGCCGGGGTGGCCGTTCAGCCCGGGCACGCCCTGCTGGTTCCAGTCGAGCGCGGTCTGCCCGCCGCGGCATTCCCCGCTCGCGTCCGTATCGATGACGTGCAGCGTGCCGTCCAAGTTGTCGTAGCAGCCGTGGATCACCCCCTGCGCGTCGGGAATCGAGCTGTACGCCACTCCGCCAACGGCGCCGAGTGCGACCCCCAGCGCCAGATAGGCGACGACGTTTCGCCGCGCGTGCGATCCCAGCCTGTGCACCATGGAAGGCCTCCTGTCGCGAACATGCCGATGCTCCTGCGCCGTGGGGGCCGCGTCAACGCGCGTCACGTGGAAGCACAAGTTCCGTGGGAGTAGGCTCGGCGCACCCGACGCGCAAGGAGCGATCGTGCACGCAGTCGTCACGAGAGTCACCGTCAACGACGAGGACGCCGGCCGGAAGATGCTGGCCGAAGAGGTGGTTCCGCGGGCCTCGGCTGCGCCGGGCTTCGTCGCCGGCTATTGGACCCGCTCGTCCAGCGACAACAAGGGCATTTCGATGGTCGTGTTCGACACCGAGGACCAGGCGAACGCAGCCGCGGCGATGATCCAGCAGGGCCCGCCCAATCCCGATGCCGTCACGCTCGAGGGCGTCGAGGTGCGCGAGGTGATCGAGAGCGCGTAGGGAAGGCACAGGAGCGCACCGTGCACGCAGTCGTTGTGAAGCTGACCATCGACGACGTGGATCGCGACGACCAGTTGCTCGAGCAACAGGTGGTGCCGACCGCGTCGGGGGCAGCCGGCTTCGTCGCCGGCTACTGGACCCGTTCCGGCGACAGCGGCCTGTCCATGGTCGTCTACGAGTCCGAGGAGGCCGCGCGAGCGGTCGCCGAGCAGATCCAGTCGATGGGCCTCCCAGACGACGCCGTCAGGGTCGAGGGCGTCGAGGTGCGCGAGGTGGTCGCGAGCGCCTAGGCGCGACCCCGTAGGCTCTGCACATGCCGCAGACGGTTCATCGCCAGTGCACGCTGTGCGAGGCGCACTGCGGCATCGACGTGGAGGTCGACGGCGACCGCGTGCTGCGGATCACCGGCGACCCTGAGGACCCGATCTCGCGCGGCTACATCTGCCCGAAGGCGGCGGCGCTCGCGGACCTGTACGAGGATCCGGACCGGCTCCGGCGGCCGGTGCGCCGGGTCGGCTCCGAGTGGGAGGAGATCGGCTGGGACGAGGCGCTCGACATGGCCGCAGACGGGTTGCGCGCGGTCCAGCGGCGCCACGGCAACGACGCGGTCGCCACCTATTTCGGCAACCCGAGCGCGCACACGATGGCCGTGCTGTCCGGCCTGCCGCTGCGCCACGTGCTCGACACGCGCAACCACTACTCGGCGACGTCGGTCGACCAGCTGCCGCAGCACCTGACCTCGGCCGAGATGTTCGGGAACCTCGCGCTGTTCCCGATCCCGGACATCGACCGCACCGACCACATGCTCGTGCTCGGCGCGAACCCGTCGGTGTCGAACGGCTCGCTCATGACCGCGCCCGGCGCGCGCCACCGGCTGCGCGCGATCGTCGCCCGCGGCGGCACGGTCGTGGTCGTGGACCCGCGCCGCACCGAGACCGTGGCGCACGCCTCCGAGCACGTCGCGATCGCCCCCGGCGGCGATCCCTACCTGCTGCTCGGGATGCTGCACGTGCTGTTCGCGGAGGACCGAACCCGGCTCGGGCACCTCGAGGGCCACGCCGACGGGCTCGCCACGGTCGAGGCGCTAGCCGCGGACTGGCCGGTCGCGCGCGCCGCGCCGATCGCGGGAGTCGACGAGGCGACCGTAGAGCGGCTCGCGCGCGAGTTCGCGGACGCCGAGCGGGCGGTCGCGTACGGCCGCGTCGGCGTGTGCCAGCAGCGGACCGGCTCGCTCACCCACTGGCTCATCAACGTGCTCAACGCCGTGACCGGCAACCTCGACGTGCCCGGCGGCGCGATGTTCCCCAACCCGGCCTTCGACGTCGGCGCGGTGCTGAAGCGCGCCCGGCTGCTCGGCTTCGGCGACCACGGCCGCCACACGCAGCGCGTCACCGGGCTGCCGGAGATGAACGGCGAGCTGCCGGTCGCCGGCCTGGCGGACGAGATCACGACGCCGGGGGAGGGCCAGGTCCGCGGCATGCTGATCTTCGCCGGCAACCCGGTGCTCTCGACGCCGGGCGGCGCGCGCCTGGAGGAGGCGCTCGCGACGCTCGAATGGTGCGTGGCCGTCGACATGTACGTCACCGAGACGACGCGCCACGCGAACGTGATCCTGCCGCCGGTCTCGACGCTCGAGCGCTCCGACATCGACGTCGTCATGCCGATCGTGTCCGTGCGCAACCACATCCGCTACAGCCCGGCCGCGGTGCCGAAGCCGAAGGACGGGCGCGAGGACTGGCAGATCCTGACGGCGCTGACGAGCCGGCTCGGCCGCAGGGTCGGGCGCCGCGCCGAGGCCGCGGTCGCGGGCCTTCCCTCGGTGTTCACGACACCCGAGCGGCTCATCGACCTCGGCATCGCGCTCGGGCCGCACGGCATCCTGCGGCGCGGCCCGCGGGGGGGCCTGACGGTCGCGAAGATAAAGCGCGCCAAGCACGGAATCGACCTCGGACCGCTCGAGCCGCGGCTGCCGGGCGCGCTCGACACGGCGGACAAGCGCGTGCAGCTCGCGCCGCCGGCGCTCGCCCGTGAGGCCGCGAAGCTCGCTGAGCACGCGCGCGAGCGGGAGGACGCGCTCTCCAACGGCTACGACCTCACGCTCATCGGCCGCCGGCAGCTGCGGAGCAACAACTCGTGGATGCACAACAGCGCGCGGTTGATGAAGGGCGCCGACCGCTGCACCGCGCTGCTCCATCCCGACGACGCTGGTGCGCGAGGGCTCGGCGACGGCGCCCAGGTGCGCGTGGTCTCGAGCGTCGGCGCGATCGAGCTGCCGCTCGAGGTCAGTGACGAGATCCGCCCCGGGGTGGTCTCCGTCCCGCACGGCTTCGGGCACGTTCGCCCCGGCGTCGGCTGGCGACTGGCTGCGGAGAAGCCCGGCGCGAGCGTCAACGACATCACCGACCCTTCGCTCGTCGACGCCCTCACCGGCAACGCCGCATTCAACGCGGTGCCGGTCAGGGTCGAGGCGGCCTGAGCGCCACCACTAGCATCGCGCCTGATGCCGCTCGTCGCGCCCTGGAACCGCAAGAAGCGCCGCAAGCGCGAGCGCCTCGGTCACGAGCAGCCGGGCGCGGTCCTGGGCGGGCCGCCGATCACGGTCACCTGCAGGTGCGGCGAGAAGCGCGAGCTGAAGTACGGCGAGGACTGGATCTGCGAGAGCTGCGGGCGGCGCTGGGACACGAACCAGATCCCCGAGGAGCAGTACCGGGCGATCCGCAACACCCAGCTCCGCTTCCGCGTGCTGCCGGTGACCTACGGGCTCGTGGTGCTCGCGCTCGCGATCTTCTTCACCCTGACCGGGAACATCTTCTCGGTCTTCATCCTGCTGCCGCTCACGGTGATGTTCTGGTTCTACTTCCTGCGCCCCTTCCACCGCAGGCGCTACCGCAGGGCGATTGCGGAGCTCCCGAAGTGGGAGCTCCGCCCCGGGTAGGCCGCGGCGGCTAGACCGCCGGCGTGGCGACCGGCGCCGCCGACGCGGTGTCCGCCGGCATGGTCGGCGTCTCCTCGCGGAAGTGGACCGGCTCGCGATCCTCCACGACTCTCCGGTAGATGAACAGCAGCAGACCCACCGCGAGCACGCCGAGGCCGATCCAGGTCTTGTCCAAGCCGTAGCCGTACTTGTCCGCCCAGATGAAGCCGCCGCCGATGACGAACAGCAGGTTGATCGCGGCCAGCAGTGCCGCGATCGGCATCCAGGCGGCCGCGAGCTTGATCGGCCGCGGCCAGTTCGGCCGGTCGCGCCGCAACAGCAGGAAGCCGCTGAGCGCGAACACGTGCGCCATCAGGTAGCCGATGTTGCCCGCCGCGAGGATGTCAATCGGGTAGCCGAAGTACGAGATCAGGAACAGGTTGAGGATGACGTCCATGGTCATGGCGATCCCCGGCACGCTGTGGCGGTTCAAGCGGCCCAGCCATTTCGTGGTCATGCCGTCCTGGGCTATGCCGTACAGCGCCCGCGAGCCGTCCATCGTCGCGGTATTCATCGACAGGAGCAGTCCTGCGATCAGGCATACGACGAGGGCGTTCGCGAGCGCGTTGCCCACCAGGACGTCGAAGGCCTGTGTATAGAACGCGATTCCTGTCGCATCGTCGGCGATGGCTGCTGTGCCAAGCGTGCCGCCGACGCCCAGCGGCAGAAGCGCATAAACCACCACAGAGAACGCCGCCGAGGCACGGAGCGCCCTCGGGGTATCCCACTCCGGGTTGTGGTATTCCGGCGCGAACGCCGCCACGGTCTCGAAGCCGTAGGCCGACCACCCCATGAAGTAGAGCCAGACGATCGCGAGCCCGAAGCCGCCGTTTGTGCCGATCTCCCAGGTCATGTTGTCGCTCGACCAGTCGCCGGTGATGTATGGGAGGAACATCAACACGGCTGCGGGGATGATCAGGAGGCCGCCGGTGAGGTAGGCGAGCCATACGGCCGGTCGCACGCCGTAGATGTTGAAGAGCCAGACGGCGATGATGCAGCCGATGCCGATCCAGACCGGCAGGCTCCATTGGAAGTTGCCGACGTCCTGCGTGAAGGTCGTGTTCTCGAACCACTCGGCCTGGATCAGCGTGCCGATCACGTAGCCGTTGATGGCGAGCACGCTCGACCACGCGAACCAGTAGCCGAAGGTCGCGACCGGCCCGACGAACGACAGGTACTTGCGCCAGGCCTCGTGCGCGTACAGCGAGATGCCGCCGGCCTTCTGGGGGAACATCGTTGCCATCTCGGCATAGACGTTGTTCTGGAAAGCGCCCAGCACGACCGAGATCGTCCATAGGACGAACGCGCCGGTCGTGCCCAGCACGCCGATCGAGAACCCCAACGCCGCGATCAGGAAGCCCGGATTCGCTAGTGCGACGACGAAGCCGTCCCACCACGTCATCGCCTTGAGGAGTTGCCTCTCCTCTACCTCGGCATGCGCCATTGACCCGTCCTCTCCTCCGTTGTGCACAGGGCAGCGCTCGTACCAATTGGTACACCGCCCTTGTACCATGCGCCACGGACGGTCGTCAACATGACGAGACTCCTGGACCGCCACCAAGGCCGCACGAAGCGGGGTGCAGAAGGCACCCGCCGGCGGCCGGTGGTGCTCGGGACGCTGTCCGTACGGGTCGATCCCAGTGCGGAGAGGATGGCGATAGACAGCGCGATCGAGGCCAGCGTGCCGCTCGTGATCGCGAACATCCTGCGGCTGCGGCCCATGCCCACGACGCTCGCCCTGGTCGGCCCCGAGGGCCTGAACCTGCCGCATGAGGAGGATCTCGACGCGGTTCGCGAGACCGCCGCTCGAGCCGCGGCGCTCGGAGTCGAGACCGAGCTGCTGCGCGTGACCACGCGGCATCCGATCAACGCGCTGCTCGAGGTGGTGCGGGAGCGGAACGCCGGACTGCTCGTGTTCGGCCCCGATCTCCGCCTCACCGGCCGCCTGCGCTTCCGGTTCGCCGCGCGGCGCCTCCGGCGCGAGGCGGGCT
>Ga0207706_10003830_pt1 | contig 14336 bp, 13 predicted proteins | sample KBSC53metaG_FD_184318 | JGI IMG/M metagenome (GOLD analysis project Ga0207706, IMG submission 184318) | Corn rhizosphere microbial communities from Kellogg Biological Station, Michigan, USA - KBS C5-3 metaG (SPAdes) (version 2) | ecosystem: Host-associated > Plants > Roots > Rhizosphere > Soil ... | reverse complement strand
CTTCGTGCTCGGGTTGGCGGACCGCAGCGAAACCAAGCGTTGTCCGACATTCCTGTGGACAGCTTGCCGGGGGTGCACAATGCCTGGCATGGCTGGGTACGACTGGATCACGTTCACCAGTGACTACGGGCTGGAGGACCACTTCGTGGGGGTGTGCCACGGGGTGATTGCCCGGGTGGCCCCGGGGGCGCGGGTGCTGGACGTGAGCCATGCCGTGGGGGCGCAGGACGTGCGGCAGGGCGCCCGGGTGCTGGCCGAGGCGGTGCCGTACCTGCCCCGGGCGGTGCATCTGGCGGTGGTCGACCCGGAGGTGGGGACCGGGCGGGGGATGGTGGCGGTCGAGGCCGCGGGGCAGGTGCTGGTCGGGCCGGACAACGGGCTGCTGGTGTGGGCGGCCGAGGCACTGGGCGGGGTCGGGCGGGTGGTCGCGCTCGAGAACCCGGCCTACCGGTTGACGACGGTGTCGCGGACCTTCCATGGGCGGGACGTGTTCGCCCCGGCGGCCGCCCATGTGGCCGCGGGGGTTGACCCCGGAGAGCTGGGGCCGGAGGTGGACCCGGCCCGGCTGGTGCGGCTGGAGCGGCCAGCGGCCCGGGTCGACGGGGAACGGGTCCTGGCCAGCGTGGTCGCCGTCGACCACTTCGGCAACCTCGCCCTCGATCTGCGCCCTGAGGACCTGGAGAGGGCCGGAGTGGCCGCCGGCGACGCGGTGGAGGTGCGGGCCGGGGGCCGGGCCCACCGGGTGGTGGTGGCCGAGACGTTCGCCTCGGTGGCGGCCGGTGAGCTGGTCCTGCACGAGGACTCGTTCGGGTCGCTGGCGCTGGCCGTCAACCAGGGCCGGGCCGCCGGGCGGCTCGGGGCCGTGGTCGGTGACCCGGTGGAGATCGCCTTGAAACCGGGCGGGGCCTGATGGGCCGCCGTGTGCTGGTCACCGGGGCGGCCCGCTCGACCGGGCGGCGGCTGGTCGCCGCCCTGGCCGAGGAGCCGGAGGTCGAGCAGGTGGTGGCCGTCGACGAGCTGGAGCCGGAGGAGCCGTTCCCGGCCAAGGTCGAGCACCTGGCCGTCGACCTGCGCAGCCCAGCACTGGTCAGGACGGTCCAGTCGGCCGGGATCGACACCTGCGTGCACCTGGGAGTCACGGCCGAGCCGCGGGCCGCCGGCGGCCGGGCCAGCATGAAGGAGCGCAACGTGCTCGGCACCATGCAGCTCATGGCCGCCGCCTACCATTCACCCGACCTGCGCCGGCTCGTGCTCAAGTCGACAACGGCGGTGTACGGGGCCGCGGCCGGCGACCCGGCGGTGTGGACCGAGAGCATGTCGCACGAGACCCCCCGGCACGGCTTCGGCAAGGACGCCATCGAGGTCGAGGACTATGTCCGCTCCTTCGACCGGCGCCGGCCCGACGTCGCCGTGACCGTGCTGCGGCTCGCCAACCAGGTCGGGCCAATGGTCGACAACCCGCTGACCCGTTACTTCGAGCTGCCGGTGTGCCCGACGGTGCTCGGCTTCGACCCGCGGCTCCAGTTCCTGCACGAGGAGGACACCGCCGAGGTCCTGCTGCGGGCCACGCTCGGCCCGGCGGAGCGGGGCACCTTCAACATCGCCGGGGATGGGGTGATGCTGCTCAGCCAGGCCATCCGCATCGCCGGCAAGCCGCCCCTGCCAATCCCCGAGCCGCTGGTCGGGCGGGTCGCCGAGCTGGTCGGGAGGACGGTCGACTTCTCCCCTGAACAGGTCCGGTTCCTCCAGTACGGTCGGGTGGCCGACACCTCGGCGGCGGCCGAGCAGCTGGGGTTCATCCCCAAGTGGACCTCCCTGCGCGCCTTCGAGGACTTCGCCGCCACCCGGTTGCGCAAGCTGGTCACCCAGGAGCAGGTGCTCCGGCTCCAGCACGAGGCGCTGGACCTGCTGCGCCGCGCCGTCAGCTGGGTCGGCCGATGACCCCGGCCCAGAAGCGCTGCAGGGCGCGAACCAGGAAGGGCGAGCGCTGCCGCAACCCGGCGGGTCCGGACGGGCTCTGCGCCCTGCACCGCCGCCAGCTCCAGGCCGAGGAGGAGCCTAGCCCGACGGCGGAGGGCGGCGCTTCCGCTGTCCACACCCCCGAACCCGACCCGGACCTGCTCGCGCCGTTCCTCAAGTGGGCCGAGGAGGCGCTGGAGTTCCTTGGGCGCCGGCTGCTCGGCGAGTACGAGGTCGACGAGTTCGGCCACGACCCCGACCTGGTCGAGCACGTCCTGGCCCCGCTGCTGCGCCCCCTGTACCGGCACTGGTGGCGGGTCGAGACCCGCGGCCTCGAGCACGTCCCGGCCAGCGGGCCCGCCCTGGTCGTGGGCAACCACGCCGGCACCCTGCCCTTCGACGCCCTGATGGTCGCCCTGGCCCTGCTGGACGAGCACCCGGCGCACCGGTCCCTGCGCATGCTCGCCGCCGACCTGGCCTTCGGCCTGCCGGTGGTCGCCCCCCTGGCCCGCAAGTCGGGCAACACCCTGGCCTGCGCCGAGGACGCCACCCGGCTGCTGGAGTCCGGTGCGCTGGTCGGCGTCTGGCCCGAGGGCTACAAGGGCCTCGGCAAGCCCTACCGGGAGCGCTACCAGCTCCAGCGCTTCGGCCGGGGCGGGTTCGTCGAGGTGGCCGTGCGCACCGGCTCACCGATCGTGCCCGTGGCCGTGGTGGGCAGCGAGGAGATCTACCCGATGGTGGCCAACCTGCGCCGCCTGGCCCGCCTCCTCGGGTTCCCCTACTTCCCCGTGACCCCGACGTTCCCGGCCCTCGGCCCACTAGGGGCGATCCCTCTGCCATCGAAATGGCTGATCGAGTTCTGTCCTCCCATCGAGACGGCCCATCTCGGGCCGGACGCGGTGCTGGACCCGATGGTGCTGTTCGACCTGACCGACCAGGTCCGCGACACCATCCAGCAGACGGTCCACAGGAACCTGCTCCTGCGCCGCGGCGTCTTTGGCTGATCAGCGGTAGCTCGCCGACCCCTCCGCTGACCGCTAGGTCGGCGGCACCGGGGCGGTGGTGGTCGTCGGCCCTCCGGTGGTCGGCGGGGCGGTTGTGCTCGGCACCGTGGTCGTGGTCGGCCGCGGCGCGGCGGTGGTCGGCGGGGCGGTGGTCGCCGGCCGGGTCGTTGGCGGGGCGGTGACCGCCGAGGTCCGAGGGACTGTCGGGGAGACCACGCCGGCATCGGAGCCCACGGTCGAGCTGGTGGTGGTCGACTCCCGCACCGTGGTGAGCGGGGTCCCGATACTGCTCCCGGCCCCGGCGGCCGCCCCACTCGTGGTCGAGACCGGACAGGGTCGGCCGTCGCATCCCGGCGATGCCCCCTGCCCGCCGAACGCCTGAACCGCCAGGACGACGACAATCCCAGCCGTGGCCACCCCGGTCGCCACCCACGGCCGCCTGGCCAGCCACCCCCCGACGCCGGTCCCGCCCTTCGCCGCGCCAGCTCCGGCCGCCCGCGATCCCGCCGAGGCCGGGTTGCGCGAGTCCGGGTCCCCTGGTGCGAGACCCCCGGAGGCCGGGGCAACCGAAAGCTCAGGGTCCGAGAGCTGGGCCCAGAACTCCGCCTCGGAGAGCTCAGCACCCGAGAGCAGAGGCCCCGAGAGCGGGGCGTTCGGGAGCGGGGCGTTCGGGAGCGGGGCGTTCGGGAGCTCGGCATGCGAGGACTCGGGCTTCGGAAGCTCGGACCCAAGCAGGCGGTGTTCGCGGCTGTCCACAGCCGGCCGGCCCAGCAGCTCGCCCTCGGCGGCCAACGCCGAGCCCGCGACGAACTCGGCGCCGGCGACCAGTTCCGCGCGGAGCTGCTCGACGAACTCCGCGGGAGGGGGGGACACGTACTCGGGGATGGAACGGTGTAGCGACCCGGCGGCTGCCAAAGCGTCGGCCAGGGCTGGGTCGCTGCCGGTCAGGTCGACCTCCCATCGACCCAGCCGGCGCTCGAACTCCTCGGCCGAGGGGGCGGGGCGGGTCTCGGGCGGTGCGGGGCCGGTGCGGGGCCCGCCGGTCAGCTCGTGGACGGCCAGGCAGGCGGTGAGCTGGAGCTCCAGCACCGCGCGCCGGCTGTACCCGGAGAGGTGGGCGGTGTGGTCGAGCGAGTGGCCGAGCAGCAGGCGAAGCACGACCACCTCCCGCTCCGGCTCCTTCAGCCGCGCCACCGCCGCCACGACGTCCCTGGGGGCTTCCGGAGGCGCACCGGCCGCCGGCCCGGGGGTGTGGACAGAGGCCGGCGCCGCCTCCTGCCTTCGACTACTCTCCCCCTCCGGGGGGGCAGACGCCGGCAGGGCGGGGTGAGGCACGCCCGACGACCCCGACCCACCCGGCTCCGATCCCGCGGGGCTGCCGGACCCACCCGGCCCCGATCCTGCGGGGCTGGCCGACCCACCCTCCTCGGAGTGCCCTTGGCGCTGGGCGAGGGCGTCGCGGGTCATGGCGGTCAGCCAGGCGGCGGCTTCGCCTTCGGGGCTGGTGGTGGCTGGGAGCCAGCCGATGGCGGCGTGGAAGACCTGGGCGGTCAGCTCGGCCGTCTCGGTTGGGTTGCCGGTCCAGGCGAGGAGGTAGCGGTAGACGCCCTCGACCTGGGTGTCGTAGACGAGGGCGAAGGCCGCCCGGTCGCCGGCGGCGGCGCGTTCGAGCAGGGGGCGCTGGCCCGCGAGCTCGGCGGGCACGTCGCCGTGCCGGCAGGGACAGGCGGGCGTCTGGGCGTCCGGGGGACGCTGGGGTCTGAGGGCCAAGGGGGGTGGGGGGCTTTCAGCGGCCGAGCAGGAGCTGCACCGCGGCCGCGAGCACGATCACGACGAGCAGGGCGGCCACGACGACGGCGGTCCCAGTTCGCATGCGGCTCGGGATTCTACCCGTTCCGGGAGGTGGCGCGAGCGGGGGCTCTCGTCGCCCCCTTGGCCAGGTGGGTCCTGGCGATGCCGAGGTTCTCGCGCAGGACCTCGAGCAGGGCCTTGCGGTCGTCGGCCCAGGTGCGCACGTCGAGCTCGAGGGTGACGGCGCCGCCGAAGCCGCCGGACCCGACCTCCTCGAGGAAGTCGCCGATTGGCAGGACGCCCCGTTCCAGCAGCCCATGGGTGTCGCGGCCGCGACCGTCGTTGTTGGAGACGTGCAGGTGCACGACCCGGTCGGACAGCTCGTCCCAGGCGGCCAGCAGGTCGCCCCCGGCCACGGCCAGGTGGCTGGTGTCCAGGACCAGCGACGGCCAGCGGCCCAGCTCGGAGGGGGCGGTCCCGCTGAAGAAGCGGAGGCTGCGGCCGTTCACGTTGATCGGGAACATGTTCTCGACCGCGATCGTCACCCCGGTCTCCTCGCGGATCCGGGGGATGGCCTCGTCCAGCCAGGTCGCGTACTGGGTCTGCCAGCGGTACGGCGGGTGGATCACGACCGTGGACACCTTGGCCGTCTCGGCGAAGCGGACGCAGCGCTCCAGCTTGCCCTTGGGGTCGGTCCCGAACACCAGCCAGGTCGCGACCAGGAAGGGCCCGTGCACGGCCGGCACGGGCACGCCGTAGCGGGCGGCCAGCGCTCCGAGACGGAGGGGGTCCTGGCTCACCTTGTCCTGCATGATCATCAGTTCGGCGCCGTCGAAGCCGGCCTCGCCGATCAGCTCGAAGGTCTCCTCGAGCGAGAACATGAAGAACGGGCCGGTGGCGGCGAGCACCGGGGGCAGCTGGGGGACCGGAGGGACTGAGGCCAAGAGGGCTCCTCGTGAGCGACAAGCCGGGCGTAGTGCTGGAATGCGCGGCGGATGCTACCAAGCTACAAGAAGTGCGGTTGCCCGGGCGGGACTAGACTCCGGTCATGCACTGGCTGCTCCCGGGTGTCGCCGCGGCCGCCTCGGCTGCGTTCGCCGTCGCGGTCCTGCGCCAGTACGCGGCCCGGCGCCGCCCCTACCAGCTCGCCTGGGGCATCGCCCTGTCCATGTTCACGGTGGCCTCGCTGGCCCTCACCGTCGGGGTGGTGGCCGGGTGGACGCCGGTCTCGTTCAAGCTCTACTACCTGTTCGGGGCCGTCCTGAACGTGCCCTGGCTGGCCCTCGGCACCGTGGAGCTGCTCGCCGGCCTGGCCGTGCGCCGGGCCTATCTGGCCGCCCTGGCCGTCTTCACCCTGGTCAGCGTGATCCTGGTCGCCCTGGCCCGGGTGACCGCGGCCGACCTGGCCGGGCGGCTGCTGCCCGAGGGCAAGGAGTTCCTGCCGGTGGCCGTGCGGGTGCTGGCCGTCGTCGGCAACAGCGTCGGGACCCTGGTGGTGGTCGGCGGGGCGGTGGCCAGCGGCCTGGCCATGCGCTCGCGGCGTGACCTGCGTCCCCGGTTCGAGGGCACCCTGCTGATCGCCCTCGGCGTGCTGCTGGCCGCCAGCGGCGGCGTGCTCGCGTTCCTGGCCTCCAGCGACAAGCTGGCCCTCGGCCTGGCCGTCGGGGCGAGCGTGATGTACCTGGGCTTCCGCCGCGCCTCGACCCCGGCCCGTCCGCCGGTCGCCTCCGGCCCATGACCCGGGTCACCCTCTACAGCAAGACCGGCTGCCACCTGTGTGAGGAGGCCGAGCGGGTCCTGCGCGAAGAGCAGCCCGCCGCCGGGTTCCGCCTCGAGCTGGTCGACATCGACCGCGACCCGGAGCTGGCCCGCCGCTACGGGGTGCGGGTCCCGGTGGTGGCCGTGGACGGCGAGGACCTGTTCGAGTACGAGGTGCCGCTTGACCTGCTGCGGGCCCGGCTGGGCCGGGTTGGCGCCGATTGAGAACACGATCACGAGAGCCTAGACTCGGGTGGAATCAGTAACGGGGGTGGGAGTCCGTGCGAGACCGTATTCCGGAAGCGACCGTCGCCCGCCTGCCTGTCTACCTCCGCTGCCTGGTCGACATGTCGGAGCGGGGGACCCACCGGGTCTCCTCCGACCAGCTGGCCGACGCGGCCGGGGTGAACTCGGCCAAGGTCCGCAAGGACCTGTCCTACCTCGGCTCCTACGGCACCAGGGGGGTCGGCTACGACGTCGAGTACCTGATCTACCAGGTCCGCCGCGAGCTGGGGCTGGAGCAGGACTGGGCGGTGGCGATCGTCGGGGTCGGCAATCTGGGGCATGCCCTGGCAAACTACCGGGGCTTCGCCGAGCGGGGCTTCCGCATCGCCGCCCTGCTGGACGCCGACGGCGGCAAGGTCGGCGAGGAGCTCGGCGAGCTGACCGTCGACCACATCGACGACCTGGACCGCGTGGTGAAGGAGGAGCAGGTGGCGATCGGCATCATCGCCACCCCGGCGACCGCGGCCCAGGAGGTCTGCGACCGGCTGGTCGCGGCCGGCGTCACCTCGATCCTGAACTTCGCCCCGGCCCACCTCCAGGTGCCGGCCGGGGTCTCGCTCCGCAAGGTCGACCTCTCCACCGAGCTGCAGATCCTCTCCTTCCACGAGCAGCGCCGGGCCGCCGTCGACCTTGTCCGCCAGGTCGCGGCCGGGAACCAGGAGGCCGACGCCCGGCCAGAGCGACCCGGCCAGGGGCCAGAGGCCCGGGGCTGAGCGGCGTGCCGGTCTTCGTCGTCGGGGCGAACTTCCGCAGCGCACCTCTCGAGCTGCTGGAGCGCCTGGCGATCGACGCCGAGCGGCGCCCCAAGGCCCTGGCCGGCCTGCTCGACCAGGAGCACGTGCATGAGGCGGTGGTCGTCTCGACCTGCAACCGGGTCGAGGTCTACACCGCCATCAGCCGCTTCCACGGCGCCGCCGGCGACGTCCGGCGGTTCCTGGCCGACCTGGCCGGGCTGGCCCTTGGCGAGCTCGCCGACCACCTCTACGACTACTACGAGGAGCGGGCCGTCCAGCACCTGTTCACGGTCGCGTCCGGGGTCGACTCGATGGTGGTCGGTGAGGCGCAGATCCTCCGCCAGGTCCGGGAGGCGTTCGGTGCCGCCCAGGCCGAACGGTCGGTCGGGCCGGTGCTGTCGGCCCTGTTCACCAGGGCGATCAAGGTCGGCCGGCGAGCCAGGAACGAGACCGGCATCGGCGCCGGGATGGCCTCCACCGTGACGGTCGGGCTGCGGGTGGCCGCCGGGCAGCTCGACGGCCTGGCCGGGCGCCGGGCCCTGCTGGTCGGGGCGGGCAGCCTGGCCCGGCTGGCCGGCCGGGCGCTGCGCGAGGCCGGGGCGGGCGAGCTCGTGGTGGCCAACCGCACCCAGGCCACCGGCGCCGCGCTGGCCGGGGAGCTGGGCGGCCGGTCGGTGCCCCTCGACCAGGTCGCCGGCGAGCTGGCCAAGGCCGACCTGGCGGTCGCGGCCACCGCCGGGACCACCCCCACTGTGACCGCGGCCACGGTCGCCGCCGCCCTGGCCCGGCGCGAGCCGGGCCCGCCGGGGTCGCCCTCGGGCCCGCTGGTCCTGCTCGACCTGGGCGTGCCCCGCGACGTCGAGCCCGAGGCCCGGGGCCTGCCTGGGGTCGTCCTCGCCGACCTGGACGGGCTCCGGGCCGTGCTCGAGACCGACGAGGGGCCGCGCCGGGAGGTCGAGCGGGTCCGGGCCCTGATCGCCCAGGAGACGGCCGCCTACCTGGGCGGCCAGCGCGAGGCCCGGCTGGTCCCGACCATCCGGTCCCTGCGGGCCAGGGCCGAGGAGGTCCGCCAGCAGGAGCTGGCCAAGGCCTCTGTTCGGCTTGCCGGTCTTGACGAACGCCAGCGGGCGGCGGTCGAGGCCGTGACCAGGGGCCTGGTCAACAAGCTGCTGCACGACCCGATGGTCCGGGGCAAGACCCTGGCCGCCCGTCCCGACGGGGACCTGTACGTCGCCGCCCTGCGCGAGCTCTACGGCCTCGACCCCAGCCCGGACGACGATGACCGCCGCTGAGCGCCCGGGACCGGGCTGGGACCGGGCCCTGCGGCTGGCCACGCGGGGCAGCGCCCTCGCCCTCGCCCAGAGCCGGCTGGTGGTCGACGGGCTGCGGGCGGCCTGGCCGGAGCTGCCCGTCGAGCTGGTCACCGTGGTCACCGAGGGCGACCGGCGTCGCGACGTGCCGGCGGCCGCCATCGGCGGCAAGGGCATCTTCACCGCGGCCGTGCAGCAGGCGGTGCTGGACGGGCGGGCCGACCTGGCGGTGCACTCGGCCAAGGACCTGCCCGCCGTCCAGGTCCCCGGTCTGGTCCTGGCCGCCGTCCCGGAGCGTGACGACCCGCGCGACGTGCTCCTCGGCCGCCACCACCTGACCGGCCTCGACGACCTGGGGCCAGGGGCCAGGGTCGGCACCGGCAGCCCGCGGCGGGTCGCGCTGCTCAACTGGCTGCGTCCCGACCTGGAGCTGGTGTCCATCCGCGGCAACGTCGACAGCCGGGTCCGCCGGGTCCACGCCGGCGAGCTGGACGCGGTCGTCCTGGCCGCCGCCGGGCTGCGCCGCCTTGGCCTGGCCAGCGACGCGGCCATCCCCCTCGACCCGGAGACCTTCACCCCGGCCCCCGGCCAGGGCACCATGGCCGTCGAGGCCCGCGAGGACGACACCGGCGCCCTCGGCCTGCTCAGCGCCCTCACCCACCGCCCCTCCCGGGTCGCCCTGCGGGCCGAGCGCTCGTTCCTCCAGCGCCTCGGCGGCTCCTGCACGCTCCCGGCCGGCGCGCTGCTGCGCCCGACCAACGCCGGGCCGCTGGAGATCCAGGGCTTCCTGTCCGCCCTCGACGGCAAGGGCCTGGTGCGCGAGCGCCTCCGCGGTCCCGCCGACGACCCCGAGGGCCTCGGCCGCACCCTCGCCGACCGCCTCCTCGACGCCTGCGGCCCCGAGGTCCGCGCCCTGGTCGAGGACAGCCGCCGTTGACCCCGGCCCGCCAGCCCCTCACCGGCCTGACCGTCCTCGTCCCCCGGGCCCGCGACCAGGCCAGCGACTTCTCGGCCCTGCTCCGCTCAAGAGGCGCCGAGCCGCTGGAGGTCCCGACCATCGAGATCCGCCCCGTCGCCGCCACCGACGAGCTCGACCGGGCGGTCGAGGACCTGGCCGCCGGCCAGTTCGACTGGGTCGTCCTGACCAGCGTCAACGGCGTCGCCGCGGTCCGGGCGCGGGCCGAGGCGTCGGGTCGCGGCCGGGCCGCGCTCGGCGCCGCCCGGGTCGCCGCCGTCGGCCCGGCGACCGAGGCCGCCCTCCGTGCCTGGGGCGTCGCCCCCGATCTGGTCCCCGAGGTCGCCACCACCGCCGCCCTGGGCCACGCCTTCCCGGCCGGCCCGGGCGCCGTGCTCCTGGCCAGGGCCGACCTGGCCAACCCGGAGCTGGCGGTGATCCTCCGGGCCAAGGGCTGGGAGGCCACCGAGGTGGTCGCCTACCACACCGTCCCCCTCGGCAGGCTCGACCCGGCGGCCCGCCGCCGCCTCGACGGCGGCGAGGTCGACTGGGTGGCCTTCACCGCCTCCTCCACCGTCGAAGGCTTCCTCCGAGGCTACGGCGGCCCACCCCCGCCGGGAGTCCGGGTCGCCGCCATCGGCCCGGTCACCGCCGACACCGCCCGCTCCGCCGGCATCCCGGTGGCCACCACCGCCACCGAGCACACCATCGGTGGCCTGGTGGAGGCCATCGAGCACGCCGTCACCGGCTGATCTCCGGGCGGTAGTAGGGTAGGTCCGTTCAGACGGACAAGGAGATGTGATGCGACCTGCGCCGTTTCCGGTGGGGCGGCCGCGGAGGCTGCGGGGGAGTCGGGTGCTGCGGGAGCTGGCCCGGGAGAACGAGCTGTCGCGGCGGGACCTGGTGGCGCCGCTGTTCGTGAAGGAGGGGATCTCCGAGGCGGTCCCGATCGCCTCCATGCCCGGCCATGCCCAGCACACGCTGGAGAGCCTGCGCAAGGAGGCGGCCGAGCTAACAGGGCGAGGCATCCCGGCGCTGCTGCTGTTCGGGATCCCGGCGGCCAAGGATGCCGAGGGGTCGCAGGCGTGGGCCCCGGACGGGATCATTCAGCGGGCGCTCCGGGCGCTCCGGGCCGACCTGGGCGACGACGTGGCCCTGATCGCCGACCTGTGCCTGTGCGAGTACACCGACCACGGGCACTGCGGGGTGCTTGGCCCTGCGGCCCCTGGCGGCAGCGGCCAGGGCCCGGTGGTGGCCAACGACCCGACCCTGGAGCTGTACCGGCGGGTCGCGGTCGCCCAGGCCGAGGCCGGGGCGTCGGTGATCGCGCCCAGCGGGATGATGGACGGGCAGGTGGGCGCGATCCGGGCCGGGCTCGACCGGGCCGGGTTCGCGGACCTGCCGATCCTGGCCTACGCGGCCAAGTACGCCTCCGGCCTGTACGGCCCGTTCCGGGAGGCGGCCGAGGGGGCGCCCCGGTCCGGGGACCGGACCGGCTACCAGATGGACCCGGCCAACGGCGACGAGGCCCTGCGCGAGGTCGCCCTCGACGTCGCCGAGGGCGCCGACATGGTCATGGTCAAGCCGGCCCTCGCCTACCTGGACGTGCTCTGGCGGGTCAAGCAGGCCTTCGGGCTGCCGACCGCCGCCTACCACGTGTCCGGCGAGTACGCGATGGTCAAGGCGGCCGCCGAGCGCGGCTGGGTCGACGGCGAGCGGGTCATGCTGGAGGTGCTGACCAGCATCCGGCGGGCCGGGGCCGACCTGGTGGTCACCTACTTCGCCCGCGACGCCGCCCCGCTGCTGTGAGGGGTTGTTCCACGTGAAACCTTGGCGGGTCGAGCCACGGGGCCGGTTCGAGCAGCAGACCATCCGCAGCCGGGTCCTTGAGGGGAACGCGCTCGGCGACCCGGTCGAGCGGCCGCTGTGGGTGTACCTGCCCCCCGGGGTGGGCGACGACCCGGGTCGCCGCCACCCCAGCATCTACGTGATCCAGGGCTACACCGGCCAGGTCGACATGTGGTGGAACCGCACCGCCCTGCGGCCCACTGTCCCCGAGCTGATCGACGAGCTGTTCGCGGGCCCGGAGGGGTCCGGGGAACCCCGGAGGGGTGCCCCGGTTGATCAGGTCCCCCCGCCCGCGGTCGTGGTGCTGGTGGACTGCTGGACCTCGCTCGGGGGCAGCCAGTTCCTCAACTCCCCGGGCACCGGCCGCTACCTGGACTACCTGTGCGACGAGGTGGTGGCGTTCGTCGACGACCGCTACCCGACCCTGCCGGCCCGCGAGCACCGTGGCATCGCCGGCAAGTCGAGCGGCGGGTACGGGGCCATGGTCGCCCCGATGCTGCGCCCCGACACCTTCGGCGGCCTGGCCAGCCACGCCGGCGACGCCCTGTTCGAGCACTGCTACCTTCCCGACATGGCCGCGGCGACCCGGGCCCTGCGAGACCACTACGACGGCTCCTACGAGCGGTTCTTCGACGACTTCGCCGCCCGGCCGGCGATGTCCAAGGAGGCCGACGGCATCCTGCTCGGCATCTGGGCCATGGCCGCCTGCTACTCGGCCGAGCCCGACGGCACGGTGACCCTGCCCTTCGACCCGGCCACCGGCCGGCTCCGCGACGAGGTGTGGGCGCGCTGGCTGGCCCTCGACCCGGTCCGCATGGCCGCCGGCCACGCCGACCAGCTCCGCTCCCTGCGCGGCATCTACCTGGACGCCGGCCGCCGCGACCAGTACTGGCTCGACCTGGGCGCCACCGCGTTCTCGGCCGAGCTCGACGCTCTCGGGATCGAGCATGTCTTCGAGCTGTTCGACGCCACCCACTCCGGGATCGAGTACCGCTACCCGGCCGGCCTGGCCTTCCTGGCCGAGCGGCTCGGGGACTGACCGCATGGACGGCCCGTTCGAGCTGGTCATCTTCGACTGCGACGGCGTGCTGGTGGACTCAGAGCGCATCGCCGTCCGGGTCGAGGCCGAGTACCTGGCCGAGCTGGGCTGGCCCCTGACCGAGGCCGAGATCATCGAGCGGTTCATGGGCCGCACGACCGAGTACATGGACGAGGCGATCGAGGCCCAGCTCGGGAGCCGGCTCCCCACCGACTGGAAGGACCAGTTCCAGCGCCGTTACCACGAGGGGTTCGTGGCCGGCCTGGTCCCGGTGGACGGCATCGACGAGGCGCTGGACCAGATCAGCGTCCCGACCTGCGTCGCCTCCAGCGGCAGCCACGACAAGATCCGCTTCACCCTCGGCCACACCGGGCTCTACGGGCGGTTCGAGGGCCGGATCTTCAGCGGCTACGAGGTCGCCAACGGCAAGCCCGCCCCCGACCTGTTCCTGCACGCGGCGGCGAGCATGGGGGCCGAGCCGGCCCGCTGCGCCGTGGTCGAGGACACCCTGTACGGGGTGATGGCGGCCAGGGCGGCCGGCATGCGCGCCTTCGGCTACGCCGGCGGCCTGACCCGGCCCGAGCGCCTCGCCGGCCACGGGACAGTGGTGTTCGACGACATGCGCAGGCTGCCCCGGCTGCTCGCCGACCGCCCCGCCTAGAACCGACCCGCCCGGCGCAGGCGGCGGGGGCGCCCGTCGGGGTCGACAACCGACTTGTACAGCGGGGTGGCCCACCAGGCGGCCCACGCCTGCACCCGGCCCGGGTCGTGCTCGCGGGCCTGGCCGGGGGGCCGGGGGCCGCGGCGGCCGGACTCGTGCCAGCCGGTCAGGGCGCCGGCCCCCCGGCGCCAGGCCTCGAACCCCTCGACCGGGTCCAGCAGGTCGCCGTCCTCCCCCGGCCCGCGGCCCAGGTGCTCACGCCACAACCGCAGGCGCAGCTCCCGGGCGAACAGGCGGGCGCCGTCGCCGAGGCCGGCCGGGTCGGCGGGCTCCCGGCGGTCTTGTGTCTCGTCCAGGACCGCGGCGGACAGCTCGCTGTCGTGGGTCCAGGAGCGCCGGTTCAGGTTGTCGGAGCCGACCGCCGCCCACACGTCGTCGATCACGCACACCTTGGCGTGCACGTAGATGGGCGTGCCGTGCTCGTTCTCGAGGTCGTAGACGGCCACCCGGTCCCCGCCGGCCGCCCGCACCGCGTCGAGGGCGGCCTGCTGGCCGATGCGGTTGGGCGGGCCCGTCAGCCGCCCGTCCTGGTCGGGGTAGCGGGGGACGACGGCCACCAGCCGCAGCTCGGGCGAGCGGCGCAGGGCGTCGGCCAGGCCCTGGGCGATGTCCTCGGACCACAGGTACTGGTCCTCGAGATAGACCAGGCGCCGGGCCCGCCACAGGGCCTTGAGGTAGGCCCGGGCGATGCTGCGCTCTCCCAGCGGCGCGAACGGCAGCGGCGGCCGCTTGGCCGGGTAGGTGCGCAGGACCTGGACGGCGTGGGGACCGGGCGCCGGGCCCGGGTCGCGGAGCACCGGCGGCAGCGGGCTGGGGTGCCGTGGCTGGTCCATCCGCCTGGCCCGCCGGGCCCGCCACGGGTTGCGGTGATCGAGCGGGGTCGGGTCCTCCCACCGCTCCCGGAACGTGACCGACAGATCGCCGACCGCCGG
>Ga0207706_10003829_pt1 | contig 14337 bp, 16 predicted proteins | sample KBSC53metaG_FD_184318 | JGI IMG/M metagenome (GOLD analysis project Ga0207706, IMG submission 184318) | Corn rhizosphere microbial communities from Kellogg Biological Station, Michigan, USA - KBS C5-3 metaG (SPAdes) (version 2) | ecosystem: Host-associated > Plants > Roots > Rhizosphere > Soil ... | reverse complement strand
CTGCCTGTCACGCGCCCGCGCGCTGCCGAACATCAGGCGCAGGATGTTGCGCTGCTCGCGAGGAAGCAGCGCATAGTCGGTCAGCAGCGCGGCGGCGGCCTTGTTCCAGCCCACCACGTCCCACATCGCGGTCTTGATGATCGCCGGGCTGAGCGCCATGCTGTCGAGCACGCGCTGAAGCCGCGGCGTCACGCCGTCGATCGGGCGATAGCGAACTTCGGGCAGGCGGCCGAGGCCGAGCATGAACAGATGCTCGCGCTCATGCTCGGTCAGCATCAGTCCGGCGGCAATCCGATCGAGCACGTCTGCCGAGGGGGCGCCGCCGCGCCCCTGTTCGAGCCAGGTATACCAGGTGGGGCTGATATTGGCGCGTTGCGCAACCTCTTCGCGGCGCAAGCCCGGCGTGCGCCGGCGGGCGCCGCCGTAACCCAATGCCGCGGGGTCGAGACGCGTGCGGCGATCACGCAGGAATGCGCCCAAGGCAGGGCTGGTATCGGCGGGCACGATCGATCCTGTTGATGCTTATACCGGGATAAACTCACTACTTTCACAGGAAGGACGCTAGCGCGACATGGGCCTCGCAAACAATCGCGGAGACCTTGCATGCGCGTTTTTTTGACGGGAGCCACCGGCTTCATCGGCTCCCGAATCCTTCCCGAACTGCTGGCGGCAGGGCACCAGGTGCTCGGCCTCGCCCGATCCGATGCGGGCGCCGCCGCACTCGCGGCGGCCGGAGCCGAGGCCCATCGCGGCACGCTCGAAGACCCCGCCAGCCTCCGCGCGGGCGCCGAACGGGCCGACGCGGTGATCCACACTGCCTTCGATCATGACTTTTCGCACTTCGTTGAGAATTGCGAGAAGGATCGGCGCGCGATCGCGGCAATGGGCGAAGTGCTCAAGGGAAGCGAGCGACCGTTCATAATCACCTCCGGCACTGGCATCGGCGCGCCCGCGCCGGGTGAAGTGGCGGTCGAGGACGTGTTCAACCCCGCTCACGCGAACCCGCGCATCGCCTCGGAAGAGGCAGGCAATGCGCTGTTGGAAGCCGGCGTCGACCTACGCGTCGTTCGGCTGCCGCAGGTCCACGACACCGAACGGCAAGGGCTGATTTCGCCCTATATCCAGATTGCACGCGACAAGCAGGTCGCTGCCTATGTGGGCGACGGCGCGAACCGCTGGCCCGCGGGGCATGTGTCGGACGTAGCGCGGCTTTACGTCCTCGCGCTGGATCGCGGCGCACGCGGCGAACGCTATCACGCCGTGGCGGAGGAAGGCATTATGGCGCGCGAAATCGCACACATCGTAGCGGCGGGTCTCGGCATCACCGCCGCCTCACTCACACAGCAAGAGGCGGAGGCGCATTTCGGCTGGTTCGCCATGTTCGCGGGCATGGACATGCCCGCATCCAGCGCGCTCACTCGCGCACGGCTCGGCTGGCAGCCTTCGGGCCCGGATCTGATCACGGACCTTGAGCGGATGGATTTTGGTGCGGTCGCTCACTGAACCCACTGAGGGACGCAACCAGAGGGAGGGCTCGCTCGTCTTCGCTTACTGCGGCAGCATTCCAAGATATGGCCGGAAATCCAGGAAATTTCCGCGTTCCTTGATCTCGGGGGTGCTACCCAGTCTTTGCACTGTGTCCGGCGTGCCGTCGAATTTCTGCCATTCGGGCAATGCTTGTCCGTTTGGATTGCCGGTCTTGGCGAAATTGGTCCAATAGCCAAGCATCTGTTCCTGCAGCGCCAGGTCATCCGCGCTCCAGGCCCGCGCCTCGCGCCATAAGTGACCATAAGCGAAGCGTATTTCAGCGGTATGTCCGGCCTTGCAGCCGTAATTGCAGGGCTGGTCCGCGGATGGCTCCGCCGGCGTATGGACGTAGAAATAGAGGTAGACCGGCTGCGTGTTCGTCTTCTGTTGCATGGTCGCCCAGCCGAAATGCTGCAGTCCGATCATGTCGCTGACAAGGCGCTGTGCCGAAACCATCGCCTGAGCGTCCGTCTTTCCCGGATATTGCGCCAGAACGACGGGCGGAATTTCCGGACCGAAGATTTTATGAAGTTGGCTCTGGTAAAGAGCCGGGGTGATATTCTTGCTGCCGAACGCATCCGGGGCCAGATCCAGCCCCTCATCGGCGTTCCAACCCAGCAGCAACGGCACCTTGTTCTGATGTCCCGCAGCGAAACTTTGTTGCGGCGATTCGGTAAAAACCGCCCCATCCAGATCGGGCGCCGCCTGCCCCTTCTGGAGCAGATCGTCGGCGGCGCGTTTGCGTAAATCCGCAAGGTGGCGCGCGTTGAGCGCTTCACTCAGCTCGGTCCCCAATTTTTCCGCGGTCGCCTTGGGAGGCAGCGGGCCGAACACACCGCTTTCGGCGATTGCGCGTTGAAATAGCCCCTCAGCCAAAGGCGAAACCGTCAGCGCGGTGACGGAAGATCCGCCCGCCGACTCGCCCGCGATGGTGACTCGATGGGGATCGCCGCCAAAGGCTGCAATGTTGCGCTTGACCCATTGCAGCGCCGCGATCTGGTCGCGAAAGCCCTGGTTTCCGGAGCTGTGATCGGATGCCTCGGCGGCAAGCTCCGGATGCGCGAAGAAGCCGAAGACGCCGAGGCGGTAGTTCATGGAGACGAGGATTACGCCTTTTTGTACGACGCTCTTGCCGCCTTCGGGCCCCCATTCGCTGCCATGGCCGTTCCTCAGCGCGCCGCCATGAATCCAGACGAGAACCGGATAGGGTTTGGCAGCTTTCCTGACGGGCGCCCAAACGTTGAGCGTCAGGCAATCCTCGCTCTGCGGCATCTTTATCCATTCGGCGATCTGGCGGCAGACCGGTCCGAAATTCGTCGCCTGACGTATCCCTTGCCAGGCTTTTACCGGCTGTGGCGCTCGCCAGCGGAGATCGCCTAAGGGCGGCGCGGCGTAAGGAATTCCCAGGAACGACTTCATGCCGGCCGTTTCAATTCCTGCGAGCTTACCGCTGTCGATCGTGACGCTAGGGGCGGCGGCTTCGGCACCAGCAGCAATAGTGAAGGGCGCGACCAGAGCAGCCATCGCAACGGCCTTGTGCAACGTGACGCTTCTCCCGCCAGCGCGCACTGCCGCTCCACTACGGATCACAGATGCTGTATTACCGTATTAGTTCACGAATACTCCGTCAATCATACCTCTGAAGCTCGAAGAGGCCCCGCACCTAGGGTGAACGTCGCAAGGCGCTGCGATTCCCCGATAGTCGATGCGATTACAGCCTCTCGCGACACACCCGCCTACCCTCCCCGGCAGCCATCATGGGAGAGGATGCATGGACGTCGGAGCAGCTTCCGGTGCCGCGCAGGCCCGGAACACGCCGAACGCGGCCGGATCGGAACCGCCGCCGCAGGCGCGGCTGAGCGCGGTCGAGCAAGGCGATCTCGCTGCTGGCCGGATCCGCGTGGCCGAGGGGCAGGTGTTTGCCGGAACGTCCGACAGCGCGCCCGCGACTCGCAACTGGGGCAATCAGCCGCCCGGCTCCGGCTATCGCGAGGCGTTCGACAGCGCCGCGGCGCGGCTCGGCACGCGGGACCCAGCGAGCGTTGGCGCCGAGCTCGACCGTCAGCTCTACGGCACTACGCCTCCTTTAGCGGCGAACGATGGCGCCGCTCCCAACGCCGCACCGGCGGCATCGGACAGTCAGGAGGGCATCGGCTCGTTGATCGAGGGCGCGGTGCTCGGCAACTTCAGCGACAACCATAGCTGGTCGGCTACTGCCGGCCAGATCGCGGTTGGTGCCATCCCGGTCGTCGGCCAGATCGCCGACGCACGCGATACCATCGCCTCGGTCGGCCAGGTGCTGCGCGGCGAGGATGGCGGCTGGCTCAATCTTGGCGCTTCGATCGTGGGCTGGGTGCCGGTGATCGGGGACGCTGCCAAGGCGGCGATCCGCGGCGGAGGCCATTTGGCCGAAGCGGGCGTCGACGTCGGCAAAATGGTCGCGCGCCATGCCGACGACGCGGCCGAGACGGGAGCCAAGGCCGAAAGCAGCGCCGGGCGCGCCGAACCCAAGACTGAACCGCCCAAAACCGAGATTCCACCCAGCGCCAATGGTGTGCCCGGGGAGACGATCGCCCGCACCGCCGAGCGCACGGGCCTGCCGGAAGGCAAGGTCCGCGATATCCTGGACACGCCCAAGCCGGCCGGCCGGAGCCCTCAACCTATCTCTCGCCCGAGCAGATCGCGGCGCACCTCAAGCCATTTGAAGAGACCGGCGCGATCAAGTTCACGCCGAAGAAGACGCTGGACAGCTACGGTACGCTGGGGCCGCCCGACGGCGGTTTCGTCGTCTCGCGCCGCGAGTTCGAGCAGCTGATCGAGGAGACCGGCGGCGATCTCGCCAAAGTCGAAGACAAGCTCCAGCTCCGCCCCGGCGAGCTGACCGACGGCAACACGGTGATCGCCTACATCGAACCCAAGGATCTCCAGAACCTGCGCCTGCCGAGCGGCAATGAGCGCGGAGCATGGGATGGTCTGTGGGTGCCCGGCGGCTTTACGGGCAAGGGCGTTCCCGAGGCGGTCGTGGACCTTCCAGCCACCACGCCTTATACTCCCATCAAGCTGGGAGAATGAGGATGAAGCTCGTCTTCGGAGAGAAGATCGTCCCCGAGCCGGTGCGGCATGAGAATGACGCCGACAATATCTGGGGGCCCGCCTGGCACGCCTGGCGCAGCGCCGATGGCTTTGTGCTGGAATATGCCACCGGCGACATGGCCGGCAACGATCGCCGCTTCGCGATCAGCGCGGAGGAATTCGAGCGCTTGCGTGCCGACCCGGAACAGTTCGATCCAATCATTCATAGCCACGGCGGGTGATCGGGGGGAGCCGAACGCCGATCGATGATCAGGCCCGTTTCAGACATGATGTCGAGCAAGACGTCCCCATCTTTGGGCTCCGCCTCAAAGGGCGAGTGACCAAGTCTGACCGACAAGATCCTTTCCGAATGAATGATGCGGCGCCTCCTCCACTAGTACGAAGCCGGCGCGCTGATAGATTGAACGGGCAGCGCTCAACACGCTGTTGGTCCACAGATCGAGCCGTTTATAGCCGATCGCCCGCGCTCGATCGATGCAGGCATCAACCAGCCTCGCGCCGATCCCGACTCCCCGCGCGTCGGGTTCGACGTAGAGCAAGCGTAACTTGGCGATCTCGGGCGCATCCCCATGCACCAGGAAGATCGACCCGACCATGGTGCCATCCATCTCCGCAATCCAGGCCGCGTCGCGAGCCGGATCAAAGGATTCGTGGAAATCGGCGAGGATGCGCGCGACAAGCGCTTCATAATCCCGATTCCACCCATATTCCTCTGCATACAGGATCGCCTGCCGCGCGATGACCAGCCCCAGGTCGCCGGGCTTCAGATCCCGCAGGGTCGCGGCCGGTCCCTGCTCATCGGCGAAGATGCCCTCGATCGTTGCGGCGGCGGAGAGCAGCCGTCGGCGCCGGAATGGCGGCAGTGTCTGAAGAAGCGCACCGATCGCGCCGCGCGTATTGCTCTCCAATTGGGCGAAAGCTGACCGGCCAGCCGGCGTGAGCGACAGGAGCTGGTGCCGCCCGTGAGCCGGATCATCGCGAGTATCGATCAGCCCTCGCTTGGAAAATCTTTTGAGGGTGCGGCTGATCTGCGCCCGATCGACGTTCAAGGCGCGCCCAAGTTCAGCGGCGGTTGGGAAGGTCCTGTGCGCGAGTTCATACAGGATCCGCGCTTCGCTTAGCGTGAAGGCGCTATCGTCGAGCCGCGCGTCAAGGAGGCCAAGACGGCTCGTATACGTGCGATTGAACGCGCGCAGCGTGGCAATGTCATGTTGAAGCGCGTCCATCTTGCAACTCCGGAGTATTGACTCAATCAACACTAATAATGTTGATTGAGTCAACACATTTCCCGGGCGAAGCCGGGGCCGGACCAGACGCTGCTCCGGATCACAGGATTGCGGGCTGGGCAGCCAAGCGGGCAGTGGCATTCCACGCGTGAGGCTTTGCGTTATGCTCGAATGAGCTTTTCAGAACGGTCCAATTTTTTGGAGAGATCGAACATTGCAGAATGCCAAACCCTTCGAGCTGGTTCTGTCCTACCCGCAGTGGCAGGGCTCGGGCCGCTTTGAAAATCTCCGCCGGGGCGCGCAGGCGGCCGCGGAAGTCTGCAGCCAATTCGGGCCGGTCATGGCCATTCCCGATGCTGGAGAGGGTGAAGCAAAGGACGGGGTCAATCGCTGGACGGCGATTCTGGATCAATTCCGGTCCGCTCAAAAGCTTCTCGCCGAAATTCGCCCTCGCACCATTCTCACCGCGGGAGGAGACTGCGCCTGCGATATTGCGGTGATCGATTATCTGCATGGAGTTTATCCGGACCTGACCGTGATCTGGGTCGATGCCCATCTCGACGCCAACACTCCGGCGACGTCCCCTAGCGGCAACCTTCACGGCATGCCGGTATCTTCCATCATGGGGTCGGCGCCCGAAGGCTTACGGCCGCTGCTCTCCGCACCCTTGCCCCTTCCCAATTTCGCTATGCTTCCGCCCACCTGGGCGACCCGTGTGATTGGGAGTTCCAGCGAGAACATGACCTGTCATGGCTCGAGCCGGACGAGATACTCTCGGGCCCGGTCCATATTCACTTTGACCTCGATTCTCTCAGTCCCGAGGAATTCCCGTATATCGCTTATCCCGAAGGAAACTTGTCGATCGACGCAGGCTTAGCATTAGTTCGGAAAATCTCTGCCGAGGCGAACCTCGTCGGCCTCACCATCACCGAATTTGCTCCGGCGGATGCGGCTGGGGCGCGTGACGGCAGCGACCTCATTCTTCAGCTCTGCGAAGCGGCATACCCGCGGTGAGGCGAGCCGTTGCCGGTTGCTGGTATTCACCTTCGGTCGACGCATATTGGGAACGAGGAACATAGCCGCGTCGTTACGTGGTCGTGCAGCGCCTGTTTTTAATCGCCCTGTGCCTGCTCGCCGCCTGCTCGCAACAAACCGAGCAGGCGAGCACGGTAAAGCAACTTCGCTCGGCCGCCGCCGAATGGGCGTTCGTCAACCATGAGGCCGCCCGAAAGCATCTTCCCGCCTCATATGTTGACGGCATGCGAAAGGCGGCGCGCGAACAGATAGACAAGGCCGCAGCCTCGCTTCGCGATCCGCACTCCGACGCCGCCCGCCAGGCGGCCGCCCTTCAGGCGTTGCCGCCTGATGCGCCATCGGACCTGTTGTCCCAGCACGCTGCCGCGCTGAAGGCGATCGAGGATCATCTTGAATCTGCTTGAGCTGACCCTTGGCATCATGACCGCGGTCGGCGGCTTCGTCGACATCAGCGAATTGGTGTTCGCGGCTCAGGCGGGATCGAAATTCCACTATGCCCTGATCTGGGTCTTCGCCTTCTCCACCGTCGGCATCATGGTCTTCGGCGAAATGAGCGGCCGGGTGGCGGCCATCGCCAAGCAGCCGGTGTTCAACCTGATGCGGCACCGGCTGGGGCTGAAACTGGGCCTCGTAACCCTGCTCGCATCGCTGATCAGCAACCTGATCACATGCGCGGCGGAGATTGGCGGCCTCGCCATCATTCTGCATCTGCTGACGGGCGCCGGCTATATGCTGATGGCGCTGGCAAGCGTTGCCGTGCTGATCGCGACGATCTGGGTGCTTCCGTTCAAATGGATCGAGCGCACTTATGGCCTGCTGGGGCTGTTCATGGTCGTGTTCGCCGTCGCGCTGGTGAAAATCCATCCGCCCTGGGCCGATATCGCCGCGGGACTGGTCCCCCAGATACCGGGCGGCCTTTCGACGAAGGAGCTGGTGAGCTTCGCTTATTTCACCGTCGCGATCATCAGCGCGGTGATGTTTCCCTATGAGGCCTATTTCTATTCCTCCGGCGCGATCGAGGAAAAATGGGGACCTAAGGATCTCATCATCAACCGCCTTACCTGTGTGGTCGGTTTCGGGCTCGGATCGCTGCTGGCAATTTCGATACTTGCCAGCTCCGCACAATTGTTCGGCCCCGCAAATATCGATCCGGAACTGCCGGGAAGCGCCGCGTTGCAGGCGGCGGTGCCGCTGGGCCGACTGGGGCTGCTTCTCGCGCTGCTGGGAATGCTGTTCGCCGTGGCGGGCGCGGCGGTGGAGACATGCATGGCCAACGCCTATAGCGCCGCCCAATTCTTCGGATGGGAATGGGGGCGCCAAAGAAAGCCCTGGGAAGCGCCCCGCTTCACCATCGCCTGGATCGGTATCATGCTGCTTGGCCTCGCGATCATCCTGACCGGGATCGATCCGATGAAGCTGGTCGAATATGCAGTGCTCTTTTCGATCCTGGTCTTGCCGCTGACCTATCTGCCCCTGTTGCTGCTCGCGCGTGACCCCGGCTTCATGCGCGAACATCGCAACGGCCTGCTCGCGAACGTTCTGGGCTGGACCTATTTCGTCGTGATCCTCGTTGCCGCAATCGCAGCGGTTCCGCTCTTCATTCTCACGTCGGGAGGGCAAACATGAAACCGTCAGACCGTATAAAGCTGTTCGGCGGCCTGCTCGACCTGCCAATCCTGGATAAGGATGGGCGCTATTGCGGTATCGTGGATGATATCGAGCTCGACGAAAAGACGAAGGGCCCTCTTGCCATCTCCGGTCTGCTGGTCGGGCCTGGGGCCTATCGCGGACGCTTGCCCGCCTGGGCTATGCGGCTGGTTGCGGTTTTTGCCGGAACGCGGATCACGCGCGTGCCCTGGGACGCCATTGCCCACATCGACAGTTGCGTGAAGTTGACCGGCACAGCCGACAGCTACGAACTGCACCGAAGCGAGAATCGTGCGCGCTCGTACATCCCGAAATGGGGCGCGATGTGATGCGGATCAGTGCTCTCGATCAACTTCGGATATTCGATGCGGACGGCACCTTGCTGGGGCGATTGGAGGAACTCGAAGCGGTCAATGGACGGATCGAACGACTGGTTTACGGTAAGGCCGGCTTCTTCGAGCGCATGACCGGGCGAAACGTTCGGACCAAGCATCCATGGTCCGACGTGGCGAAGGTAGACGCGCAGGGAATTCATCTGTCCCGATGACCGCGCCGGATCCCGGCGGATCAGTCTAATAGCCCGCGGCCGAAAGCTGCGAGCGCAGATTTTCCAGAACATTTTCCCCAACCGGCGAAAGTTCACCTGCCGGCTTGCCGCGGCGCAGGCGCTCGCGATCCTTCTCCGAAGGCTCAATTCGGCGCACGCGCACCGGGGCGTTTCCCGTCGCCCTGATTCCCAGCTGCGCCGCCGCGCCGCGCGATAAATCGATAATGCGCGGCCCCCTGATGAACGGCCCGCGATCGTTGATCCGCACGATGATGCGCCGCCCCGTGGCCAGCGACGTCACCTCGACATAGGTCGGCAGGGGCAATGTGGTATGCGCGGCGGTGATCCAATCGGGCCGGAAGCGTTCGCCATTGGCAGTACGATTGCCGGATTCCGAACCGTACCAGCTGGCATAGCCGAGCATGTCATAGGATGGATCGGCCGCAGGCACATAGGTTCGACCGCGCACCTTATAGGGTTGTCCGATGCGAACGGGCACATCGCTGACCGGCCGAAAATTGCCGCCCGCACAAGCCGATAGGGCGAGAATCGCCGCCACCAACCCGGCCGTTCGCACCGTTCCAAATATCCCCATCCGTCCGACCTTAGAGGCTGCCTCGCACGGCATAAAGAGTCACGGCGCCCGGCCGAGGCCCTTCCGCACGCCGCCATTTCCCCGCATCATCCCGTCATCACGTGAGGATGTCGCATGACCACGCACCACCATTATCATCATGAGGGCCATGCGATCGCCCGGGTCGGCTGGCTCCGCGCCGCGGTGCTTGGCGCCAATGACGGCATCCTCTCCACGGCCAGCCTGATCGTTGGTGTCGCGAGCGCGTCCAACGATACGCGCCAGGTGCTGGTCGCCGGCGCAGCGGGGCTGGTCGCGGGCGCGCTGTCGATGGCGGCGGGGGAATATGTGAGCGTAAGTTCACAAGCCGATCTGGAGCGGGCCGACGTCGATCGCGAGAAGGTCGAGTTGCGGGAGGATCCCGACGGCGAGCTCAAGGAACTCACCCACATCTATCAGCGCCGTGGTCTCGCGCATGATCTCGCGGCCGAAGTCGCGAAACAACTGACCGCGCATGATGCGCTGGCGGCGCATGCGCGGGACGAGCTGGGCCTGTCCAAGGCCACGCGGGCACGGCCCGTCCAGGCCGCGTTCGCCTCGGCTGCCTCCTTCGCATCGGGCGCGATCGTTCCGGTCGCGCTGACCGCGTTTGTGCCCTTTCATCGCATCTCGATCGTCGTGATGATCGGATCAGTCTTGCTGCTCGGCTTGCTGGGTGCTCTCGGCGCGCGGACGGGCTCCGCGCCGATCGGCCGCGCGGTGGCGCGCGTGATGCTGCTTGGCCTGGCGGCAATGTTGCTGACCATCGGGCTGGGCCGCATGCTCGGCACCAGTCTCTAAACAGGCGGAATGATCAGCGGCTGAGAAGCACCGGTATGCGCGACGAGCCGATAAGTTCGCGCGTGACCCCGCCAAACAGGACTTCGCGGATCCGCGAATGGGCGTAAGCGCCGACCACCAACAGGTCGCCTTCGGTATCGAGCGCGTAACGCTGAAGCTGCTCAGCGGTTGAAACCTCGCGCAGCACGCGATGACACGCCACCTCAAAGCCATGGCTTTCGAGATAGGCCGCAACGCCATTGCTGCCGGTCAGATCATCTTGCTGTTCAGCATGCCGCTCGATCATGACGATGTCGATATGCGCGCCCGGCTCGGCCAGGCTCATCAGGTCGCGCATCGCGCGGATCGATTCCGACGACGGCTTCCAACCCAGCACGGCACGGCGGATCGGCACGAACGCCTGTCCTTCGGGCACCAGAAGCAAGGGCGTGGCCGCGGCCATCAACAATGTGCCGATCGTGTGGCGGCGCAGCCAGGGGATGGACCAGGATGAGGACGGACCGATCAGGATGAGATCCGCGATATGATCTGCCCCGCGCAGTTCGTGGGCCAGCCAGCTCACGTCGCCATAGAAGCCGCCGATCCGGATCTCCCGGTCGGCCGCATCCAGGTGGGCGCGGAGCCGCATCATGTCCTCGCGCGCATCGGCGCGGAGCTCCGCCTCAGGCAGGTACAGCCCGCCGAAGGGCGCGAGCTCGGCCGCGATCATCGGCGCGGCGGTGAGCATGGTCACCGCCAGTTCGGCCCCTATCGCGCGGGCCGATTGTACTGCGTCGCGCACATGCCCGCGCGCAAGGTCCGGATCGTCCACGACCGTGGCCAGCTTCTTGATCATGCGGCCTCTCCTGACGTCGATTATGATCCGATTGCGGGCAAAACGCACTGCGCAAATCTACCTAGAAGCCGCTTTACAGCCGGTGCGGCGGGCGCGACGAAGGGGGATGAGCGACCGCCTCTATCTACGCCCCACGGGCTTCGTCGACGCGCCTTTCGGTTATGACGGGCAAGTTCTCCGACTGGCGGGAGGATTGTCCTTCTTCGCAATGGTGGAGCTGGTCCACGTCCGTGATGGCCACCGCGTGGACCAGCGGCTCCTGCCCATCGATGCGCTTGAATCGCACATCGCCGCTCTCCCCTCCGGCATTGCCGAAAAGGCCCGCGCCAGCCTGGCTCGCCTCACCGCGCCCCGCGCACCATTGAAGCTCGGCCCCCGCACCATCCCGCTCGATCAGCCGCAGGTCATGGGCATCCTCAACGTCACGCCCGACAGCTTTTCCGGCGGCGCGCCTGCCGATCCCGTCGCGCTCGGCATGGACATGCTGCGCCATGGTGCGGCCCTGATCGATGTCGGCGGCGAATCCACGCGTCCCGGCGCCAAGCCCGTCTGGGAGGGTGACGAGATTGCGCGCGTGCGGCCGGTGATCGAAAAACTGGCGTCGGGCGGCGCGGCGATATCGATCGACACGCGCAAGGCCGCGGTTATGGAAGGCGCGCTCGATGCGGGCGCAGGCCTGGTCAACGATGTCTCCGCGCTGACTTGGGATGATCGCGCGATGGCGGTGGTCGCGGCGCGCGGCTGCCCTGTCGTGCTGATGCACCATCAGGGCTCGCCCGAGACGATGCAGCAGGATCCACATTATGACGATGTGCTGATCGAGGTTTACGACTGGCTCGAGGCGCGGATCGAAACGGCAGTCGCCGCGGGCATCGACCGCTCGAAGATCCTGATCGACCCGGGCATCGGCTTCGGCAAGACGCTCCGCCACAATCTCGCTTTGCTCAACGGCCTGTCCCTGCTCCACGGATTGGGCTGTGGCGTGGTGCTCGGCGCGAGCCGCAAGCGCACGATCGGCGCGCTATCGGGCGAAGCGCCCGTCGATCAACGGCTGGGCGGATCGGTGGCGTTGGCCGTACTGGCGGCGGCCCAGGGCGTGCAGCTGCTGCGCGTCCATGACGTCTTTGAAACCGTACAGGCGCTGCGCGTGTGGCGGGGCCTGCGCGACGAGGCTTTGTCCCCCCGCTAGCGGCTGACGCACGGCTGCTTTATCACCCCACCAAATCGGGGGAGGAAAGGCATGATCGGCAGGCTTGGGATCGGCCTTTTTGCGGCGCTGTGCGCGCTGGCCACACCCGCTGCCGTCGCAGCCACCGCGCCGGTCAGCTCTGTCGATACCGCCCCGAAACAGCGGCTGATCGTCCTCACCGATATCGAAGCGGAGGCCGATGACAGCCAGTCCCTCGTGCGCCTCCTCCTCTATGCCGACGTGATCGACATCGAAGGGCTGATCGCCACCACCTCCACGCACATGCGGGGGGAAATCCATCCGGAATCCATCCGCGCGACGATTGCAGCTTACGCGCAAGTGCGGCCCAATCTGCTCAAGCACGATCCCGGCTTTCCCCCGGCCGCAGCGTTGCTGGCGAAGGTAAGTGAGGGCCAGTCGTCCTACGGCATGGCAGCGGTCGGCAACGGGAAGGATACGCCCGGATCGCAACAGATCATCCGCGCGCTCGATACGGTCGATCCGCGGCCTTTGTGGGTGGCGGTATGGGGCGGGCCGAACACGCTCGCCCAGGCGCTCTTCACGCTGCGCGCGACGCGCGCGCCAGCCGAGCTCAAGCGGCTGATCGCGAAGCTGCGCGTCTATGCCATCTCGGACCAGGACGACAGCGGCGCCTGGCTGCGGCGCGCCTTTCCCGACCTTTTCTACGTCGTCAGCCCCGGTGGATATGGTCATGCCACCTGGGGCGCAATCATGCAGCCGGTCGACGGCATCGACAATCGCACGATCAGCAATGCCTGGCTCGCCGCCAATATCCAGCAGGGCCATGGGCCGCTCGGCGCGGCCTATCCCGACGTTGCCTACGGCATGGAGGGCGACACGCCCTCCTTCCTGTCGCTGATCCCCAACGGTCTCAACGTGCCGGAACATCCCGATTGGGGCGGATGGGGCGGGCGCTACCAATATTACGTGCCCTCCCTCACGGATCTCGATCCAAAGGGCTTTACCGGCGGGGTCCCGGTCGAGCCCGAGACTCGGCCGATCTGGACCAACGCGATCGACAGTTTCACCCCCTATGTCGCCGCCGAATATCGGCGCGCGGCCAAACCCGGCACCGCATCGTTCAAGGATGATCGGGTAACGCTGTGGCGGTGGCGCGATGACTTCCAGAACGATTTCGCCGCCCGGATCGGCTGGACGACCTTGCCTTATGGCCGCGCCAACCATCCACCCGTGCCCAAGCTGGCACATTCCGATCAGCTGACAGTGCGCTCCGGCGAGACACTCATGCTCGACGCCAGCGGAACAAGCGATCCCGACGGAGACAGCCTCAGCTATCTCTGGTTCCCCTATCCCGAGGCAACGGGCTGGACGCAGCCCATCGCCTTGCAGGGTGCGGAGAATATGAAAAGGGCCTTGTTCCGTGCTCCGGATGTCACCCGAGCGACAACCGTGCATTTCATCCTTCGGGTGACGGACAAAGGTATGCCGCCACTGTCGCGCTACAAACGCGTGATCGTCACGATCCTGCCACGCGAATGAAGAGAAGGGCTCAGCTCTTCACCTAAAGGCGCGCATCCTGAAGCACCGACCCCCTCCTGCCACCTTCGCCAATCGGATTGCCGACCGCCCGATCCAGCCAGCGCGCGGCGCGAACCGCTGCGATGCGGCTACGCGCCACCGGCACGGAGACACCGTTGGTGAGGATCAATTCCAGCGATCGACTGTCGCCCTTCGAAGCGCGCACCGCGCCATGCGCGACCCACCAGGAACGATGCACCTGCAATCCTCTGTCGCCGAGCTGCCGCACCACGTCGCGCATCGAGGCGAAGTAAAGGCTCGAGC
>Ga0207706_10003828_pt1 | contig 14338 bp, 11 predicted proteins | sample KBSC53metaG_FD_184318 | JGI IMG/M metagenome (GOLD analysis project Ga0207706, IMG submission 184318) | Corn rhizosphere microbial communities from Kellogg Biological Station, Michigan, USA - KBS C5-3 metaG (SPAdes) (version 2) | ecosystem: Host-associated > Plants > Roots > Rhizosphere > Soil ... | reverse complement strand
GCTCGGTCTCGTCGGACTGAAGATGTCGATCGCCTTCACGAAGCTCGAGGAGCGGCCGCTCGAGTTCGCGTCGCTGAACGCGAAGGGTCAGGGCGTCGGCGCGCTGATGAACATGACGACGTCGTTCACGCTTTCCGGAGAGGGCGAGAAGACCTCGATGGGCTGGGAGGCGGACGTCAAGATCGCCGGCCCCGTCGGCTCGATGGGCCAGCGGGTCCTCCAGCCGATCATCAACCAGCAGGTCGGGAACGTGCTCGCCGCCCTCGACAACGAGGTGCAGGAGGCGAAGACCGCCGCCGGCTAGCCTGCGATGGTCAGGTCGCCGCGCGAAAAGCGCTTCCTGCCGCGCTAACGTTCGGCGAGCAGTGGAGCGCCGCCCGTGCGACCGAGTCGACGAGCTCGAGCGGGGCCGCGAGGCCTACGCGGGGCGCTCCTGGGTCGCTGCGCACGACCTTCTCTCTCGCGCCCACGAGCGTGAGCCGCTGCAGGCGGACGATCTCGAGCTGATCGCCACGACGGCCTTCATGCTCGGCCGCGACGACGAATGCGTCGCGTGGCTCGAGCAGGCGCATCAGCGACATCTCGACGACGCGGCGAGCCTGCGCGCCGTTCGCTGCGCGGCGTGGATGATCATGAACCTCGCGTTGCGGGGTCAGATGGGTCCGGCGACCGGCTGGCTCGGCCGAGCCCACCGGCTCCTGGAGACAGAGGGCGAGTGCGCGGAGCGCGGGTGGCTGGCCATCCCCGGCGTGTTCGAGCGCGAGGCCGCAGGCGATTTCCTCACGGCGGCCGGTATCGCCGCGGAGGCCGTCCGCCTGGGCGAGCGGTTCGGCGATCGCGATCTCTTTGCGGTCGCGATCCAGGCCCAGGGGTACATGCTGATCAAGAGCGGTCAGGTTCGCGGGGGGCTCGCGCTCCTCGACGAGGCGATGGTGGCCGTGACCGCCGAGGAGCTATCACCCATCATTACCGGGATCGTCTACTGCGGCGTGATCCTCGCCTGCCAGGAGGTGTACGAGGTGCGGCGCGCGCGGGAGTGGACGCGGGCGCTCGCGGACTGGTGGGCGCTCCAGCCGGACATGGTCGCGTTCACCGGACGCTGCTACGTGCACCGCGCGGAGATCCTCCAGCTCGACGGCTCGTGGCGAGATGCGCTCGAGGAGGCGCGCCGAGCCGGCGAGCGCTTCGTCGAGACGAGCAATCCCGCGGCCGGGCTCGCGCGCTACCGGCAGGGCGAGCTCCTTCGGTTGCAGGGCGACTTCACCGGCGCGGCGGATGCCTACCGAGAGGCGAGCACGTTCGGGTGGGAGCCGCAGCCCGGGCTCGCCCAGCTGCGACTCGCGCAGGGCCGCACCGACGCTGCCGTCTCGGCGATCCGGCGGGCAGAGTCGGCCGCGACCGCGCCGCTCGACCGCGCTCGGCTGCTTCCTGCCTTCGTCGAGATCATGGTGACGGCGGGGGACATCGAATCCGCGCGCCGTGCCTGCGACGAGCTCGAGGAGATCGCGACCGGGTACGAGAGCGCGATGCTCGGCGCGCTCGTCGCTCATTCGCGGGGCGCGGTTCACCTCGCCGAGGGCGAGCCGCGGGAGGCACTCGTCTCGCTCCGGAGGGCGACGGAGGTGTGGCACGCGCTCGATGCCCCGTACGAGATAGCGCGGACGCGCGTCCTGGTCGGAGACGCATGTCGCCTGCTCGAGGACGAGGAAGCCGCGGTCCTCGAGCACGAGGCGGCCAGGGGCATCTTCGAGCGTCTCGGTGCACGGCCCGATCTCGCACTCCTCGACCAGCCGACGACGAGTCGCCACGGGCTCTCGGGCCGCGAGCTCGAGGTTCTGCGTCTCGTCGCGGCCGGGAGGACCAATCGCGAGATCGCCGCGTCGCTCGTCATCAGCGAGCACACGGTGGCGCGTCACCTTCAGAACATCTTCGCGAAGCTCGGGCTCTCGTCCCGCGCCGCGGCGACGGCATTCGCCTTCGAGCACGACCTCGTCTGACGCGCATCGGCGTGGTCCGAAATGACCACGGCGCGCACGGGCCAGGTTGGTGGATCCGCGCGATGCCCGCGGAGCGCGAGCGGCCTACCGTCGTTCGAAACGACGAGGAGGCCGAGATGACAGCGCAATCCTTCGACACGGTGATCGTCGGCGGCGGCCAGGCGGGGCTCGCGACGGGGTACCACCTCAAGAAGCACGGCCGCACGTTCGTGATCCTCGACGCGAGCGAGCGCGTCGGCGACCCCTGGCGTCGGCGCTGGGACTCCCTGCGGCTCTACTCGCCCGCCTCGCACGACGGCCTCCCGGGGCTGCGGTTCCCCGCGAAGCGCACGTCGTATCCGACCACGCGCGAGATGGCGGACTACCTCACGGCGTACGCGGAGCACTTCGAGCTGCCCGTGCGCTCCGGTTCCACCGTCGACACGCTGACGACGGAGAACGGACGCTACGTGCTGCTCGCCGGCGACGAGCGGTACGAGGCCGACAACGTCGTCGTGGCCACCGGCGTCATGCACAAGCCGTATGTCCCGAGCTTCGCGCCGCAGCTCGGCCGCGGCATCCGGCAGCTCCACTCGAACGACTACCGCAACCTCTCTCAACTGCAGGACGGCCCTGTGCTCGTGGTCGGCGCGAGCCACTCGGGGGCGGACATCGCCCACGAGGCGTCCGCACGGCACGAGACCATTCTCTCCGGCGTCGACACCGGACAGATCCCGGCCAGAGTCGACACGCGCCGCGGGCGCATGGGCTTTCGCCTGCTGTTCTTCGCCGGCTCGCACATCCTCACGGCGGACACGCCTATGGGTCGCAAGATGCGCCCGCACATCCGGCACGGCGGCGCGCCGCTCCTGCGCTACCGCAAGAAGGAGCTTCTCGCCGCGGGCGTCGAGCGGACCCTCGCGCGTACGGTCGGCGTCGAGGGCGGCCGCCCCGTGCTGGACGACGGCCGTGTCCTCGACGTCCGAAACGTCGTCTGGTGCACCGGGTTCCGGCCCGACTACTCCTGGATGGACGTTCCCTTCGAGGTCGGCGAAGACGGCTACCCGGTGCAGTATCGCGGCGCCGTGGCCTCTGCACCGGGGCTCTTCTTCGTCGGAATGCTCTTCCTGCACTCGTTCGCGTCGATGCTGATCGGGGGGGCCGGCAAGGACGCCGAGCGGGTCGCGCGGCAGATCGCCGCGCAACCGGCCCGCGCGCGCACCGGCGTGGGGCCGCGTCGCGTCGCCGAACAGGTCGCATCGTGAGGCGAGGCCATTCGACCCTCGAGCCGGTCGAGTCGCGGTCGCTCCTCGTCTGGAACGGGCGTGTGGCGTGGATCCGACGGATCGCGGCCGAGCGGCGTGAGACGCGGGCCGTAACGCCCCCGGCCGCGCCGCCGCCGGAAGAGAGGCTGCCGTCGCCCGGAAACCAGGCGCGGGACGGCCCTGATGCTCTGTCGTCGGACGGGGAACGGTGCTAGGGTCGCCGTGACATGTCAGACGTCCCGTTCCGCATCGGCGTCATGCAGCTGACGATGGAGCCGCTCGACGAGATGCTCGCGTCGGCGCGCGTGATGGACGAGGCAGGGATGGACACCGTCTGGCTCGCAGAAGCGTACCCCTGGTGGCGCAAGCACCAGATGGAGGCGCGGTCGTCGACGGTCGTCTCCGCCTTGATGGCGCGTGAGACGGAGCGCCTCGCGATCGGCTGGGGGATCATCTCGCCGTGGACGCGCCACCCCGTGCAGGTCGCGATGGACGCGCGGGTCGTCCAGGAGGCGGCCGGGCCGGGACGGTTCCTGCTCGGCTTCGGGACGTCGAAGATCTTCCTCAACAACATCAAGGGCCAGACGAAGAAGACGCTCGGGCCGATGCGCGACGCGGTCACGATCGTGAAGGGCGTCCTCGGGGGCGAGGCTTTCTCGTACGACGGCGACACGTGGAGCGCCGACGTGCCGGCTCTCTCGCCGGAGGCGCACACCCCGCGCGGCGTGCCACCGGTCTACGTGGCGGCCACGGCGCCGAAGATGCAGGCGCTCGCCGGCGAAATCGGGGACGGCTGTCTGACACCGTCGATCACGACGCCGGCCTTCGTCCGTTACACGCGCGAGAACGTCGCCTCAGACATCGACATCGGCTGCACCGTCGTCGCATCGATTCACGCCACCGACCGGGACGCGGGTCGCGACGGCGCGCGCGAGATCGCGGGGATGTATCTCGCGAACAAGGTGCAGAACATCGCCGGCGCGGCGGACACACTCCTCGACCTGGCGGGGATCGAGATGGACGAGATCCGCCCCGTCGCGGAGGCGATGGAGCAGGGTGGGCGGCTCGCCGCGAAGGCGAAGGTCACGGACTCACTGCTCGACAAGTGCCGGCCGATCGCCGGGACTCCGGCCGACTGCATCGCGGCGATCGAGGAGTACCGCGACTCCGGCTGCACCCACGTGATGCTCGAGCTCTGGGGCGAGGACCGCCACGAGCAGATCCGCCTCTTCGGTCGCGAAGTGCTGCCACACTTCCGCGACTGATGGCGACGGTCACGGTTCGCGGTACCGGAGCTGCGACGGCGCAGCCCGACGACGTGACCGTCGGTCTGAGCGTCGAGGCGCTTCGCCCGAACGCGACCGAGGCGTTCGCCGAGGCCACACGACTGGCCGCAGACGTCGTCTCGCTGTGCGACGAGCTCGGCGTGCCCGCCGGTTCGCGGACGACGACGCAGGTCTCGCTGGCAGAGCACGGTGAGCACACGAATGCCGGCTGGCAGCACCGCGGCTACCGGGCCGCGACTCGCGTCGCCGCGCACGTGAGCGACGCCGAGCTCGCGAGCCGGCTCGTCTCCGAGGCCGCAGCACGGCTCCAGGTGCGGATCGACGGGCCGACGTGGCGTGTGGCTCACGACAACCCGGCGCATGGCGAGGCGAGGCGGGGGGCCGCGGAAGATGCGCGCTCCCGGGCGGACGAGTACGCCGTCGCGCTCGGAGGACGTGTCGGCGCGGTCGTCTCCGTCGTGGAGGCCGGCGCCATCGCTCCGGGGCCGGAGCCGCGGATGTACGCGGTTCGGCAGGAGATCTCACCGATGCCGCTCGAGGCCGGCGAGCACCACGTCGTCGCCGAGGTCGACGTCACGTTCCAGCTGGAGCAGGCGTGAGCCGCGCGACCGTCGTAGTCGACCGCGACCGGTTGGTCGACACGGCGAGCCGCATGGTCGGCACCTGGAGCTTCACGGGAAGCGAACAGGCGATGGCCGAGCTCATGCGCGAGCTCTACGAGGAGATGGGCTTGCGCTGCCAGTGGCAGCAGGTCGAGGACGGCCGCGCGAACGCGCTCGGGATCTGGGAGGGCGCCGGCGGCGGCAAGAGCCTCATGTTCAACGGCCACATGGACACGTCGTACTCGGGGCGCGAGCCGTGGCTGGCGGGCGTTCCGGGGTTCCAGCCCGAGGCCTTCGTCCGCGACGGGAGGCTCTACGGGCTCGGCATCTCGAACATGAAGGGCGCCCTCGCCTGCTACCTCGAGGCCGTGCGGGCTTTGCAGGACTCAGGTGTGGGGCTGCGAGGCGACGTGCTGATCGCAGCCGTCAGCGGTGAGATCGAGAAGACGCAGCAGGGCGACGCGGTCGGCGCCGAGTACCGCGGCTACGCCGCGGGGACGCGGTACCTCGTCTCGCACGGCGGCGTCGCCGACATGTGCCTGCTCGGCGAGCCGACCGAGGGCAAGGTCGTCCTCGGCCACTTCGGCGCGCTCTGGCTGCGGATCCGCGTGCACGGGAACTTCATCCACACGGCGTTCAGCGAGGGGCGCCGGGGCGAGAACGCGATCCTCCGGCAGCAGGAGGTGCTCGCGGCCGTCATGGAGTGGGTGCCGACCTGGGAGGACGACCCCGCGAACAGCTACCGCGGCGCAAAGGCGATCGTCAACGTCGGTGCGATCGAGGGCGGCTTCGGCTGGCGCGTCTCGCGGACACCGCACCACGCAGATCTCTTCCTCGACGTGCGCGTGCCGCCGACGAAGCCGATGGCCGTCGCCCGGCGCGAGGTGCTCGACATGGTGCGCGGCCTCGCCGATCGGTTCCCCGAGTACGGCGTCGAGGGCGAGGTGTACGTCACCGCCCCGGGCGCGGAGATCGAGGAGGGCCACGAGCTCGTCGCAGCGATCGACGGGGTGCACGAGGAGATCTTCGGGGCGCCGCCCGGTCGCGACGTGACCCGCTGGTTCTCGGACGCGTCGGCGCTGACGCGCTACGGCGTCCCGACCGTGAACTACGGCACCTCGACGGGGCTGATGGACGTCGAGCTCGGCGAGAACCTCGAGATCGACGGGCTCGTCCGCACGGCCGAGGTGTACGCGCGAGTCGCGATGCGCGTGTGTGGGGTCGTATGAAGAGGGGCGAGGCTGAAGCCCGCCTCCTCGGGCGCAACCGGACTTGGGGCGGGGCTTCAGCCTCGCCCTCGTTTCTTGCCACAGGAGGATCTGCCGTATGAAGCTGGTGACGTTCGGGGAGGACAGGCGGGTCGGAGTGCTGGACGGCGAGGAGATCGCCGTGCTCGACGTGCCGACGATGCGGGAGTACTTCGAGCGCGGCGGGGCGGACGAGGCCGGGGAGCGCGTTCCGCTCGCGGAGACGCGGCTGCGCGCGCCGATCGTCCCGAAGAAGTTCTTCCACACAGCGGGCAACTTTCGCGAGCACGAGGAGGAGTCGAAGACCGTCGACTGGTCGCACGCGATCGCGCCGTGGATCAACTTCTTCCAGAACGTCGACGCGATCGTCGGCCCCGACGAGCCGATCGTCTACCCCGAGCACCTCACCGAGGAGCTCGACTACGAGCTCGAGCTGGCGGTCGTGCTCCGGAAGCCCGGCAAGTGGTTCTCGCCGGAGGAAGCTATGGAGTACGTCGGCGGCTACGTGATCTTCAACGACATCACGGCGCGCGACATCCAGCGCGGCGAGATGAAGTCGGGTGTCTTCAGCTTCTGCAAGGCGATCGACACCTTCTGCCCGCTCGGGCCGTGGATCGTGACCCCGGACGAGGTGCCCGACCCGCACGACCTCGCGATGCAGCTCCGCGTCAACGGCGAGGTGCGGCAGGAGTCGCACTCGGGCCGGATGTCGGTGACGATCCCCGAGATCCTCTCGAACTTCTCCGGCCTCACGTACTCGGCTGGGGACGTGCTCTCGACGGGCACGGTGTCCGGCGTGGCCGGCTTCAAGTCGCCCGAGGAGCGCGCGCGGCTGTACCTCAAACCCGGCGACGTGATCGAAGCGGAGATCGAGCGGATCGGCGTCCTCCGCAACCCCGTGATCTCGTGGCAGGAAGGGCATGGCGAGCCGCCGCCCCCCCGGATCCGCCCGTGGGGCGCGGACGCTCGGGAGTCGACCTGACGATCGCCTCCATGAAGGCCGCATGATCCGCGCGCTCAAAGCCGGCCGCAGCCAGCAGGCGAAGGCCGAAGCGAGCGCGGAGGTGCGCGCGACCGTCGAGGCGATCCTCGCCGACGTCGGCGAGCGGGGAGACGCGGCCGTTCGCCACCATTCCGCGTCTCTCGACGGCTGGAGCCCCGACAGCTTCGTCTTGTCGCGGAGCGAGATCGAGGCCTGCGTCGCCTCCGTGCCAGAGCCGATGCTCGACGACATCCGGTTCGCCCAGGAGCAGATCCGGGGCTTCGCGATCGCGCAGCGCGCGGCGCTCACGGACGTCGAGGTCGAGACGCTGCCCGGTGTCTTCCTCGGCCACCGGAACATCCCGGTCGGGAGCGTCGGCTGCTACGTCCCGGGGGGCCGCTATCCGATGGTCGCCTCGGCGCACATGAGCGTCGTCACGGCGAAGGCGGCCGGGGTTGAGCGCATCGTCGCGTGCGCGCCGCCCGTCGGCGGGACGCCGCATCCGGCGATCGTCGCCGCCATGCACCTCGGCGGCGCGGACGAGATCCTCGTGCTCGGGGGCGTGCAGGCGGTCGCGGCCATGGCGCTCGGGACGGAGACCCTGGAGCCGGTAGACATGCTCGTCGGCCCGGGCAACGCCTATGTCGCAGAGGCGAAGCGCCAGCTCTTCGGTCGCGTCGGGATCGACCTTCTCGCCGGTCCGACCGAGACGCTGATCATCGCCGACGAGACCTGCGACCCGGAGCTGGCCGCCGTCGACCTGCTCGGCCAGGCCGAGCACGGCCCGACGAGCCCCGCAGTCCTCCTCACCACCTCGCAGGAGCTCGCGGAGTCGGTGCCCGCTGCGATCGCGGCCGAGCTGAAATGGCTCCCGACGGCCGATGTCGCGCGGACGGCTTGGGAGGAATGCGGCGAGATCATCCTCTGCGAAACGGTCGACGAGCTCGTCTCCGAGGCGGACCGGATCGCGAGCGAGCACGTCCAGGTGATGACCGCCGACCCGCAGGTGTTCCTCGAGCGGATGCGGAACTACGGCGCGCTCTTCCTCGGCCCGAGGACGAACGTCGCGTACGGCGACAAGGTGATCGGCACGAACCACACGCTGCCGACGATGCGCGCGGCCCGCTATACCGGTGGTCTTTGGGTCGGAAAGTTCCTGAAGACATGCACGTACCAGCGCGTCGAGTCCGACGAGGCATCGGTTGCGATCGGTGAGGTCTGCTCGCGGCTCTGCGAGCTCGAGGGCTTCGCCGGGCACAAGGAGCAGGCCGACCTTCGCGTGCGCCGCTACCGAGGCGCGTCCTGAACGATCGCCCACGCGGCCCCGTGGCCGTCGTCACCGGCGGTGCGGGAGGCATCGGCACCGCGGTCTGCCGGACGTTCGCCGGGGCCGGATACCGTGTCGTCGTCGGTTACGCCCGCTCGCGCGGGCAGGCGGAGGCGCTGGTCGGCGAGCTGCCCGGCGGCCCGCATCTCGCCCTCGCCGCCGACGTCACGGACAGCAACGGGCTCGCGCTACTGGCCGGAGCTGTGGAGCGCGAGCTGGGCGGCTGCGACGTGCTCGTCAACGCCGCGGGCGTCACCCGCTTCGTCCCGCACGCAGACCTCGACGCGCTCGACGACGAGCTCATCGACGGGATCCTGCGGACGAACGTGCGCGGTGCGATTGCCGCCGTCCGTGCGCTGCGGCCGCTTCTCGAGCGGAGCCGGTGCGAGGGCGGGGGCGTCGTCGTCAATGTGTCGTCGATCGCGGCGGTCACGGGACAGGGAAGCAACGTCGCGTACTGCGCCTCGAAGGCCGCGCTCGACAGCGTCACGCGGTCGCTCGGGCGCGCGCTCGCGCCGACGATCCGCGTCGTGTCGGTCTCGCCGGGCGTGGTCGACACGGGGTTCATCCGCTCGCTCGACCCGGCCTGGCGCGAAGAGCAACTTGCGCGGACGCCGCTCAGGCGCTTCGCGTCGCCCGAGGAGGTCGCGGCCGCCATCCTGGCCGTCGTCCGCGACCTGACCTTCACGACCGGCGGCGTCCTTCCGGTCGACGGTGGAAGGCCGCTTTCGTGACCGGAACGCCGGAGGGCCTCGTGGCCTGCGGCAGGCGTAGCGGCGAATATGGAAAACCGACGTTCGGGTTTCGTCGGAGCCCGCGAGACCGAGGAGAGTGACCATGGCAGCTCGCACCAAGCCCCCGTTCCGCGCCGACCATGTCGGCAGCCTGCTCCGCCCGCCAGAGCTGCTCCGGGCGCGGGAGGACGCGGCCGCCGGCCGGATCACCCGCGAGGAGCTGCGCACGGTCGAGGACAGTGCCATCACGGACGCCGTCCGCATGCAGGAGGAGGTCGGCCTGCGGGGGATCACCGACGGCGAGTTCCGGCGGGGCTCCTGGCACATGGACTTCATCTATGCGCTCGACGGGATCTCGGCCGCCGACGACAAGGTCAAGGTCTCGTTCCACAACGAGCAGGGCGACATCGAGTTCATGACCGCGCTCGCGTACGTCGGCGGCAAGGTCGGCGTCTCCGAGACGATCTTCGGCGACGCCTTCGCGTTTCTCTCGGAGCACGTGGCAGCCGGCGTGCCGAAGCTGACGATCCCGTCCCCGAGCATGGTGCACTACCGCGGCGGCCGGGCCGCGATCGACGAGAGCATCTATCCGGACCTCGAAGGCTTCTGGAGCGACCTGACCGCCGCCTACCGCGAGCAGGTACGCCGTCTCGGCGAGCTCGGCTGCACGTACCTCCAGCTCGACGACACGAGCCTCGCGTACCTGAACGACCCCGAGCAGCGCCGGTACGTCGCTTCGATCGGCGGCGACCCGGACGCGCAGCACGTCGAGTACATCCGGCACATCAACGAGGCGCTCGCCGGCCGCCCCGACGGGATGAGCGTCACGACGCACATGTGCCGCGGGAACTTCCGCTCGTCGTGGGTCGCAGAGGGTGGGTACGACCACGTCGCCGAGGCGCTCTTCTCCGAGCTCGACGTCGACGGCTACTTCATGGAGTGGGACGACGCGCGCTCCGGCGGCTTCGAGCCGCTGCGGTTCCTCCCGGACGGAGAGAAGCAGGTCGTGCTCGGCCTCGTGACGACGAAGCGCGGGACGCTCGAGACGAAGGACGACCTCCTCCGGCGGATCGAGGAAGCGAGCGCGCACGCGCCGCTCGACCAGCTCTGCCTCTCGCCGCAGTGCGGTTTCTCGTCGACGGTGGACGGCAACGCGCTGAGCTACGACGAGCAGGTGGCGAAGCTGGCCCTCGTCGTCGAGGTCGCCGACGAGGTCTGGGGGCGATGACGGGGTCGCTCGCCGGCCCCGAGTGTGCGAGGCTTCAGGCGTGAGCGGCATGATGGGTCAGCGGATCCTCCGCGTGGAGGACGACCGCTTCCTGCGCGGCGAGGGGCTCTACGTCGAGAACCAGGAGGTTCCGGGCGCGCTCCATGCGACGTTCGTCCGGTCTCCCGTCGCGCATGCCCGCATCGCCGGGATCGACACGTCGGGCGTCGCGAGCGTCCCGGGCGCGCAGGTCTTCACCGCGGCGGACGTCGAGCTCGGGGCCTTCCCGCCGCCGCCGATCCCGGGGATCAACGACAAGATGGTGCGGCCGTTCCTCGCGAGCGACGTCGTCCGCTTCGTCGGGGACATCGTCGCCGTCGTCCTCACGGAGGATCGGTCGGCCGGCGCCGACGCGGCCGAGCTGGTGCTCGTCGACTACGACCCCCTGCCCGCCGTCGTCGACCCCGAAGCGGGGCTCGCCGGGGACGTGCTCCTGTATCCGGAGCTTGGAACGAACGTGTGCGCGAGCCATCCGCTCGAGGCCCCCGACCGGGCGCTGTTCGAGAGCTGCGACGTTGTCGTCTCGGGCCGGCTCGTGAGCCAGCGGCTCGCGGCTTGCCCGCTCGAGGCGCGCGGGTGCGTCGCCGAGCTCGGCGACGACGGCCGGATGAACCTGTGGCTGTCGACGCAGACGCCGCACCTCGACCGCCACGTGCTCGGGCTCTTCCTCGGCCTGGGCGACGAAGGGGTGCGCGTCGTGGCGCCCGACGTGGGGGGAGGCTTCGGCGCCAAGGGGCTGAGCGTCGAGACCGTGATCGTCCCGTGGCTCGCGCGCAAGACCGGGCGACCGGTCCGCTGGACGGAGAGCCGCAGCGAGAACATGGTCGCGATGCAGCACGGCCGCGCCGCGGTGCTCGAGTTCGAGCTCGGCGGGAGCCGCGACGGCGACGCGCAGGCGTACCGGCTGCGCGTCGTCCAGGACGCCGGCGCCTACCCGGGGCTCGGCGCCATCCTGCCCGGCTTCACCGCGCTGATGTCGAGCGGCGTCTACGCGATCCCGAAGATCGAGTCCGACACGGTCAGCGTCGTCACGAACACGACCCCGACGGGACCGTTCCGCGGCGCGGGGCGACCCGAAGCCGCGCAGGCGATCGAGCGCGCGATGGACCTCTTCGCGGCCGAGCTCGGTCTCGACCCGGCCGAGGTGCGCCGGCGCAACCTCTACCCGCCGGACGCATTCCCCCTGACGACCGCTTCGGGTGCCGGCTACGACTCGGGCGACTACGGGCGCGCGCTGGACCTCGCGCTCGAGACGGCAGGTTACGAGGCGTTGCGCGAGGAGCAGCGCCGCCGGCGCGAGTCCGGTGACACGCGGGCGCTCGGCATCGGTGTCAGCGTCTACGTGGAGATCACGAACGGCCTCGTCGAGCCGGAGCTCGGCGACGTCGAGATCACGCCGGAGGGAGAGGCCGTGCTGCGCACGGGCTCCTTCTCGCATGGGCAGGGCCACGAGACGACGTTCGCGATGATCGTCGCGGACCGGCTCGGTCTGCCGGTCGAGGCTGTCCGCGTGATCAAGGGCGACACCGACGAGGTCTCGCAGGGCACGGGCACGTACGGATCGAAGTCGACCCAGATCGGGGGCGCCGCGGCCCGGCAGGCAGCCGAGGTGGTCGTGGAGCGGGCCCGGGTGCTCGCCTCCGAGCAGCTCGAGGCGAGCGCCGACGACATCGTCCTCGACGCCGAGCGGGGCGGCTTCCACGTCGTCGGCTCGCCGACGCCGGTGCTCGCGTGGAAGGAGCTCGCCGCCGCAGCGGCCGCGGAGGGAAGGCTCGCGGAGCTGCGTGCCGCCGAGATCTTCAAGGCCGACGCGCCGACGTTCCCGTTCGGGGCCCACGTCGCCGCCGTCGAGGTCGACACCGAGACCGGCGAGGTCGAGCTCCGGCGCCTCGTCGCAGTCGACGACGCGGGCACCATCGTGAACCCGCTGATCGCCGAGGGTCAGGTGCACGGCGGCGTCGCGGCCGGCGTCGGGCAGGCGCTCTTCGAGGAGTTCGCATACGACGAGGAGGGCAACCCGCTGGCTGCGTCGTTCCTCGGGTACGCGTTCGCGTCTGCCGCGGAGCTGCCGTCGTGGGACGTCGTCGGGATGGAGACGCCGACGCCGCTCAACGCGCTCGGCGCGAAAGGGATCGGCGAGTCGGGCACGATCGGCTCCACACCCGCGGTGCAGAGCGCGGTCGTCGATGCGCTCGCGCCGTTCGGCGTCCGGCACGTCGAGATGCCGGCGAACGGCGAGCGCGTCTGGCGAGCGTTGCAGGCCGCGCGAGCCTAGACACGCGTCCTCGCGTCTCGCCCCGGCACCGGGAACCGTGAGCGTCCCAGATGGCGGGACGGTGTCTTGACAAGTAGACGCACGCGGACGTAGCGTTGGTCACGCGTGCTGAACCCGTTGGAGGAGACGTGCTGACGTCCGCGGGGCGCCCCGCAGCCGGGGTTTCGGGGTCCGCAAGGCGGATGGCCTGAGCCGGCCGATGGCGTCGGCGACACAGGAGACGGCGGCCACACACCTGTCCGGGCCGGAGCCCGCGGCTTCCGAGACCGGTGGGCCACGCCTCTCCGGGGCCCTCGTCTTCGTCCTGTCGTTCGCGTTCGCGCTGCTCTTCTGGCAGGCCTTTTCCGCGAGCGGTCTCGTCCGCGAGCAGGACCTGCCCTCGATGACGGCGACCATGGGTGAGCTCTGGAACCTCGTCCAGACCGGGAGCTTCTGGGCCGCGTTCCTCCAGACCGCGCGCGGCTGGGCGATCGGGCTCGGGCTCGCGACGCTGCTCGCGGTTCCGATCGGCTTCGTGCTCGGCCTCAGCGATCTCGCCGGACGCGCCTTTCGCGTCCCGGTCGAGTTCCTCCGGCCCATCCCATCTGCGGCGCTCATTCCCCTGCTCTTCCTGACGCTCGGCCCGACGCTCGAGAGCGAGGTCTTCCTGGCGGCCTTCGGCGCCTTCTGGCCGATTCTCGTGCAGACCATGTACGGCGTCCGCGACGTCGACCCCGTGGCCATCGACACCGCGCGGTCCTTCGGGGTGCCGACGCGCGAGCGCCTCTGGCGCATCACGCTGCCGAGCGCGGTGCCCTACATCGCCACCGGGATGCGCATCGCGTCGGCGGTTGCGCTGATCCTCGCGTTCACCGCGGAGCTCTTCATGGGCACTCCGGGGCTCGGGAAGCTCCTCAACTACGCGCAGTCCTACGGTCTCACGACCCAGCTCTACGCCCTCGCGCTCGCCACCGGCGCGCTCGGGGTCTGCACGCACGTCCTGTTCACGGCGGCCGAGCGCCGGGCCCTGCGCTGGCATCCGTCGCAGCGTGCGGAGGCGGTGTGAGGGGGCGCGGCTACGAGACGGTCAAGGTCGCGGCGGAGATCGCCGTCCCGATCGCGATCGTCGTGATCTGGGAGCTGTGGGCGCGCTCGGCGGACAGCCAGTTCTGGCCGCCGCCGTCGAAGATCGTGCAGGAGTTCAACGACCTCTGGGTCTTCGAGCAGTTCAGGAGCGACGTCGTGCCGAGCCTGATGCGCATCCTGCTCGGGTTCGGGATCGGCTCGGCGATCGGCGTCGCGATCGGCGTCCCGCTCGGGATGTCGCTGTGGGCCCGGAAGTTCGCGATGCCACACATCGAGTACTGGCGGGCGATGCCGCCGCCTGCGCTCCTGCCG
>Ga0207706_10003827_pt1 | contig 14339 bp, 17 predicted proteins | sample KBSC53metaG_FD_184318 | JGI IMG/M metagenome (GOLD analysis project Ga0207706, IMG submission 184318) | Corn rhizosphere microbial communities from Kellogg Biological Station, Michigan, USA - KBS C5-3 metaG (SPAdes) (version 2) | ecosystem: Host-associated > Plants > Roots > Rhizosphere > Soil ... | reverse complement strand
CACAGCGCCTTGCGCTGCCTCAGCTCGGCTATCGCGTGCTTGCCAAAGCCGAGCTCGACAACATCTCTTCGGTCTGCTCGTCGAATTCCGGCGGGCGCGCGGCTATCCTGCGCGGCAGCGTTGGCCCACGCGCAACCCGCCGGCGGCGATAACGCCGCCGGCGGTTGCAGGCGATGGCGGGGTCAGGCCGCTTTGCGGGTTGTTTTCGCCACGTGGGTGGCGATCGCATCCATCAGCGCCGGAGACAGGCAGTCATAAGGCTCCAGATCGAGCTCCTTCAGACGCGATCTGATGCCCGCCATCTCCGATGGCGCGACGCCGGCCTCGATCACGGACGACACGAACGCCGCAAACCCCGGAGCCGCCGAGCCGGCTTCCTGGAATAGTTCGGGGTGGATGAAGTCGAGGCCGTAGAACGGATGCCCCTTGTTCTCGATCCGGCCGTACATGTGCGCGCCGCAGCCCTTGCAAGCGTATCGCTGGATCGTCGCGGACGTATCGACAATCTGCAGCTTGTCGCCGTTTTCGAGCACCGTGACATTCTCGCGCGGCACAACGGCGACCACCGAGAAGGTCGCCCCTTCGGGCTTCCAGCACTTGGTGCAGCCGCAGGCGTGATTGTGGGCGACATCGCCCTTGATGCCGACCTTGACCTGTTTGTCTGTGCACTTGCAGACGAGGGTGCCGCCGGCAAAGGCGCCTGAGCCTTTCTTGACGCCGCCGTCGACCGATGGGTGGATATGAACAGTCATGGGCCAGTCCTCCTTATGTTTGACGTTCTTTGACTTTAGAACACGACGACCGAACGGATCGATTTTCCTTCGTGCATCAGATCGAAGCCCTTGTTGATGTCCTCCAGCTTGAGGACGTGGGTGATCATCGGGTCGATCTCGATCTTTCCGTTCATGTACCAATCAACGATCTTCGGCACGTCGGTGCGACCGCGCGCGCCGCCGAACGCGGTGCCTTTCCACACCCGGCCAGTCACCAGCTGGAACGGCCGGGTCGCGATTTCCTTTCCGGATTCCGCCACCCCGATCACCACGGAGACGCCCCAGCCGCGATGGCAGGCCTCGAGCGCCTGGCGCATGACGGTGGTGTTTCCCGTGCAGTCAAAGGTGAAGTCGGCGCCGCCGTCGGTGAGCGTGACCAGGTGCGCAACGATATCGCCACCGACCTTGGTCGGATTGACGAAATGCGTCATGCCAAAGCGGCGGCCCCATTCATCCTTGGCGTCGTTGATGTCGACGCCGATGATCTTGTCGGCGCCCACCATCCTGGCGCCCTGAATGACGTTCAGTCCGATTCCGCCAAGCCCGAACACGACCACGTTGGCGCCCGGCGTGACCTTGGCGGTGTTGACCACCGCGCCGACGCCTGTCGTGACGCCACAGCCGATGTAGCAACTCTTGTCGAAAGGGGCGTCTTCGCGGATCTTCGCCACCGCAATTTCCGGCAGCACGGTGAAGTTCGAAAACGTCGAACAGCCCATGTAGTGAAAGACCGGCTTGCCCTTGTGGCTGAACCGCGATGTGCCGTCCGGCATCACGCCTTTGCCCTGCGTGGCGCGAATAGAGGTGCAGAGGTTGGTCTTGCCGCTCAGGCAGCTTTTGCACTGGCGGCATTCGGGCGTGTATAGCGGGATGACATGGTCGCCCGGCTTGACCGACGTTACGCCGGAGCCGACCTCGCGAACGATGCCGGCGCCCTCGTGGCCGAGGATCGAAGGAAAGATTCCCTCGCTGTCGAAGCCGTCGAGCGTATAGGCGTCAGTGTGACAGATCCCCGTCGCCTTGATCTCGACGAGGACTTCACCGGCCTTTGGACCATCCAGATCGACTTCAACGATCTCGAGGGGCTTCTTGGCTTCGAACGCGACTGCAGCGCGTGTCTTCATTCTCAACTCCACTTTCGCTTTTCGAGCCGCTGCAAGAACGTGGTGTGACCAGTCCTGTGCGCGTCGGACCGATCATTTCTTGCCCATGCAGGAATTCTCCGCCTGGGTGTAGGCCTCCGGCTTGTCTTCTTTCTTGGCAGGACGCACGCGCCCGATGGCGTCATGGGCGCGGGCGCGCAGATAGATGTAGAGGTCGTCCATGTAGCAGGCGACGTTCGGATTATCGCCAAGCGCCGGCATCACGTTTTCCTGCGACGAGCTTACATTCTTGCGGCCACTGGCGACCACGCTGACGAAGTCGCCGTAACTCATGGTCTTGAGTGAATTCGTGAGGGCGGGGGCGTAGGTCGATCCCATCCCGTCGGGGCCGTGGCAGACGTGGCATTCCGAGTGATAGCGGCGGTATCCGGAGTAGGTGTACCAATCCACCGTACCGTCGGCTCCAACCTTGAAGGTCGGATTGCCTTCCTTGTCGAAGTACTTTCCGTCTTCGGACTTGACGGCGGCCGGATCGACCGCGTCTTCGGCGAAGCTAATTCCTCCTGAAACCACGAAGATCATCGCAGCAGCCGCAAACCAGAATTTACGCAAGAGCTTGTCCTCGAGATTCGTTGGAAGGCGAACCGGCGCATGGAGCAGCTCCATGCGCCGGATCGAGGTTGGCTCAACTCACTGTGGCAGAGCGAATACGGTCAACGTGCCGCCGAGCGCCGTGTAGTTGCTCAGCGCGGCGTAGCCACCGACGGCGCCGAGGCCGTCGGTCGGATCGGTGAGGCCGGCCGCGAGACCGATACCCGCCCAGCCACCGACGCCGGACAGCACTGCGACATACTGCCTGCCGCCCTGCTCATAGGTGTTGACGTTGCCGATGATGCCGGACGGGGTCTTGAACTTGTAGAGCTCCTTGCCCGTCTTGGCATCGACCGCCTTGAGGTAACCCTCGAGCGTTCCGTAGAACACCACGCCGCCGGCGGTGGCGAGCGCACCGGACCACACCGAGAACGGCTCCTTGTTCGACCACACGATCTTGCCGGTCTTGTTGTCCCAGGCAATGAAGTTGCCCATGTGGGTCTCGCCGGCCGGCGGATACATCGAAAGCGTCGCCCCGACGTAGGGCTGGCCTGCGGTGTAGCTCACCTTGAACGGCTCATAGTCCATGCAGACGTGGTTGGTCGGCACGTAGAACAGTTGCGTATCCGGCGAGTAGGCTGCCGGCTGCTGATCCTTGGTGCCGAGCGCGGCCGGGCAGATGCCCTTGGTGTTCTTGTCCTCGCCGCCCTTTTCGGTCGAGTACTGATCGAGCACCTTGGGACGACCATAGGTCGGCGAGCTCTTGTTCATGTCGACGCCGCTGGTCCAGTTGACCTTCGGATCGTACTTCTCGGCGACAAGCAATTCGCCCGTGATGCGGTCGAGCGTATAGCCGAGACCGTTGCGATCGAAGTGGGTGAGCAGCTTGCGATCCTGGCCGTTGATCTGCTGGTCGCTGAGGATCATTTCGTTGACGCCGTCATAGTCCCATTCATCATGGGGCGTCATCTGGTAGACCCACTTGGCCTTTCCGTCGTCCGCATTGCGCGCGAAGATGGTCATCGACCACTTGTTGTCGCCCGGACGCTGTTTCGGGTTCCAGGTCGAGGGGTTGCCCGAGCCGTAGTAGACGAGGTTCACAGCGGGGTCATAGGACAACCAGCCCCATGTGCAACCGCCGCCGATCTTCCACTGATCGCCTTGCCAGGTCTTGATGCTCGAGTCCTTGCCGATCGGCTTGCCGAGATCGGTGGTCTTGTCGGGGTCGACCAGGAGCTGATCGTCCGTCCCGCTGGAGAAGGCTCGCCAGGCCTGCTTGCCTGACTTGATATCGTAAGCGGTGACGTGACACTGCACGCCGAACTCGCCGCCGGAGATACCGATCAGAACCTTGTCCTTGACGACGAGCGGTGCGGAGGTTCCGGTCGCGCCCTTGCTGGGATCGCCGTTCTTCGCCGACCATTCCACCTTGCCGGTCTTGGCGTCGAGGGCGACCAGCGTGGTGTCGGCCTGGTGCAGGAAGATCTTGCCATCGCCATAGGCCACGCCGCGGTTTACCGTGTCGCAGCACATCACCGGGATGACGTTCGGATCCTGCTTCGGTTCGTACTTCCAGACGATCTGGTTGTCCTTGGATAGGTCAAGAGCATAGACCTTGTTTGGGAACGGTGTGTGGACGTACATCATGTTGCCGATGACGAGCGGTCCGCCTTCATGGCCGCGCAGCACGCCGGTCGAGAACGTCCAGGCGACCTGCAGTTTCCCCACATTCGCCGCAGTGATCTGGTTGAGCTTCGAGTAGCGCGTATTGGCGTAGTCACCCGCCGGCTGCACCCAGTCCTTCGGGTTCTGCGACATCTTGATCAATTCGTCGTTGGCCACGGCCGCGCCTACGCTAAACGCCGCGATGGAGCCAAGACAAGTTGCTAGTAGCACTTTGCGCATTGCGTCCTCCCACTGGTGAACTCTTGGGTTCCGCCGAGACGGCCCACTTTCCATTTTGTCCCGTACCCTATCCCGTTCGGTCATGGGAAACTTGCCCAAGAGGGAAGGGCATTTGCTCCAAAGCGAACCGCAACGAACTTTCTGCCGCCGGCCGCAAGTTGCGTCGGTGTCGCCACCATGCGGCAGTGCAACGGAGCACAGCCCGGAGGATGGCCTGCGCGGTCGCAGGTGCGAGGTTTCCCTTGACGGCGCGGAAACTAAGTCGGAGGATTGTCAAGTGGATGCCGGGACATACGTTGCACCGCTCTAGTAGAAGTTTCTAATAGAAGTAGATGTCGCTTCACCGTGACCGAGTCTCTCGCGGCAATCGTCACGTTTTCTCGAATCGGTGGCTGGAAATGTCTGATACGGTCCACTCGCTTACCACTTCAGGTTTATCGCCGAAAAAGCAGATCCAGTGCTGGTCAGAAGCACTGACGGATCTTTGCGGCCAATTTGACATAGATCCGCTGAAAGCGTCGTCGCTCGAAGCGCGGGTCAACTACACGACGGTTTCGAAGCTGAAGCTCTGTCAGATCGAGGTGAGCCAGCATCGGATCGCGCACACGGTGTCCCGTGCAAAATCCAGCGAACATCCCTACGTCAAGATCCTGTTTCAGACGCACGGAACTTCCTATTTCGAGCAGGAGGGCCGGCGCTTCGAACTGATGCCCGGCGATTGTCTTGCCTACGATGTATCCTGTCCGCATACGATCATCAGTCCGGCGCTGACGCGGCATGAGGTCGTCATCGTGCCGAAGGCGCTGCTGCAGGAGCGCGGCTTCCACATGGCGAAGATGTCGGCGTGCAAACTTTCGGCGCGCACCGGCACCGGCCGGATCGCCCATGACTTCGTGCATGCCGCGTTCGAGCAGGCCGCGAAACTGTCACCGAACAACGCCGTCGTCGTCGCGGATTCGCTGATCGATCTCTTGCTGCTGCCGCTGCGCGAGGCGGACGCGGCGTTCGATCGTGGCGGTCCCGAGGCGATGTATATTCGCGCCCAGGCCTTCATCCGCGAACATCTGCGCGATCCTGACTTGTGCATCGACCAGATTTCCGCCGCACTGGGCTGCACCAAGCGCTATCTGCATATGCTGTTCAGCGACAGGGGCATGACCGTCAGCGATTATATCTGGCAGGCGCGGTTGCAGAACTGCCGACACGAACTGGAGACGCACGCCGGCAAGACGGTCACCGATGTTGCATTTTCGTGGGGCTTCTCGAGTTCCTCACATTTCAGCCGGGTCTTCCGCAAGTATTTCGGCATTGTTCCGTCTTCGATCCACAAGGCGCAGCACGGCAGCCCGTCTCCGGACGTTTCCTAGTCGCCACCATCAATCAGAACCAGCAATCGGAACCCGTTGCTGATCGAAGGCCGCGGTTGCTGATCGAAGGCCGCGACAGCACGGCGATTCTCGCTTGAAAATGGCTTGATCTTGCCCGGTTCCCAGCCGGGCATTTGTTGCGGCACGAACATTGCTTTGATTATCCCGCCGGAAGACACAGGAGCGGGATGGATGAAGCGAATCATCCTTTTTCTAGGTATTGCCGGTTATCTGACCACAGGCGTCGACGCGCGCGATCTTGGTCAATGGGAAAATGCGGATCCTGCCATCCGCCAATGGTACCAGTCCCTGATGCAGCCCGACGCGCCGCACGCGTCATGCTGCGGTGAAGCAGACGCCTACTGGGCCGATGAAATCCACGTCAGGAACGGCAAGACCTACGTGCGCATCACGGACGACCGGCCGGATGAACCGCTCGGGCGGGCTCACATCGACAACGGAACGGAAGTCGAAATCCCGAACCACAAACTCAAATGGGACCGATCGAATCCCACCGGCCACGGCATCCTCTTCCTCAGCCGCAACGGTCACGTGTTCTGTTACGTTCAGCCCGGCGGGGTGTGAGGGCTCGGTCAACCCATCGGGGCATGCGGGCAGACGCTCGGCCGCGGCCTGGAGCCGCGCTTGTCGACCGGCACATTGCAATTGTCGATCCGCTGTTCATCCATCCACTTCCTGCCGAGGCGTTCCTTTCCGGTCCGCGTTGCCGGCGAGGCAGCGGAGTTCGATGCGGGTTCGCCACGTCGTGAATTTTCCTGAGCTGCTGTCGGCAACGTGAGGTAGATCGCGAGGAATGCACCCATTGTTCCCGTGTACGATGATCGCATGATGGCCTCGCAATTTTGGTTTGTGGTCGCCGCAAACGTTTGCGCGCCTGATTAGACAATAGCGAGATTTCCCCGGCCACCCGGAACCTGCGGCAGTCTGATCGGTTTTCCGTTCGTCCTGCTGCGCCGGGGCGCGCCTGTCGGGAACAAAGGAGAAGCAGATGAACACGAAACGACTCATTCTCGCGGGTTGCTCCATCGTCGTCTTGAGTGTCGGCAGCGCAATGGCTGGCCCCTGCGATACCGGCGGCCGCGCCGCAAACCTGAAGGACGCGGGTTCCGGACCCGCATCGGTTGGCAGCGGCCAGACGACAACCGGCATGGCTACTGAAAAGGAACATCCGCCAACCAGCACGATGAATCGCGCATCGGGCGATGTTGCGGCTTCTTCGCAGGATGTTCAGAAACAGATGCAGGGTCAGCCGACGGCGGCACAGGAGGCTCAGGGCACCAAACGTGACGACAAAATGGCGGCTGACAAGGATTGTTGAGCACGCCAATAGCTGAATGCCGAGCGACAAGCTCACGCAGGAAATGCAAGGCGATCCGGGCGTTCCTATCGCGGTACTTTGCCTAGGAGAGAAGCGGCTTTGTCCGGGAGGGAAATACCGCCGCATTCACACCCTCTGCGTCGATGTTCCGCTCTTGCGCTACGTCCGAGGGGCCCCTAGGTTCAGCCCCGGCGTGAGCATCGCGCCAAACTAGCTAGTTGGGAGGACCCGAATGACTTGGAAGACTCCGAAGATTGTCGAAGTGTCGGTGGGCATGGAAATCAACATGTACGCCTGCGCAGCGCGCAAATAGACTGCATCGAAACGATCTGCCCGGCTCTGGCGGCGCTTTGCCGCTGTGAGCCGTGGCAGGCGTCAGATTCGGACTGCCGGTTCGACGTTCCGGCTCGGGATTTCAAGACACAGCTTCAAGCCTCACGCGACTTCAAAGCCTCACGCGACTTCAAAGCCTCACTGGAAGTCCGCGAATTTCGCAAACACCTTTGCATTGAAAATCTGTAGAGGGATCACGTCTTCTGATTCCTCGCCCGCTGGCCCTGCAATATGGTAGGGTGAAGCGTCGGTCAGCGATACTGTCGCTTTTATTCCGTTTCATTCCCATGGCTTTGTGAATGCCAATTCGTTCGAAGACCTGCCGAGCAGTCGTCGTGTGTCTCTCCGCGCTGCTTCCGGGCGGTGTTTGCGCGGAGGGCATTGATACCGAGCATCTGTTCGGCTTCATGATCGGCACGGATATCGGCAATGTCGGCGAGCGCGAATTCCAGAGCCAGACCGACGGACGGTTTGCCAGGAATGGCGGAAGTTACCGGGCGATCGGCCAGGAGTTCGAACTGGAATTCGTGCCCGTCAAGAATGTTCGGGTGGAGTTGGGAACCAGCTTTGCGTCCCATTACATCCGTGGCGTTCCAGGCCTTGACGATCGGCGCCAATTGTCCTGGGAGGGCGTTTCCGTGGACCTGCGCTACCGGTTTCTGGAGCGGGACGCGGCGCCGTTCGGCTTCACCTTTGCGGTGGAAAACCACGCCAGCCGCATCGATGAGACCACGGCTGCGGCGGTGCGAAGCCACGGGACAGAGCTTACGGCGGCATTCGAGCGGGAGCTTGTTCCAAATGTCGTCGTCGCCGCCCTCAATCTGACCTACCAGCCGGAATGGACCCGCATTATCGGCACCGGAGCCGCAGAGCAGGAATCCACCATCGGCGCTGCGGTTGGCCTGATGGCGCAATTGCGTCCGGGCTTCTTTCTCGGCGGGGAAGCGCGCTATCTGCGGCGATATGAGGGGATCGGCCTGGAGGAACTCGCCGGCCAGGCGCTGTTTGTTGGCCCGACCGCCTATTTCCAATTGTCGCCGCGCACACGGTTGACCGCGGCCTGGAGCACGCAGGCATGGGGGCGCCCGGCCGGGTCGAACGCGGCGCTCGACCTCGTCAACTTCGAACGCCATCAGGCGCGGCTGATATTCGGCGTCAATTTTTAAGGCGAGGGGACCGCCACGAGGCTATCCGGGAACCGGGTTTTCAGGCGTTCGTGAAAACTTCGCACTGCCAGATGCGTAGCTGTTCGTGGTATCCATTCACGAACGAGCCCAGGGATGTCAGGCATGAATGCGATCGACCTGATCATAACGGTATGCGCTGTGCTGTCGCCGGCCACCTGCGAAGAGCGGCATCTGGTGTTTTCCTCGGATGTTTCGCCGCGGCAATGCGTCATGGCTGCGCAGCCCTATATCGCGCAATGGGTCGGCGACCATCCGAAATGGACCGCGGTCAAGTGGCGCTGCGAATACCCGCGCCCTAACGACAGGGCATAACGGCGAAGGATTACTTGCTGCAGTCCTTCAAGTCCTTGTCCGCGATCGAGAACACCGCATCCGCCTTGATTTCGATTCCCTTCACAAGGCATTGCCGGGCGTCGGGGTAGCTCACCTTGGCATCGTACCGTCCCGGCTCCACGCCTGTGATGCGCAGGCGCTCGTCATGGTCGACTTCCTTGTCCTTGTCGTTCAGCGTTTGGTTCGGTCCCCAGGCGTCCGTCCCCGCCGGTGATAGCTGGAAACCTGAGATCGTCGAGGTGGTCAGGTTCCAGAGCCGGATGCCCTTGCCCTTGCTCTGCGCGGCAAGATCGCCGGTGCCCGCGAACAACAGCGCGACCAAGGCCAGTATCCATCGCATCACTCAATCCTCCCGTGGCAAACCTGGAGCCATTATTACCTTATCAGACGTTCCCGGTTTTTCGCCTTGTCGAAGTTTTTTGCATGGTCGAGGCCAATTGGCGCTTTCAACTTCGCTGAATCAAGATCGGCACCGTCGAAATCAGTGTCGATAGTCGTGACATCGGTCAAGTCGGCTCCCCCGAGTTGGGCGCCCTTGAGAGAAGCGCCTGTCAGGTCGGCGCCTTTCAGCGAAGCGAATTCCAGATCGACGCGAGATAGATCCGCGCCGCGTGCATTCAGCCGCTCCAGATTGGCGGATTTCAGCACCGCGCGCATCAGGCCCATCGACTGGTTACGCATGTCGGGGCTCAGATTAGCGTCCGCAACCGAGGCTCCGACGAGGCTCGCGCCGGTGAGATCGGCGGCAATGCGTGCCCTGGAGAGATCCGCGCCGTCGAGACGGGCGCGAGCCATCTGCGAGGCGAACAGATTGGCGCCTTTCAGGCTGGCGCCCGTGAGGTCCGCCTCGAGCAGCCATGCCTGGTCGAGGACCGCGCGATCGAGTTGTGCGCCGGCGAGCTTCGTTTTGTTGAGCCGCGCCGCGCGAAAAATCGCGCCGGACAGATTGAGGCCGGAGAGATCGAGGCCGGATAATCGCTTTCCGGTGAAATCGGCGGGCGTGGCGATAGTCGCGGCAGCAAGCGCGGCCTCGACCTCTCCGCGGGTCATTTCGGCCGAGGCCATATCGGGCGACGACAGGTCGATGTGGCGCATCATGTCCTGCGCCCTTGCCGTCATGGTCGTCAGACCAAGAACCAGCGCAGCGGTTCGTAACGAGCGTTTCATCGTCAACTCCGCCGGTGACGTATCCTAGCAGGCGTCTCAACTGCTGCCTATGAGGCATCTCGCTCGGTTCGATCGCCATTGATCCGCCGTGCGATGTCTGCCTTGATCGCAGCAATCTCGGCTTCCCCTCGCGCGCTGCGCGGTGTGGGGATTGGCAGGTCGGCGAGAATCCGCGCCGGTCGTGGCGACAGCAGGAACACGCGGTCACCGAGCCGAACCGCGTCGTCAATGTCGTGGGTAACCAACAGGGTCATCACGGAACGGCCGTCCACCAGCATGGCTATCTGTTCGCGCAGGCGAGCGGCGAGGGCTTCGTCGAGCGATGCCAGCGGCTCGTCGAGAATGAGGAAATCCGGCTCGACTGCGAACGCGCGGGCGAGCGCGACGCGCCGGGCGAGGCCAAGCGATAGCTCGCCCGGGAAATGGTTGCGATGTGCGTTCAATTCCAGAATTGCGAATAGTGCGGAAAGCTTCACCTCATTGGCCAGCGGCGCGGCCAGTCGCACGTTGTCCTCGACCGACCGCCAGGGCAGCAGCCGGGGTTCCTGGAACACCATGCCGATCCGGGCGCCGGCCGGACGCGAAACGCGCCCCTGATAATCATGGTCGAGGCCCGCGAAAATCCTGAGCATGGTGCTCTTGCCGCAGCCGGACGGACCGACGAACACGCCAACCTCTCCAGCGCCGAGCGCAAAGCGGATGTCGGCGAGCACGTCGTGCCGTTCGCCCGCCGCGTTCTTGTACTCCTTGCTTGTGATGTCGACCTCAAGCCGCACGGGGCCGCCACCGGGATAGCCGGGCTTCAAAAGGCTGCACCAACGAGGTTTCGATGATGAGCACTACCGCCGCGAAGCTGAGTGAGTAGGCCAGCAGGAGAGGGATGTCGAACAGTTGGAAGGCCACGCCAATCTCGAAGCCGACGCCATTTGGACGTCCCAGCAATTCCGCAACCAGGACGATCTTCCAGACCAGGGAAAGCCCTGATCGCGCGGCGGCTGCGACGTAGGGCGCCAGTTGCGGCAACACTACATGCCGGAACGCCCTCCAGCGCGGGATCGCAAACACTGTCGCCATTTCGTCGAGCGCGGCGTCGAGTGCACGTGTTCCCTCGCGCAGTGTGACGACCGCGGTCGGAAGCTTGTTGACGGCAATTGCCGTAATCGCGGCGGCCTCCGTCAACCCAGCCCAGATGTAGGCAAGCACGATGACGACGAGCGCGGGCAGATTGAGCAACAGGATCAGCCAGGGATCGCCTATTCGATTGGCAAGTCGAACCCGGCCCATCAGGTAGCCGATGGCAGAACCCAGCGACATCGCGAGGACGAAGGCGAGGGCAACGCGTGCCAATGTGGCTCCGAGATTGAGGAACAGCGCTCCGGACCTCCCTTCAGCGATCATCGCCGCGAGCACGGCCGGGGGAGGTGGCAGCTTCGCGTCGCCGGCGAGCAGCGAGGCGATCCACCACGTCGCAACAAACACGGTAAATGACAGGAGACGCGGCACCTCAATCTCCAGGGATCGCGTGATAGAACGTACCGGAATCGAGTTCTTGCGCCGGCCCGACGAGTTCGCGGCCGCCGATCGTCGCCAGTACGCGGTAGAGAACGCGCGCGTCGGCTTCCTCACCGGCGATGGGACGGCGCGGAATTCCTTCCCGATAACGATCGCGGTAGCTGCGCAGCGTGGTGGCGTCGGGGGCCCCGGTCAGTGGCGCAATCTTCTCCCACTCCGCATCCGAGTTCGATAAAATCTCCTTTGCCATGCGGGTCATCGCGATAAACCGCGCTATCACATCCGGGTTGGCACGCGCCCATTCTTCGTCGAAGACGTAGCCGATCATCGCGGTGCGGCCCTTGGCCCCAAGTCTCGGCAGGAGATCCTCGATGCCGGCGACGCGGCGGAAGCCCTTTGCTTCCATGACGGCGCAGAAATTCCAGTAGTTCACGCTCGCATCCATTTCCCCGCTGAGCGTTTTCGCCATAAGCAGCGGCGGTGCGCCGTAAGCGATCGTCGCCTCTGACTTCAGGTCGATGCCCTCTCGTTTCAGCCACGCCTGCAACAGCAGCCAGTTTTTGTCGATCGGGCCGCCGGCAACGGCGAGCTTGCGGCCCTTGAGATCGGCCAATGTCTGGATCGGAGACGAGGCCGGTACCATGACGGCGCCGAGCGCGCTTGAATAGGGATAGAATGTCAGCCTGGCGCCAAGCGTGCGTTCGCGCGATACCCACAGCCAGTCGGAGACGACAATATCGGCGTTGCCGGCGCGCAGCGCAATCTTGCCTGCCTCGGGGCTCGCCAGTTCAACGACCTGAACTGAGAGATTGGCCTGCTTGTCGAGACCATGGGCGCGGATCACGGCAAGTTCCCAGGCGAACGTTCCGGTTTTTTGCACCGCAACCCGCACAGTGTCCGCGCCGTAGCTCGTACCGGCCTGCGCGACGGTCAAAATAACTGCAGCCAGCAGCTTTCGAATATGGAGTGTCATGGTGTCTTGAGCCGTTTCCGCGAGAGGCTTCTCAGCAGCACTGTCATAGCATAGCTTCCACGGTTCGCAGCGGGAGGAAGGCCATGACACCTGTCGGATCGGTACGACGTATTGTCGCCGCAGTGACGGTGCTGATGACGATGGCGGCGATTGCGCGGGCCGAAGAGCTCAACGATTATCCGACATCGGCGCGCGCCGAATACGTTTTTGGCTGTCTGAAGGCGAATGGCGAGTCGCGGCAGGCGATCGAACAATGCTCCTGCTCGATCGACATCATCGCGTCGATCATGCCTTATGAGCGGTATGTCACGGCCGAAACCGTTCTGAGCATGTCGCAGGTTCGGGGCAATCTGGGTGGGCAGTTCCGCACGTCCGAGCAGGCGACAAGTGCGCTCAATGATCTCAGGCGCGCGCAGGCCGAGGCTGAGGTGAGATGCTTCTAGACGATCATCGATCTGGCATGACGTGGCGAGTCACATGCCGGAATCGTCGATCGTCCATTCCTTCTGGAATATGTGGCCTTTGGTGTCCTTTGCCTCGGCACGGAAACGCTTCGCGCCATTCGACACATAGGTGAACCGGATATTGGGGTCCTCTGAAATCGAGATTCCACCTTCCATCGCCAGCACCAGACTGTCATCCTGCCACAGCCGTAACTCGTTGACGAAGAAAGCGGGGATGTAGAGCTGCGTGACCTGATTCATCTGCAGGCCGGAATGGCTGGGATGACCGATCATGATCTGCGCCTCGCGGGCGCCGCTGGCGGGACCCTGGCCAGTCCGTGCGAATTGTCGGTATCGCATCTGACCCAGCCTGCTTCCGGCTTCTTCTGCGTTCTTGGCGGCAGGGGCGGAGCAGCCGCCGGAAGCCTTCACGTAGGTCTTCGTCATATAGAGCTTGCCGTCGCTCAGCTCGGCCACGGCATGGACATCGGTATAGTTGTTGACGCGAACGCGCGTCGAGATTTCGGTTACATTGGCGTCCGGCCCCAGCTCGAACTTCGCCGCCATTGGCGCCGGATTCTGGTCGATGACCAGCGTGATCCTCAGCACGCGGCGGCTGTCATCGGGCGAAAGCCTGGTGCGCAGGGTGACGGGAACGATCGCCGCATCCTCGGCGCGGTACGGCATCTCGATGCCGATGACCTCGGCGCCATCGTTCATCGGACGATTGTTGAAGATGTCCTGGACAAGGCCGGGCCACGGATCATTGGCCTCGGGCGTTGCCGCAGGCGCAACGTGCGCGCCGAGCATGATGCCGAGGGCGCTGGCGATGCAGAGTAAGCGGAAACGCATGGCGGCAGTCCTTCGCTGGTCAGCGTCAACATACGGCATTGGCTGGGCTATTCCCATTCAATTTCCGAAAATGCCGTTGTTGCATTGCGCGCGTTGTAGTCGTCGAACAGTTGCCAGCGCGACCGCTCGGAGGCCGCAGCGGTGTCGGCGGCCACCGTTATCGGCTCGCCGCGGACGATGAGCCCGCGAACATCCGATGCCAATGTTTCGAGGTAGCGGCGTTGGTCGGTGAGCGCCCCCGGCCATTCGCTCACAGGTCCGTGACCGGGAATCACGCGTTGGGCGGGAAGGGTGCCGAGTTCGTCGATCACCCTGAGCCAGCCGCGAATACTGCCGTCCAGCACGGGGGTGTGGGTAAGGAACACGAGATCGCCCGCGAACAGGGTGCCGGTTTGCGCATCGAGGACGGTGAGGTCATTGTCGCTGTGCGCGGTCGGCCAGGATGTTACAGTCAGGGTGCG
>Ga0207706_10003825_pt1 | contig 14343 bp, 17 predicted proteins | sample KBSC53metaG_FD_184318 | JGI IMG/M metagenome (GOLD analysis project Ga0207706, IMG submission 184318) | Corn rhizosphere microbial communities from Kellogg Biological Station, Michigan, USA - KBS C5-3 metaG (SPAdes) (version 2) | ecosystem: Host-associated > Plants > Roots > Rhizosphere > Soil ... | reverse complement strand
TGCGTGTCTCGAGGTCATTCGCGTCGAGCTGTCGGCCGAACAGTTTTGCTGTTCCTTCGGTTGCCGGCGTCAGGCCAGTGAGCGTGCGCATCGTCGTCGTCTTGCCGCAACCGTTCGATCCGAGGAAACCAAAAATCTCTCCGCGCTGAATGCGAAAGCTCACGTGGTCGACCGCCGTGAAATTCCCGAACCGTTTCGTTAGATCGACAGCTTCGATTGCAACCGTGCCGTCGGCCGTGACGCGCGGCGGCACGACGACAGCGCGATGTCCCACGCGTTTCGCTTCGGGCAGCAACGCAATAAACGCTTCCTCCAATGCACCCGTCCCGGTGGTGCTCTTGAGTTCAGCGGCGCTGCCGGTGGCGAGCACATCGCCCGAGTCCATTGCCACCAGCCAGTCGAAACCCTCGGCCTCCTCCATGTAGGCCGTGGCCACGACAACGCTCATGCCGGCGCGGCGCGCCCGGATGCGATCGATCAGTTCCCAGAACTGCCGCCTCGAGAGCGGATCCACCCCGGTCGTCGGTTCATCGAGAATGAGCAGATCGGGATCGTGAATGAGCGAGCAACACAACCCCAGCTTCTGCTTCATGCCGCCGGAAAGTTTTCCCGCCGGCCGACCTGCGAAGGGCGCGAGGCCAGTACTCACCAGCAATTCCTCGATCCGTCCCGCGCGTTCCTTTTGCGATTGGCCAAACAGCCTGCCGAAGAAATCGACGTTCTCGAAAACGGAAAGCGTTGGGTAAAGATTTTTTCCCAAACCCTGCGGCATGTAGGCGATGCGCGGACAAACCACCGTTCGATGGCTTGCTCGCGCCATATCGCCGCCGAGCACCTCCACCGTGCCTTGTTGAATCTTTCGGACGCCCGCGATGAGCGCGAGCAGCGTGGACTTCCCCACTCCGTCCGGGCCTACCAAACCGATCATGCAGCTCGATGGCAATTCGAGGTTCACGCCAGCCAAAGCCACCGTTTTCCCGTAGCGCTGAGTTAAACCGGCGACCCGTGCGACGGAGCCGGACAATTGTTGTCCGAGACTCAATGTACGTCTTCCGGCTTCAACGGTGGCAGACCTTTGTCAATTCGCGTCTTCAGCCAGTCGGGCCATTGCGCCCGCGCATCGAGCTTGACGTAGCCGACACCGGGCAAGCCGGTTTTCACGTACTTGGCAAACGGTTTGAGCCGCTCGGGATCAATGCGCACTTTGACCCGGAACATCAACTTCTCGCGCTCGCTCCGCGTCTCGACTTCTTTCGGGGTGAACTGTGCAGTCGGAGAAACAAACGAAACCTTTGCCGGAATGGGAAGATCAGGTTTGGCATCAAGAATGATTCGCGCATCGGCGCCCACTGCGAGCTTGCCTGCTTCGCTCGTCGGCAGAAAGAACGTCATGTAAACGTCCGAAACATCGAGGAGGGTGACGACGTTGCCGCCGGCTGGAATCACTTCGCCCGGTTCGACCAAGCGATATTCGACCCGCCCGTTGCGCGGGCTCTTGAGAATTGTATCCGCGATGTCTGCCTTCACCTTGTCGATCTTCGCAGCGGCCGATGCGATGGCTGCGTCCGCGCTCGCGACCTGCGCTTTCGCCGCCTCCAAGACTGCCTTCGCCGTTTGTTCTGACGCTTGATCTTTGTCGAGCTGATTCTGCTCCAGGCTCTTCTGTTGAAACAATTGTCGGCTCCGATTGAGGATTTTTCTCGCGAGGTCGAGTTCGTTCTCCCGCTGACCGACTACGGCGACGTTCACATTGCGATCTGTCTCCGCTTTTAGTTTGCCCGCCTCGGCCTCGAGCAACTGCGCTTGAAGCACTTCCGAATCCATGCGCGCGAACAACTGACCTTCCTTCACCATGTCACCCTCCTGCACCAACACCGCTTCGACCCGCCCCTGCTGCTTCGTGGCCACGTCCACTTCAGTCGCTTCGATCCGACCATTGCCGAAAGCGATGCCACGCGGAACTGCGGCTTCTTGCTTCTGTTTCCAAACGTACCAGCCGATACCGGCGGCCGCCACCACGGCGATCACGAGAAATATTGTTAAGCCCCGCTTTTTCATATTCGGCGTTTTACCCCATCGCCCTTGTCCGTAAAGGCCGGCTTTTGTTTCGGTTAATCGAACGCGAATCGTAAGGCGTCGGCCATCGCCTTGGCCAGTATTTAGTCTTGTGGCGACACTTAACCGTGGCGACCTGTTGAGATCAGCCTTATTTTTCCTGGACGCTCAAAAATAAGACTTAATAATTTTCTCAGTTTGTGGCAGAACATCAGATCGATGGATGCGAAGACGTTTTTTCGTGAACTTAAGCGCCGCAATGTTCACAAAGTTGCAGTCGTTTATGCAGTAATCGCATGGCTGCTGGTTGAAGCCACGTCACTTTTGCTTTTCGATAATGAAGAGCGGAGCTCCGCAATGACGGTGCTGGAGGTAATCGTGGTGCTCGGCTTTGTCGTGGCGCTGTATATTTCCTGGGCGTTCGAAGCAACCCCCGAAGGGATGAAGCGGACCAAAGATGTTCCTTTGGACGCCGTCCTTCCCACTTGGAGTCGGCGGAAGTTTACCGTCTTCATTGTTACAGTCGCCGCGCTTGCCGCGAGTCTGCTCGTCTTCGATGTCGTCCGGAGCCGATCAAAGGCTGCTTCGTCTCCACCAACTGTCGGGCCGTAATTCGCCAGCAGTGCCGCCCGTATCCTTTCCCAGAATTGGCACTCCGCGCGGGCGGTCAAATACCTAGCGCGGACAAAAACCCGGTATATTGCGTCACAAACGCGACGAGTTGCGGATGCGACGCTTCAAACTTTTCCACGGATTGTTTCAGTTCGTGCGAAAGTCTCTTGGTCGGTTCCGGTTTTTCCTGGGCGCGAATCGTTTCCTGGGCCGAGGCTTCCACCAGACGGGCGATGCGCTGGGCATCCTCACGATGTGTCTCCGAAACTTTGGCGATTGTTGGCTTGAGCTTCGACAACAAGCCCAGCAACTCGGCTTTCTTATCGGCCGGGATATTTTCGGCAGACTCGATAGCTGATTTGGTCTTTTCGATGTGCTCGTCAGTCATCTATGCACCGCCCGCCTGTCTCCCGCGATTTCGCCTTTAGATCGCCGCGCAGGCGATCCCGTATTACAGCGAGAGTTTTGTCGCGTTATAGAGCGCGATCAAGACAAAAACGAAACCTCCGGAGACGGCAAATCCGATAAAATATCCTGCAGGCTATATTGCTATGGAATCAAACGCCATCCGTTTATCAGAATTGAAAGTCGGAGCCATAGTCAACACCTCAAGCGGGAGCTGCGATTTGGAATCCGAGGAGAAGATGCTTAATACCCTTAAGGGTGCGGGCATTGCCGAGCCCAGGATTTGGTGTGGAAGGGCAGACCAAATGGCGCCGTTTTTTGCAGAAGCAGTCGGGCAGAAGCTGGACGTGCTTATCGTGCTTGGGGGCGACGGTACCATCCGAACCGCTGCAGAAGGATGCACCCAAGAAGGTCCGTATCTTATTCCGCTTCCCGGGGGAACGCTCAATATGCTCTCTCGGGCCTTGTATGGAGACCTGTCGTGGGAAGACACGCTCAAAAATATTCTCGCTGCTCCCTCAGTAAGAGCGCTTTCCGGAGGTCATGTTGCGGATAAGCAGTTTTTCATCGCCGCCATTGTGGGAGCGCCTTCGCTTTGGGCAGACGCCCGCGAGTCTATACGCGAAGGAGAGATTGTTGATGCCATCAAAAAGGGGGGCGTTGCTTTTCAAAACATGTTCGAAACGAAAGTCCAGTATCTCATTTCAGGGAAAATAAAGGGTGAGGCTGAAGCCGTTGCCCTTATCTGCCCACTCATATCGGAAGGAATGTCCGATTCGGAGCAAGCGCTTGAAGCCGCTGTCATTGATGTGGAAAGCGCTGCTGCAGTGATCGGGGTTGCCACCGCGGCCGCGTTTGGCAAATGGCGCGATGACAGAAATATACGCCTCACCAAAACAAAGCGGGTAACTGTTCAATCAAGCAAAGACATCCCTGCGATCCTCGATGGAGAACGAGTAAATCTAGGCAGGAGCGCCGAGATCGATTTTGTCTCGAGAGCAGTCAATGTTATCGTGGCTGCCAAGTAGGTGCCCGAAAAGCCTTTGATGCACGCCTGATCTCGGTAATTCCACCGATGTAGCCCATCCCGGCCCCTACAGAATACAAAGCGCCCGGCGCACCGGGCGCTTTGTAAGATTGTAGTTACGGCGCTGTGCGCCGGTACTCCGTCCTCAGGACGGTGGCTACGATTACGGCTTGGTCGTTGTTGTCGTAGTTTCTGTCTTCTCGTAGTACGACAGCGGCTTCGCTAGCGTCACCTTGGTCACGACCATACGGTCGCCCTCTTTCGTATAGCTGTATGTCACCGGCATATCTGGCTTGAGCGCGCTCCACTCCACCGTGCGGCCTTCCGGGTCAACGAGGACGGTCTTCTTGGTGTAGTAATACTTCACCGGAGTCGTGCTCGATTCCGTGCGGAACGTGATGTAGTCCGAGCCCGGCGTGTAAGCCGTGATCGTGCCCGAGCCGCTAAGCGTACTCGTGCTCGTGGTGCTCTCGCTCACGCCCGTTGTGCCCGCCGTGGTTGTGGTTGTAGTTGAGGATTCCTGCGCGAAAGCTGTAATCAATGCGACCGCGCCGGCCGCGCCCGCGGCCAATAATTTCACTAATCTAGTTTGTTTCATATTTGTTCTTTTTGTCCTTTGCTTTGGTTAAACGGGTGTTCTCCGTCGTGCTTGTTTGCGACGTGTCCCATCCGGAGTTTATTCAACCCCACGCTCCTTTCGTAAAATCGATACCCTCTGGCCGCATCTTTTCACGAGTACCGACGCGGGTCCGCTCTCTCGCCGCTCAACGCTAAGAAAACATTCGCGTCAATAGCGAGGGAATTTGTCGACTCGATCTACCAGTAGCAGCGCGGGTTTTCCAACACGGTCCGCTCCGCTCAGAGACTACCCGAGTCTCGTTGTCCTGTTTAACACCACCGCGCCAGTATTTTGCTCGGAGAAACATCGCGCGTCCTAAGGCTATTGTCACGTCGCATAAGACTTTGTCTGACTAGGCAATCATCCGTCGTCCCGATTGTGTGTTTCCAAGTATCAAGCAGGTTCCTGCGCACACGAACAGTTCCTAATCAATAACGTTCAGAAAGGATACCTGCGATGCGTTTAACAAACAAAATCAAACAAGCCGCGGCGACTGGGTACATTTTACTTTGGCTGCTCGGCATTCCGATTCCGATTTTGCTCCTCATCTTTCTACTTCGGGGCTGCACATAAAGATTTAAGGAACGGACTGCTTCATAAAACAGAAGACCAGGTCGAACAAGACCAACGATTTTAAACCACACATATGAAACTAGAAACACTCAAAGACCTATACATTCACGAACTCAAAGACCTCTACAGTGCGGAGAACCAGATCATAAAAGCGCTGCCGAAAATGGCTAAAGCCGCTACTAACAAACAGCTTGCGGCTGGATTCAAGGAACATTTGGAGCAGACGAAGGAACACGCGGCGCGTCTTGAAAAGATTTTGACGTGCCATGATGAGTCGACCCGGGGCCCTAAGTGTGAGGGCATGGAGGGTCTTCTTAAAGAGGGAGAGGCAATGATGGAAGAAGATGCTGAAGAGGAGGTGCGCGATGCCGGGCTAATTGCTGCGGCGCAGCGTGTTGAGCATTATGAGATGGCCGGTTATGGCTGCGCTCGGACATACGCCGAGTTACTGGAGGATCGGGATGGTGCTCAGTTACTTCAGACTACCTTGACCGAAGAATCAGATACCGACAAGAAACTCACCAAGTTGGCCAAATCCGCGATCAACGTCGCGGCTAAATAAATAAACTAAATAGAACCCAGGGGGATACCAGTTGCGATCAGTTACCTACACCCCTGCAAACCCAAACGAAAGGACCCATGAAACGAACTTTACTAGCTTTAGCTTGTCTCAGCGCAGTTAGCCTGGCGGCAGTGGTTGCCGACAATGAGAAGGCGAAACCCGATAACACGGCAACAAACGAGCGCGATCGCTCCGGTGAAACCCAGACATCTGGCGACCAGTCAAACAGTCCGGCGGATTTAAAAATCACGCAGGCTATCCGACAGGCGCTAATGAAAGACAGCGAGCTTTCAACGACTGCGAAGAACATCAAAGTCATTACTGCTAATGGCCACGTTACACTCCGCGGACCCGTCAAGACTGCTCAAGAAAAAGCAAAAATCGATCAGCTTGCCAAATCAGCGGCTGGCGGCGCCCAGATTGACGATCAATTGGACGTTAAAGGATCAAACTAACTAACAACATCACACAAACGAAAGAGAAAATATTATGTCTAAATCAGTATTCGGTATTGCAACTACACACGGTCAGGCTGAGCGAATCGTCGAGCAGCTCCAGGCTCAAGGTTTCGCAGCCTCGGAAATTTCAGTGCTCATGCCTGATACAGGCGGAACGCGGGACGTTGGTCACGTTAAAGCGACAAAGGCGCCCGAGGGCGCAACGACCGGTGCAGCTACCGGCGGCGCCACCGGCGGCGTAATTGGATTGCTGGCAGGAATTGGCGCATTGGCAATTCCCGGCGTCGGTCCGTTTATTGCGGCGGGTCCAATTATGGCGGCGCTTAGTGGCGCGGCCGTGGGAGCGGCGACCGGCGGTGTCGTCGGCGGTTTGATCGGTCTCGGCATTCCGGAGATCGAGGCAAAGCGCTACGACGAGAAGTTAAAAAAAGGGAATTACCTAATCGCCGTTCATACGGATGAAAGCGAAGACGTCGATCGGGCAAAGCACATTTTCAAAACCGCCCGCGCTGAAGATATCAGCACCATCAGCGAAGCATCGGCAGCGAAAGTTTAAGTAAATCGCGACGAAGGGGAGACCTATGGCTAACGAAAATCAAACGGATCAAGGCTCTGCAGTTCCACCGCAGGCGAGACAAAAGGCAGAGCGTGGCGGAACGCACGCGCGCAAAGCGGCGGAAGATCTCGGCTCGGCCGCAGGCTCAATGGCCAAAGAATATCTGGGCCGCGCGGAAGAGGTATGGGATGATGCGCTCCATCGCGTCCGCAGTTTTCAGGACGACAGCAAGCAATACGTCCGCAAGAACCCAACCAAGGCGGTCTTTACCGCGCTTGGGGCCGGTTTCGTGCTCGGTTTGATTTTTCGTCGTTAGGGGCCGGTCGATTGGAGGGCCGCCCCGGATGTGCGGCTTCGCGGCCTTCTCGACCCATACGGGTAAGCGCTGCTTCCGCTTGCGAGCCGCTGAATGCATATTGCGATGAAAACGCAGAAGAAAAAACTGAAAAAACTTAAGGGACAGGAAGAATCACGGGATTTCTTTTGCGTCGTGAGCGATGCTTTTCGGATTTTTGCACGGCGCTCGTCGAGGGTTCTCGGTAGCGCGTGGGCTTTTGCCGGCGCGATGCTTATCATCGTCGTTTGGGCAGTAACCGGCCCCGCGTTCCATTATTCGGATACGTGGCTGCTCATTATTAATACCGTAACGACAATTGTTACTTTCCTGATGGTCTTTCTCATTCAGAATACGCAAAATCGCGATGCCAAAGCGGCCCATTTGAAACTCGACGAAATAATCCGAGCGGTGACAGGCGCTCGAAATGAACTTGTCGATCTGGAAAAACTTGCCGACGAAGATCTCGCCAGCCTTGAGAAACAGTTCGAGCGCGTTCGCAAAAAAGCAGAGCGGAACGGAAATAATTCTGACCGGTCCTGAGCCCAAGACGATCCATCAAGGACGCGCTCTGTCGTAACCATGCTTACAATGCATGCATGGTCCCAATTTGAAATTGTTTCCCGTTTCTTTGACGCGCGGGTCGCGACTTGGGCCTTTCGTGCTGCGAGGGAGCCCAATTGCGCGTTCGCTTCGATACAGATGCAGTGAAACTTGCTCGTCGTCCCCACAGACCACAATGGCCGAAGCTGCTTGGCGTGGCCGCCGCGAGTAGTCTGGCTACGTTGTTTGTAACGCGGAATTTCTTCCCTACGGAGAAAAAGGTCCGCCATCGCATCAGGGCCAATTACGAGATCGGCGACGAGGTCTTCGTTCGTACCATGGGCCACTTACTTGGACCGCCTTTGGTGGAAGGGAACAAAATCACGCCGCTAGAAAACGGCGAACAGATTTTTCCCGCAATGTTGAGCGGCATCCATTCGGCGCAGCGTACGATCACGTTTGAGAATTTCCTCTTCCAGGAAAGTGAAATCTCTGACGCCTTCGCCCAGGCGCTGGCGGAGCGCGCGCGTGGCGGCGTGAAAGTGCATTTTCTTCAGGATGCGCTCGGATGCGACTCGGTGCACGGACGCGCTATCAAGCTCATGAAACGCGCGGGCGTCGCCGTAGAAATTTTTCGCTTCGTCCATTTCTCGCGCATTAACTACCGGACCCATCGAAAAATCCTGGTCATCGACGGAGCTCTGGGGTTCCTCGGCGGCGTCGGAATTTCGGACGCGTGGAAAGGCAACGGCCGAACCCGTGGGTTGTGGCGCGACTCGCAATACCAGGTGCGAGGCCCCGTTGTGGCGCAACTGCAACAGGCTTTCATGGACAACTGGCTCGAGACTCGGAGCGAACTGCTACATGGCGATCTTTATTTTCCAAAACAAGAATGGGCTGGGGAGCAGATGTGCCAAATCTTCAAGAGCTCAGCTGGCGAAGGTTCCGATAGCGGGCGTTTGATGTTGCTCGTATCGATCGCGGCGGCTCGCGATCGCATTCGGATCGCGAATGCCTATTTCATTCCGGATAACCTGACCATGCAAACCTTGCTCGAAGCGCTCCATCGGGGCGTCAAGATAGAAATCATTACGCCGGGCACTGACATCGACGCGCAAATCGTCCGTGCGGTGGGCAAGACGCGCTGGAAACCTTTGCTCGAAGCCGGGGCTCGCTTTTTCGAGTACCAGCCTGCGCGGTTTCACTGCAAGTATCTGCTCGTGGATGACTGCTGGGCATCGGTCGGCTCGGCCAATCTCGACAATCGTTCCATGTCATTAAACGAAGAGGCGAATCTGAACGTGCTTGACAAACAATTCGTTACGGCCTACGCGCGAGTCTTTGAGGAAGACAGGAGTCATTCGCGCGAAGTCACCCTCAAAGATTGGCATAACCGCCCTTGGAATGAAAAGATCAAGGGCCATGCCATGTCGATCTTCCGTTCGCAGATGTAATTATCGGTGACGCATGCGAACGTGACAATGAACGAGACGTCCGCACCAAAGCTCCGCGTCGCGACCTACAATGTGCATGGCTGCGTCGGGATGGATCGGCAGCGTTCCGAAGCGCGCATCGCCGAAGTGATCGCCCAGTTGTCGGTCGATATCGTCGCTCTGCAAGAGCTCGATCTCAGCCGGCGGCGTTCCGCAGGCGTGAATCAAACTGAGATAATCGCCGGGCAACTTGGCTGGCATAGCCATTTTCATCCCGCGATGTGTTGGGGCGATGAGCACTACGGCCAGGCTATCCTTAGTCGCTACCCGCTCACGCTTCGCCGCGCCGCCAAACTGCCGGGCACAGCGCCGTTCTTCTGCCGGGAAAATCGCGCTGCGATCGGGATGGATGTAGAAACAAATCTGGGAACGGTTCACATCATCAACACCCACCTCGGTCTCGGCTGGCGCGAACGCTTGCTCCAAGCACAACTGTTCACCACCCCGGAGTGGCATGCAGCCATCGCCGGTAATACTCCGCTTATTTTACTCGGCGACTTCAACAGTCTGCCGGGTTCACGACCCTACCGCGCGCTCTCCCGGCATCTGCGCGATGTGCGCGGGCTCGTTCGAGCAACCCGGCTCATCCGCACTTTCCCAACCTGGTTCCCCGTGCTGGCCGTCGATCACATTTTCGTAAATGCGGCGCTTCAGCCATTGAGCCTCACCGTGCATCGCTCCCCTGTCGCGCGGATTGCTTCCGATCACTTTCCACTGGTGGCCGAGCTGGGTCCCGCCTGATGAAGCTCGAGCTGGCCCCAAGATTTCTGTCCAAGATCCAGCTAACTTCTTTGCTCAAAAAATTAAAGCCGCTCAGTTTGCATAACTGTTGGCCACCGCACAACCAATCTGTTATCAGTCCATAGCATGAACAGAAACATCTTCTACATAATCGGAGTAATTGTTGTTATCGTAATCGTGCTCAAATTGCTCGGCCTGTTCTAGGGAATTGGCCGTCGGCGGTCATAGACTGCCGATACAGGTAAGCTATTTTTCGTCCCAGGAGAGGCCGTCGGTAAAGATCTGCACCTGGCTGCCTCCGCTGTCCGGCTTCACGAAGATCGTAAGCTCAGCGTTTCCCCGTTTGCGCTTCAGTATTGAGGAGGCCGGCGTGATCAGATCGCTGCCGTCCTTGATCCAGCCTTGGGCCTTGAGATTCGCGGTCAATTCGGTGCAGACGCTCTTCACGTTCGCCTTGCTCTTGAAAAGAACGTGCTCAACAAGTTCCTTGTACTCGACGTCGGACGCATCTTTCGTGAGGGCCAGGTCCTTGACATTGAGTTCATCCTTCGCCGGCGCAGGCGCGGCTTTTTCACTGAGCTTGGTCGTCAGCTTGGTAATTTCAGGGTCGTCCGTTGCGTCCTCGTCGGGCTTTTTTGAATCGGCGACCTGAAACTCTTTTGGGATCTCGCCAAGTGGCGCGACAAACTTGAGGTTGACCTCCCAAGTCTCGCCAAACGTATCCAGCTGGCCATCGGTAGTCAGTTCACCGTCCACCTTGCCATCTTCGAATTTGAAACTGTTTGTCTTGATCTGGCCGATCGAACTGAAGCCCTGCTTCTGATGCGCACTGTGGACCACCTGACAGCCAAAGATGTCGCCGTCTTCATGGAGCGAGATGATCAATGCGCTGCCGAACTTGCCGAACGCAGCATTAAAGTCGGGCTTCTTGTCTTTGGAATGATCCTTTTCGGTGAACACCAGCACCATACTCGGCTTATCGCTAAATGGTTCGCGCCAATGCGCCGACACGTGAGCCAGCTTCGCATCCTTGCCGTTTCCCTTGAACACGCCCGTCACCGACGGTTTCACGTTGGCGGCCGGGCCCGGCTTTTTTTTGACGGTGGCCGGCAGCGATTCCCCGGCACGGAGCAGCGCCACATCGAAACGGACGTCGAAGCCCGCGGGAAACATCCCCTCGGTCTCAGTCGGCTGGCTGGCTTTGCCGCTCACCCGGCCGTCTTGCACCTTCAATTCCCCGGTCGGATTCCCGCTGCTACGCCGGCCCAGTGACGTGTCGCCAATGCCAGCGCTCCAGAACTTGAGTGCCCCTGCCTTCGTGAACTCCACCTTGATGTAGGGCCGCTTAAACTCACCGTCCTGACCTTCCTTTTCCTCTTCCTTCGCTTTCTTGAGTTCTTCGCTCGAAACCGCCTGACCGCTCAAAACCACTGCGATTATTTCCTCGTCATTAAACTTGGTCTCATAGGCCAGCGCGTGCGTCAGAGAATAGTTCTTGCCTTTAACCGTTACTGTTCCCTCTCCGGCCTTTGCCGGCTTGGACCCCTCTTGCGCACAGAGCGTTGCCGCGCCTCCGATGATAGCTATCGCCGCCAGTAAACTCATGAATTTTTTAGTCATAATGAATGTTTCTTGTGTGAGGGTGGATCATCAAAGCTGCAAAACAATGAAGTGCCAAGCACGAAGTCGGCCCGTTGTTTTAAAAACTGCTGGCTCGCCTACAGCGAAAGACGAGTGTGTGGCGTTCCACGTATCGATTATGAGTCAAGCTGCGTCGACCAGCAGCAGTAAATTCTGCCGGAAATTTTCAGACTTCCAATCAGAAATTGTCCGCCATGGATGTCACCTTTAACGTGCTTGAGATCGACTACCTGTCGTTAAACAATGCAATAATCGACAGTGGCAGCATGATCCTGTTCTTGCGTCACTAGTGTGGTGGACAGCAGCAGCGAAGCCACGGGCGCTTCTATCCGCGGACGCGCTACAAATTCTTCCTGATTCGGAGAACGCGGCAGGCCGTACGCAGAATTCGCTTGACCTGTTTTTTGCGCGTTTGCTATCCAAATATCGCTGACCCAAGAAAACACAGGAGGATACCATGGCCAATGGCGCATCACAGGCAGTTGAAAACGCGACGCGGCTTTCCGAGATCGGATTTCCCGAGTTCACGGCGCAGTTGATCACAGATACGTTCAACGCGATCACCGCGTCTTACCTGAACCAGACGTCACAGTATATCGGCGTGGTACAGGCGGTGAGCCAAACATTGCAGGATTACATCAACAACACTGCAGATGATATTTCGGCCGATGAGATCGGAGCTTTTCTCCTGGGAATTGCCGGCCTCAACGATGATGCGTTGAATTTTCTGCTAGGCGATTCCACAGCGGCGGCGTCCTTGAATTCGACCGAGGCGACCGCGATCAACAACGCTGTAGCCTTGCCGCCCGCGGGTGGACCGTCAACGGCCCCGGCGTCTTCTGGTAATCTCACGAGTACAAAAAAACAAACGATCTCACAAGCAATCGCGCGTCGTGTCGCAAACAACAAATACGATCTGTTGCAGACGATGGTTCGTCAGGGCGTGCTTCGTCTCTACGTGGACAATGGAATCATTGAGACGCGACTCACATTTACAACCTATGGTCAAGCGGTCTCGTCGTCGTCGAAAACCAACCGCAAACGAATTGAAGATAGCCGCGCCAGCGGTTTTGGCGCGGGAGGCGGCTTCGGTGGAATTGTTGGAAACACTTTAGCGGGCTTCGGCGCTGCCGGCGGATCCGGGAAGAGCAGCTCGAGCCTCGCGGTCAGCACATCGCAGGCAAGCCAGCGTGACGTTTCTGGCAGCCGCGTTCAAATCTTCGGCCGCGTCCGGCTGAACTTTAAGACTGACTTGCTTCCCCTCGCCGGTCCCGGCACGTAACCGAAGATGGCGAATGGACGCAAACCGGTAGATCTTGGTTTTGCCGAGTTCGCCGCGCAGGTCGTGGCGGAACTTCATGAGGGCCTGTTGGTCGCGCAGAACGAACAGGAATCCCGCCGGGCAAAACTGGCCGAGTTGTCCTCGCTTCCGCTCGAGGAGTTTGCTCGACGCTTCATCACCAACGAACAACTTGAAGCCGAACTTGTACGGGTTTTTCCGGCAGGCCGAGGGAAGACACATCGAATCCGCACCGGCGCGAGTTACGCGGCGAAGACATCGAGGCACGCCGAGTCGCCGCCGATTCAATCCAAACTTGGCATTCAGCTCGCACCCCAGGATCTGCGGGTTCGCGGCGGACGCACTCAACTAAGTCCAAAAGGAGTGAAAAGTATTCGAGACGCGCTCCGCATGCGCCTGGCTGAGCCCCGCCTCAAGACGCTGCGCCAGGCAGCAACGCAAGGCATCCCGCGACTGGTCCTCGATTCCGGTCGCGTCAATGTGAAACTTATTTTTCGGCTTGAGGAGCTTGAAAAAGTTGGGGTTCGTCGCGCGAAAGGCGGTGCGATCGTGCCACTGAATACGCTCGTTAACATTCTCAAAGCTGAGAGTTCGCGACCGCGCTTTCAATTGATCGTGCGGCAGGTGAACGAACAGACCGCGCTTTCCCCGACAGAGTCCAGTGGCATCGGCGAATTAGATCTGACCTTAAAGACGATCTGAGATTCGAAGAGAAGTACGAATTCCGAATTAAGAAGGATGAAATTTGTGGTTAGAGTGGGCTGAAGGAATTTTATGGAGTTGACTGGTGGATGCGTTTGCGGCGGGACACGATACGTGTTGAAGAGCCGGCCGTCTTCCCCGGGCGATTGTCATTGCATCGATTGCCGGCGAAGCGCGGGTGCGCCCTATGTCACCTGGGGAGCCGTGCCCCGCGAAGATTTGGTCGTAACAAAGGGTGAGCCGCGCAAAATCGCGCATGCGAATCGGATTCGCTCATTCGCTGCCTGTTGCGGCACGCATTTGTTTATCGAGGACACAACAGATTCAGAGATGGTGGATGTGACGATCGCGTCGCTTGACGACCCGACGCCATTTGCGCCTCGGAGAGCGATCTGGCTCGAAGATAGATTGCCCTGGGTTACGATCGACGAGTCGCTTCCAAAGTTCCCCGAAGACGAAGGCTAACCACTGATTGCACGAATAGGCACGAATGTTGGGAGGGGAATCCTTATTCATCTGAGAAATCTGTGAATGGAGCTGATGGGATCAGCGACATAGAAGGCAAAGTCGCGAGGGTAAGCGACGAGGGAGATGGGAAACGACCGAGTTTCAAATTCGTGGTTGAACTGCTGGATGAAAGGTCGGCTCGGCGAGGGCGCCGAGACCAGCACGCGAGGCGCGTGCGCTCCCCGGAGCATTTAGGTTCGTGTTCCTTCGTGCTT
>Ga0207706_10003824_pt1 | contig 14344 bp, 9 predicted proteins | sample KBSC53metaG_FD_184318 | JGI IMG/M metagenome (GOLD analysis project Ga0207706, IMG submission 184318) | Corn rhizosphere microbial communities from Kellogg Biological Station, Michigan, USA - KBS C5-3 metaG (SPAdes) (version 2) | ecosystem: Host-associated > Plants > Roots > Rhizosphere > Soil ... | reverse complement strand
CGCCTGCCAATATCGCATGGCTACCGGCGCGTCCGCGCGCATGCCTGCGTTTCCCGCCGAAACCGACCCGGTTTACAACGCCTGCTGGCAATCACTCGATGCCGCGCACACGACCGTTGTTGAGCAGCGCGATCAAGGCATGAACACCGTGTGGCCGGGAAAAGACGCCCTTGTGTTTTTCACCGACGATCTCACCCGTTTTGCGCCCTCGTTTTTTGTCATGGACCGAGTGGGCACCTCACCACCGGGGAGTGGACTCATCCTTGAAGTGGCCGACGCCAAACCGTTGCCGGCGGTCTCCTTCCGTCTCAAAGAAAATGGTCCGCTGGTGGCCGCCCCAGCCACGCTCGTCACGATGCGCGTCACGTATAAAGACGCGCTGACCTCGCCCATCACCTATGCGCCGGGCGCGTATCGATGGACCAACACGGTCAAGCGTCCCCAAAAGGCATTAAAGACGGTGATGGTCGCCTGGGTGGCGATGACCGGCTTGAAGAAATTGGGACTGCCCGGAGATGTGGCGGTCGTGAATATGCCGGTCTCGCGAGTCAATGATCCGGGCGGCGCCATTCCCTTTCTCACGGAGCCCGGCGGCTATGTGCAGAAGTCGGCCATCTGGTGGGAACCGGCCGACGCCCCCGGCTTGCTCGTGGCTACCGTTGGGCGCGCGTCGCTCTTGCCGGACCTGCGCAATCGGGTGGCCTTGCTCAACCGCGTGCTGCTGATTGACCCGGCCCAACCGGATGCCCTCGCGCTGTTGACGCGCGATCTCTATGACAACCTATTGGCGCTGGCCGAGGGGCTGCACCGGACGTCGATCAGCGATCAAGGTTTGGCGATGCGGTTTAACCAATTGTATTGGGATACCTACGCGCAAACGACGCGCACGGAAATTTCGCTGGGGATGGAGATGGGCGGATTCTCGCAGCCGACCCCGGCGGATTATCTCTACCGGCTCGTGCCCGCGATGGAAATGTTGGCGAAGGTTCGGTCGGAGGACCTCGAAAATCGCATCCGACTCGGGATCATCTATCGATGGAACAACGACCAAATGGCGGCGATCAACACGCATGAAGCGGTCGTCAAAGACTTGCCGGCCTCGCGAACGAATCAACTGGCACGAGCGCTGATCGAACTGGCGTGGTCGCGAATCGCCAGAATTGCCTGGAACCGTAGTTTCGATGATCCGAGCATCGTGCAGGCCTACCAGGAAGCCGAAGTGGCGTATTCCCTGACCGATCGTCCGATTGAAAAATTTACCGCGGCCTATACAATGGCCTATAGCCTGCTCTTCACGCCCAATCGAGATAATCACGCCATTTTGGAGCGATTAACCGACGCGCATGAATGGTACCTTAAGCTGCCCGGCTCGTCGCCGGATTCGTGGGCGTTTCTGCTGTCGAACGACAATCTGAAAGGGGTGGTCGAAGCCGATCCGGCGTTTCAGCCATTGATCGCAGGGGATCATCCGAAGACCCAACACGCGACGCCATCCGAGTCATCGGCGGTTCCGTCCCCGACGCCCGCGCAGTAAGCGCCGCTGCTCACCGCATCTTCGACAACTCTTCGAAGTAGGCCGCGAACATCCGCATTCCGCCAGACGCTTGCCCCCAATCGAAGTATTCATTGGGGGCGTGATACCCATGTTCGGGCAAACTCAGTCCCATGAAGAGGATGGGCACCTTCCATGCCCGTTGAAGAATGGAAACGGCGCCGATCGATCCACCTTCTCTGATGAAGGCCGGCTCTTTTCCAAATCCGGCTTTGATGGCGCGCTTGGCGGCCTCGGCATACGGACCGTCGAAGACACCGCGAAACGGCTGCAGCATACCTTCCGCCTCGACCTTGACCCGAGGATTTTGCGTCGCGACGAATTGTTTGAACAGCTGCCCAGACTGGATTTCATAAAATGCGACGTGGAAGGGCTTGAGCTTTCCGTTTTCCGCTCATTCCTGCGTGTCATCCAGAAATTCAAACCCGTGATACTTTGTGAGCTCGGAGATCCGCAGGACAGAAAAAAAATGCTTGACCTCCTGTCGCCGGTTGGTTATGGACTCTACTATCTGGAAAATAAAAAACTGAAATCACTGGATCCTCAGAGCAGCATACAAACCGTCTCCCACAACCACTATTTTATTCCACATGGCAGGAGGGAAGAGCTGGCTCCGGCCTCCGCACAGGGATGACCCGTCAGCCGATCCTTTTCAGACTGAGGTCAGGAAGTGGTGTAACGATCAGGGGAAATTTTTCAATCTGTACATTGGAAGGATCAAGACCAAAACCCCTTTCTTCTGAAAGACTTACTTCTTTCAGCCAGAAATACAATTTCATGATCACGCGCTCGAAAAAGGAAAGCTCATTATCCTGACTCAGGTATTTTTCCATCACGACTACCTGAAAATCACCTACGACATTGTTCTTTTCGAGTGACTCGTACCGGCTGGTGATATTGACTTCCCTGTTCTTTACGAGATCTTCCACCACTTTGCGTATCATCAGATTGATCCTCGGTTCCACGCGGAATCCAAGTCTGAATTCTACCCGGATAATATCATTGGGAATGATATGGTCGACGGAATACTCGGAAGTGTAGGGATCGTCAAGGGTATCGATATGTACGAACCAGTATATATCTGCGCGCTTGGGCTTCTTATTGAGGATGGAGTAAATGATTTTATGCTCGATTTCCTTGGGATTGTTCGCACTGGTCATATACATCAGGTGCGTTGCATATTTTGGCACGGTCCGGTCGGTGCTGAGTTCCTGGATCTGTGGAATATAGTTTTCGAGCCGCACAAATTCAACATACCGGTTCTTGATTTTCCTCGACCGGTACCAGACATACATGATGAGGAAAAGGCCGCCGCCCACGATCAGGGTTACGAAACCGCCGTGCGGGAATTTCTCCAGGTTGGCGAACAGGAAACTGAATTCAATGATGAGATAGACCATCAGGTACAGGTAAATGAGTCCGGAGGGCACGCGGCGGGAGATAAGGAAATTGGCAAAAAGAATCGATGTGGCCAGCATACAGAGCGTTATTGCCAAACCATAGGCCGCTTCCATATGGGAAGACGAGCGGAAATAGAGCGTAATACTGCAACACCCGACAAAAAGCAGGAAATTGATCGATGGTATGTAAAGCTGTCCCTTTTGCTCTGTTGGGTAGCTGATCCGGAACTTGGGCCAGAGGTTCAGTCGCATACTTTCGCTAATCAGGGTAAACGATCCGCTGATCAGGGCCTGGCTCGCGATAATGGCTGCCGCGGTCGCAATCAGGATGCCCGGGATCAGGAACCAGGAGGGCATGATGCTGTAAAAAACATTGTTATGGGAAGTGTCGAAAACAAGGCCCTTCTGATTATGTAAAAGCCAGGCGCCCTGTCCCAGGTAGTTCAGGATCAGACAGGTTTTTACATAAATCCAGGAAATACGGATATTTCTCTTACCGCAATGGCCCAGATCCGAATAAAGCGCTTCTGCTCCCGTGGTACAAAGGAAGACGGCGCCAAGGATCCAGAAACCCTTTGGATAAACGGTAAGCAGTTCGATCGCATAGACGGGGCTGAGGGCTTTGAAAACATGCAAGTCGTCCAGCAGATGGCTGCTGCCAACGAGTGCCATCATTCCGAACCAGATAAACATAATGGGTCCGAAGAGTTTTCCGATATAATCCGTGCCGAACTGTTGCAGGAAAAAAAGCACCACCATGATACCAATAACAATATAGACGATGGTATCCTGCGGAATATAGTTGAGGCTGGGCAGCTGACGAAGCCCTTCCACGGCAGAGGTTACTGAAATCGGGGGCGTAATCATACCGTCAGCCAGCAGCGCGGCGCCACCAATCATGGCCGGCAGTACCAGCCAGCGGCGCTGTCTCCTGACAAGCGCATAGAGCGAAAAGATTCCTCCTTCACCCTTGTTATCTGCCGTCAGGGTAAGCCAGACATATTTTACCGTGGTCTGCAGGGTAAGCGTCCAGATGATGCAGGAAAGGCTGCCGATAATTAACAATTCGCTAATTGTGCGGCCATTGATAATGGCATTGAGCACGTAGAGAGGGGAAGTACCGATATCTCCGTAAATAATACCTAAAGCGATAACCAGGCTGCCAAGCGTAACCTTGTCAAGATGTTTGCTCACTATGGTGCAAAATTATATATGTTTCTAAACGGTCCGGAATTTTCAATGGCAACCCTGCGGTTATGTCAATCGTCTACAAAGATATATGGAATAGGATGAAATTAACAGATTCTCAAGAGAGTTTTGAGTAACTTGGCCGGTGGATCAATATCCCTGTATAACTATGACTGGAAGACTTTTATGCCTGCTTTTTTTTCTGCCCGTTTTTATCCAAGCCCAGCATATTTCCTATTCCGAACCGGAGCAGGACGATACCCGGAAAACGGATTTTGAGATTATCGGCAGGGTTTCCGGAAATGTTCTGGTTTTCAAGAATAACCGGTCTGACAATGCCATATCCATTTACGATCCCACTATGAATCTGGTGCAGCGGGTAAGCCTGACCTTCCTGCCTTCCAAGTTCCTGAACATTGATTTTGTCCAGTATCCCGACTTCTTCTTCATGATCCTTGAATACCAGAAGAAGAATATTGTCCACCTGACAGCCTTCAAAATGGATGGCAATGCCCAGATAGTGGGAGAACCGGTGGAACTTGACACGACGCAGGTCAATAGCGGCAATACCGAAAAAATCTATACAACGGTCATCAGCGAGGATAAGCAAAACCTGATGTTTATCAAGATAAATACCAAAAACTCAAAAAACTACCTGTTCACTTCCTTTCTCTACAACAAGAACCTCGAACTGGTGGACAGGCACCTCATTCCGGTTGAGAATAAGGATCATGCTGACATCTTCACCAATTTCGAACTCGACAACGAAGGGCAGCTGGTTTTTACGAAGTTTGCCCGGGTAGGCAGCGGGGAATATATCACTCATGTTTCCATGGTAACCAAAAGTGCGAAGTCTGATACGTTCGCGGTGAGGGATTTCAACACCTCAGACCATGTACTGGACAACGTCAAGCTCAAGGTGGATAATTTCAACAAGCGGTATATAATATCCGCATTTTATTATAAGCAGCGTAAAGGCAATATTGAAGGATTGTATACCGTGATCTGGGATAAGTCGTCAGACAGCAAGTTTTCAGAAAATCTGACCATTTTCAACGAAGACCTCCGGACTCTGGCCAAGAGTTCGGAATCCAATGTGAAAATGGCTTTCAATGATTATTTCATCAAACGGATTATTGCGAAAAAAGACGGCGGATATCTTGCGATCAGCGAATCTGAATTTACAACCAACCGCGGATCGGCTTTTAACCGGTCGGATTATATGTACGGCCCAATGACGCCGATCGACTATTATTCGCCTTATTCATACTACAACCCCTATTCTCCCTATTCACCTTACTACCGCGGATACGGGTCATCCACCCGATACAATGCGGAAAACATACTTGTTCTTTCATTCGACAAAAACAGCAACCTCGAATGGAGCAATGTGATTCCGAAGACCCAGTATGATGATGAAGGATCCAGCCAGATTTCCTATATGACGGTGAATACCGGGGGTGAGCTGCATTTTCTTTATAATCAGTTTGAAAAAAGAACCCTGCTGCTGATGGATCAGAGCATCTCAGCTAACGGCAAAGTTTCGCGGCTGCCGACCTTTCATAACCTCGATAAGGGCTATACCTTTTTACCCAGGATCGGGAAACAGGTGGCAAGTAATCAAATTGTAATACCTTGCCTGTACAGAAACTATCTTTGCTTCGCAAAAATAGATTTTTAAAACCCCGCAGGTGATCGGTATTTTCAAACAAAAAGCATCCACCAATGCTTTGGTTCTCTTCGTTTATGCCCTTGTTCTGAAATTCCCTCTTTTTCTTCATCCCTATCTGCCTGTACTTCATCCGGAAGACAACTATCTGTACCGTTTTATCCTTGGGATATTACAGTCGTTTTTTGGCCAGCATGCCGGTTTCTATGCGCTGCTGAGTTTTTTATTGCTTTTTTCACAGGCGACGCTCCTGAACGGGATTTGTAATTATCATAAGGTATTGCCAAGGCAAAACTATCTGCCCGCCATGTGCTATATTCTGCTCAGTTCCCTGCTTCCCGACTGGGGGCATTTTTCTGCGCCCCTGCTCGTCAATTCGATTACGATCTGGTGCTGGTACCGGATGGTAGGCCTGTACAACAACCAGAAGCCGGTCAGCACAATCTTTAATTTCGGGGTATTGCTGGGCCTGGCCACCCTGCTTTATATGCCGGCTATTGCTTTTTTGTTGTTGTTGTTTTTTGCCCTGATCATCATGCGGCCTTTCCGCGTTCAGGAATGGTTCATCGGATTTCTCGGATTTACGGCGCCCTATTATTTCCTTATTCTTATTCTTTATTTCACGCACCAGCTTGAATGGGGGAATCTTATACCACGGGTCAGGCTAACCTTTCCCTCCATTCCGGATTCGGTATGGATTATTGTGGCCATCAGCCTGGTCGTTATCCCTTTCATCATTGGCGGAATATTCGTACAGAATAACCTGAATAAAATGCTGATCCACGTCCGGAAAAGCTGGAGTCTCCTGCTTGTCTTTCTCGTTGCGTCGGTTTTTGTGATCATCATCAATAAAGCCGGTTCTTATGAAAACTGGGTGGTAAGTATCATGCCGTTTGCTGTATTTCACGCCGCAGCCTATTTTTATTCCGGCAATAAAATTCCCATGCTGATCCTTCACTGGATATCCTTTGCCGTGGCCCTCTGGATGAATTTTATGGTTACCTTTGCAGCGTAAATCTTCGCACATGAAATTTGGCGTCGTCGTCTTTCCGGGTTCCAACTGCGACAGGGATATACAAACAGCCCTGCAGGATGACCTTGGCTATGAAGTAATCATGTTATGGCATAAGGACCAGGATCTAAGTATGTTCAGCACGGAAGACTGCATCGTGCTGCCCGGGGGATTTTCTTACGGCGACTACCTGCGCTGCGGTGCCATCGCAAGGTTCAGCCCGTTGATGCAGCCCCTTGTCCGTTTCGCCGAAAAAGGCGGCATGGTACTGGGCATATGCAATGGTTTCCAGATTCTCTGCGAATCCCACCTGCTCCCCGGTGTGCTGCTGCGCAATGCCAACCGGCAGTTCAGGAGTAAAAATGTATTTCTTACGTCGGGTTCCGGACAGGTGATGAAAATTCCGATCGCCCACGGCGAAGGCAGATATTATGCCGATGAAAACCTTCTTGACAAAATGGAAGCGGGAGGACAGGTCCTCTGGAAATACTGTGATGAGGAAGGGCGTATCACACCGGAAGCCAATCCAAACGGCAGCACGCGGAGTATCGCGGGCATTTGCAACCCGAACGGTAACGTGATCGGACTCATGCCTCATCCCGAAAGAGCCGTGAATGAACGACTTGGAAATACAGATGGCAGATTGTTGTTTCAACAGATATTTAACGTCAAAAGTCCCGCTGCCGACAATAAGCGTTCGGTTTTAGCGATACCTTAGGCTTTTTCAAACGGTATGCACAGAAAAGCCGGTTTCATTTTTTCCCTTCTCAGTTTATTTTTTTTCTACACCTCTGCGCAGGATAGCAATGCAGTGTCCCTGACGGTGAAAACCGTTAAAACCGACGCCGGCAGGTATGAACTTAGTTTCGATGTGAATCTTAAAAACGGCTGGCAGTTTTATGCGCCGGATCAGGATCTCGGTGGCACACCATCCATGGAACTTCATTTTGCTGACAGCTCCATATCGGCAAAGCTTCCGTTTAAAGTTTCTGCCCAACCTGTGAAAATGCCTGTGGCCGCTTTCGACAATGCTCTTTTCTTTCTTTTTAAAGAAGGTACCAGGATTTCTGTACCGATGGAAATCCGTGGGGTGGTGCCGGCCCGGCTCTTTGGTACCCTCAATTACTATTACGGTAATAATGAGGGTTTTTATTCGGGTACCTATTCATTTCATGTGGAACTTGAAGGAGGTGTTGCTGCAGGCAACCGCATCCGGATAAATAGTTTTGACCTCCAGCACCCCGTGGCAGAATGCGGTGATTCAGGTACAGCCGACAAAGGACTGCTCAGTATTTTTCTACTTGGTCTTCTGGGAGGATTCATAGCCCTGCTGACACCCTGTGTGTTTCCCCTTATACCATTGACGGTTTCGTTCTTTACAAAAAGCCAGGGACAGGGAAAGGGGCATGCTTTCCTTTATGGATTTTGCATATTCCTGATCTATGTACTGCTGAGCCTTCCATTTCATTTGCTTGACCATACAGATCCGGAGATCCTGAATAATATTTCTACCAATGTCTGGCTGAACCTGGCCTTCTTTGTCATCTTTGTCGTTTTTGCACTCTCTTTCTTCGGCTATTTTGAAATTACCCTTCCGGGCAGTGTGGCGAATACGGTAAACAGCCGCTCTGCGGGCACTAACCTGGCGGGCATTTTTTTCATGGCCCTTACACTTGCCATCGTGTCCTTTTCCTGTACCGGACCTATCCTGGGTTCGCTTCTGGCCGGTGCGCTGACCAACCATGGCGGGGCTATGCAACTTAGTTTTGGAATGGGTGGATTTGGACTTGGCCTGGCGCTTCCTTTTGCCCTGTTTGCCCTTTTCCCCGGCTGGCTCGGATCTCTTCCCAAATCAGGCGGATGGCTGGGAACGGTCAAAGTGGTATTGGGCTTTCTCGAACTGGCGATGGCAGTCAAATTTCTATCCAATGCCGACCTGGTAGAACAGTGGGGATTGGTAAAACGGGAAATCTTTATCGGCGTATGGGTGATTGTGGGTCTGCTCATCTGCCTTTATCTGGCGGGACGCATCCGGTTTCCGCACGACAGCCCGGTACAGAAGTTCAGCAAAACAAGAATTGCCTTTCTCCTCTTCTTTGCCCTCTCTACGATTTATCTTATTCCGGGACTGACCAATACCCGGGCAGCCAATCTTACTCTTATTTCAGGCTTTCCGCCGCCACTTTGCTATTCCGTTTACCGGGATCCTGTGAACTGCGGCAGGGGTGTGGAACCACTGAGGGACTTTGAAGAAGCCGTCGCTCTGGCTAAAAAGCTGAACAAACCGGTCCTGATAGATTTTACAGGTTGGGCCTGTGTGAACTGCCGTCGTATGGAGGAAAATGTTTGGACTGATCCGGAAGTAAGAAAACGAATGCAGGACTCTTTTGTGGTTGTTTCGCTCTATGTAGACGAACGAAAACTATTACCCACTGCAGCACAGAATGTGTTCCGGACAAAGGACGGAGCTGAAAAGAACATCCTGACGGTAGGTGACAGATGGGCTACTTTCCAGTCTGAGAATTTTAACGCTGTTTCGCAACCGCAATATGCAATGATTAGCCCCGATGAAAGGATCCTTACCCGGACCAAAGGCTATACGCCGAGGCCCTCAGAATTTGCTGCCTGGCTGGATTGCGGGCTGGCTGCTTCCCGCAACAGATAAGACGGCCTGCTGTTTCTCTGCCACATGGCGGGATCCCATCCCGAAAAGTCATTCCACGGCACAAAAAAATGGTCACTATATGGCATAAAAAAAGGGCGGAAATTTTCCGCCCTTTAAATGAAGTGTAAAAATAGTTAGAGGGCTATCTTTTTCTCAGACATCATTTTACGCAGGTTGATCAACCCGTAGCGCATGCGGCCCAGGGCCGTATTGATGCTGCAGTTGGTCAGCGATGCGATCTCTTTGAAGCTCAGGTCCGCGTAATGGCGGAGGATGATTACCTCGCGCTGATCTTCAGGCAGCAGGTCCAGCATCCGTCGTACACGGTCGTGGCTTTGCCTTTTCATGATCTTCACGTCGGCCCCGTCTTCAGTAAAATTGATGACCTCGAAAATGTCCCTGTCATCGCTGGTTTTAATGGCAGGGGTCCTCTTCACCTTACGGAAATGGTCTACGCAGAGATTGTGGGCAATGCGCATGGCCCAGGGAAGAAATTTACCTTCTTCCGTGTAACGGCCTCCCCGAATGGTGTCGATGATCTTAATGAGCACGTCCTGGAAGATGTCTTCTGCCAGATACTTGTCTTTGACGAGAAAAAGAATGGAAGTGTAGAGCTTGTCCTTGTGGCGGATTACCAGGGCTTCTAGTGCCTGTAAATCGCCGTCCCTGAAAAGATGGATTAATTCATGATCGGTTTTCGTACGTAGCGAATTCATAAACTTCTACGGTTTTTAAAGGTGATAGGATATATATGTTGGATTTTAGAACGCTTGGCTTTTCGGTGTAGAAGTGCTTATTCTATAATAACTTTTTTATTGTGTGACGAAATGTTAACCGGGAATTAAAGATATACAATTTTTGGAAAAAACAACATTTTGGGAAAATAAATTGTTGTAATGAATTCCCACAGCCTTCCCTGACTGGGAAACCCCTGCCTAATTCTTTCACTTCCAATATATTTGTTTTCCAATTTATGTCCACTGCCACATCGGTCAAGAAAACCTTACCCTCCTCCATGCCATTATCCGCCCAAAATTTTATTCATATTCAGGGTGCCAGGGTCCACAATCTGAAGAATATAACGGTCGACTTTCCGCGCAATAAATTAATTGTCGTTACGGGCGTATCAGGCTCGGGCAAATCATCGTTGACGATCGATACGCTATTTGCGGAGGGGCAGCGCCGTTATGCCGAAAGCCTGAGTGCTTATGCACGACAGTTTATGGCGCGGATGGATAAACCGGACGTCGATTTCATAAAAGGTCTGTGTCCGGCAATCGCCATAGAACAAAAAGTTACTACCCGTACGCCCCGCTCCACCGTAGGTTCCATGACGGAGATCTACGACTATCTCCGGTTATTGTTTGCCAGGGTAGGAAGAACCTATTCCCCGGTATCAGGGCAGGAGGTAAAGAAAAACGACGTGCAGGACGTAATCAGGGCCATAGAGTCGCGTCCCGTCGGCGACCGGGTTCTGATTCTCATACCCTTTAAACATCATCCCCACCGCAATATCACGGAAGAACTGAACATACTGCTGCAGAAAGGATTCAGCCGCCTTTATATAAAAAAGGAAACGATCAGGATCGAAGACCTTCTGTCAGTACCTGAAAATTCAAAATCGGCCAAAGCGGATCCTAAAGTCCCCAGGTCCGGCGCCTACCTCCTGATTGACCGTATGGTGGCCAAGACTTTCGATGAGGACGACCGCCACCGTCTGGGCGATTCCATCGGGACGGCTTTTTATGAAGGGGAAGGGCAGATGCTCCTTGAATTTAACGGAAACGAAACAGCTTCTTTCTCCAACCGTTTTGAAATGGACGGGATACGTTTTGAGGAACCGGTCCCCAACCTTTTTTCCTTTAATAATCCCTTCGGGGCATGCCCTACCTGCGAGGGATTCGGCCAGGTCCTGGGCATTGATGCCGACCTGGTGCTGCCCGACAGGAGGTTAAGCCTATATGAAGGTGCGGTCGCTCCCTGGAAGGGAGAAAAGCTGGGCGCCTGGCGGGAGCACTTCATCCGTGCTTCAAAAAAATATGATTTTCCTATCCATAAACCGGTTGCCGACCTTACGAAGCAGCAGTTTCAGTTACTCTGGGAGGGTGCCAAGGATCTGAATGGCGTGGCGGATTTTTTTAAGGAAGTGGAAAGGAACTTATATAAAGTCCAGTACCGGGTTCTGTTGTCGAGGTACCGGGGGCGCACGAATTGCCCAGATTGCGGAGGCTACCGCCTGAGACCTGAAGCACTTTATGTAAAAATCGATGGGCTGCATATCGGGGAACTCTGTGAGATGCCCGTCGGCCGCCTGGCAGAATGGTTCCGCGATCTGACCCTGAGTGCCTTTGAACAGCAGGTCGGGAAGCGCATACTAACGGAAATCCATACCCGTCTCGGCACCCTGCTGGAAGTGGGGCTCGGATACCTGACCCTGAACAGGCTGGCCAATACGCTGAGCGGGGGAGAGAGCCAGCGCATCCAGCTCACCAGGTCCCTGGGCAGCAACCTGACCAATTCATTGTATATTCTTGACGAGCCTTCCATTGGACTTCATGCCCGGGACACCCAGCGCCTGATCGGCGTGCTAAAAAATCTTCGCGACCTGGGCAATACCGTGGTCGTCGTCGAGCACGACGAAATGATGATGCGGGAAGCCGATTATATTATCGATATGGGTCCCTTGGCCAGTCACCTCGGAGGAGAGGTCGTGGCAGCCGGGGATTATAAAACGCTTATAAAAAATGAAAAAAGCCTTACAGGAAAATACCTTCGGGGCGACCTGAAAATTGAAGCTCCGAAACAGGTTCGTAAAGCAAGAAAATTTATTGTGGTAGAAGGTGCCCGCCAGCACAACCTGAAGAATATCCGGGTATCCTTTCCACTGAACACACTTTGCGTGGTCAGCGGTGTCAGCGGCAGCGGAAAAACCACACTGGTAAAACAGATCCTCTATCCTGCACTTCAGAAAATGAAAGGAGAATATGCAGATAAGGTAGGTATACACCAGGCCATCACGGGGGATGTGGACGAGATTTCACAGATTGAACTCGTCGACCAGAACCCGATTGGAAAATCTTCCCGCAGCAACCCGGTGACCTATGTTAAGGCCTATGATGAGATCCGGGACCTGTTTTCCAAACAGCCCCTGAGCAAAATGCGCGGATTTCAGCCAAAACATTTTTCCTTTAATGTCGACGGTGGTCGTTGCGATACCTGTAAGGGAGAAGGCGAGCAGGTGGTGGAAATGCAGTTCCTCGCCGACGTGCATCTTACCTGCGAGGTTTGCGGTGGTAAGCGGTTTAAAGACGAGGTACTGGATGTTACTTACCGGGGAAAAAGCATTCATGATGTCCTTGAATTGAGTGTAGACGACGCACTTGAATTTTTCAGGGATGAAAAGGATATTTTGCAAAAGCTCAACCCGCTGAGCAGCGTCGGACTGGGATATGTCAAGTTGGGCCAGTCTTCAGATACCCTTTCGGGTGGCGAAGCCCAGCGCGTAAAACTGGCTTCTTTTCTGGGCAAAGGGAAATCCCTGGGGCACATACTCTTCATTTTCGACGAGCCCACTACCGGACTTCATTTTCACGACATACGCAAACTGCTGAACTCGTTTTCTGCCCTGATTGACCAGGGGCACTCGGTGCTCGTCGTGGAGCATAATACCGATGTAATACGATCGGCAGACTGGGTAATCGACCTCGGCCCCGAAGCGGGAGAGGAGGGTGGCTATCTCGTATATGAAGGGATCCCTGCCGGTCTGAAAAAAGTAAAGGAAAGTTATACGGGCAGATTTCTGTAAGAGGCCGAAGGGTTATAGTAAATAGTTTTTCCCAATGCTACCTCAGCCTGTCCAGGCTTTTTACGAGTTTTTCGTCTTTGTAAATTCCGCGGCTGGCAAGGAAGAAAAAGAGCGGCACCAGGATGGGCAGGATCGCGGTGATTGAAAACTGGCCCTGCGTATAGTGGGCGGTTTCCCTGAAATACAGAAAAATATTCAGCAGGGAAAGAATGATTCCCAGGATGGCGAGCCGTCCCTGCAGCTTTCTGTTTTTATAAAGAAAAATATTGATTACCGCAATACAGACCAGCGCAATGGTGATGATCAGAATCCATAGACTGGAGGTGGCCCGGAGCACCTGAAAATTTACCGGTTCTACCGGAACCAGGGGCACTCCGCTGTAAAACGCAAATTTTATCGTCAGAAAAGCAGCCACTCCGGCAAGGAGAAGCCAAATAGATTGCATTCGCTGGAGCATAAACGTATATTCAATCACAATTTATTTCATTTTTAAGGAATATAGCCCGTTTGTTTAACTTTATGGAAGGCTGGCACCTCCTTTGAATTATCCCCGTTCCCCAAGCACCTAACTTCCCCCTCAGCTGTTTCCCTGTGACAGTTGGATTACGACAAAGTGGATATACCCTGGTATCCTATTGTCCCTTATCTCAAATATTTTTTTTAACCATCCAAATCATAATCACCATGAAAAAGAAAGCCGGTTTTTCTTGCAGCATTTTTCTGATAGGATTATTAGCTGTGGCAAGTTTGGGTTTCGGCGTTCTGCCATCTGCAGGTATCTACAGGCCAAGTGAAAATACTCACAAAGCGCACTCGTCGGCCAACCCCTCCTTAATTGACAATTGGATTGATTTTCATTTAACGTTTAAAAAAGGCACAAATTCGGAGACCCGGGACCTGGTCTTCAGGACGATCAAAAAATTAATTCAGGACAGTGTAATTAAATTTAGGGCAACACCAGGCAATTCCAATTTTTCCCTGTCGGTAGCCATCGTAAACAATATCGAAGATTCGCTTTCTTATGGTATTGTAGGCATTCCCATGACTGCTACA
>Ga0207706_10003821_pt1 | contig 14358 bp, 11 predicted proteins | sample KBSC53metaG_FD_184318 | JGI IMG/M metagenome (GOLD analysis project Ga0207706, IMG submission 184318) | Corn rhizosphere microbial communities from Kellogg Biological Station, Michigan, USA - KBS C5-3 metaG (SPAdes) (version 2) | ecosystem: Host-associated > Plants > Roots > Rhizosphere > Soil ... | reverse complement strand
GCCGGAACCGGACATCCATTCCAACCTGCCTATTGAGAAACGCAAAGATTTAATGTTCCCGAATGCGCTGGGTTCTGCCACAAAATATTTTAATGCTTATCCATTGGCAAATGCAAGAACGATCTATGAAGGACAGCGCTCGGCTGATCCAAACAAAAGAGTTTTCATTCTTACAAGATCAGCTTATGGTGGCTTGCAACATTATGGCGCTGCTGTATGGAGCGGGGATATTGGTTCAAGATGGCTTGATATGAAAAACCAGGTTTCCGCCGGAGTAAATTTTTCCATGTCAGGACTTCCTTACTGGACGATGGATATTGGCGGTTTTGCGGTTGAAAACAGGTATGCAAACGCAAAAGGAGAGGTGGCGAATGAATGGAAAGAATTAATGACGCGATGGTACCAGTTCGGGGCTTTTTGTCCTTTGTTCCGTTCACATGGACAATATCCGTATCGTGAAATATTTAACACAGCTCAACCAGGTGATACCGCGTATCAAAGTATTTTATTTTATGACAAATTAAGATACAGGCTGCTACCTTATGTCTATTCAACCGCTGCTAAAACTTACCATGATGACTATACGATCATGCGTGGTTTGCCAATGGATTTTCCCAATGACAAGAATGTTCTCACTATCAATGATGAATATTTATTTGGTCCTTCATTACTGATCAACCCGGTTTATAACTATCATCAAAGAACAAGAAAAGTTTATTTACCCAATGGACAAGGTTGGTATGATCTGTACAACGGAAAATTTTTTAATGGTGGACAAAGCATTAAAACCGATGCACCTTATGATCGCATGCCTGTTTTTGTAAAAGAAGGATCAATTATTCCTGTCGGCCCTGAATTACAATACACCTCTCAAAAATCTGCAGATACGATCACTTTGTTTGTCTATGCGGGCAATAATGCTTCTTTTAATTTGTATGAAGACGAGGACACTAATTACAATTATGAAAAAGGGATATTTGCAACCATTCGGATAGACTATAATGAAGGAGACAGATCCTTAACGATCAATGACAGAAAAGGTGAATTTCCGGGTATGCTGGGAAAAAGGATATTCAATATTATCTGGGTCACAAAAAGTAAAGGAAAGAGCCTGGATTTTTATCAGCAACCCGATGAACAGGTGCTGTATGGCGGGAAGAAACAGGTAGTACATATGGTGATGGATAAATGAGTGATGAGCAATGAATAATGAATAATGAGTAATGAGTAATGAGTAATGAGTAATGAGTGCCCTATTCACGACTCACGATTGACGACTCACGATAAAACAATTGTTATGATAAAAAGATTCGCATTTGCTCTCTTGATTTTTCTTAGCTGCAAGCTTTATTCTCAAAAATTTGACGGTCTTGCACTCACTCCGCCCATGGGATGGAATAGCTGGAATACTTTTCAAACAAATATCAGTGAGGAACTGGTAAAAGGTATTGCTGATGTAATGATGTCATCAGGAATGAAGGACGCGGGTTACAGTTATATTGTATTGGATGATGGATGGATGACGATGGAAAGAGATCCAAAAACAGGTGATCTCATTGCTGATCCGAAAAAGTTTCCGCATGGGATGAAAGCGCTTGCCGATTACGTACATTCAAAAGGGTTAAAATTTGGATTGTACAATTGTGCAGGAACAAAGACTTGCGCTGGGTACCCGGGTACAAAGGGATATGAGTACCAGGATGCACGGTTATATGCTTCCTGGGATGTTGATTATCTGAAGTTCGATTGGTGCAATACGGATGGTATGAATTCAATAGAAGCATATACAACGATGAGTAAAGCATTGAAGGCTGCGGGGCGCCCGATCGTTTTTAGTTTGTGCGAATGGGGAACAAATAAACCCTGGCAATGGGCGGCACCGGTTGGGCATTTGTGGAGAACAACCGGAGACATTTCCAATCTTTTTGACGGCGTCCTCGATCATGGTAACTGGCAGCAACAAGGGATCATGAGGATCGTTGATTCACAGGATACGATACGTCAATATGCAGGCCCGGGTCATTGGAATGATCCCGATATGCTGGAAGTTGGAAATGGATTGACCATTGCAGAGAACCGGACACATTTTTCTATTTGGTGCATGCTGGCAGCGCCATTAATTGCAGGCAATGACATGCGAAAAATGGATGAGAGCACGAAAAATATTTTAACGAATAAAGAAGTGATTGCTGTGAACCAGGATGTACTTGGTATCGAAGCTCTGAAATACAGTGACAAGGATAGTTTAAAGATATGGTTTAAACCTTTATCGAATGATGAATGGGCTGTTTGTTTTTTGAACCGAAGCAGTAAGGCAAAGCAAATCGATTTTAACTGGCAAGAAGAAACCATTAATGATGAGCTTTCAAAAAGAGAATTGAGTGCAACAACAACGACTTACAAGTTGCGCGATCTTTGGTTGAGGAAAGATGTCGGTGATACTAAGAAACCATTGAAAACAACGATCGGTTCGCATGATGTGCTGGTGTTGAAATTGGGTAAATAAAAATAATGAACAGAAGAAAATTTATCCGGAATACAAGTTTAGGTACAGCAGCTGTTGTTCTTTCCGGAACAAAAAATTTCTTTGACGGGAAGTCTAAGAATAAATTACCGAAATGGAAAGGATTTAATCTTACTGATTTTAATACACCCGATCCTTCAGGCAACCGGCGAAGTACAACAGAGGATCATTTAAAATGGATGCGTGACTGGGGGTTTGATTTTGTTCGTTTACCCATTGCTTATCCATATTATTTGAATTTTGATCGTTCAAAAAAAATCACTCCTGAAGAAGTTTACCAAATTGATGATGGATCCGTTGAAAAGATTGATAAGTTGGTTCAATTAGCTCATAAATACAATTTGCACGTTTGCTTAAATCTTCATCGGGCGCCGGGATACTGTATCAATGCGGGCTTCAACGAACCTTATAATCTATGGAAAGATGATGAAGCGCAGAAAGCATTTTATTTTCACTGGAATTACTGGGCGAAAAAATATAAAAATATTTCTCATGAAAAAATAAGTTTTGATCTGCTGAACGAACCAAGTATGCGGGAAGACATGAATGATCAACATTCGAAGAGCGGTCCTGTACCCGGAGAACTTTACAGAAAGGTTGCGAACGCTGCTGCTGAAGCGATTCGGAAAGAAAACAAACATCATTTGGTCATTGCTGATGGCAACAATGTCGGCAATCAACCGATCACTGAAATTGCTGATTTGGATATTGCGCAAAGTTGCCGCGGTTATTATCCGCATCTCATTTCACATTACAAAGCACCATGGGCGAATAAAGACCCCGAGCACATGATTATTCCAAAATATCCCGGGCAAGTCGGTGATCAGTATTTAAGTCGTCAAATGCTGGAAGACTATTACAAACCATGGATCGAATTAAAAAATAAAGGAGTGGGGGTGCATTGTGGTGAGTGTGGTTGCTGGAATAAAACGCCACATGATGTTTTTCTAGCCTGGTTTGGCGACGTGCTGAACATTCTTACAACCAATGAAATTGGATTTGCGCTCTGGGAATTCATTGGTGATTTTGGCATTTTAAATTCCGGTCGTGCTGATGTTGAATATGAAGATTGGGGCGGTTATAAACTCGATAAGAAATTGCTTGAGCTGATTCAAAGGCAGTAACTCAATAGTGTCCACGGATAAACGGTTTTATCTGTTTATCATACAAACTTCGCAATAGCTGATGCGTTGGTTTACTTAGCGGTGGCAGATCGGAAGCTGCCGTGTTCTTTTCAACCTGCTCAACTTTCGTGGCTCCCGGGATAACCGTTGTTACCTGGGGGTGATCGAGTATCCATCGAATAGCCCATTGAGATAGGTTGTTGTCAGGTAATAATGAAGAGATCTCTTTTGATAATTCCAGGCCTTTTGAAAATTCAATACCGGAAAAAGTTTCCCCTACATTAAAAGCTTCTCCGTTTGCATTAAAACTCCTGTGATCGGTCAAAGCAAATTTTGTTTCCTTGTTGAATCTGTTGGCGAGCAAACCACTTGCAAGCGGTACCCGGATAATAAGGGCAACATCTTTTTCCTTTGCTTTGGCAAATACTTCGTCTGCCACATGCTGCCTGAATAAATTAAAAATGATCTGCAATGAGGCAAGTCCCTCCTGTTCCAAACAGACCAGGGCTTCTTCACTCGTTTCCACACTTGCGCCCCAAAATTTTATAAGTTTTTCGCTTTGTAGTTTTCTCAAATGATCAAATACCTTTCCACGACGCATTTGTTCAGAGGGTATAGAATGAAGCTGTTCCAAAAACAATTGAGACAGATCAAGGTTTTTCAATGAACTTTCAACATGTTGCTTCATCACATCATACGTAAAATTTTGAGGCCAGCCATATTGCCCGTCCTGCCTGCGGCCCAGCTTGGTTGCCACAAAAATCTCCCTGCCAGATGATCTCAAAAAATTTCCAATGGTTCTTTCGCTTATCCCGAGCCCGTAAACGTCGGAAGTATCAATAAAATTTCCACCGGCATCCAAAAAGGCTTGCAAAATAGCAAGTGCTTCACTACCTTTGATTTGGCCCCAATCGGCATTCCCAAATTGCCAGGTGCCCAATCCGACCTCTGAAATTTTAATTCCCTTGAAAAAACGGTATTGCATAAGCTAAACTTGGAATATTCCTTGTAAGAACTATTGAATCTGCAAAGTTTTTAAGCCTCCTTTGAAAAGTACATGGTCCACCGATTTTAGTGATTCCTTTGAAAAGCCAGGTTGCAAATACAAAGAGTTTTTTAGTCTTAAGGAATAATAATGGACAATCGAAACTTGCTTGCTCAAAGTTGTGGATTCCTTTTTAGAAAAGGAGTAAAATTTTTTGCCCTACTATATACTTTTCTCTGCTTCCATTTTATTATAAATGCACAGGACGACCCGATCAGGCTTAACCAGGTAGGCTACTATCCAAATTCAACAAAATTGGCAATCGTTACCGGTAAGGTGCAATCCTCATTTTTTTGGATTGTTACCAGCGATGGAAGGGATACAGTGTATGAGGGATCATTAAGTCTCGAGAAAAAATCTGCTTTTTCATCTACTATTACCAGGATAGCTGATTTCACTGATTTCCAGCAAGCCGGCAGTTTTGTTTTACGTATTGATGGTCTTAACCAATCCTACCCCTTTGAGATCAAAAATGAGGTCTACCATGAATTAGGTAAGGCTGTTCTAAAAGGGTTTTATTTTCAGCGATCTTCAATCCCGCTTGATGGAAAGTATGCGGGTAAGTGGCGGAGAGGTGCCGTTTATCCGGATAATGTTGTTCTTGTACATCCTTCAGCCAGTGATGATGGCCGCCCTGCGGGTACTGTTATTTCTTCACCCGGTGGTTGGTACGATGGAAGTGATTGTAATAAATACATAGTGAACAGCGCCATTACCCTGAATACATTGCTTGGCGCATACGAAGATTTTTCAAAATATTTTGATTCCCTTAAAATAAATATTCCCGAAAGCGAGGATAAAGTACCTGATATTTTAAACGAGGCTTTATATAATATTCGCTGGATGTTTACTATGCAGGATCCTTTTGACGGGGGTATTTACCACAAATGCACAAATGCCGGACCCGATAATATGATGATGAATGCTGTTGTGAAGGAACCGCGGTACGTGGTTCAGAAAAGCACGGCTGCAGCACTTGATTTTGCTGCTGTGATGGCCCAGGCCGGAAGAGTATTTGAAAGGTTGAAGACCCAGCTTCCGGGATTGGCGGATAGTTGTCTAAGAGCATCTGCAAAAGCATGGTTCTGGGCTTTAAAAAACCCAAATGTTGCATATGACCAGGAAAAACTTGACAAGCAATTTAAACCTGCAGTAACCACAAGCGCTTACTCAGACGGGCAACTTGATGATGAATGGATGTGGGCAGCAACAGAAATGTTCGTAACCTCAAAAAACAGGATGTACTTCGACGTCATGGAACAAAATATTGATGATTCGGTATCTCTTCCTTCGTGGAATAATGTCAGGATGCTTGCCTATTACACGATGTTACGTTACGAGAATAACCTGCCAAAATATACAGTCGATGTAGCTGAGCGGATGAAGCAACGTTTATTGCGTATTGCTGATGATTATCTTTTTCATATTCCAAAGAACGCGTTTGTTACGGTCATGGGCCAGTCAAAAAGAGATTTTGTTTGGGGAAGCAATGGAATAGCGGCCAACCAGGGAGTTTTGTTGATCAATGCCTTTTTGCTTACCGGTGATCAAAAATATATAGAAGGATCAGCAAGTAATCTCGATTATTTGCTCGGAAGAAATGCAACCGGTTATTGCTTTATTACGGGTTGCTTCGGAACTAAATCACCTATGAGCCCATCTCATCATTCGTTTATCTCACATAACGTAAATGAACCGGTGCCAGGTCTGTTAGTAGGAGGACCTAATATGGAAAGAAAGGATAAAAGCCGCTATCCTTACACCGATCCCGAAACTTCTTATGTTGATGATGATAATGCTTATGCAAGTAATGAAGTCGCTATCGACTGGAATGCAGCCATGGTCTATTTAGTAAATGCAATGGAAGCCATGCAATATGGATTAGGTTATTCAACACCAACCAATACTTCTACGACTCGTAAATAAATTCTGGGTAAACAAAAAATAAAAAACTCCGGCAACCAACCGGAGTTTTTTATTCAATAAAATATTTCAATATAAATAATTCAAGGCTGTTTTGTCATTTGCATTAAAGGGGCGATTTTGATTTGCGCCTATACAAGCTAGCATCCATGAATTGGGATCGGGGCCAGAAGGTGTTCCGGGAATCAGGATAGCTCCAACCGTTGAGGCACCTTCATTAACTGCTGAACCACCGCAGCTATAAGAACGGTTCATATAATCAGTATGACGAAAACCAATACAATGACCAACTTCATGAGCAAATATAGTGGCAGCATAATTTATAAAAGTTGAAGAAGTGCCTGTACCAATCGCATTTGTATTTACGTTCACGGTTGGGTAAGGACTTCCCTGTGAACTGGGAAAGCCCGATGAAGCCAGATAGCTTCCGTGGGCCACCTTAAATACGATCTGCCCGCCGGAAGATACTTGCTGAAAGTGAACCTGCAGATTTAATGCATTATAGCGGTTTACCATTTCAGTTAACACAGGGCCATAAGCTGATGGAATTCTCCGGTCAAGACTTACGGTAATTGTTCTCGGTAAACTTTTTACAAGATTTGTAGTGCGGTACTGTTCTTCATTTCCCACCCGTAAGAACTGCGATTGCGGTGAATTGCTCAACAGTTCGGGCGTGATGATAATGTCTCCCTCTACAAGATACCCCTCATCTATTTTTTGAGCATTGGCTGATGTAAAACCCAGGGCCGAGATCTGATCTTTGACTGACTGAGGAACTTCGTCGGAAACAGGTTTTCCCTCTTTTTTACAAGAAAAAAGTACAACTACTCCAATAAAGAATAGGAAGCAAATAGTTTTCGTCATGTGTTTCATAATCTGATGTTTTGAGTTTAAAAAGATTGAGATGTAATTATCGATCAATTACAGGTTAACCAGGTGGAGTCGATTTGTAATATAGACAAACTTTTTTTTAAAAAAGAAGAACTCTATGAATTTTTTTAGTAAGAAACTTATTCAGGAAATTTCTAATCTTGAGATAGGAAAATTCCGGAAGACCTCTCATACCTTAATCAGAAAAATAACGGCTAGGATTAATTCAATAAATTTGATAATGCGATCTGTTCCTTCGACAAACTGCACACTGAGAACAGGACTGTTGTTATTTGTTTTTCTGAGTCCTTATTTCCTTTTTTCACAGCCCACGGAACCGCAGCTGAAAAAGTTTTCACCGGTTCTTCAAGGACAATGGAAAGCAAGATCACCTAAAGAAACAACCGTTTTTACCATCGCCGTCAATGATTTTCCACGTTTCAAAAATGAAATTGAAAAGGACCCCCGTGTAAAAATCATCTTTGAATATCAGAAAGCGAATGTTTTATTAGTAAGAACAACCTGGAATGAAGTGATAAAAACTATTTTGCCTAAAGCGGAGGTTCTGTTCATAGATGAACAGCGGAAGCCAAAGGAAGAACTGGCTGTTAGTAATCTTGATATGAGCGCAGATAAAGTGAACATGATCTTTTCAAGATTTCCAAATTATAACGGAAATGGAATTGTCGTCTCGGTGAAAGAGAACCAGCCTGATACTACAGACATTGACTTCCACGGTAGGTACTTAACAACGGATATAAGCTCAACTATTTTCAGTACTCATGCCACTGACATGGCTACTATTATAGGCGGAGGTGGCAATACATATTATGAAGGAAAGGGTGCAGCCCCGGGTTCAACAATCAGTTCTTCAAGTTTTGCCATTCTTTTACCGGACGCCGATGATGCCTACCAGCGTTATAATATTTCCGTACAAAATCACTCTTACGGTACGAGCATAGAAAATTTTTATGGAGCAGACGCTGCTGCCTACGATGCCAGTGTAATAACAAGGCCATCGCTGATGCATATTTTTTCAGCTGGTAATTCGGGTGAAGAAACCAGCACAAACGGACCCTACGAAAATATTCCCGGCTTCGCCAACATAACAGGCAGCTTCAAAATGGCAAAGAATATTATTACGGTCGGACATATTGATTCTTTAGGAAATGTCTTACCTCTAAGTTCAAGAGGACCTGCTTACGATGGAAGAATAAAGCCTGAATTGGTTGCATTTGCAGAAGATGGAAGCTCCGGTGCAGCAGCCATTGTATCGGGGATATCACTGGTATTGCAGCAGGCATATCAAACCCTGAATGGAACTCTTCCTTCTTCCTCGCTTGTCAAAGCCATTTTATTAAACACTGCCGACGATGTTGGTTCTAAGGGAATTGATTTTTCGACAGGATTTGGAGCAGCTAATGCCTATCGGGCCCTTCTGGAAATTACAAATGCACGGTATTTTGACGGAAACATTTCGAATGGAAATACAGATGCTTTTGATCTTGTTGTTCCTCCGAATGTCAGGCAATTAAAAATAACATTGGCCTGGAATGATCCACCAGCTGTTGCCAATGCCGCCACGGCGCTTATCAATGATCTTGATCTTGAATTAACATTGCCTTCAGCAGGAGAGTCGTGGCAACCCTGGGTGTTAAATCACTTTCCAAGTTTAGATTCATTGCAATTACTACCTGAGAGAGAAAGAGACAGCCTAAATAATGTTGAACAAATTTCTATTGATGATCCTGGTGCGGGTAGTTACAAAATAAATGTAAAAGGTTTTCATATTTCAACGTCTTCACAGCTCTATGCGATCGCTTACCAATTTGATACACTGGATAAGTTTACCTGGTATTACCCTACTGCATCGGATAATATTTTTAATGAGAGGACAAACGTTCTTCGTTGGGAATCTACTTACAGTAATACAACTGGACAACTCGAATACAGTTTGAACGATGGAAATAGCTGGCAGGTGATCAATGATGTCATTGACCTTACCAAAGGGTATTATAAATGGACACCTCCGGATAGTTTTGTGACAGCAGTTTTGAGAATGAATTTTGCATCGCAGCATTTTGTTTCGGATACGTTTACCATATCAAAGAGATTTGATGTAAATGTTGGATTTAACTGTGCCGATTCATTTATGTTGTACTGGAATAGAATTGACGGTGTGAGCAGTTACCAGGTTTATCATCTCGGCGATACATACATGGAACCTTTATCCATTACAGCTGATACATCGATTGTTCTTAGCAAGCGAACAAACTCATCATTGTATTATGCCGTTGCTCCCGTAATCAATAAAAAAACTGGCGTGAGAAGTTATGGATATGATTATACCTTACAGGGGGTTAGTTGTTACATCCGTACATTCCTGGGAGAATTAGTGAATAGCTCTTCTGAGCTTGAGCTTGAATTGGGAACCAATTACAATGTAAAAACGATCACCTGGGAAAAGCTCACACTGAGCGGCTATATTCCTTTGCAAACGGTCAATCCGATCCAGGGCCTTAATTTCAGTTATACCGACAATGCTCTTACACATGGATTAAATATTTATCGCGTGAAAATTGAATTGTTGAACGGGACGATCATTTACAGTGAAACGACCACAGTGGTTTATGCCAATGAGCCTTATATCATTTATCCCAATCCCGTTGCTCAATATCATGATGTAACCGTTGTTAATAATAGTTCAGACATTGCACAACTGCAGATATTCAATGCGACAGGTATGAAAGTATTTGAACAAACACTGAGCGACTGGAGCAATATCATTTCAACGAATAAGCTGGGTAAGGGAATTTATTTGCTTCGTATTGTCAAAGACAACGAAACACAAAAGACCTTGAAGCTTGTCGTTTATTGAAAATGCCCCGGTAAGTAGTATTGTTTAGTTTGCCGCGGCTTCTTAATATTGTCCTGGTTTTTCATAGGATATTGGATTTTAACACCGGGGTCGAATTTCTATTCGGGCCCTTTTTAATTATGGTTAATTTTAACGACAAAATGTTTCTAGTATGGCATTATCAGAATTTTATATCGTATTAAATATTAAATCGGGTAAAGATTTTCAAACCTATGGCAAATTTTTCCTGGGCAACAACCGGAAGTTTGCAGATAACATTTTTAAGAAGCTGAAGGGAAATAAGAAAGTAAGCAATTCATCTGTGCTTTATATTGAATTAATGGAAACAAACAATGAGTTGCCGGTAAATATTCATGTGATGAGTTGTTCGCTGGATGAACTATCGGAGAACTGCAAAATGATCACCAAAGAAACCTTTAAGAAATGTAACCTGGAAGAAATGTAACACTTCTGCGCTGCATAGCTCATTATTGAATAACTATTTTTTGCGTGATCGTTCTATTATCATCTTTTAACTGTACTATATAATCGCCGGCACTGATGTCAGGTGAAACGGGAATACTTATTCTTCCCGTCTTGCCGCTAAGGTTTTGTTTCAGAAGCACTGCCCCATTCATGTTTATCACTTCAATAAAATCAAAGCCATCGTCAAGAAAAACATTGATCATGTGCGAGCTGATAACTGAAGGATAAATAAGAAAAGCGGTTGTCTTGTTGATCTTATAAAGCACAGGGTCGGTGTAAATCCATTTTCCATTCACATCAACAATTTTCAAACGATAAAAAACACTATCGGTATAATCTACAGTGTTTTCGAATTCGTAGAGATCTCCGTTGATATTATTTCTTGCGGGGATGAAACCAAGATTCTTATAATACCTTCCATCAGAACTGGATTCAATTTCATATTGCCTGAGGTCGGTTTCTTTATCTGTTTTCCAGGTAATGCCGGCATTTCCATTTCTTGATTCGGCCTTAAAATTGGTGATCTGCAGGGTCTTCAATCCCTGCGCGTTAATGTTGGAGGGCATAAAGAAAAACGTGAGTAAGAGAAAGATGGTGGTACACTTATGAACTGTTTTCATAGAGAAAAATTTATGTAAGCAACTATGTACCTGTAAGTAGATGCACAAAATCAATGCCTGAAAGGAATGAAAGGATTTACCTGATCAAAGTGAATGTTCCTTTTAGATCTGGCAGCTTGTGGTCTTTAAAGGTGATGAGATACACATAAGTCCCTGTAGCCTGTAGCTGCCCGTTCAGTTTTCCATCCCAGGAGACTACAGCAGACGAAACATGATAAACAAGTTGCCCCCAGCGATTAAAGACCTTTACATCTGCGCCAAGACCAATATCCAAAAAAGGAATGCGCCAGCAATCATTTTTTCCATCACCGTTTGGTGTAAATGCCGTGGGGACATAAATTCCGTCGACAACTCTGACATTCACGCTGTCTTTGTTGCTGCAGTTAAAAGCCGACAGAACCGAAAGAATATAGGTGATATCTTCCGGAGGAGTAACGGTTGGCTGCATCAAAGTAGCGTTATCCATATATAAAACAGGATCCCAGTTAAATGAAATATCTTCTCCGCTGGCTGCGGCTGATAAAGTAACAGGATAGCCTTTTATATAGACACGATCAGGGCCTGCGTCAGCAATGGGAATTGGATGAACATTTATGATCAAAAGGTTGGATGCAATGCGACAGGAACTGATACCTGCAACGGTGGCATCTACCACTGTAAGCCGGTACCAATATTTACCGGCTGCGATTGTAGGCGATCGCACGTACGTGGTTTCTGTTGCACCCGGGATATCATTCCACGTGATCCCTTGATCTGTACTCAATTGCCAGTGATAAACGGGTGATTGATATTGTGAAGAAGCATTGCCCATAAAAGTGTATGTGTTCATATTACCTTCACACACATCGATTGTATCCGTTGCGCTGTTTTGTATAGCTGCCGTAATTTTTGCACCGCAGGGACGAAACGCGATATCATCCAGTGCCAGGTCGTTTCCCTGGCCCCCCGGAGCATTGTTACGTAAACGCAGAACGATCTGTGCACTGTCAGCCGGAGTTGTGAATAGAAATCCATATTGCAGCCAGGTCGGGCTTCCGCTTACAGGCACATCACCCGAATCAAAACTAGCCAAAACAGTTCCGTCAGGTTTCTCGATCCGAAATGTTAGATTAGGGCGAATACTTGGAAAAAACGGCTGCATAACATTGAGAACCCACGCAGAGAATTCATAAGTCGTATTTGGACAGAGAGCGGAAACGGTACTGATAAAAAAGTCACCAGGCTGGTAAGAAGCGTTGACCAGCATGAAATTCCCCCCTCCAGTGTGGTCTGCTGAAACCGTTAACCAGCTGTTGCCGAAACAGCCGGTCGTAAAGTTTGTGATCGTATAAAACCCGTCATTGGGACAGGAAGTAGCAATGTATGTGTAGGCGGATGGAGGTACATAGGATGAAGCGCCAATTGTTGTCGCCTGGTCAAATGTTAACTTCACCACGGGGTCGCCAAGACTACCATTACAGATCTGCGCCTTCCCTGTGCCGGGAAAAAACAGGACGATCGCAGGAAGTAAAAACCCTAATCGAATAAAACAGTTTAAAATATTTCTTCGCGGCACATTGGTTGTCTTAAGTCAAGCAATATAGTCGTTATTATCAGCCGGGATGAATTAGGCAAAATAATCATCAATATTGCACATAAGTAGTGCTGATACAGGAGAAATTCGCTGCTTGGACATAAAAAAAGACCATCAATTCGATGGTCTTCGACTGGTATATCAAAAAAATTAATTCAAACACTGTGTGCCAGTGTGTTCCATTATTCCGGTCAGCGCATTCCATAACAGGCTGCAAGTCTCTTCACACGCTAATGCCGCGACCAGTTTTTCTTCTTTTGAAAGCGAATTGATCTTTTCTTCCAGTAAGGCTGGTTCTTCAAAATCTGCCTGGTGAATGGTAAAATAAGTCTCATCCGCCTGCCAGTTGCTGTAGTGTTTCTTTAGTCCTTCCAGTTTCGAAGATGCCGTGGCGGGTTGCTGTGCCTCAAAAGCGTATAACGCACCGAGTGCACCCGCATAAGATCCGAAACAATTCTTTACTGAACTGACAAGTTCATGTACCTGACTTATGTTAGCCCTGATATTTTTTGTCGCTAAGCTTTCAGCAAAGTTTTTCCATAATACGTAATGCTCTTCTTCTTCCCTGGCTATTGCCTGTTCACCGGCAGCTTGCCAACCTTTACTGATCAGTTGGATAAAAGAACCATACCCGGCAGCATATACTGCCATTTGTTCCTTTGTAAGCTTGCCCTCATTCCAGGCAAGATAAAATGGATGCTCCAGTAGATTGTATTGTTCAAAAACGGGAGAGAAAAGCGCTTGCATAACTTGAAATTTAATAGTTAAGATTTTTTTTTCAAACTTAGTTTTGAAATCTTCCCCGGCCAAAATTTCCCGGAGATTTTTACTGACAGGGGATGTGGCCATTGTGGACAAAATTATCAATCGGCTATTTGCCATTTACCATTGCTGTCTTTTGAATAGGAGAGGCCATTGCTCATTTCATATACTTCAACACCGTTTTTGATGGTCATTCTTTTTTCATATACACGAATGCCATTATTCTCCCTGGTCAGATAATTGATCAAAGCAGGCAGTGTGCCGGGGATTTCATGCAACCACTGATCATCTTCCTCCTTTACAAATGCATGGCTCATTGTTTATTGTTTGGGGTTAAGTATACAAAGTTATGGAGGCAGGCAGGCATTCCAAAGAAGTACGACTTACAGATTTCTCGCTGCGCTCGAAATGACAACCCTAAAATCGGAATGACAGCCCTGAAAAAGAAAAAGTCCATTATTGTCGAATAGCGATAAGAACGCACAAGGCATGCCTTCGTTGCTTTTGCACAAGCAACTACCGCAGTCGAAGAGTGCGACGCAACAAAAGGTGATAGTAGCAACGCGGCTAAGTA
>Ga0207706_10003818_pt1 | contig 14362 bp, 15 predicted proteins | sample KBSC53metaG_FD_184318 | JGI IMG/M metagenome (GOLD analysis project Ga0207706, IMG submission 184318) | Corn rhizosphere microbial communities from Kellogg Biological Station, Michigan, USA - KBS C5-3 metaG (SPAdes) (version 2) | ecosystem: Host-associated > Plants > Roots > Rhizosphere > Soil ... | reverse complement strand
ATCCCGTGGTTTCCGAGCACCGAGCGCGCCTATCGCGCGATCGCCCGCCTTGCCGAGCTCTCGAAGCGCGATCTCACCGACCGCACCCAGCCGCCCCTGCCGGTTTCGGGTCTCGACGCCGTTGCGGGCGTCGTGCCAGAGTATCGGGCCAAGGCTCTGCTCAAGCCGCTCGGAATCGCTTTCCCGGACAGCACCTTTGCCGCCACCGCCGACGCTGCGGCCGCAGCGGCGGACGCGCTCGGCTATCCGGTAGTCCTCAAGGCGCAGGCCGCCGCGTTGGGCCACAAGAGCGATGCCGGCGGCGTCATCCTCAACCTCAAGTCGGCTGACGAAGTGCGCGCCTCGTTCACGCAGATGTTCCGCAACGTCGCCAATTACGATGCAAGCATCGCGCTCGACGGCGTGCTGGTCGAGAAGATGGGCAAGATGGGCGTCGAGATGATTGTCGGCGCCAAGCACGACCCGGAGTGGGGCTCAGTGGTGCTGGCCGGCTTCGGCGGGGTGACGGCGGAGATCCTCAAGGACGTCAAGCTGTTCACTCCCGACATGGGCGTCGAGCAGGTCAAGGCGGGGCTGCTCTCGCTCAAGCAGGCGCCGTTGCTCAAGGGCTGGCGCGGCGCTCCCGCGCGAGACGTCGCCGCTCTGGCCGAGTTGATCGTGCAAGTCGGCCGGGTGATGACCGGCAATCCGCGCATCCGCGAGATCGACCTCAACCCCGTGATCGTCCACCCAGCGGGCGAAGGCGTGGTGGCGCTCGACGCGCTGATGCTCGTCGAAGGATAGGGCGCCTAAGGTTTCGCGCGGTGCCGCTTGTCGCGGTAATAGCGTTTCATATTCTGGCGCGGCGAATTGCGGATCAGCAACCAGATTGCGCCAGCGGTACCGCTCGCGAGCAGCGCTATCAGCAGATAGGCGATCAGCAATCTCGTGGTCATGAATAGCACCCCGGCTGCGGCGAGCCCCGGGGGCTGCGCCAGACATCGACCGACGGGCGAGTGGACACCTGCGAGGTCACGCGATCAATTGCGCGCGACTGCTTAGGTTCCACGGATAGCTTGCCAGGGTTACGGACCCAGTCCCTAAGCCTGAATCCTAAGGGTGCGCCTGATCGCCGTACTGACTGGCTGGCCTGACCTCGTATTCGATCCGGATTCGTACCCAGTCCCCCACTTGCGTCACCCCGCCGACGCGTGGCGGCCGCACCCGGAATTGCCAGGCGGCGGCCAGGACAGCGCGCAACATGTGCGAACCCTCCGGGTATTCGTCGAGCCCGACGCAGTCCTCGACCCGATAGTCGGCCACCGTCTTGCAGGTGATCAGACCCCACGCCGGCCCCTCGGCGGTAGAGAGATAGCCGCGCAACTCCTGGTCGGTGGGTTCGCGGTACCAGGCGGCGGCGTACATCGGTTGCCCGTTCGGCGCGGTCCCGACGCGTTTGGAATCCCCAAATGCCGGCGTGTAGGCCGGACCGACCACTGGCCCCGCCGGTGCGTTCGGCCGCTTGGGCAGGTTCGAGATGTCGAACGAGCGCATCTCCTGCGGCGAGACGGGGATGATCGCCGCCGGCGGCTGGGGCGGCACGGCCTGGGCCACGTCCGGCAGCGGCTGTGCCTGGGCTGCACGCGGCGCCGCCCGCGCGGACTCGCTGGGCGGCTTGGGTTCGGGCTGGGTGGGCGTTTCGGAATGATCCCGCGCGTCGAACGCGATCGAGGCCATCGGCACGTCCCTGTGCGGCGACCGCATCTGGCCGAGCGTCAGCAGCACCAGCAGCAGCAGCGCCTCGAGCGCGAGCGCCACGATTGCGCCGACGATCCGGTCGCCGAGCCTGGCCCGCAACCGCTCGCGCGCGTGGACGATCAGCAGCCGCACGGCGCGGGCGTTCGAGGGAGGGTTTGCGATCATGAGGAAAAGTTTGGTTCGAGACCCCGTCAATCGGTCGTGGCGGCATCCTCGTCCGACGCCTCATCGTGCGCCAAGACGGCCCTGTAGCGCGCCCGGCGCTCACGCCGTTCGCGGCGCCGGGTGTTATGAGCGCTGTTACGGATCGTCCACCAGACGCTGAAGGCGGCACCCGCCACCATCAGGACTAGCAACGAGTATCCGATCAGCAGCCTGGTTGTCATGGTCACCTTTCGTCACGCCATCGCTGCCGAAGGCTTCTCACGAATTTCAGCATAGCCCAATCTGGGGTGTGTTGCGACGCCTTCCTCCGCGGGCGACCGGATAATTAAGGTTAACGACAAACCGCGGATCTGGGTCTAGTTTCATGCGATAGCAGTAGACGAGTCGAGCCGATGACCGACGTCTTGATCGAAAGCTGCCGCCGACAGATCTCTGAGGAAGAGCGGCTGATTCGCGCGGCCCCGAATCCCGAAGCGGCCGAACTGCATGTGCAGAAGGCGCGGCTCTACCGCGCGCAGCTTGAGACTCTCCAGAGGGAAGCGCAGCCCAGGCCAACCGAAGCCTAGGCTGCCGGCTCGACCGGCCGCCAGGCCGATCAGGCCGTTCGATTCAAAAAGCGGCGATGCCGGTGATCGCCCGCCCGAGGATCAGCGCATGGACGTCGGCGGTGCCTTCGTATGTGTTGACCGTCTCCAGGTTCAGCATGTGGCGGATCACCTGGTATTCCTCGGAGATACCGTTGCCGCCGTGCATGTCACGTGCGGCCCGCGCCATCTCGAGCGCCTTGCCGACGTTGTTGCGCTTGACCAGGCTGATCATCTCGGGCGCGAACGCGCCTTCGTCCATCAGCCGGCCGACGCGCAGGCTGGCCTGCAGGCCCAGCGCGATCTCGGTGGTCATGTCGGCCAGCTTTTTCTGAAAGAGCTGGTTTGCGGCGAGCGGCCGGTCGAACTGCTTGCGCTCGAGGCCGTACTGGCGCGCGGCGGCGAGGCAGAACTCGGCCGCGCCCAGGGCTCCCCAGGAGATGCCATAGCGGGCGCGGTTGAGGCAGCCGAACGGGCCCTTAAGCCCCTCGACGCCGGGAAGCAGCGCGTCGGCGCCCACCGCCACGTCGTCGAGCACGATCTCGCCGGTGGTGCTGGCGCGCAAGGAAAGTTTACCCTCGATCTTCGGCGCGCTGAGGCCCTTCAGGCCTTTGTCGAGCACGAAGCCACGGATCTTGCCCCCATGCGCTTCGCTCTTGGCCCAGACGACGAATACGTCGGCGAACGGCGAGTTGGTGATCCAGGTCTTGCTGCCGGAGAGGCGGAAACCGTCGCCGTCCTTCTTGGCGACCGTGCGCATCGAGCCCGGGTCGGAGCCGGCGTCGGGTTCGGTCAATCCGAAGCAGCCGATCAACTCCCCGCGGGCGAGACCGGGCAGGTATTTCGCCTTCTGCTCCTCGGAACCGTAAGCCTCGATGGGGTACATCACCAGGCTCGATTGCACCGAAGCCATCGAGCGATAGCCGGAATCGACCCGCTCGATCTCACGCGCGACCAGGCCGTAGGCGACGTAGCCGGCAGCGGCGCCGCCGTGCTCTTCCGCCACCGTGACCCCCAGCAACCCGGCCTTCCCCATCAGCGGAAACAGCTCGGGCGCATCGACCTCGTCGCGGAAAGCGGCGACCACACGCGGCTGGAGCGTTCCTTGCGCGAAACCACGCGCGGCGTCGCGGATCATCCGCTCTTCGTCGGTCAATTGGTCATCGAGATTGAGAGGGTCGGCCCAGTCGAACGGCGCCATGCAAGTGGTCTCCTTTGAAACCGCCCTAGCGGTGTCAAAGGCGCAAGCCAATCGGCCGTGATGTTAGTGCGCGGGCGCTTCCTCGATCGCGTCGGCGATCATGGTGATCAGGCGGTCGGGCGGGCACGGCTTGGCGCATGCCTGGGCCATCGGATAGCGTTCGGCGATGTCGGCGGGCACGATGTGGCCCGAGTGGAAAATGATCGGCACCCCGGCATCGGCGAGGGCATCGGCCAGCGGGTAAACTTCGCCGTCCGCCGTCTTGACGTCGAGGATCGCGCAATCGGGCATATGCTGGTCGATGGCGATGAAGGCATTTTCCTTGTCGGCGAACGGGCCCTCGACGCGAAAGCCGAGGTCGCGCACGGTTTCCGACAAGTCCAGCGCGATGATGAATTCGTCTTCGACGACCAGGACAGTGGGGCGTTCTTCGTGTTTCATGACCAATCTGGTTCCGAATGCCAGCGGGACCAGCGCGATCCTGGGGGCTTGTCCGTCAATGGCCCGCTGGCCGCCGGGTTCCCGCAAATCTGCGGAAATCGGCCATTTCGCCGCCCAAGCGCCGAATCGAGGCTAGAGCCGGCCGAAGCGTTGCTCGAAACCGGCCATGTCCCCTGCCGCAAGGTAGCCGGCCTGCGCCGGCCAGTCGTCGCGGCGGATGCGGCCGGCGAAGATGCCAAGCTGGGCATCAATCCGCTCGATCTCGTCGTCGTCCCACGCCGCGATCTGCGAATAGCTGGTCACGCCAAGCGAATTTAGCAGCTTCTCGAGCTTCGGCCCCACGCCTTTGATGCGCTTGAGGTCGTCGGCGTGGACGGGCTGGTGGATCGGGGGCGCGGTGGCCGCCGCGACTTCGCTGATGCCGCCAAGGACCTCGGGCGTCGGCGGCGGAAGGTCCACTTCGGCTGCCGCGGGCGCCGCGTCGATCAACGCCTGGTTGCGCCGCGCGGGTGCGTCTTCGGTGGGTGCATCCGTCCGCTCGATCCGCGTTCGGCGCGAGGCGGCGAGCAGCCACCAGCCGATGAGGACCACCAGCACCAGCGTGATCAGGAAGGCCAGCCAGTTGTCGGAAATCACGTCGCTCATCGTCGTCTTTCTCCACCCTTTTCCCGCGCCTCAGCCCTCGGTCACCGCGACATCGGCGGTGCGCCTGAACAGAACCCGATCCTCGGGGCCGAAACCGCGTCGCCAGATCACCCAGCCGTAAGCGAGCAGGATCGCCGGAATCCCGAAGATCAACTCGGCCCATTCGGGCAGCAGGATCGCCACCTCGCCGACGAGCACGGCCAGGGCCGCGGCCCAGATCAGCGCCCAGCGCCAGTTGTTTATTGAATGACCGAGAATCCGTGAGAGCACCAGCGCCTTGGCCAGCGAGGCCGCGCCCAGCGCCAGGGCCAGCGACAGGGCCGCCGCCGCGGCGCGATAGAGCTCGGGCAGTCCGTAGCGGTCGATCAGCAGCATCGCCCCGACGGTGAGCCCGGCCTGCAGCGCGATGGTCGCGACCGAGATCGTCAGGTTGCGGAACCGTGCGATGTAGATCAGCGCCGATTCCGAAACCACCGCCGTCGCCGCCACGACCTCGGCCGCGAGCAGGAACGCGAGCGCGCCGGTGCCGCCGACGAACTTCGGACCGACCAGGCCCATGATCGCCTCGCCGGGGATGCCCAGCGCCAGTGCGATCCCGGCCTGCATCGCGGTGATCCAAAAGCCGACCTGGCACACCTGCCGGGCGATCGCCTCGTAATCCTTGTCCTTGAGCGCGCGGGTGATCACCGGTCCCAGGATCGGATCGAAGCTGGACTTGAGCTTCTGCGGCAAGCTCGCGACCTGCTGGGCGATGTAGTAGATGCCCACCGCCGCCGGCGCGGCGAACAGGCCCAGGATGAAGATGTCCAGACGACGCGTTCCCCATTCGATCGCGTCCGCCGCCGCGAGCGGCGCTCCGCGGACCGTCAGGGCGAGCATCCGCCCCGGATGCGGCCGCCATCCGCGCGGCAAGCCGTAAGTCTTCACGAACGGCCACAGCGCGGTCGCCAGCGCGGCGTAGATCGAGGTCAGGTAGGCTAGCTGCAGCCCGCTTTGCGGCACCCACAGGTAATAGACCGCGGCCATGATCGAGATCGTCCACGGCTCGACGATCGCTCGCGCGCGGACAGTCGTACCCACGTCGTAGCGGTAGGCCTGCGCCGCCAGCACGATCTCTGTCAGCGCCAGCGCGGGGACGGCAAGCACCAGCAACTTGTCGACCGTGGTGTATATACCGCTGGGGAACATCGGCGCGGGGACTAGCCAAAGGAACACCGCCACCGCGCTGGCGGCGATCAGGGCGGCCAACAATCCGTCGGCGACGATGTGCGAAGGGTCACCCCCTTCGTCGGCGTCGGACAGACGTTGGGCCAGCCCGCGCTTCTCGCCGATCGTGCAGACCATTGCCAGCAGTTCGACGATCACCAGCGCCGAGGCGAACCGCCCGAGCGCGGCCGCTCCGTAGAGCCGTCCGGCGATGAACAGGAACGGCAGGCGCGCAGCCAGGCGCATCAGGAAGCCGAGGAAGTTGGTTCGCCCGCCACGAGCCAGCGCGGCGATGTCGCCGCCGGCCGGCACCTCGTCGGGCGCGGGCGGGCTCAAGCGGCGGGGCCTTCGGATGTGAGAGGTCGCGCGAGCAGGTTCGACACCACCTCTCGCGCCGGCGAGCCCTGCAGCAGGTGATAGACCGCCATCGTGAGCGGCATCGTCACGCCGTGGCGCGCGGCCAGCTCGACCAGCACCGGCGCGGTGTGCGCGCCCTCGGCCACCGTGCGGCGGTCGGCCATCAGCTCGTGCGGCGCCAGACCTTCGCCGAGCGCCTTGCCGAGCGAGAAGTTGCGGCTCGAGGTGGAGGTGCAGGTCAGCACCAGGTCGCCGAGCCCGCACAGGCCGGCGAGCGTGTCGCGCTCGGCTCCGAGCGCTTCGCCGAAGCGCATCATCTCCGCATAGCCGCGCGCGATCAGCGCAGCCCGGGCGTTCTGGCCAAGGCCGAGCCCTTCGACCACTCCGCAGGCGATAGCGAGCACGTTCTTGACCGCCCCGCCGATCTCCGCGCCGATCACGTCTTCGGAGTAGTACGGGCGGAAGGTAGGTCGGGCGAGCGCGGCGGAAAGCCGCTCCCACTGCGCGCGCTTGCCGCCGCACGCGAGCGTGACCGCCGTCGGCAGCCCGGCGGCGACCTCATGCGCGAATGTAGGGCCGGAGAGGACGGCGATCTCGCTTTGCGGGGCGGCGCGGCGGGCGACCTCGCTCATCAGCCGGCCGGAGCCCGCTTCGATGCCTTTCGCGCAGAGCACCAGGTCGCGAGGGAAATCCGGCAATTCGGACAGGACGGAGCCGAGGTGCTGCGCCGGTGTCACTATCAGCAGAATCTGGCATTCGCCCGCCTCGGCAACGTCGCCGGTGGCGCGGATCGTTTCGGCGAGGCGGGCGGCGGGGAGAAACAGCGAATTGGTTCGCGCGGAATTGATTTCCTCGACCAGTTCGGGTTCGCGCGCCCAGAGCAATACCTCGCGGCCGTCGGAGGCGAGCGCCTGTGCCAGCGCGGTGCCCCAGGCGCCCGCGCCAATCACGCCGATACTGGTCATGCCTTGTATCCCGCGCCGCGCACCGGCTCGGCGCTGGGGTCGAGCGGCCAGCGCGGGCGTGCAGCGATGTCGAGCGGGTCGGAGGCCCCCTGGCGCAGGCGTTCGACTCCGGCCCAGGCGATCATCGCGGCGTTGTCGGTGCACAACTCCAGTGGCGGGGCGACGAAGCGTAGTCCGCGCTTTGCCCCCAGATCTTCAAGTGATTTGCGAACTTGCCGGTTGGCTGCGACGCCGCCGGCGACGACCAGCGCGCCAACCTCATCCATTTTCTCAAGAGCGCGGCCCAGGCGATCCTGAATGCAATCGATCGCCGCCTGCTGGAAGCTCGCCGCGACATCGGCCGAGCGATACTTGGCGCTCTCGGCGGCCCGCAGCACCGCGCTCTTGAGCCCGGCGAACGAGAAGTTCGGATCGTCGCTGCCCAGGAGCGGGCGGGGCAGGGGCACGGCGCGCGGATCGCCTTCGAGCGCGAGCTGCTCGACCGCCGGCCCGCCGGGATAACCCAGACCGAGGATCTTGGCGGTCTTGTCGAAGGCTTCGCCCAGCGCGTCGTCGATGGTCGTCGCGAGCCGCTCGTAACGGCCGACACCCTCGACCCGCAGAATCTGGCAGTGCCCGCCGGAAACCAGCAGCAGCGCGTACGGGTATTCCAGCGCGGGATCGGCCAGGCGCGGGCTCAGCGCGTGGCCTTCGAGGTGGTTGATCGCGATCAGCGGCTTGTCGCTCCCCATCGCCAGCGCCTTGGCGGTGACTAGCCCGACCATCACCCCGCCGATCAGCCCCGGCCCGGCTGTCGCGGCCACGGCGTCGCACTCGGCCAGCGTCATGCCCGCCTCGGCGAGCACCGCCTCGATCAGCGGCGCGAGCTTCTCGGCGTGGGCGCGCGCGGCAATCTCCGGAACCACGCCGCCGTAAGGCGCATGGGCGGCTTCCTGCGAGGCGATCCGCTGTGCAAGAATGCGTCGGTCGCCCGTCACCAGCGCGGCCGCGGTCTCGTCGCAGCTGCTCTCGATCCCCAGGACTACGATATCCTCGTCCATCGCGGGTTTCCCTGACGCAGAATGACCATTAGGGCAAGCAACCGGCAATGGACGATACCCCGAAGATAAGGCTCGGCACGCGCCGTTCCCCGCTTGCGATGGCGCAGGCCGAGGAGGCGCGTTCGCGCTTGTGCGCCGCGCATGGCTGGGCCGAAACTGCCGTCGAACTGGTTCCGGTCGAAGCCAGCGGTGACAAGATCCAGGACCGCCCCCTGGCCGAGATCGGCGGCAAGGCCCTGTGGACGCGCGAGCTCGACCGGTGGCTCGCCGAAGGCGTGATCGACGCCGCGGTCCATTCGCTGAAGGACGTCGAGACGATCCGCCCGCCCGAGCTGACGATCGCCGCGGTCCTGCCGCGCGCCGACAAGCGCGACGTGCTGCTCGGCGCGGCGTCGATCCAGGCGTTGCCGCAAGGCGCCGTGGTCGGCACGAGCGCCCCGCGCCGAGCGGCGCAGTTGCTCCACGCGCGGCCCGACTGCCGGGTGGTGCCGTTCCGCGGCAACGTTGCGACCCGGCTGGCCAAGCTGGCGGCGGGCGAGGCGCAGGCGACGTTTCTCGCCGCCGCCGGGCTCCAGCGGCTCGGCGAACACGGCGCTGGCCACCCGCTGTCCGCCGACGAATGGCTCCCGGCTCCGGCCCAGGCGGCGATCGCCATCGAGTGCCGAACGGATGACGAGCGCACACGAGCCTGGCTGATCGCGATCGATCACGCGCCGAGCCGCGCGGAGGCCGTGGCAGAACGCGCGCTGCTCGCCGCGCTGGGCGGCTCGTGCCACAGTCCGATAGCGGTGCTCTGCGATCTGGACGTCGACGCCCTGACAATGCGGGCGGCGATCTTCACGCCCGATGGAGCCGAGAAGGTTTCCGGCGAAGCGCGTTTCACAATCGATGATGCGGATGGACCGGCGAGGCTCGCTGCGGACTTGCTCGGCCGCGCGTCGCCGGGCCTGCGAGCCCATTTCACCAGCCGATGACCCTGCCCATCCTGGCGATCCGGCCGGAGCCGGGCTGCAGCGCCACCGTCGCGGCGGGCAAGGCCATGGGCCTGACGATCGAAGCGTGCCCACTGTTCGAAATCCGCCCTGTCGCCTGGAGTGTTCCTTCCGGCACCTTCGACGGCCTGCTCCTCGGCAGCGCCAACGCTTTGCGTTGCGGTGGCCCGCAGGTGGACAGCCTTGTGGATAAACCTGTGTATGCTGTGGGGAACGCGACGGCTGAGGCTGCGCGGCGGCGGGGGTTCACCGTCGCCCGCGTCGGCAACGGCGATCTGCAGGGGCTGGTCGACAGCCTTGCCGGCGAACGCCTTCGCCTGCTGCGCCTGGCCGGGCGCGAACGGGCGGAGCCGAGCGCGCCCGAGGGCGTTTCGATCGAGACGATAACTGTCTACGAATCCATCGGCTTGCCGTTGCCGCCAGGTGTCGCCGAGCGACTCCAGGACGGGGCCCTCTTCCTGCTGCATTCGGCGGCCGGGGCGCGGCATTTCGCCGCCGAATGCCAACGGCTCGCCGTTCACCGCGGCGACATCCGCCTCGCGGCACTGTCGCCCCGGATCGCAGAGGCGGCAGGCAGCGGATGGGCGGCGCTGCGCTCGGCTGCCGAACCGAACGATGCGGCGCTCTTGGCACTGGCCCGCCAGATGTGGCATGACCCGCCTTCGGGTTGAGACGAAACGCCGACAAGCGCCGCCCCCAGCGTCGCGAAGGAACCTGATGGACGAAGATTACAGCACCATTGCGCGTGCGCAGGTGCGCCGAAGCGGGCGTTCCCGCGTTTTGATGGGAATAGGCGTCGGCGTCCTGGTGCTCGCGGTCGTCCTGATCGGTCTCGTTTGGTCCGGCCGCTGGCAACCGCGCGGCTTGTTTGCGGTAAAGCGCACCGAGTCGACGGTAGTCGCTCCGATCCCCACGCCGAGCGCTTCCGCGTCCGAAGCCACCGCCGCGCAGGCGCGCCAGGCTGCCGCCCAGGTCCAGCAAGTTGTGCAGCAGCAAGGCGGCCTCGACAGCCGCGTGGCGGCGATGGAGCAGCGTCTGTCGAACCTCGACATGCAACTCCAGGCCGCGTCGGGCAACGCCGCCCGCACCGAAGGCCTGCTGGTGGCGTTCGCGGCCCGCCGCGCGGTCGAACGCGGCGATCCGCTCGGTTACCTGGCCGACCAGCTTCAGCTGCGCTTCGGCGAGGCGCATGCCAATTCGGTGCGCACGATCGTCGAATTCTCGCACGATCCGGTCACGCTCGATCAGCTGGTTGCCCGCCTGCAGGCCCTCGCGCCCAATCTGGTAAAGGCACCGAAGGACGAAGGGGCGATAAGCTGGCTCGGCCGGGAAATCTCCGGTCTGTTCGTCATCCGCCGCGCGAACACGCCGTCGCCGGAGCCGCAACGGCGGGTCGACCGCGCGCAACTGTTCCTCGAAAGCGGCCGGGTCGATCCGGCGATCGCCGAGGTGAAGAACCTGCCCAACGCCCAGGAAGCGGTCGACTGGATTGCCGACGCCCAGCGCTACGCCGCGACGCGCGACGCCCTGGACATACTGGAGAAGGCGGCGGTCCTCGATTCGAGCGGGCTGCGCGACAAGTCGGGCCGCCTTATCAGGCAGCCGAGCCCGGCCGCCGGACCCTCGGCGAACTAGAACTTAGCCCTTGAGCAGCTCGGGCAGCGCGCCGCTGGTGCCGCGCGCCTCGTCCATGAACCAGCGCTTCAGCGGCGGGGTGCGCTGGACCACGCTCATGCCCAGGCGGCGTATCGCGCTCGGCAGGCGTCCGGGGATGCCGAACAGCCGGGTCAGCCCGTCGGTCGCCAGCGCGACCATGAAGGTGTCGAGCCCGCGCCAACGCTCGTAGCGCGCGAGCAGTTGCGCGTCGCCCGGATCGAGGCCGAGGCGCATTCCCTCGGCGATCACCTCGACCAGCGCGCCGACGTCGCGCAGGCCGACATTGAGTCCCTGGCCGGCTATCGGATGGAGGCCGTGGCCGGCGTCGCCGACCAGCGCGAGCCGCTGCGCGGTGACTTTGGCGGTGTGATGGAACCCGAGCGGGTAGGACGAGCGCGGCCCTTCGAGCGCGGTGGCGCCAAAAATCCCGTGCATGCGCTTCTCGACCTCGGCGAGGAACGCGCGCCCGGACAGCGCGAGGACACCGGCCGCGTCCTTTTCGGCGACGGTCCACACCAGCGCGCTGCGGTGGGTCCTTCCGGGCCCGTCCAATAGCGGCAACAGTGCGAACGGGCCCGCGGGATAGAAGATTTCCCACGCGACGCCGTCGTGCGGCTTGGCGTGGGTCAGCCCGGCGATGATTGCGCGGTGCTTGTAGTCCCACCGGGCGACGGTGATTCCCGCCTCCTGGCGGGTGGGCGAATTGCGGCCTTCGGCGGCGATCATCAGCGCGGCGGTCAGTTCGGTCCCATCCGCCAAAGTGGCCGAGACGCTATGCTCGCCGCGATGGCGCGCGGTGACTTCGGCGTTGGCGTGCCAGGCGATCAGCGGTTCGGTCTTGGCCGCTTCGAACAGCGCCAGGCGTAATTCGCGGTTGGCGAACATCCGGCCGAGCGAGCCTTCTTCCGGCTTGGGTTGGAAGTCGATCCGGCCCGGCTTCATGCCGTCGGTCACCGCGATCGAGGCGATCGGGCAGCCGTGCGGCTCGAGCCGTCCGGCGAGGCCGATGTTGGCGAACAGGTTCCAGCTCGCGGTCGAGATCGCCGAAGCGCGGCCGTCGAAGCCTTCGGCGGTCAGCTCGGCCGGGTCGGCCTTGTCGACCACGTGGCTCGACAGGCCCTTCTTCGCCGCCGCCAGCGCCAGCGTCATGCCGACGAGGCCGCCGCCGAGGATCAGGAGATCGCGCTTGTCGCTCATCGGCTCGGTCCCTAGAACCCGCGCCGGGATGGACGCAAGACGAATGCACTGGCGGAACCTGGTAGCGCTGCTGCTGGCGTGGGCGCTCGCGCTGCTGGCGACGCCGGCGCTCGCCAATCACATGGGCGCCGAGCTTGTTCCGGAAGGCCCGGCCGCGCCCGGCAAGCCGGTCATGTTGGCGATCCACTTCACGCCCGAAAAGGGCTGGCACGGCTATTGGTCGAACCCCGGCGACGCCGGCTACGGCATGGACCTCAAATGGCACATGCCGGAGGGCTGGAAAGCCGGCGAGCCGCAATACCCGGTGCCGCAGACGCTCAGCATCGCCGGGTTGATGAACCACGTCTACGAGGCGGATTATGCGGTGCTGGTGCCGCTGACCGCGCCAGCGGGCGCCGCGGGCCCGGCGCCGGTGGCGCTCGACGCGAGCTGGCTGGTCTGCACCCGCGAAGTCTGCGTGCCGGAGAAGGCGACGCTGACGGCGGTGGTGCCGGCGGGTGGGGCGCGCGATCCGCGCTTCGACAAATGGCGCGCGGCGATCCCTGCGCTGCTCGACCAGCGCGCGCGGTTCGAGCTGGGGGCGAAGTCGCTGCGCCTGGCGATCCCGCTGCCGGCTTCGCTGGCGTTGCATGACCCGCATCTCTTCATGGAGCAGGCGCAACTGGTCGACTACGCCGCGCCGCAGGTGTTCCGGCGCAAGGGCGATACGCTGATCGCCGAGATCCCGCGCAAGGGTCTGGCCGAGGGCGCCCAGAATATCTCCGGCATCGTCAAGATCGACGCCAGCGGGCAGGGCGTGCGCTTCCTCGCCGCGCCGGGCGCCGTGCCGGGTGGTGGCGAGCCGATCGCCGGGTCGGCCACCGCGCTCGCGCCGCTATGGCTGCTGCTTGGGCTGGCGCTGCTCGGCGGGCTGGTGCTCAACGTGATGCCGTGCGTGTTCCCGATCCTCAGCCTCAAGGCGCTGAGCCTCGCCCGGGCCGGCGAGAGCCAGGCCGAGGCGCGGGCCGAGGGACTGGCGTACACCACGGGCGTGATCGTCGCCGTGCTGGCGACGGGCGGCTTGTTGCTGGGGCTGCGCGCGGCGGGGAATGAGGTCGGCTGGGCGTTCCAGCTGCAGGAGCCCGGCGTGGTCGTGTTCCTGCTGGTGCTGGCGAGCGCGATCAGCGCCAACCTCGCGGGGCTGTATGAGCTGCCGTCGATCTCCTTCACCCGCACCGGCGGCAGGCCGAGCGCCTTTGCCACCGGGCTGCTCGCCGCCTTTGTCGCCACCCCGTGCACGGGACCGTTCATGGCCGCGGCGATGGGCGCGGCGCTGCTGCTGCCGTGGTGGGAGGGGCTGCTGCTGTTCTTCGCCCTCGGACTCGGCCTAGCGCTGCCGTTCCTGCTGCTCGGCTGGGTCCCGCCACTGAGAAAAATGCTGCCCAGGCCCGGCAAATGGATGGACACCTTCCGCAAGGTGATGGCGGTGCCGATGGGGCTCACCGCGCTGGCGCTGTTGTGGCTGGTGTGGAGGCTCGGGGGGTTGAGCTTTGCGCTGTATTCCTTTGCCGTGACCATTGCCGTCATCGCCTTGCTGGTAATGGTCGGGCGCGGTCAGCGGGCGGGACAATCGCTCTGGCGCAACGCGGGGATCGGTTTTGCCGGTCTGCTCCTTTTCGCCGTGTTTGCACTCCCGGCCGGATATGCTCCGGCCGCCGTCAGCGGGTCTGCCGAGGGTGTGATACCCGCCAAGCCCTTCAGCGAAGCCGCGCTCGCGAGCGCGCGTGCATCGGGCAAGCCGGTGTTCGTCTGGTTCACCGCCGATTGGTGCCTGACCTGCAAGGTCAACGAGAGCGTGGCGATCGAGCGCGAGGCGACCCGCGATGCTTTCCGCAAGGCCGGGGTGGTCGCCTTCGAAGGCGACTGGACCCGGCGCGACCCGGCGATCACCCGCTTCCTCACCGCCCACGGCGCGGCCGGCGTGCCATTGTACTTGTGGTATCCGGCGGGCGGCGAGGCGCAACAGTTGCCGCAAGTGCTGACGCCCGACAGCCTCGTGGAACTGGCAAAGGCGAGCTGACAAGCGCCATCGCCCGCTGGCGAGCGCGGGCCTAACGCCGGGAGTAGAGCACGCGGACGGCCCCGGACCGGGTCCGGGGTGACGAGGCCGGCGCTGCCTGGGCATCACAGGATTGCC
>Ga0207706_10003817_pt1 | contig 14363 bp, 14 predicted proteins | sample KBSC53metaG_FD_184318 | JGI IMG/M metagenome (GOLD analysis project Ga0207706, IMG submission 184318) | Corn rhizosphere microbial communities from Kellogg Biological Station, Michigan, USA - KBS C5-3 metaG (SPAdes) (version 2) | ecosystem: Host-associated > Plants > Roots > Rhizosphere > Soil ... | reverse complement strand
CGCGACAGGGTTTGAACCTGTGACCTCTTCCGTGTCAGGGAAGCGCTCTCCCGCTGAGCTACGCGCCCGGAGAACCCGATCATATGCGAACGGGTAGAGGCGGTGCCCGGAATTGAACCGGGGTACAGGGTTTTGCAGACCCTTGCCTGAACCACTCGGCCACACCGCCGTGCCGGCCCTCGTGGAGCCGCCCTCCGGGGTCCCGGAGGGCGGGTGAGGACGGGGAGCGGATGACGGGACTCGAACCCGCGACCCTCACCTTGGCAAGGTGATGCTCTACCAACTGAGCCACATCCGCGCGAGGCGAGCACTATAGCAACGCCGGAACAGCTCCCTCAACCATCCTACGCTGGTGTGCTAGCTTCCCTGCGGGCTTTGGCACAGTCGGCGGCCGGTACCGGATGCGACCCAAGCAAACCGACGTGCGCCCGCCAACGAAGACCTAGCAGGAAGGGTCCTAGCGCGTGCGAGGAACGCCCTACGGGGGCCTCCGGGACGGCCAGCTGGTCGAGCTCGTGGCCCAGCAGGACGCGGGCGCCCTGGAAGCGCTGTACGACCGCTACGGGCGGGCCGCCTACTCGCTCGCGCGCCGGATCCTGACCGAGGAGACGTTGGCGCAGGATGTCGTGCAGGAGGTGTTCCTCTCGCTGTGGCGTGATGCACGTCGGTTCGACGCTGGGCGGGGGACGGTCGCCACCTATCTGCTGTCGATGACCCACCACCGCGCCGTCGACGTGGTGCGCCGCGAGGAGAACCTGCGCCGCTGGCGGACCTCGGACGAGGGGCTGGAGCTGGCGCCCGACCCCAAGGCCCGAGTCGAGGACGAGGTCGAGGCGTCCGAGCGCCGAGCCGAGGTCCGGGCGGCCCTCAAGGACCTGCCCGATCCCCAGCGCCAGGCGCTCCTGCTCGCCTACTTTGGGGGCTACACCCAGCGGGAGGTCGCGGCCCTGGTCGGGGTGCCTCTTGGCACGGTGAAGACCCGCATGGCGGCCGGCATGCGCAAGATGAAAGAGGCGTTGTCGGACGCCGGTCGTGAGGAGCAGCAGCCGTGGACACGCCAATGAGCCACAGCGAGTTCGAGGAGCTCGCGGCCGGCTACGTGCTCGGGGCGCTGGAACCCGACGACGAGCACGACTTCCGGCGGCACCTGGACGGCTGTGCGATCTGTGAGGCCAGCGTGCGCGAGCTGGAGGCGGTGGTCGGCGAGCTGGCCTACGCCGTGCCCCCGGTCGACCCGCCGGACACTCTGTGGGCGGGGATCCGGCGCGAGATCGAGCCGGAGGCGGCCCGCCGGGGCGTGGGCGCAACCCCGGGGGCGGCACCCCGTAGAAGGGTCAGTCGGCGCCTGCTGCCCGGGCTGGCCGCCGCGGCCGCCATCCTGATAGTGGTAGCGCTATCGGTCTGGAACCTGAGCCTGCGCGACGAGAACGCCGCCATCCGCAACCGCCTGACCGCCCTGGAGCAGGCGACCCAGCTGGCCAACGACCCCAGCGCCAAGCTGGTGACGATGGATGAGGTGCCCGGGCCGGAGGGGGCCCAGGCCACGGTGATCGCCTCCAGCCGCCAGGACCGGGGCGTCCTCCTGGTCCAGAGCCTGCCGCCGCTTGCCCGCGACCGCGTCTACGAGCTGTGGGGGGTCCCCGGGGGGAAGATCGAGGACGCCCAGAAGGCGCTGGTCTTCGTGCCCCTACGGCGCCCTGGCGTGCAGGCGCTGCAGTTCGAGGTGCCGATCCAGCCCGGGACGGTGTTCGCGATCACGGACGAGCCCGGCCCCGACGGCAGCGAGAAGCCGACGAACCAGCCGCTGCTGGTCGGCGCGCCACCTTCCGCGTAGTGCGGGTCGCGTGGTGTTAGTCCGAATCGGCTACGTTGACCGTAGTCATACCGAGGGGTTCCTCGTCGGTATGGTGGCGTGCAGGGTGCTGTCTGTACGAGAATCGGCACCACTCGTTGGACCGGTTGTGTCCGCAAGTAGTTTTGGCCGCTCGACCGGAGGGGACGACAAGCCTATGACCCAGAGCCAGACGACGGCGCCTTCGCTGCTGGGGCTGGAAGAGGATGGCCGCGATCTCTTCGGCCTGGCCGCCCACAAGCTCAACACGCCGCTGGCCTGCATCCGTGGGTTCGTGTCCACTCTCCTGCAACGTGGCGACCAGCTGGACACCGAGACGGTCCAGCAGTTCCTCTCCCTCGTGCTCACCCAGACCGACCGGCTCCAGGGGCTGGTCAGGGACTTCCTGCTGCTGGCCCGGGTCAACGGCGGGATCGAGGCCCTGGCCCGGCCCTTCCGGCCCCGTGACGTGCTCCTCAACCTGGTCGACGACCTCGGCACCGAGGGGGTCAGGGTCCGCTTCGCCGGCGACGTCGACAGCGAGGCGGTCGGCGACGCCGAGCTGGTCAAGCTGGCCCTGCGGCCGCTGGTCGAGAACGGCCTGACCTACGGCCCCCGCCTCGGCATGGTCACGGTCACCGTCGACGCCGGCCCCGAGGGCACCAGCTGGGAGGTCCACGACGGCGGCTCCCGCCTCACCAACGAGCGGATCAGCCAGCTGTTCCGGCCCTTCACCCGCTCCGACGAGCCGGTGGAGCGGCGGGGCTCCGGGGCCGGCCTGGGCCTCACCCTGGCCAAGGCCTACGCCCAGGTCCTCGCCGGCGAGGTCGGCGGGCGGGCCGACGAACAGGGTACGGTCTTCTGGGTCAAGGTCCCGGCCCCGGCCGCCGAGGGGGCATAGGTGAGCGAAGCGAACAACGAGGAGAACGGCACCCCGACCAAGGTCCTGGTGGTCGACGACCACTCGGTGACCAGGCACGGCGTCGTCCTGCTGTGCACCGCCGCCGAGGGGGTCGAGGTGATCGGCGAGGCCTCCGACGGCAACGAGGCCATCGCGCGGGTCACCGAGCTGCTCCCCGACGTCGTCCTGATGGACGTCGACATGCCCCGGCGCGACGGGATCAGCGCGACCAAGCAGATCCGCCAGGACCACCCCTCCGTGGGGGTGGTGGTGCTCACCGTGCACGAGGACCAGGAGACGATCTTCGAGGCCATCAAGGCCGGCGCCTCCGGGTACCTGCCCAAGTCGGCCACGCTCGACGACATCCGCTCGGCGGTCAAGGCGGTGGCGGCCGGCGGCTCGTTCCTCGACCCGGTCCAGGCGCGCAAGCTGCTGCACCAGTTCAACCGCTACGCCGACGAGACCAAGGCCGCGGCCGACATCTACTACCTGCTCACCGGGCGGGAGCGGGAGATCCTGGCCCTGCTGGCCGAGGGCCTGACCTCGCGTCAGATCGCCAGCCAGCTGGTCATCTCCGAGCGGACGGTCAACACCCACATCGGCAACATCTACCGCAAGCTCCACGTCAACAACCGCGTGGACGCCGTGCGGGAGGCCATGCGGATCCGGCTGGTCGAGCCGCCTCGGTAGTCCTTACCACCCAGCGTGTCCAGGTATCGACGCGTTCCCGAGCATCTGCGCAGAAATAGGTAGCAGGGGTCAACAGATCGGGGCATAGGGACACCGGAGCCCAAGCCGTAGCATCGGGCTGAATGCTGTTCAGTTAGCAGCCGATCTTGGAGCTTCCGGTGCCGGCCCACGTGCTCGTCCTCGACGCCGCTGAAGGGATCGGGCCCTGGGCACGGGATGCCCTGGCCCATGCCGGGCTTGCCTGCGCCCTGGTCAAGGAGAACGTCGAGGCCCTCCGCAGCGTCGACGCCCAGTGGCCGGCCCTGGTGGTCGTGCCCCTGGACGAGGTCGAGCGCTGGGCGCCGGTGCTCGGCCGCCTGGGTGACGGCCCGACCACCGTGCCGGTGCTCGGCATGGCCAGCCGGGACGCCTCGGTGGACGTGACCCCGGCCCTGGCCCTCGGCGTCACCGACCTGCTCACCTACCCTTGCAACGGCGACGACCTGGTCGACCGGGTCACCTCGTCGATGCGGGGGCGCCGTTCGGGCCGGGGGCCGGACCGCTCCGAGCCCGCCTCGCCCCTGGCCCAGCTCCGTACCGTCACCGAGGCCGCCGAGGAGGCGCTGCTGCGCACCGAGACGGCGGTGGCCAGGGTGAGCCGGGCCGAGGAGCGCGACCACCTGCGCCAGGCCAGGGACTCGCTGTCGCACTCGCTCCAGGTGATCCTGGGCACGATGATCGGGAGCGCCGAGGCCGCCGGGCCGGGCCGCGAGGGCCACTCGCGCCGGGTCGCCTCGATCACCCGCGACCTGACCAACACCCTCGGCTGGCCGCCCCTTCGGGTCAGGGGCATGGAGCTGGCCGGGCTGTTCCTCGACATCGGGATGCTGGTCCTGCCCGCCGACCTGCTGGCCGCGCCCGGCCCGCTGGAGCCGGACGCGGTCGAGCTGCTGCACGGGCACGCCGACCTCTCCGGCGACATCCTCGAGCCACTGGCACGGGTCGGCCTGCCCGTCGCCGCCGTGAGGGCCCACCACGAGCGCCTCGACGGCTCCGGCTATCCCCGTGGCCTCCGCGGCCGCCAGGTGCCCTTCGGCGCCCAGGTCCTCGGTGTGGTCGACACCTGGGCCGCCCTCACCCGGCCCCGGCCCCACCGCCCGGCCATGTCCGAGCAGGACGCGCTGGCCGTGCTGCGTCACGAGGCCAGCCTCGGCCGCCTGCCCGGCAAGCTGGTCGACGCCCTCGAGCCCCTGGTCCTCTCGGCCCGGCGGGGCACGCCCCCGGTCCCGGGCCGGTTCGAGCAGGGCGGGGGCCTGCAGGCGAGTGGCGAGCCCGAGGACCCGGACGACCCGTCCTCACCGCTGTCAGTGACGAGACGACGCCTGACCGTGGCCGCCCCCCAGGCCGCCGGCGGCCTGGCCCTCTAGCTGTAGTCGAGGTTGAGGATGCGGACATCTGGCTGGCAAGAGCGCGGCGTCACCTCGGTCGAGTACGCCCTCATGGCCGCCATCATCGTGCTGCTGCTGGTCGGCGGAGTCGTCGCCCTGTACGACGCGGTCCAGGAGCGCTTCAACGACAACGCTGACTGCGCGGCCCAGGCATACAACGACGTGGGCTGTTGAGTGGACACGGATGGGTGGGCAATTGTACGCACGTCCGATCTGCACCAGAGCCGATGGGCATGTGCCCCCTTGGGCGACTAGGTTCCCCTGCAATGCGTTAGCGAGGCACGCCCGCAATTGCCGGGTTTCCCGGGTGCCAAGCAAACGTTGAACCAGCGGGACAGTAGTCGTCGGGCCGCCGCGCCGCCGGGGGCCCCTGTGGGGGGAAGGGAGGTGCAGACGAATGCTCCTGCTGAGCACAACGTTCACCTACGTTCGCACGAAGGTTGCCGACCTGCGGACGCGTGAGGACGGCGTCACCGCCGTCGAGTACGCGCTCATGGTCGCGATCATCGCCTTGCTCATGGTGGCTGGGTTCTTCCTCCTGTTCGAGAACGTGTCAACCGCGTTCAACGACGCAGGCGACTGTGTCAGCGACGTCAGTACTGCCGGTACGGCTGGCTGCTAGCAAGGTTTGTCATGCCGGCGGGGCAGGCCCGTTGAGCCCCCCGCCGGCATGGCTTCCAACTGTTCAGAGAACGAAAGCACTGACCTGTAGGGGAACCTAAGGGGGCCGGTCCTCGTGCAGAGGTATCTCTCCGCGAGTCTCGCGTACTTGCGAGCTCGCCTTGGCGGGGAGCAGTTGCGTGAAGTTGGTGTCACCGCGGTCGAGTACGCGCTTATGGTCGCTGTCATCGCGTTGCTGGTGGTTGGAGGTTTCTACGCACTGTTCAACGCGGTCCAGTCCAAGTACAACGACGTCGGCAACTGTGTCGCCACCAACCCGGCGCCCCAGGACTGCTCGCCTCCGTGACCTTGATCAAGGGCGCGATGGCTCATCAGGATCAGGACGGCGCCGCCGCGGTCGAGTTCGCGCTGCTCCTTCCTCTGCTCGTCGTCCTGCTGTTCGGCTTCATCCAGTTCGGGACCGCCTTCAACACTCGCATCCAGGCCACCAACGCCGCCCGCGAGGGGGCCAGGATGGCGGTCGTCGGCATCGCTGACTGGGCTGACGTCGGCGGCGGCACCGCCTTCTGGCAGGCCGTCCAGCAGGACGCCGGGATCGGGAACATCGACAACTGCGTCCTGTCCACTGACGACGTGGTCGGTGGCACCTTGACTGTCACGTTCGACTACCCACTCGACCTGGTCATCCCGTTCATGCCCAACCCGCCGTCATGGCAGACGGGCACGGCGAAGGCGACCATGCGGATCGAGCAGCTCTCCGTCCCCGGGGGTCCGGGCGGCTGCTAGCAGCGAGGCGCACGTATGCAAAGCAGAGTTCTGGCCATCCTCATCGCGGTCGTGCTCGCCCTGGTGGCGACGGCGGCCCTAGTCGTCTATGTCAACGGGGCCGACCGCCGCGCCATCGCCAACCAGCGGCCAGTGGTCGTCCTCGTGGCCAAGGAGCCCATCAAGGCCGGAACCAGCGGGGAGGACGCCCAGAACCGCGGCCAGATCGAGAAGAAAGAGGTGCCGCAGCAGAATGCGGTCTCCGGCAGCTTCCGGAACGTGGGCCAGCTCGAGGGCAGGTTCGCCGCAGTCGACATCGTGAAGGGTGAGCAGCTCCTCCAGACGCGCTGGGTCGGGGCCAACGAGGTCGAGGGCCGGGGCCTGCTCCCGATCCCCGACGACAGCCAGGCGCTGTCGATCGGGCTGGACATGACCAGGCAGGTGGCCGGCTTCGTGACCCCGGGCGACAACGTCGGCATGGTGCTCACGCTCCCGAACGGCAACGGCAGCAACACGACCAAGTTCCTGCTCCAGAACGTGCGCGTGCTCGCCGTGGGGACGACCGCCCTCACCACCAGGACCGCGCAGGGCGGCGGCGGCCGGGTCAACCAGGGCAAGGGGAGCCAGAACCTGACCGCGATCACCCTGGCCATCAAGAAGCAGCACGTGGAGAACGTCGTGCACGCGGTCGAGTCCGGCCAGATCTACCTCACGCTGATGCCGCGGAACGCGGTCCCGGTGCCGAGGAGTCGCGACGGCATCAACGACGGCAACGTCTACCCGACCGAGCAGGGCTAGCCGTGGCCGTCCTCATCGTCGAACCGCATGACGGGTACGCCACCTGGCTGGTCAACGCCCTCTCGGGCCTGACCGACCGGGTGGTGCGGGCCAACGACTCCGACGAGGCCATGGCAGCTGTGGCCGCCGAGGGCCGGGACGTGCTCGCCGCCATCTTCGGGCCGAGCCTCAGCGACCGGGACGCGCTCGCCCTGGCCGGCGCTCTCCAGCAGGGCACACCCGATGTCCTGGTACTGCTGATCCGGCGTCAGGAGTCCGGCGAGCTGATCCGCCAGGCGCTCCGGGTGGGGATCAAGGACGTCCTCTCATCGGCCAGCGACGAGAACGCCGTGCGCGGTGCCGCGGGCCGGGCGCTCGAGATCGCCAGGACCCTTCGCGGGCGCCTTGGCAACGGTGGCGCTCCGACCGACCCGGGCGAGGGACGGAGCCCCGGCCGGGTCGTCACCGTGTTCAGCTCCAAGGGTGGCTGCGGCAAGACGTTCCTCTCGACCAACCTGGCCGTCGCCCTCAGCCGCAACGGCGCCGAGGTCGCCCTTGTCGACCTCGACCTCCATTTCGGCGACGTCGCCATCATGCTGCACCTGTTCCCCTCGCACACCATCTACGACGCCGCCCAGAGCCCCGGCCTGGACGCCCTGACGCTGAAGTCGTTCCTGACCCGCCACGACTCCGGCATCTGGACGCTGGTCGCGCCGACCGAGCCGACCATCGCCGACACCATCAACCCCGGCACCATCGCCAGCATCCTCAAGCTGCTCCGCAGCGCCTTCGACTACGTGGTGATCGACACCCCGCCGGCGTTCTCCGAGCCGGTGCTGGGTGCCTTCGACGATTCGGACTGGCTGGTCATGCTGGCCACCTTGGACGTGCCGAGCATCAAGAACCTCAAGCTGACCCTCCAGACCATGGAGCTGCTGCACTTCCCCAAGAACCGCATCCGGGTGGTCGTCAACCGGGCCGACTCCAAGGTCGGCCTGCGCCTGCCCGACGTGGAGAAGCTGCTCAGCTCGTCGGTCGATGCGACCATCCCGTCCTCGCGGTCGGTGCCGCTCTCGGTGAACAAGGGCAGCCCGATCATGCTCGAGGAGCCGAAGGGGCCGGTGGCCGAGTCCGTCCGCCGGGTCGCCGCGCTGGTGACCGAGGATCAGCCGCCGAGCCGGACCAAGCAGAAGCAGCGCCGGTCGCTGTTCGCCCGATCCTAGGAGCCGCCAATGTCCTCGCTCCACGAGCGGCTCGCCCGGGCCAGGACGGCCGGGGTGCTGTCCCCATCCGCGCCTCGCGAGCCCGACCAGCGACAGCTGCACCGCACCAGACCCGATCCCCTGGCCGAGCTGCGCCAGAAGGTCCACCGGGCGCTGGTCGAAGCGCTCGGTCCTCGGCTGTACGACTCCGAGATGTCCTCCGACCAGCTCCACGACAAGGTCCGCGAGATGCTGCAACGGGCCTTGGAGGAGGAGGAGACGCCCCTCACCAGGGACGAGCGCCGGCGGCTGGTCTCCGAGATCGCCGACGACGTGCTCGGCTTCGGGCCGATCGAGCCGTTCCTGCGCGACCCGAGCGTCACCGAGATCATGGTCAACGCGCCCGACGTGATCTACGTGGAGCGGGAGGGCCGTATCTTCCCGGCCGAGGGCCGCTTCGTCGACGAGACCCACCTGCGCCGGGTGATCGACAAGATGGTCGGCCTGGTCGGCCGGCGGATCGACGAGAGCTCCCCGTACGTCGACGCCCGGCTGCCCGACGGCTCCCGGATCAACGCCGTGATCTCGCCCCTGTGCGTCAACGGCGGCCCCTACCTGACGGTACGGAAGTTCGCGCCCGACCCCTACCAGGCCGACGACCTGATCACCTTCGGCACCATGTCCGCCAAGGCGGCCAAGTTCCTGGCCAGGGCGGTCTCGGGCCGGCTGAACGTGCTGGTCGCCGGCGGCGCCGGCGCCGGCAAGACGACCACCCTCAACGTCCTCTCGTCCTGGCTGCCGGCCGACGAGCGGATCGTCACCATCGAGGACGCGGCCGAGCTCCAGCTGCGCCAGCCGCACTGGCTGCGGCTGGAGTACCGCCCGCCCAACATCGAGGGCCGGGGCGAGATCACCATCCGGGACCTGGTCCGCAACGCCTTGCGGATGCGCCCCGACCGGATCGTGGTCGGCGAGGTCCGGGGCGGCGAGGCCCTCGACATGCTTCAGGCCATGAACACCGGCCACGACGGCTCGCTGACCACCGTCCACGCCAACTCGCCCCGCGACGTGCTGTCGCGGCTGGAGACGATGGTCCTGATGGCCGGGGTCGACATCCCGATGCGGGCCATCCGGGAACAGATCTCCTCGGCCATCAACCTGATCGTCCACCAGTCGCGGCTCAAGGACGGCTCCCGCCGCCTCACCCACATCACCGAGATCGTCGGCATGGAGGGCGACGTCATCACCCTCCAGGACATCTACACCTTCGACTACCGGGCCGGCATCGACGAGAACGGCCGCTTCCGGGGCATCATCCAGCCCACCGGCCTCCGCCCCCGGTTCCTGGAGCGGCTCAGCGACCACGGCATCCACTTCGACGCCGACCTGTTCACCTCCGACACCGGCACGGTCCCCCTGGCGATGCGTCGATGACCCGCCGAACCTCCCGGGCCGGGGTCCTGCTGCTCGCCGGGGTCCTGCTCGGGTCGTTCGCGTTCGCGGGGGGAGCCGCCGGCCAGGAGAACGAGCGGCTCAAGGTCGACTTCCGGGAGAGCGATCCGGCCCCTGGGAAGCTCGGGGTCACCGTCGCCATGTCGGGAACGGCATGGGGAAGTGGTCAGGGGCTCGGCCCTGACGCCTTCTCCGCCACCATCAACGGGGACCCGGTCAAGATCATCGGAGCCAATCCGTTGGGGGAGCAGCCGGGCGGCACGCGCACGCAGCTGGCGATTGTCCTGGTCGTCGACACCAGCGGCAGTATGGCTGGCGAGAAGATCGTCCGGGCCCGTGCCGCCGCCGATGAGTTCGCGAGGTTGATGAAGCCAGGAACCCGGTTGGGCCTGGTGGCGTTCTCGGACGAACCCCGGGTGGTGCAGAACCTCACCACCGATCATCAGCAGGTTCGGTCAGCCATCAGCACCCTCGTCGCGGACGGTGACACCGCGCTCAACGACGCCATCGTGGAGGCGTCCGGGCTGCTCGCCGGGGAGCAAGGCCAGCGCAACCTGGTCGTGTTGTCCGACGGAAAGGACGATGGATCCAAGGCGGAGCTTCCCGGCGCCATCAGGGCGGCCAAGAACGCCAAGGTGTTCGTCGACACCGTCAGCTTGAACTCACCTGGTGGCGTTCAGGACCCCGAGGCCCTCCGGAGGTTGGCCGAGCGGACCGGGGGACAGGCGTTCGAGGTCAGCGACGCGAACGCCCTTGTGGACCAGTTCAGCTCCATCGGTCGGGCGCTGGCCTCCCAGTACGTCGTCGAGATGGAGCTGCCTTCGGGGCTTGACAAGCGGGTCGACCTCAAGCTCGAGGTGCATGCCAACAACGAGGTCGGTGTCTACCACAACGCGTCCTTCGTGCTCCCCGGGGGAGTCAGTCCGACGACCATCCGGGCAATCCCCGGCGGGTTGCCGTCGGCCCCAGGGCTCTCGCGGCTGGAGAGCCCGCAGGGGCGGTACGTCATCGCCATCACGGGGTTCACCACCGTCCTGCTGGCCTGCCTGCTGCTGTTCGGCGCCGGGACGCGGGGCCCCAAGCCCTATCGGGTGCTGCGCCAGCGGCTCTCCCCGTACTCGCTGACCCAGGCGATCTCCGACGACCGGCCGCGGGTGACCGCGTTCGGCTCCAGCGAGTGGGCCGGCAGGGCCACCGCCATGGCCGAGACGCTGGTCCGCCGGGGCAACCTCGAGGAGACCTTCCTCGACCGGCTGGAGGCGGCCGGGCTCAACATGCGGGTGGCCGAGTTCGTGCTCATCTCGCTCGGGTCGGCGTTCATCCCGCCGCTGCTCGTCCTGGCCATCACCCGCAACCTCCTCGTGACCGTGGTGGTCGTGCTGCTCGGTGTGGTCGGGCCCTTCCTCTACCTCTCGGTCAGGGCCTCGCGCCGCCAGGCCAAGTTCGATGAGCAGCTCCCGAGCACCCTGCAGCTGCTCGCCGGCGCCCTCCAGGCCGGTCACAGTCTCCAGCAGGCGGTCGACACCGTCGTCCACGAGGCGGGCGACCCGATCGCCGGCGAGTTCCACCGGGTGCTGACCGAGGCCCGGCTGGGCCGGCCCCTCGAAGAGGCCCTGGAGGCCATGGCCAGGCGGACCCGCAGCGTCGACTTCGAGTGGACGGTGATGGCCATCAGGCTCCAGCGCCAGGTCGGTGGGAACCTGGCGGAGGTGTTGCGCACGGTGTCCCAGACCATTCGTGACCGCTACTCGCTGAAACGGCAGATCAAGGCCCTGTCCGCCGAGGGGCGGCTGTCCAGCATCATCCTGTCCGTCCTCCCGCTTCTCCTGTTCATGGCCCTGCTGATCCTCAATCCGGTGTTCCTGAGGCCACTCTTCACCACCTCGATCGGGCTGATGATGATGGGCGGGTCGGTCGTGCTGATGCTCTTCGGCGTGTTCTGGCTGAAGAAGATCACGGAAATCAAGGTCTAGACCGATATGTCGACCTCACTTCTCATCGTCGGCGCCATCGCCGTCTTCCTGGCCGTCTTCGCGGTCGCCTACGCAGTCCAGTCGATCGTGGCCGAGCGCCGCCAGGCTTACCGGACGATCCAGGCCATCCGGGCGGTCGAGCTGCGCCCGACCGACCTGCGCAACCGCGAGCTGGCCCGTCCGGCCCGCGAGCGCCTGCTCAAGCCCTTCTACAACGCCGCCCTCGGCCTCGCGCGGCGCTTCACCCCGGCCGGGGCCAGGGACGCCATCCGGAACAAGCTGGTCCAGGCCGGCAGCCCGTTCGGCTGGGACGCCGACCGGGTACTGGTCGCCAAGGTCGCCGGGCTGGCCGGCGGGGCGATCCTCGGCCTGCTGTTCCTGGCCGTCTTCAGCTTCGCCTGGCCGCTGCGTGTCCTCGGGTTCGTCCTCATCAGCCTGTTCGGGTACTGGCTGCCGAACGTCGTCCTGTCCAACGCGGTCCAGCGCCGTCAGAACGAGGTCCGGACGGCGCTGCCGGACTCGATCGACCTGCTCACCATCTGCGTCGAGGCCGGCCTGGGCTTCGACGCGGCCATGGCCCACGTCTCCAAGAACACCACCGGACCCTTGGCCGACGAGTTCTACCGGACCCTTCAGGAGGTCCAGCTCGGCCGGAGCCGCAACGAGGCCATGCGCAACCTGGCCGACCGCACCAACGTCCCTGAGCTGCGCGCCTTCGTGCTGGCGATGGTCCAGGCGGACGTCTTCGGGGTGTCGGTCGCCGACGTGCTCCGCGTCCAGGCCAAGGATATGCGGGTCAAACGCCGCCAGCTGGCCGAGGAACGGGCGATGAAGGTTCCCATCAAGGTCCTGTTCCCCGTACTCTTCTGTATCTTCCCAGCTTTGTTCGTCGTGATCCTGGGGCCCGCCATCATGCGCATCACCGAAGTCTTCGCTAGGTAGGTACCCGACAGATGTCGCGCCATGTCGTGCTGCTGCGCCGTGACCCCTCGCTGGGTCTCGCCCTTCGAGCGCTGCTCCACGGCACCGGCCGGGTCACCGAGCTCCTGACCGTCCAGGCCTGGTCGGCACTGCCCGCCGAGACGGTCGACGCCGTCGTCATCGACCTCCCCGTCCCCCGCCGCACCCAGGCCGTCGACCTGGTCCGATCCAGCTTCGGCGGCCGTCTCGTCCTGGTTCTGGACCCCAGCGACGATCCCGCCGCCGTCCCTTCCCATCACGACTGTTCCATCGTCCGGCGCCCGTTCGAGATCGTCGAGCTCTGGCATCTGGTCACCACCGACCCCACCCCCGCCACATCCACGAACGGCGAGCGCGGCCCGGGAGACAAGGGAGGCGCCGCCACGGCCCAGACCGGGGCGGGGGAGCGGCGCCTAGCGGCCAAGGAACCGGGTCGCACCGTTCCAGAGGACCGGGGACCAGCTTCGGTGAGGGAGGCTGGTCCCTCCGGCGCGGGTCCGGCGAAGCGAGCCCCAGGCGCGGAGCCCTCAGCCGCCGGTGAGCCGCCAGTTCCGCCCGCTGCCCGGCCGCCGGAGCCCGCCCGACCCGCCGCGTCGAGTTCGCGAGAGCAGGGTCCCGCTGGCTCAGGGTCGCGGGAACAGGGACCCGCAGCGACGGGCCCAGGGCCCATCCCGCCACAGGTCGAGTCCCCCGGAGAGGCCGGCACCGACGCCTCGACCTGGCGGTGGCGCGGGCGCCGCTACGGCCCCGCCACCGCCATCCCGCCGGACCCGCCCGGCGGCGAGCACATTCCGGGCGGTACCGACCCCGGCGCGCCTGCCGACGCGGCAGGTCCGTTCGGCCCCACCGCTTCGGCCGCCGGCGGCCCGCCAGAAGCCGCGACCCAGGACGCGCCTTCGGGCCCGCCAGCCTCCCCACCGACCCCGGAGGAGCGCTCCGCCGCGTCGCGACCCGCCCCGGACCCCGTTTCGCGCGCCACGGGGACCCCGACAGGCCCCGGGCCGGGTCGGCCGACCCCCAGGACAGGTTCCTCGGCCGGAACCACAGGCTCCGAACGGCCGTCCCTGTTTCGCCGGCTCACCGGCCGCCGTGGGGGCCGGAGGTCCGAGGCCGAGGCCCTGGAACCTGAGGCTACGACCGACCTCCGGTCAGCGTCGGTCTCAGCCTTCGAACCAGCCCCGTCCCCACCCGAGGGCCCCCAGCAGCCACCACCCGCCCCTCCTGTCTGGCCAAGCCCCGCCGACCAGAGCCGATCCGCCCCGGGCGACCTCGGCGCGCCTCCCGAGACCGAGTCACGTTCGCAACCCGCCCCACGCCCGCCGGCTCCCGAGAAGGCGCCTCCGACACCGCCACCCGCTCCCGAACGTGCCCCCGCTCCGCCGAGAGCTTCCACACCACCCCGCCGCCCGGCGCGTCCCGGTTCGGCATCCCGTCCCGAACGGCCAGTCCGCCCGACCCGGCCCAGCGCTCGACCCACGCGGCGCTCATCCCCTTCGGCGTCGCGCCGCACGACAGAGCCGCCACCACCATCCCGGCGCGAACCTGAAGCCCCTGCCGCCCAAGAACCGCACCCGCCAACGGACCAGGTCCAGCCCGCCGGCGAGAAGCCGGCGCCCGCCGCCGGTCCACCCGCCACGCCGGTCGGCAAGGCGCAGCCCGCCCGCGACGAGCCGACTCCATCCGCCCGTCAGTCTCAACCTCTCGAGGCCCAGGCGAAGCCCGACCGGCCGGAACCCGCTGCGGCCACTGCTCCCGAGCCGCCCG
>Ga0207706_10003815_pt1 | contig 14366 bp, 13 predicted proteins | sample KBSC53metaG_FD_184318 | JGI IMG/M metagenome (GOLD analysis project Ga0207706, IMG submission 184318) | Corn rhizosphere microbial communities from Kellogg Biological Station, Michigan, USA - KBS C5-3 metaG (SPAdes) (version 2) | ecosystem: Host-associated > Plants > Roots > Rhizosphere > Soil ... | reverse complement strand
GACTCCGCTTTATCGCATCCGGATGGCCTTGTCCTACCTCTGGCTCTGTACCAGCTCTCCTTTTCTCGCGCTCCGCCAAAATTCGGGATGACTCATGTGAACTGCAACAGGTTCGACCTGGAGAGCGGCGTCGACCAGCACCCCCTCCCCCAGGCTGTTTTTGGGGGAGGGGTTGGCGAGCCTCGGCGAGCCGGGGGAGGGGGCCGCGCCTACATGCACGCCCGGATCGCCGCGGCCAGCTCCTGCATCCCCCGCCGCGTGGCGTGGCCGTTGAAGCCGGCGAAGCCCAGCAGCAGGCCGCCGCGGCCGCCCGGCTCGGTGCGGTGCACGGAGAGCGGCTCCACGTCCACGCCGCGCCGGGCGGCCTGGTCGCGCACGCACAGGTCGCTCACCCCCTCGGGAAGCCAGCCCAGGAGCCGCAAGCCCGCCTCGATCGGCGGCACCTCGAGCAGCCCGCTCAGCTCCTGCGCCGCGATGGCGCGGAAGAGCTGCACGCGCTGCGAGTAGATGGCCCGCATCCGCCGCACGTGCCGCGCGAAGTGGCCCTGCGAGATGAAGTCGGCGAGCACCGCCTGCTCCAGCGCGGGCGGATAGCGGTCGGTGCCGCTGCGCAGCGCGCTCACGATCGGAACCAGCGCGGGCGGCACCACCATGAACCCCAGCCGCAGCGCCGGGCTGATCGTCTTGCTGAAGGTGCCCACGTACACCACGCGCTCCGACGGGTCGAGCCCCTGCAGCGAGGGGAGCGGGCGGCCGGTGTAGCGGAACTCGCTGTCGTAGTCGTCTTCCACGATCCAGGCGTCGTTGCGGTCGGCCCACTCCAGCAGGGCGATGCGGGTGGGCAGGTCCATGGCGCCGCCCAGCGGGTGCTGGTTGGACGGGGTGACGCACGCCAGCCGGGCCTCGGGCGCGCGCCGCATCCCCTCGTCCACGCGGATGCCGCCGGGGCCCACGGGCACGGGAACCAGCCGCGCGCCCACCCCCAGGAACGCCGCCTTCACCGCGCCGTACCCCGGCTCCTCCACCCAGGCGGTGTCGCCGGGGTCCAGCAGCGCGCGCGCCGCCAGCGACAGCGCGGGCTGGGCGCCGCCGGTCACGATCACCTGGTCGGGCGTGCAGCGCACCGCGCGCGCGGCGGCCACGTACTGCGCGATCGCCTCGCGCAGCGGCGGGTAGCCGCGCGGGTCGCCGGCCGCGAGCAGCTCCCGGCCCGACTGGCTCCAGCGCCGCGCCAGCAGCTGTCCCCACAGTTCCGCCGGGAATGCGTCGTGGTCGGGCACGCCCAGCCGGAAGGTCCGCGGCCCGCCCTCGCGCCACACCCCCATCTCGGTCCTGGCCACCGCCGCCGCGGCCGCCGACACCCGCGCCGGCCGCCGCGCCTCGGCCGCGCCGGGGTGCGGGGCGCCGCCGCCGTTCACCGGCGCCGCCACCTGCACGCGCCGCCCGTTCCCGTTCGCGCCGTTGATTCCGGGACGCGGACCCGCCGGGCCGTGCACGCGCAGGAACGCGTCGGGGAGCACGGCCACCACGCGGGTGCCGCCGCCCGCGCGCCCGGCGATCAATCCCTCGGCGCGGAGCTGCTCGTAGACGGGGACCACAGTGTTGCGCGCCACGTCCAGGTCGCCGGCCAGCGCGCGGGTGGACGGCAGCCGCGCGCCGGGCGCCAGGCGGCCGGTGAGGATGGCGTCGCGCAGCCCGCGGTAGATCTGCTCCTGCAGCGGCTCGCGCGCCTCGGGAACGAGGGGGATCAGCAGCGAGGGCGCCTGTGTGATCGCCTGTGTCATCCGCGTCGCCTTGAACTTGGACCAGCGTGGATGGGGATGATTGGCCCAATGCACTGAACCAATCGTCATCCAGCGTAATCAGGCCGGCGGCGTGGCGCCAGACCCTCGCCACCGCGATCCCGCGGGGGGCCCTCTCAGCCGGTGGAGTGCCGAATCGGAGGGATCCCCACGGCAATCTCTCCCGCAGCCTCGCTCAGTTTGCGAGGCTTCCCGTGGTTGTTGCTGTGGCTTCAGCCGCCGGTAGGATGCCGGAACTCCGCAACGAACGGGTGGACTCGAACTCAGCAAAATCCGGGTGGAGACGGCGTGATCGAACGGCGAACTTTGTTGCACGCCGCCGGACCCCTGCCGGCCGCGAGCAACCCGAACCCGGACCGGAACCGTGCACACCGTCATCGACCCCGCGATCCTGTACTTCGGCACCCCGGTGGTGCTGGTGAGCAGCGAGAACCCCGGCGGCACCCCCAACCTGGCGCCGATGAGCTCCGCCTGGTGGCTGGGAAAGAGCTGCATGCTGGGCTTCGGCGCGCGCTCGCACACCCCCGCCAACATCCTGCGCACCGGCGAGTGCGTGCTGAACCTGCCGTCGGCGGCGCAGGCGGGCGCGGTGAACCGGCTGGCCAGGACCACCGGCTCCGACCCCGTGCCGCCGCACAAGGCCGCCATGGGCTACGTGACCGAGCGCGACAAGTTCGGCGCCGCCGGCCTGACCGCGGTGGACGCGGACCTGGTCGCCCCGCCGCGGGTGGCCGAGTGCCCGGTGAACCTGGAGGCCACGCTCGAAGCCGTGCACCCGCTGGCCGTGCGCGACGACGAGCGGCGCGGCGGGCTGGTGGCGCTGGAGGTGCGCATCGTCCGCGTGCACGTGCACGAGGGGATCCGCCTGCCCGGACATCTCGACCGCATCGACCCCGACCGCTGGCGCCCGCTGATCATGAGCTTCCAGCACCTGTACGGCCTGGGCGGGCGCCTGGAGCCCAGCCGCCTGGCCGAGATCGACGAATCCGCCTATCGCCCGAAGCAGGCCGCGCCTCGGATCGTCGCGCCGGCGCTGGCGAGATGAGGCACCGCGCGCCACCATCTCGTGACGAAGCCGAAGCGCGCTCCCGGCACACCCGCGCCTCGTTCGCAACCCGGCTCGCAGGCCACGCCGACCGCCCCTCCCCCAGGCAGTTTTTGGGGGAGGGGCAGCGCGGCGAAGCTCGCGCGGGGAGAGGGCCCCGCGATGGCTGAGCTTGGCACCATCCAGCTCCGCCCGCTTGGCCCTACCGCGCCGGTCCAACTGCCGATAATCTCGCATGCCGCGCGGAGCGATCCTGTGCGCGGACTCATGTCCCTTGACGGGAGAGAAACCCGATGCCGATCCGACCCGCGCTCGCCACGGAGCTGCTGCGGCTCCATCATCAGGGCGAGCCGCTGCTGGTGATGAACGCGTGGGACGCGGCCAGCGCGCGGCTGGTGCAGGAGCTGGGCTTCCGCTGCGTCGCCACCACCAGCGGCGGCGTGGCGGCGGCGCACGGCTACGACGACGGCGAGCGCATCCCCCGCGACCAGGTGATCGCGACGGTCGAGCGGATCGCGCGGGTGACGGAACTGCCACTCACCGCCGACCTGGAGGCCGGCTACGGCGCCACGCCGGCGGAGGTGGCCGAGACGGTGCGCCGCGCGCTGGAGGCGGGCGCGGTGGGCTTCAACCTGGAAGATGGAATCGACGACGCGGGCCGCCCCGGCATCCGCGACGCGCACGAGCAGGCCGAGCGGCTGCGCGCCGCGCGCGAGGCGTGCGTCGCCGCCGGCGTCCCCGACGCGGTGATCAACGCGCGCATCGACGTCTTCCTGCACCAGATCGGCGATGCGGACGGCCGGGTCGACGCCGCGGTCGAGCGCGCCCGCATCTACGCCCAGGCCGGTGCGAGCTGCGCCTTCCCCGCCGGGGTGCGCGATCGCGGGCAGATCCGCGCGCTGGTGGAGGGATGCCCGCTCCCCGTGAACGTGCTCGTCTACCGCGACGTTCCGCCGATCGCGGAGTTGGCGGAGATCGGTGTCCGCCGCGTCAGCGTGGGCACCCGCCTGCTGCACGCCGCGCTGCGCGCGGTTCGAGAGGCCGCCGAGGAGATCCGCGACCACGGATCGTACGACGCGCTCTTCGGCCCCGCCGCCTGACCGACGGGATCCGTCCTGCCGGCAGCGACGAAGCCGGTTTCGTGCACCGCCGCCGCGTCCGCGGCGGGGCCGGTGGTCCGCGCAGGCGGACTTCGCGTGGTTGTTGCAGCGAATTCTCCATTCGCCCGTCCCTCCCCGCCCGAGGAGCAGCGCGGGCGGGCCTCCACGACCGTACCGGATATAACCATGACCGACCTCGGCACCGAGTACCTGAACGACCTGCGCGACCGCTTCACCACGCTGCGCCGCCTTTCCGAGCGCGCCGCGGCGCAGGTGGGCGACGACGCGTTCTTCGCCGCGCCCGACGCGGAGACCAACAGCATCGCCGTCAACCTGAAGCACGTGGGCGGCAACCTGCGCTCGCGCTTCACCGGCTTCCTCACCACCGACGGCGAGAAGGACGACCGCGACCGCGACGGCGAGTTCATCATCGCCCCCGGCGAGACGCGCGCGGACGTCGAGGCGACCTGGGCCGCCGGCTGGCAGGCGCTGGAGGGCGCGCTCGCCGCGCTCACGCCCGACGACCTGCTGCGCACCATCCAGATCCGCGGCGAGTCGCACACCGTGATCGGCGCGCTGAACCGCTCGCTGGCGCACACCGCCGGCCACACGGGGATGATCACCCTCCTCGCCAAGCACTACGCGGGCGACGTGTGGAAAACGCTCAGCATCCCCCGCGGCCAGTCGAAGACGTGGAGGCCGGAGGGTTGGAAAGGAGGACTGGTCGTGGACGCCGGCGCGGGCGGACGGTAGAGAATCGCGGAGGGATCGCAGGATTTCGCGGTCGATCTGATACGAGATCCACCTGGATCGTTTACGAAATCGAACCTCACTCCCCCACCACGAACGTCGCCGCCACCCGGCACGTCCGCGGGTCGGCGCCGCGCGCGAGGCGCCCGGCGGTGATGCGCGCGCCCGCCAGCGGCGCGCCCTGGGCGCGCAGCTCCACGCGATACAGGCGCCCGGTCCGGCGCATGGGCACGGGCGGCCCCACCCGGCCGTCCGCGAAGACGGGCGCGGCCAGCAGCACCGCGCCCGGCGCCCGCACCCTGCGCGCCACCATCACCTCCGTCCGCCCGCGCGCGGCGAAGCCCAGCTGGAGCGCCGCGCCCGCGCCGCAGTAGCGCCAGGCGGCGGCCGCGGGCGTTTCGGTGTGGGCCGCGGCGCGCGCGGTGGCGTTCTCGTACAGCGAGAGATGGAAGCCGGCGCCGCTCTCCCAGCGCGCCTGGACCAGCCGCAGCAGCGTCCCGTGCTGGTATACCCAGGGCGCGGGCGAGTCCGCCGGGCCGGCATCCGGGCACTCGTACGTGTGCCCCACCGCCACCCACCGATGCCGGTGCAGCTCCGCGGCCCACCAGGGAGCGCGAATCTCCCGCCCCTCGCAGGGCACCGGCTCGAGCATCGCCTGGGGGCTCTGGTGCGCGGCGAAGATGTACGTGCTCCAGTAGCCGGCCAGGAGCGGCGCGCCCGGCGCCCGCGCCTGGAGGCGGGCGGCCAGCCTGGCCGGTGCATCCAGCTGCGGCCGGGGCACCGGCGGCACCCGCAGCACGCCCGCGGCCACCCCCGCGGCTCCCGCCAGCGCGAGCACCTGGCGCCACCGGCGCGCCAGCCAGGGGAGGCTCGCGACCAGGCATGCCAGCGTGAGCAGCGCGGCCAGCGTGCCGAACACGAACCCGAGCGAAAAGTAGCGCGCCGAGAACTTGTTCATGCGCACGTGGCGCAGCAGGAACAACACGGGCACCTGGGCGGCCGCCATCGCCCAGCAGGCCAGCACCAGCGCCGCGCACTCCACCCGCCACGCGGGCACCCGCCCCCCGCGCGCCCGCCAGAGCACCCCCGCGCCGGCCAAGGCGCCCAGGGTGGCCACCACCAGCAGGGGCATGGAGGCGGATTCGGCCAGGATCTTCGCCACCCGCCCCGCGTTCTCGCCCAGGTGGCCCCGGTCGATCACCAGGCCGGTGCGATACTCCTGCCCATACGTGGCGTAGGCGTACGCCTGGTAGACGGCGCGGAGCACCCGCTCGGCGGCGATGGCCACGCCCACCACGAGCGCCCCGTCCCCCCACCGCCGGAGCACGGAGCGGCCCGCGCCCGCACCCAGCGCGCGCACCCGCACGGCTTCCACCGCTGCGACGATCAGGAGCAGCGGCCCGCTGAGCGGCGACATCCACTGCGCCAGGAACGCGGCGAACGAGGTGGCGGCACCCAGGCGCCGCCGGCCGCGCCAGGTGGTTCCGGGCCGTTCAGCGAGCCTCCGGAGCCCCCACCAGGCCAGCAGCAGCGAGGTGATCTGCCAGGCGTACGGGTGCGCGGGGTCGAAGAGGAAGGCGCGAGAGTCGGGGTTCCCCACCAGGACGGCGGCGAGCAGGCCCCCCGCCGCCACTCCCCAGCTTCCGGCCAGGCGCGCCATCACCACCGCGGCCATCAGCACCCACGCCGTCGCCACCAGGTGCAGCGCCGCGTAGTCGTACGCGTGCCCCGAGAGCCGGCCGGCCGCGCGCAGCAGCAGCAGGGGCCAGGTGCCCAGCCGGTCCTGGCCCCAGTAATAGGCGTCGAACAGGCTCCACGCGCGGGCGCGCACCATCAGCACGGCGATGGCCCGGTCGGAGTCGAACACCGACGGGCCGGGGATCAGCGCGCGGCTGACCCGCGGGGCGGCGAGCGCCGGCAGGCACGCCAGGGCCACCCAGGCCCACCGGCCCACGCCAGGGACCGCCGCAAGCTTTCCCCGAACCCGCCGCCGCCAGTCCCGGGTCACCTCGGCGAGCGTGCCGTTCGTGGTCGTCGAATCCGTCATGCGCGGGTGAAAGAAAGCCTCGTCTTCATTGTGGTCGATGCGAGATGCCGCAGGGTGGCGGAGGGGACCATACACGGGACGGGATCACCCTGCAAGAACGGTCGGCCTCCGCTGCGCGGCTCCACGCGGCCGAACCGGATAGCGGCCGGAACCGGCTCGGGCGCGGAGGCCTGGGCGGCGGGCGGAGGATTGCACGGAGGGGGTTCCTCCGTTTCCTCCGTTCCCCGAGTGTGAGATATTCCTACCCTCGTCGGCGAAGATCCATGGCAGCGGCGACGGGCCCGATCCCTGCTCCGGATCGGGAGCGAGCCTGCGACGGAACGGCATGAGGATGAAGACGGAGACGAAGAAGAAGACGCAGCCCGGATACCCCGCGGCGCGGATCGTGGCGCCGACGGTGGCGCGGCACCTGGCCGGGCACGCGGAGGCGGCGCGTGCGCGCGGGGACGGACGCGTGGCGCCGCAGCCGGACGTGGACACCATCGAGGCCATCGTCGACGGCGCGTTCTGGGCCAGCCTGCAGCGCGAGGAGGGCCGCGCGCCGCGCATCTCGCTGGCGTACATCGACCCGGACGGCGAGTCGATGGTGTTCGAGCGCGCGCTGGCGCTGAACGCGCGCGAGCTGGCGCGGCTGGCGCCGGCGGTGGAGCGCCCCGGCATCCACCTGGGCGTGTGGCCCGACGGCGGGCGGCTGCGCGTGTGGGGCACCACGCGCCGGGTGCCCACGGCCACGCTGGTGCTGGAGGTGGTGGAGCCCGGGCTGCTGGTGCTCAAGTACCGCCGCGGCGACGAGTTCGACAAGTACGGCACCATCGCGGTGCTCGAGGGCGACCGCATCATGGAGGTGGACGAGGGGGGCGCCAGCCTTCCCGACTGCCCCGCCCTCCTCTCCTCGCTCCTCGGCTTCGACGCGCCGCTCCCCTCGTCGGGGTCCACGAGCATCCTGGCGCAGCTCGCCGTGTCGATGCGCCAGCACGCCCGCGGCGGCTCGCTGATCGTGGTCCCCGCCGGGAGCGACGCGTGGCACGAATCGGCGTCGCACCCCATCCCCTACCGCGTCACCCCCTACGGCGACCTGGCACGGCTGCTGGCGGCGGACGAGCCCGAGCGGCAGGACACCGCCTGGCGCGACGCGCTGCACCGCGCGGTGGACACCATCGCCGGGCTGACGGCGGTAGACGGCGCCACGGTGCTGAACGAGCGCCACGAGGTGCTGGCGTTCGGGGTGAAGCTGGTGCGCAAGCGCGGCGCCGAGCGGGTGGAGCGCGTGTCGGTGACGGCGCCCGTGGTGGGCAGCCAGACGAAGATCGTGGACCCCGGCGTGCTGGGCGGCACCCGCCACCTCTCCGCCGCGCAGTTCGTGCACGACCAGCGCGACGCGCTGGCCATGGTGGCCAGCCAGGACGGCCGCTTCACCGTGTTCGCCTGGAGCCCGTGCGAAAACCTGGTGCACGCCCACCGCGTGGAAACGCTGCTGATGTGATGGAGATGCGGAACGTCGCCGCGCGGGACGAGGCGGCCTGATGGCTACCGTGGCCGACGCGTACGAGACCGCGTTCCCCGTCCTCGCCGGCGACGTGGACGGCGCGGGGCACGTGAACAACGTGGTGTACCGGCGCTGGGTGCAGGAGGCGGCGATCGCGCACTGGACGGCCGCGGCCTCGGTCCAGGCGCAGCGTGCGGTCGGCTGGGTGGTGCTGCGCCACGAGATCGACTACCGCCGCCCCGCGCGTCCCGGCGACACCGTGCGCGCCCGCACCTGGGTGGGGCGCGAGGACGGCGTGCGGGTGGAGCGCCACACCGAGATCGTGCGCGAGCGCGACGGCGCGGTGCTGGCGCGGGCGCGCACGCTCTGGTGCGCGCTCGACGCCGTCACCGGCCGCCCCCTGCGGCTGACCGACGAGTTGCGCGCCCTCTTCGCCTCCGAGCCCGCCGCCGAGCCCCTCGCCGGCCGCGGCCGCTGACATCCGCGCCGGATTGACAACGCCGGGTACCGCTGGGACATTGGGCCCGTGCCGGACGGATCGCGCCCCGGCGGTCTTCCCATCCGCCCCCGCAGATGCAGCAGCAGCCCTGGACCCGGAGCGGCCTGCGCGCCGCCACGCTCGACACCACCCGCACCCTGCTGGTGGCCGACGGCTACGACAACCTGTCGATGCGGAAGATCGCGCGGCGGGTGGGGTGCAGCGTCAGCAGCATCTACGAGCACTTCGCCAGCAAGGACCAGCTGGTGCACGCGCTGATCGACGAGGGGTTCCAGCGCTGGTACGACGTCGTGCTGGCGGCGTCACGGGAGCCGGGCACGCCGCTGCAGTTGCTGGAGCTGCACTGCCGCAGGTACGTGGAGTTCGGGGTGGCCAACCCCGAGTTCTACGAGATCATGTACCTGTACCACCCCAAGTCGCTGGCGCGCGTGCCCAGGGAGCTGTTCCGCCGCGCCGCGCGGTCGATGGACGTGCTGGCGGAGCTGGTGCGCCAGTCCGCGCCGGCCGCGCTGGCCAACCCCGCCGAGGCGCGCATCCACGCGCACGTGGTCTGGGCGATCCTGCACGGCGTGGTGTCGACGATCCTGGCCGCGCGCCTGGACACCCGCATCGACCAGCAGGCCTACGTGGAGACGTCGATCCATTTCGCGGTGGACTCGATCCGGCGGCTGGAGCCGGCGGGGGTGTAGCGCTCTCCCGAAGCATTGGGCGATAACGACTTGTCTCCCGCAGAGGCCGCAGAGGGCGTAGAGAGAATCCATTCGGTTCCTCCGTGGCTTCTGCGTGAGATCTGCGGCTGCTGGTGCGAAAAGATGTCGCGCAGGCGCTCGCGCAACGGGTCGGGCCCGCGGACGGCCTCGAAGTACTGGGCCATCCGGGTCAGCTCGCCTTTCTCGTCATCGGGGATCTGCGTACGGTCGGCAAGGTAGTCGGCCAGCTCCTTCGCGGTGGGGAGGTATGAGATCTCCTCCTTCCCCTTGCGCCTGCGCATCCACGGGGTGGCGCGCGGGTCGCGGGTGTACAGCGGCACGCCCGCGCCCAGGAACGGGATGACCCTCCCGGCCGTCTGCTCTTCGTAGATCTCGGGATGCTGATCGCGAGAACGCCGCAAGAGAAACGGCAGCCCGCATCCGTGGTTCCTATTGTTTCGTGCCAGGCAGTAGCTGCGACATCAGATCGTCAAATAAAACGTGGTCCCAGCAAGCGTTGCGGAGTTCGTACGCATGGCCCCGAAACCAGGCGTGCGTCACCTGCTTCATGCGTTGTCCCAGGAACTCCACTGCAGGAACGTGATCGGCGTCCGCGGCTATGAGTATGGCACGCGTCGATACCGATGCGAATGAGGTCGGTCGCCAACGCGGTGTCGATTCCCTTCTCAACCGTGCGGTGGATCGCCTGTTTGCAGTGCGGGCAAACCGTGATCGCCTGACGACAGTCAGGACATCGGACCGGGCCCTGCGGCTTCCGTTCCTTGAGCAGGACGTCGTATCCTGGAAAACCGTCCATCACATTCAAGAAGCCGCGGAGTTTCTTGTCCGCGGGATTGTTGGGATCGTAGGAAGCGTAGACGTGTGTGCCCGCGTAGACCGCAGCCGGATCCACGTGCCGCACGAGCGTCTCGTAGAGCAGAGGGTTCCAGGGGATGCGCACGACGGAGCTCGCGCCTTTGCGCTGATGAAACTCGTTCCAGGAGAGCTGGAAGTTCCAGAAATCGATGAAGATCTTGACGCGCATGGCAGGGGTCTCGAGCCGTGAGAGGGAAAAAAGCCGCGCCCGTGTGATTCAGTTTACTCCGCGCACTTCAGTGTTTCTATAAAAAAACAGGGAGCCTCGCGGCTCCCTGGGGCTATAACACTCGCCGCGAAACCAACCGTGCGACGAGGGATGTAAAGCGGTGTTGCCACCGCTCCACCAAACTAACGGTTGAACGCGCCTACGTCAAGCCGCTGATTCCAGCGAATCCCAAGTGTCAGCCAAATTGGGCGCTCGCCACACCAACGCCGTTGAAGTCCGCGAAGGCGGACTGCGTGCCGTTGTAGCCGCGACTTCAGTCGCAAACTCCCTTCGCGCAGGTGTCGCCGCGGAGACGCGGATTCATCCCCCCGACGTGAGGCCGGCGCCTGACTGGTGGTGCCATACGGGCCGAGCTCGAGCACCTGCGCACGTCCACCGCACCACGCCCTCCATCTCCGTCGTCTTCCCCGCATCACCCCACCGCCCGAGTGCCGGCACCAGCGCAGGGTCCAGCACGCGCGGCACGCCGGCGACGAGCACCGCGGCCACGTCGGCGGCCGTTGCTTCCAGGACGGGGCGGCGGAAGAGGGCGAGGTCGGCGGGGGAGCCGGGGGTCAGCGCGGGAGGGGGGAGGCCAAGGCGGCGCGCTGCCACGGGGCCGACGGCGTCGAGGAGGCGGTCGTCCGCGATGAACCCGAGTTCGCGGGCGATGCGAAGCTCGTCCAGCAGGGTGCCGGCGCCGGTGAGGAGGGAGTCGCTGCCGACCAGAACGTCGATGCCGCGCGCGAGCAGCGCGCGCGGCGCGGTGCGGCCGAAGAGAAAGAGGTTGGACGACGGGCACCACACCACCGCCGCCCCGCTCGCGCGCAGCCGCCGCACCCCGTCCGCGTCCGCGCCGACCACGTGGACGGCGAGGAGGTCGCGGTTCAGCAGGCCGCGGCGGTCCAGCTCGCGCACCTCGTCGGCCGAGACCGCGTCGATTCCCTCTGCGAGATGGACGGCGAAGGGCCCACCTCCCGACGCGGCGCCCGCCAGCTCCGGCTCGAAGCCGAGCGAGTGCGCGGTGCGGACGCGGGCGACGCGGACCGGGAAGCCGGCGTCGAAGTCGTTCTCCCACGCGTCGTGGTGGACGACGGTGGTGACGCCGGAGAAGAGGTTCTTCCACGCGCCGCGCAGCAATGCATCGCGCCGCGCGAGTGACCGGCCGCGGGCGATGGTTTCCGCGCGGCGGGCGTGGATGTCGCGGCCCCACTCGTAGGCGTTGGCGTACGGGGGGTCGCCCAGGCGGCCGTAGTGGTTGCGGTGCAGGTGGTCGTGCGCGTTGATCAGCCCCGGGCGCAGCTCGGCGTCGGGCGCGCGCAGGACGACGTCGAAGTCGCCGGCGGGGTCGACGATCACGCCGTCCGCGACCCCGGCCGCGGCGTTGGCGGCCTCGATGCGGAGCCGCACGCCTACGCCACGCGGCGGAAGGCGAGCGCCAGGACCACGCGCAGGCCGCGCTGCTCCTCGTACGCGGCCAGCCGGCCCGCGCGTTCGTAGAACGGCCGCAGCTCGGGCCCCACCTGCCCGTCGCGGCGCTGGATGATGCGCAGGCCGGCCGCGGCGGCGAGCGCCACCTGCACGTCGGGCGGGTGGACGTGGTGCTCCACCTCGCGGACCGTCCCCGCGGCGTCGCGGAAGGTGCGGCGGTGGCCGGCGGCGGCGGCGTCGGGGTGGAAGTCGGTGACGAGCACGGTGCCGCCGGGCCGGCAGACGCGCGCCAGCTCCGCGTACACCGCCGCCGCGCCGGCCACGTGCCCGACCACCAGCCGGCACCACACCACGTCGAAGCGCTCCGGCGCGAACGGCAGCGCGCGCACGTCCGCCGCGGCCACGCCGGGCTCGCCCCCCGCCGCCAGCATCTCGGGCGTCAGGTCGATCCCCACCGCCCGCGCCGCCTCCGCCTCGCGCAGACGGCGGCCGGTGCCGCAGCCGGCGTCCAGCAGGGTGCGCCCGGCGAGCGGCGGCGACATCCCGGCCACGAGCTGGTCTTCCAGGAAGCTGATCGCCGTCTCGCGCTCGTAGTCCGGCGCCCAGAGCCGGTATCCTTCCCGCGCGGGGAGCACCGTCATGCGGTTCGTGGGTCGGTCATGGGTGTGGCTTCGATGGCCAGGGGGAACCAGGGAGGACCAGGCGGATGAATCCGCGGCAACCACGGCCCGAAGTCCGCCTTCGCGGACTCCCACGCGGGCATCGTCGCCGGTGGCGAGCATCGTTCGACGATGACGTCGTCGGAGGGACGCATGGGAGTAAGCGGCCGCGGACCCGCCATCATCCCGCCGCGCCGGCCAGCACCGCCTTCTGCCCCGCGGCGGAGGGGGCGCGGAGGTGGCCGTAGGCCTGGCGGTCGTCGGGGGTGACCTGGGCAAGGCGGCGCACCTTGCGCAGCAGGCGCGGGTCCTGGTACTCGCCGGCGTTCCAGCGGCGCGCGGCCAGGATGCGGCCCAGCGCCTTTCCCCAGTCGCGGGTGCGGTGGTCGTGCACGCTGGGGAAGCGGCTCTTCAGCACCAGCTCGAAGTCCTCCACGCGCGCCTTCAGCTCCCTCGGCAGCCAGGGGACCAGCGGGTCCTCGTGCGTCATCCACGCCACCCACTCGGGCTGCGTCCACTCCTCCAGCGTCTCCGGCGTTCCCGAAAGCGCGTCCACGTTGCCGTAGGTGCCGCGGCGCTGCGGGGTGGGGGTGTAGAAGTAGCTGATCAGCTCCATCGCCGGGTTGATCCCCTTCAGCCGGCGGATGAAGGCGAGCGTGTTCTCGATCTCGCGCCCGGGCTCGTCGGGGTCGCCGAAGACGAAGGAGAACTCGGGGATGATGCCGTGCTCGCGCGTGATCGCCGCCACCGCCTCGATCTGCCCGGTGTTGGTCTTCTTGTTCATCTTCTTCAGCACCTCGTCCGACCCCGACTCGGCGCCGCAGAACACCATCGTCAACCCCGCGTTCTTGAGGATGCGCCACGTCTCGTCACTCAGCCGCAGCAGCGCGTCCACCCGCGCCTCGCACCACCAGCGCAGCCCCAGCGGGGTGATGCGCTCGGCCAGCTCGCGGGCGTGGTCTTCGGTCAGGATGAAGTTGTTGTCGTAGAAGTGCACCGAGTCCATCCCGTGCCCGCGCGCCAGGAACGCGAGGTGTTCCGCCGTGCGCGCGGGCGACTGCTGCTTCTGCCGGCTGCCGAAGACGCTGATCACCCCGCAGAAGTTGCAGCCGTACGGGCACCCGATCGACGCCTGATAGACGCCGGAGCGCCGGCCGAGGTACGTCGGGTGGAGGTACTGGTCCACGTCGATCTTGTGGTACGGCGGCGCGGGAAGCTCGTCCGGCCCCACCCAGTGCCGCTCGGGCGCCATCCACGGCGTGCCGTCCGGATTGAGGAAGACCAGGCCGGCCATGGTCTTCGGATCGCGCTTCCCCTCCAGCACCTCCAGCAGCTCGGCGAAGGTGTGCTCGCCCTGGCCGCGCACCACCCAGTCCACGTACGGCGAGCGGATCACCGGCTCGGGGTACAGGCTCCCGAAGTTGCCGCCCCACACGATCGGGAGGTCGGGATACTTCGCCTTGATCGCCCTGGACAGCGGCACCGCGCTCACCAGCTGCGGCCCCGGCATCACGGTGAACGCGATTGCCCGCACGGGGTCGCCCGTCCCCCGCCGCGACTCCACGTGGGCGGAGACTTCGGCGAGGACGTCCAGGTCCGGGAGGTTGCCGTCCACGATCTCCCACGCCGTCCCTTCGGGGAGCGCGGCGCCCACGGCCATCAGCGAGAGGGGGAAGCGCCGGTTCCCGGGACGGGTGGCGCGGGGGTTCACGAACACGATCATGGCACGTCCGTGGTCCAGAGGTCGAAGCGGGAAGGCGGGCGCTGGCGGCGC
>Ga0207706_10003814_pt1 | contig 14367 bp, 12 predicted proteins | sample KBSC53metaG_FD_184318 | JGI IMG/M metagenome (GOLD analysis project Ga0207706, IMG submission 184318) | Corn rhizosphere microbial communities from Kellogg Biological Station, Michigan, USA - KBS C5-3 metaG (SPAdes) (version 2) | ecosystem: Host-associated > Plants > Roots > Rhizosphere > Soil ... | reverse complement strand
TCTCCCATTTCTTCGAGCCCATGGTCGATGCGATCGAATTCAAGTTCTTCAGCATTCAATCCTTCAGGTTTCCGCTTGAACACTCCCATTTTTTTGAATTGAAATGCGACGCTGCCACTATTACCCAATGCACCGCCTCCCTTGTTGAAATGGGATTTTATGTTGGCCACTGTTCTGACGTGATTATCAGTGGCGGTTTCAACGAGTATAGCAACGCCATGCGGACCGTAGCCTTCATACAGGATCTCTTCAAAATTTTCCATCTCCTTTCCCATCGCCCGCTTGATCGCCGCTTCAACACGATCTTTTGGCATATTCACCGCCTTAGCATTCTGAAAACAACGACGAAGAGCAGGATTAGTATTCGGATCGGGCCCACCCGCTTTTACAGCAATAGCGATTTCCTTCCCGATGCGGGTGAATTGCTTTGCCATCCTGTCCCATCGCGCAAACATAGTTGCTTTTCTAACCTCAAAAATTCTTCCCATGAATTATAGTCATTAAGTCAACTTCATTTTAATTGTTGAAGGGTCACCGCAAAAGCTGCAAAGAAATTCCCTGTCTGGCCTCCCTTTCCTTCAGAAGAGGGATAAGAGGGTGAGGCCGGGCTGCGAATTTACAGCAATGAACGCAAATGAAAAACACGACCAGGGTCCCATTCAATGTCTCCTTTACGTCATGCAAGACCCGATAGCTAACCGGTTGATCCGACATCCAGGCGATATGTGCCAGACGACCGGAATTGATATACCATCGAAATCTTAACCTGCGTCATTATCGAGCACGAGTTCCATTACTGATGATTCAGTTTCACAACCACATCAAGCGTAACAAACTTCTTTTTGGAAGGTATGAAAATTTTTTGCGAGCTTATTTCTGCAACCACTTTTTTACCCGGTAGATAACTGGTGTTGTAGAAATTATCATCATCAGTGTAAAACTCCGACACGAGATATACTTTCTTTACTGCTCCGCTTTTTTGTTTTAATTGAATGCTGGCGGGAAACTCGGTCGTATTCAGGCTAACGATTGTCCCTTGTGTTTCTGATGTTTCTCCTTCACTAACTATTTTGGAAATACCTGAACCTTCACTGGTGTCGGCAATCGCTGAATTGATTGCCAGTTGCATCATGGCAGGACATTTTTTTGCAAGCTCCATTCCTATTTCATTCCCCAATTTTTGCATCGCCTGCTGGTCGGTCATAGTGACTTTTTTCTCCTGGGCATACTTCATCAACAATTCCAGGCCGTCACTCATAAAGCAACTCATCACTTCCTTTTGAATATCATTTGGCGAAGCGTTCTTTAGTTCATCCTTTTTAGCAGTGATGCATTTACACAATGTGTCCAACAAAACGTCTTTGGTAGTTTTTGTTTGCGACGCGGCCGACAAACAACTCACTAAAAAAGTAAATGCAAAGAAAAATTTTTTCATTCTCGATCTGTTTTAAAATATGTTGAAGCATGCAAGATAAGTATTCAATAAAAAGCCCCGCTGGTTTTGCGAGGCTATTTTTTAAATGGTCAATTTGTTATTTCACTTGCTCAAACGGCTCTTTTGGTCGATCCGGATCCACCGGGACTACAAGCTCACCTTGTCTGAGTTTACTATGATGACGACTGTACCCAAAATAGATCACCAGTCCGATGATTAACCATACAATTAACCGTATCCAGGTGTCACCCGGCAAAAAAACCATCATAAACAAACAGGTTCCGATTCCGAGTACCGGGACGACGGGAACCAAAGGAGTTCTGAATGCTCTTGGAGCATTCGGCATCTTTTTTCGTAACACCAGCACTCCTATACAAACCAGGATAAAAGCGAATAAAGTTCCAATACTTGTCATTTCCCCCACTACTCTTGCAGGAACAAAAGCAGCAAATAAACTTACAAATACAAGGAATAATGTATTGCTTTTGGCAGGTGTTCTGAATTTAGGATGCACCGATGAAAATATTTTTGGTAGTAATCCATCTTTGCTCATGCTGAAGAATACTCTTGATTGTCCTAACAACATTACAAGTATCACTGAGGAATAACCGGCAAGGATCGCAACGATGATTGCACGGTTTAACCACGGATAATCAGGATGAGTTAATCCATCAGCTCCCACCTTTCCCATATGATCAATAGCCACGGCTACAGGTGCAATTCCATCTTTACCCCTGAAGGTTTGATAATTGGTAACCCCGGTCATCACGTAAGCAAACAAAATATATAAGATGGTACACACCGCCAGTGATCCAAGGATTCCAATAGGCATATCTCTCTTTGGATTTTTCGTTTCCTGTGCTGCCGTTGACACAGCGTCAAAACCGATATAAGCAAAAAATACAATAGCCGCAGCACGGATAATTCCGCTGAATCCAAACTCGCCGAACTTGCCCGTATTGTCGGGAATATATGGATTATAGTTACTTTGATGAATGTAGCCCCAGCCCAGGAAAATGAAAACCAGAACAACACTAACTTTTAATGCTACGATGAATGCATTCACCTTAGCACTCCCACTGGTACCTCTTATTAAAAGCAAGCTCATTAAAACCACAATAAACACCGCAGGTATGTTGACTATGCCGCCGTCCCATGGCCCACCCATCATATTGGCGGGCATATGCACACCAAACCCTTCCATAAATCTTCCAAAATAACGGCTCCAACTAATGCTGACAGTAGCCGCGCCTACCGCATATTCAAGAACAAGGTCCCAGCCGATAATCCATGCAATGAACTCTCCCATGGTAGCATATGAGTAAGTATAGGCGCTTCCTGCAATAGGAATCATCGAAGCAAATTCAGCATAACATAAACCTGCAAAGGCACATCCAATACCTGCCACTACAAATGAGATCGTGATAGCTGGTCCTGCATTGTTTGCAGCCGCACCTCCCGTAATTGAGAATAATCCTGCACCAATAACGGCTCCTATTCCTAACGCAACCAGGGACCACGGTCCAAGGGTTTTTTTCAACCCCTTCTCACTGTCAGAAGCTTCCGCTAAAAGCGCTTTTAGTGGTTTCTTGATAAACAAACTCATACGTAGGTATTATAATTTAGAATAGGGTCGTAAAGTAAAGGAATTATTCAATTAATGCTATAATTCTTTTATAAAACTGATTTTTAGACATTGAATTGTTTTTGCTCTTAGATATTTTTCCGATTTTCGGCGCTATTATCAACACTTCCATGGCAAAAAAAAACCGGCTAACTGTATTTATTGTTGTTGCAATGATACTGGGAGTGATCGTCGGATACATTGTCCATCAAAATAGCTCCGCGGATTCCATAAAAAAATTCTCTGATAACATAAGGCTTCTCACCACTATCTTTCTTCGCCTTGTACAAATGATCATTGCACCACTTGTATTTTGCACGCTGGTAGTAGGTATTGCAAAACTGGGTGATCTGAAAACGGTGGGTCGTGTAGGCGGTAAGGCGCTACTTTGGTTCGTGACCGCTTCGCTGGTCAGTCTATTGTTGGGAATGTTCCTTGTCAATTTATTTCAACCGGGCCATGCCATTGACCTCAGCAATGCTGATACAGCAGGTGCAAAAGACCTGGTTGGAAAAACACAAGAATTTTCACTGGCGAAATTCGTTGAGCATGTTTTCCCGAAGAGTGTGTTCGAGGCAATGGCAAATAATGAAATTCTTCAGATCGTTGTCTTTAGTATTTTCTTCGGGGTTGCAGCAACTGCTCTTCACCAATACGCAAAGCCGATAATAAAAGCTTTGGAAGCAGCATCTCACATTATTTTGAAAATGGTGAGTTATGTGATGTGGTTTGCCCCGGTAGGTGTATTTGGAGCTATTGCTGCAGTGATCGCCACAAAGGGATTGAGTGTTTTTAATTTTTACGGTCAATACCTTTTGTATTTCTTAATCGGCATTGGCTTGCTATGGTGCATCTTATTACTTGTGGGATTTTTGATCCTGCGTCATCGTGTTCCGCATTTGCTAAAGCGAATTGCCCAGCCTCTGCTAGTCGCATTCAGCACGACCAGCAGCGAAGCCGTATTCCCTAAACTGACAGAAGAACTTGAGCGTTTTGGGTGTAGGGATAAAGTAGTGGCATTTGTCCTTCCACTGGGTTACTCATTCAATCTTGACGGGAGTATGATGTATATGACGTTTGCCAGTTTGGCTATTGCACAAGCGTATGGCATTCAAATGGACCTCGGCACCCAACTAACGATGTTGCTCGTACTGATGTTGACCAGTAAAGGGATTGCCGGAGTACCAAGAGCGTCCCTGGTTGTGGTGACCGCAACCTGCAGTATGTTCAAAATTCCACCAGAAGGAATTGCATTAATATTGCCAATAGATCATTTTTGCGACATGTTCCGTACAGCGACAAACGTGGTAGGGAATGCACTGGCGACAAGCGTAGTAAGCAAATGGGAAGGTGCATTGGATCATTCATAATAAAACTTAAAGCCTGATTATACAGCATGGAACATTTATTGGACATCTATCTGCTTGGATTTTTACAAAACTTCATTGACTGGATTATTGACTATGGTGGTTTGTACATTCTTTTGTTGGTCGTTTTTGCAGAAACAGGATTGTTTGTAGGTTTCTTTTTTCCCGGCGACTCATTATTGTTTGCCGCCGGAGTTTTCCTGGATAAAATCTCTAACAAGTTTATCGGTGTGGCGCAGGATGCCCCTACTCAATTTGGCTGGCCGCACATAACCATCATCGTGATGATCATGGTAGCATCTATATTGGGGAATATCGTTGGCTATTGGTTCGGGCGAAAAACAGGTCCATTACTTTATGAAAGAAAAGAGACATTATTATTCAGAAAAAAACACCTGGTGAGAGCAAAAGCCTTTTATGATAAATACGGCAAAGGCACCATTTTTCTTGCTAAATATCTTCCTATCATCCGCACGTTTGCACCAATTGTAGCCGGTATGGTAAAAATGAGCCGCCCCGTTTTTATCTTATTTAATATTATCGGTAGTGTTTCCTGGGTAGCGATCATGATGCTCTCCGGATATTTTCTCGATTCATGGGTGAAACGAAAATTTGATTTCAGCTTGCAGGATCACATTGAAGGGATTGCGATCGGGATCATTCTGGTTACGACCTTACCAGTGTTGTACAAATTGTTTTTTGGCAAAAGAGAAGATCCCGAATCTTCTCAGTCGTGATCTATGAACAAGCACCGTCATGGCATTCTCTCCCTTCCTGTAATTGTGGGTGCTTTGGGTTTTTTTGTCGATGTATACGATCTCCTTCTTTTTAACATTATCCGTAAGCCAAGTCTGCAATCACTCGGTTTGCCGGAAAATGATATTCTTATCTCCGGAGAAAATATTCTCAGTATCCAAATGATCGGCATCCTGCTTGGCGGCATCACCTGGGGAATTATGGGTGATAAGAAAGGCAGAAAAAGTGTTTTGTTTGGTTCGATACTTCTCTATTCAATTGCAACTATTCTGAATGGAATGGTTACAAATATTACTCAATACACAATATGTCGCTTTATTGCTGGTTTTGGTCTTGCGGGTGAATTGGGTGCGAGCATCACTCTAACAACTGAAATTCTTCCAAAAGAAAAACGCGGTATCGGGGCCACCATTATTGCCACTACCGGTGTTTTTGGGACCATTACTGCTTATTTTGTCAACCAATGGTTTCATGATTGGCGACTTTGTTATTATGTTGGCGGTGTGTTGGGTTTAATCCTATTGTTCCTTCGCGTGAGATTTTTGGAGAGTGCCATGTTCAATGAAGTCAGAAAGACAACGGTAGCCCGGGGCAATTTCCTGATGTTTTTTACAAACCGCGATCGCTTTTTTAGATACTTACGCGGCGTGTTGATCGGTCTGCCCGTTTGGTATGTGATCGGCATCCTCATGACCTTTTCAGATAATTTCGGCAGGGAGTTCGGCATCAGTGAAATTGATCCCGCAAAGGCAGTGTTGTATCAATATGTTGGTCTTGTGTTTGGCGACCTCAGTGCAGGGATCATCAGCAATCTTCTCAAAAGCAGGAAGAAAACGTTATTTCTTTTCTATGGACTTATCTGCATTTTTATTGCTGTTTACTTTTTATATCATAAAGATGAAACCAGTTTTTACCTGACATGCTTTGCCCTCGGTTTCGGATCGGGTCTCTCCGTTTTATACATCACAATGTCGGCAGAACAGTTTGGGACAAATTTAAGAGCTACGGCAGCCATCTCGATTCCAAACGTGGTCCGTGGTTTTCTACCATTGATTATTCTATTGTTTAAGGGCCTGAGGGTATCAACTGGTAATTATATCACCGGGGGTTGGATGACCGGCATCATCGTGATGGCCGTTGCCTTTGTTGCGGCCTGGTTTACCAGTGAATCATTTGGTAAAGACATGAATTTTTTAGAACAATGAGTTAATTTCATTTCTTAAAGCTTGCCGATACAATGAATCAAAAACAATTTGGCATTTTATCGTTCCCCGTGATCGTTGCTGCACTTGGTTACTTTGTAGACATCTACGATCTGCTCTTATTCAGCATTATCAGGATTCCGTCTTTAAAATCACTTGGATTGGATGATGCGCAAATAGCAAAACAAGGTTTGTTTATCATCAACATCCAGATGATTGGTTTGCTTGTAGGAGGGATCATCTGGGGTATACTGGGCGACAAAAAAGGAAGATTAAAGGTTCTGTATGCCTCGATCATTCTCTATTCTATTGGCAATATTGCTAACGGGTTTGTACAAACTGTCGGTCAATATGCGCTCGTGCGTTTCATAACCGGGATAGGATTAGCAGGCGAGTTGGGTGCTGGTATCACCCTGGTATCAGAACTACTTCCAAAAGAAAAAAGAGGGATCGGTACTTCCATGGTAGCGGGCATAGGTCTAACTGGGGCAGTCGTTGCTTTTTTTCTAAAAGAAGAATTCCCCTGGCGCACCTGTTACTTCATTGGTGGAGGTCTTGGATTTATTTTATTGCTTCTTAGGGTTGGAGTTTTAGAATCAGGTATGTTTAAAAATATTCAACATGCAAGCGTTTCGAAAGGAAATTTCTTTATGCTCTTTTCAAATAGAAGGCGGTTGAGGAAGTATTTGAGTTCTATTCTGATTGGCCTGCCGACATGGTACGTCATCGGCATACTCATTACATTTTCAAAAGAATTTGGAACTCATATGGGAATACGTGGAACGATCGATCCCGGTAAAGCGGTGATGTTCGCCTACGCTGCAATTTCTATCGGCGATATCCTGGCTGGCTTTGTAAGCCAATGGCTAAAGAGCAGGAAGAACGCCCTGTATCTTTTTTATGCGATCACAGCAGTTAGCATTGTTTGGTTTTTTAATTTGCAAGGCTCAAATGTCACCACTCTTTATATTGTAAGTGCTTTACTTGGATTTGGCACTGGTTTCTGGGCCATATTTGTTACAATGGCAGCCGAGCAATTTGGCACGAACATCCGTGCGACGGTTGCCACCACGGTTCCGAACATGGTTCGTGGTTCGCTCACCCTTGTCTCATTATTATTTACGCAATTACAAACAAGGTTTGACTATGTAAAAGCAGGCTGGATTACAGGCGTTGTTGTCATGGTTGTGGGTATTGTTTCCGTGATGCTGGCAGAAGAAACTTATCATAAAGATCTGAATTACCTGGAGGGTGAGGTAGCGACTTTGCCTTAAAACTGATTTAAAGCGAATTACTGGAAACAAGATTATTTAATTATGGGAAGCTACCTGAACTCCTGCGTTTTTTTTCGTGCAATTCGTGATAATTCGTGTAATTCGTGTAATGAAATTTTTGATCGTCCGTTTCTCTTCCATTGGTGACATCGTTTTAACAACTCCTGTCATTCGGTGTTTGAAACAACAAGTTCCGGATGCTGAGGTTCATTTTTTAACTAAAGAAAGTTTTCACCCCGTGGTCGAACACAATCCTAACATCGACAAGATACATGTGTTGGCGCACAGCTGGGACCTGATGATCCATGAATTAAAACTAGAAGAGTATGATCACGTCATCGATCTGCACCATAATGTAAGAACGCTTCGCGTTAAGCAGGCGCTGGGCAAACCATTTCATTCGTTTAACAAGTTGAATATTCAAAAATATATTTACGTTAACCTGAAGTGGAATATAATGCCTGATGTTCACATCGTTGACCGCTATATGAAGACTCTTGAATCGTTTGGCGTAACGAATGATGGCGGTGGTTTAGATTATTTTATTTCAGATAGGGAAGAGACAAAAAGACAGGATATTCCTGCTTCGCATCATGCGGGATATATCGGCATCGTGATCGGTGCCGCGCACAATACAAAAAAATATCCTGTTCATAAACTCAAGGAGCTATGTAAACAACTTAGCCACCCAATTATTCTACTGGGCGGAAAGGATGACAAAGAAAATGCGAGCGAGATCGCCTCGGTTGACCCGATAAAAGTTTACAATGCCTGCGGCAAATTCAGCATTAATGAAAGCGCTGACCTTGTAAGAAAATCAAAGCTGGTTGTAAGCAATGACACAGGGTTGATGCATATTGCCGCTGCTTATAAAAGGCCAGTCATTTCTTTGTGGGGAAATACCGTTCCGTCGTTTGGCATGTACCCTTATTACGGGGAAAATTTTTTATCAGCACAGAAAAAACAGCCTTACGACATTTTACAGGTAAACAAATTAAGGTGCCGCCCCTGTTCAAAGATTGGCTACGACAAATGCCCGCGAGGACATTTTAAATGCATGGAGAATATTGAGGTAAGCGAAGTTCTGGCCGCCATTCGTGCCAGGTTATAAATTCTTCTCATGTCGATGAGCGCTCCAGCGGTGAAATGCTTTATGTTCTTTTTGCCTTGATGCAAAAAGAACCAAAAAAATCAAGGCTGCAGAAAAAATGGCTAAAAATGATTCACTACGCTACGAGATGCAGAGCGTCGGGAGAGCGCCTCTCGTTGGCTCAATTTATTATCAGCAGAGTATTCATCCTTGTAGCTCAATACGGAAGACCTTTTAGGCCCGTAGTCTGTTAATGTGCGTGAGCCCAGGCAAAACGAGCGGAGCATTTCGTTTTGCCTGCCCTTTTCTTTGTTTCTTTCTTTTGGGCAAGCAAAAGAAAGAAAGAAGTATTGATAGCCATTCATGCAAAGCTATAGATAAGATAAAAGTGAACAGTTAAAAGTTGCTCTACTTGAAACAGACTTATACAAATCGGAATGATTCAAACCAGAAGACTTTTATCTTTTAACTATTAGTTGTTACTTTCATCAATCAGCTCACTCAACTCAAGCCACCGCATCTCTTTTGCATCAAGTAAAGTGCTCACTTCGCCAATGCGCTGCGAAAGATCCTGGAGCTCCTCAAAAGGAAGGTTGCCTTCATTGAATTTTTGTGTGATCATTTCTTTCTCCTTGCTCAAGTCGCCAATTTCTGTTTCCAGCAGCTGTAATTCACGTTTGTCTTTGTAGGAAAGGCGTCGGGTTTCTGGTTTCTTGTTGCTGGTTTCTTGTTCCTTGTTCCTAGTGACTTGTACCTTTTCTTCCATAACCTCTTCCTCCAGTGACGTTCTGTATTGCGAATAATTTCCCGGGAAATCTTTTATCACACCATGGCCCTCAAAGACAAATAAATGATCAACCAGCCTGTCCATAAAATAACGATCATGAGAAACAATAAGCATACATCCTCCAAACTCACTCAAAAAATTCTCAAGCACCCCCAATGTTGGCAAGTCAAGATCATTAGTGGGTTCATCCAAAACAAGAAAGTTCGGATTGCGAAATAAGATCGAAAGCAAATGTAGCCGTCTCTTCTCGCCCCCGCTTAGACTACTGATATAAGTATATTGTTGATCGGGCGGAAACAAAAATAAATTCAAAAACTGGGAAGCGCTTAGTGAACCTCCGCTTGCTAATGGAAAATTTTCGGCAATGTTTTTTACAAACTCGATCACCCTCATGTCCTCTTTTACCTGCAATCCCTGCTGGGAGTAATTTCCAAAGACGACGGTATCACCAATATTTACTTTTCCGCTATCTGGTGGTTCCAGGCCCTGTACCATATTAATGAATGTTGATTTTCCCACCCCGTTCTTTCCAACAACTCCAACCCTTTCACCTTTTTTAAATGTGTAGTCAAATCCCTTGCAAATAATTTTGTCGTCGTATCTCTTATAGACCTTTTTCAGTTCGACAACCTTTCCTCCCAGCCTGATCATTTTTGTTTGCAGTTCAACTTGTGCATCTTCTACCCTCTGCTTCGCCTTCTTTTCAACTTCATAAAAATTATCCTGCCGGCTTTTGCTTTTGGTCGTTCTTGCTTTTGGCTGCTTCCGCATCCAGGCTAATTCCTTTCGATAGAGGTTTTTCGCTTTATCGATACTGGCCTCTTCACTTTCCAGCCTCCCCGTTTTCTTTTCAAGATAATTTTCATAATCTCCTTTGTGAACATATAAATTACTTCCGTCTAATTCCCATATCTCTTCACAAACGGCATCCAGGAAGTACCTATCATGGGTGACAAGTATCAGGGTCACATTTTCTTTATTGAGATAATGCTCCAGCCACTCTACCATTTCCACGTCAAGGTGGTTCGTCGGTTCATCCATGATCAATAAAACGTGCTTGTGCTCGAAACCGATATCGATCAATGTTCTTGCAAGTGCAGCTCTTTTTCGTTGGCCGCCGGAAAGATTTTTAACAGGCTGATTGAGGTGATGAATATTTAATCGTCCAAGTATCTGCTTCACCTTCGCATCAAAATCCCAGGCATCCAGTTCATCCATTTTAACAATGATTGCACCTAATTTTTCAGCATCGTTTTCCTCGCTCACAAGTTCATAATCTTTGATGGCATTGATAACAGGATGGTCATGGTCAAAAATATTATCGAGAATAGAAAGCTCTTCATTGAATGATGGTTCCTGCTCGAACAACGCGACATCAACATCTTTGTGTATCCACACTCTCCCTTCATCCGGGGTGTCTTTCCCTGCCAGTATTTTCAATAACGTGGATTTTCCTGAGCCATTCCGCGCCACGAGGGCGATTTTGTCTCCTTCTTCAATGTGAAACGAAATATTTTGGAAAAGGGGTTTGATCCCGAACGCCTTTGTCAATGCTTCAACAGACACATAATGCATAGTTGCAAAGTAATTTGAAATTGAGATAAATTAAAAAAGTTCTAAGCTGTTTCCGGTTGAGTGTCAGTATTGAATTCGCTGGCACAATTTTTTCCTTTATATAGCTAAAACTTCATCTATGGTAACAAATCTTGTTGATGCCATACAGAAAAGCCTGGGCTACCCGCCTTTGGAGAAAGTTGACCCGAATTCACAGGAAATTAAAGGGGCAAAGAAGATGTCGTCTGCGCAAAAATTGCCCCAGGCCGCCATCCCTGCAGTATTGGCGGCAATGATAAAGTATAGTGATGGGCCCGATGGCATTAATCTTTTGACCCCCCATGAAAATAGAAACTGGCTAGGAACTTTTTACAGCGGAAAAGAAAAAGAAGCAGTAAAAAAAGTGGCCAATTATGCCGGGGTGAGTGAGGATGAAGCAGAAAGAAATATGGAAGATATTTCCAATGAGGCTGTAAGACTGGTAATAGATTCAGTAAAAAATGCCGATGCCGAAAAGCTAAGGTCTTATATGAATTCGCAGCGGCATACTATTCTTTCTCATTTGCCCGCAGTTTTAAAGATGGGAGACACTTTAAATGAAGAAACCTTTGATGACCGTACCAACAAAATGGAGGGACCTGTTTCCAGTTTCCTTCATAAAATAGAAAACAGAATATAACTACCCTATGTATATGGTGAAAAGATTGGATGCTGTTGATATTATATCTTCAGCGTTCAATCTTTTTATATCGTCATCAAATTACATCCCCTCATATCACTATTATCCAAGCGACCGATTACCTCAAAGCTTCCATCGTCATAGAGTTTGCCGGCATCATCTGTAGCAATAAAGGAACAGGAATAGACATTAGCAAGGTCGATGATATTGATGACGCCTCTTTTTGATATTCGCGGGTCATGAGTTGTGAGCCGGGATTCACTTTCCACAGAATTCTGAACTCTGAAATCAGAACTTTGAACTTCTAAGGGATCTTCTTCATCCCGAACAAAAATTTTCATCCAGGGCGGGCAATAAAAAATACCATTGCCTTTTGAATAAGCCTGTGAGAAGAGTTCTGTCATGCCGTACTCCGAATGAATAACCTCAACCTGGAATTTGTTTTTCAATACCCGGTGTACTTCTTCTCTGACAATTTCCTCTTTTCTTCCTTTCATTCCTCCTGTTTCCATAACAACAGTATACTGCAACGGAAAAGAGTGTTCGTTGGCAAAATCGAGCAATGCGAATGTGACACCTATCAACAAAGTCTTTTGCCTTTTTTCTTCCAGGCCCTTTATTACATTGCGCAATTTTTCATGCTCATACAGGTAGAAGCCGCTTTGTTCATGGCCACTCATGCGGATCAATTCGCTTACCATAAATACAAGGGATGAGTTCTTCCGCTCCAGGTAAGAAGGTAATAAACCAATGATACACCAGTTCTGAACCGGTCCATAAACCAGCTCAAACCCTTTTGTAAAACTCTGCCGGTAAAGTTCTATGTCTTTTATAAAGTGGCGGCTATTGATCGTTTGAGTTGTCCCACTGGATTGAAATTCATGTGTTGGTGCAAAATCGGTTGTTTTGACTCGATGGGTTTTAAAGAACTGGATCGGTAGAAAAGGAATTTGATGAAGCTCCTTTATTGTAAGGGGATTAAACTTTAGCATATCAATGTAGGTCTGATAAACCGAATTATGCTGATATTGAAACTGAAATATTCCCAACGCCAGGTCCAGGAAATTACTTTCGTTTACGTTAAAAATCTTATCTCGTCCGTTACCCATAGAATTTATAGAAGTAAAACCTTAAATTTGAACAACTAAGCTTAAAAGATTTATGAAGCGTCGATCAATTTATGCCCTATGTATCATCTCATTGCTATTCCTTCTGGCAGCCTGCAGCAAAGATAAATTTCAAACAAAGCCAACAATAAGCGTGAAAGATATTAACAATACTGAAGTGAATGCGCCCGACGGAACTCTCCGGATCACTCTTGAATGTACAGATAAAGAAGGGGATGAAGGTAACGGACAACTGACTTATGTAAGAGTACGAACCAATACCACTCCCATACCCGATCCCACAAACAATGATAAAGCAGATACTGCCTTTGCCATGGTACCGGATTTTCCAACAAAAGACAAGGTTGAAATGACCCTTGATATTCCCTATAGCTTTCTTGATGAAGACCCGACCAGGAATGATACGATGTTCTTTAAGTTGACGTTAAGAGACAGGGGAAATAATCAAAGCGATACAATATCGACAACACAAATTGTAGCCAAACAATTCTGAACCCCATTTGCTAAAAACTTTTATTCCCGTCTTCTTTCGCTTTTTTGTTTACAGCAACCTGTTTATTGCGGTCTGCACACTGTTGATGATAAATCAAACGTATTACCTTTTGCTTCATACTCCCCCGGATAAAAATCTTTTAGGGTTTGCCTTTTCTGCGACTATCTGTAGTTATAGTTTTCATTGGTTTCTTACTTCACAGTCATTGGTAGAATCGCCCCGAATTGAATGGCTCAAAAAGCATAAGATCTTCCATCTTATTTTGTTCTTTATTGGCCTGGCCGGTTCATGCATATTTTTTTTCTTTCTGCTGCCTCATTGGTATTGGCTGGCAGCCTCTGCCATTATCACTTTCCTATATTCGGCGCCTAAAATTCCCCATCCCTGGTTCAGGGCGTTAAGAAAGATCGCCATCGGGAAAACTATTTTTCTTACGCTTGTTTGGACATATGTGACCGTTGTATTGCCGGTTATCATTGCCAATAAAGAATTCGACATACCTATTGGTTTATTTGCGATCAGTCGTTTCTTTTTTATTTACGCGATTTGCATCATGTTCGATTTCAGAGACCGGGCTGACGATAAGGCAATCGGCATCCGCAGTATGGTAACTGCTTTCAATGAGAAAGGAGTGGACAGGTTATTTTTTTTATCCCTGGCTATATTTGCCATTTGTACTGTGCTTTTATCCCGGTATGGTTTTTCTGTTCTAAATATAATTTTATTGCTGGTGCCCGGGGTGATCATTGCAACTATGTACAATTATGCTAAAAGGAATTTTTCAGATGTTTTATATTATTTCATTTTAGACGGCCTGATGATGTTTTCCGCACTGTTGATGCTCGTCTTTCGTATTTGATTATTTTTGACCTGAAACAGGAAACCGTGAGAAGTGAAAAGAAATCCATCGATTCACGTTTGACGTCTCGTGCAAGCTGAATAGTATTACCCAACGCACAAGTGAGTGACACAACCGACG